>Ga0157363_1000007_pt1 | contig 366965 bp, 293 predicted proteins | sample AttsexASBM1_FD_111477 | JGI IMG/M metagenome (GOLD analysis project Ga0157363, IMG submission 111477) | Fungus gardens microbial communities from leaf cutter ant in Ribeirão Preto, State of São Paulo, Brazil - Atta sexdens ASBM1 | ecosystem: Host-associated > Fungi > Mycelium > Unclassified ...
CCGGGGTTGCGGCTTATGAGGAAATGACCACATGTGCGGTATTGTCGGGATCGCCGGTTTTATGCCGGTCAACCAGTCGATTTATGATGCGTTAACGGTGCTGCAGCACCGTGGCCAGGATGCTGCGGGCATCGTGACTATCGATGCTTTAAACTGCTTCCGCCTGCGCAAGGCGAACGGCCTGGTGAGCGATGTGTTTGAAGCTCGCCACATGCAGCGCCTGCAGGGCAATATGGGCATCGGCCACGTACGTTACCCGACTGCCGGAAGCTCCAGCGCTTCCGAAGCGCAGCCTTTTTACGTCAACTCGCCTTACGGCATCACGCTGGCGCATAACGGCAACCTGACCAACGCCCACGAGCTGCGCAAGCAGCTGTTTGAAAGCGGCCGCCGTCACATCAACACCACTTCCGATTCGGAAATTCTGCTCAATATTTTTGCGGCAGAACTGGATCGCGTTCAGCACTACCCGCTGGAAGCCGAAAACATCTTTACGGCAGTGGCGTCGGTACATCAGCAGGTGCGCGGCGCCTACGCCTGCGTGGCGATGATTATCGGCCACGGCCTGGTCGCTTTCCGCGATCCTAACGGCATTCGTCCGTTAGTGATCGGCAAGCGCGCGCTGCCGGATGGCCGCAATGAGTATATGGTGGCTTCTGAAAGCGTGGCGCTGGATACCCTGGGCTTTGAGTTCCTGCGCGACGTCGCGCCGGGCGAGGCGATCTACGTCACCGAAAAAGGGCAGCTTTTCACCCGCCAGTGCGCGGAGAACCCGAAATTCAATCCGTGCCTGTTCGAGTACGTCTATTTTGCCCGCCCGGACTCGTTCCTGGACAAAATTTCCGTCTACAGCGCGCGCGTGCGTATGGGCACAAGGCTCGGCGAAAAAATCGCCCGCGAATGGGAGGATCTGGATATCGACGTGGTTATTCCGATTCCGGAAACCTCCTGCGATATCGCGCTGGAAATGGCCCGTATTCTGGACAAGCCGTACCGCCAGGGCTTTGTGAAAAACCGCTATGTGGGCCGTACCTTTATCATGCCGGGCCAGCATCAGCGCCGCAGCGCGGTACGTCGCAAGCTGAACGCCAACCGCGCCGAGTTCCGCGGCAAGAACGTGCTGCTGGTGGATGACTCCATCGTGCGCGGCACTACCTCGGAGCAGATTATTGAGATGGCGCGCGAAGCGGGCGCGAAAAAAGTCTATCTGGCCTCGGCCGCGCCGGAAATCCGTTTCCCGAACGTTTACGGCATCGATATGCCAAGCGCGACCGAACTGATTGCGCACGGTCGTGAAGTTGATGAGATCTGTAAGCTGATTAAAGCCGATGCGCTGATTTTCCAGGATCTGGACGATCTGATCGAAGCGGTACGCGAAGAAAATCCGGATATCGCTCAGTTTGAGTGCTCGGTGTTCAACGGCGTCTACGTTACCAAAGACGTTGACCAGCGTTATCTGGAGCATATCCAGTCGCTGCGCAACGACGACGCCAAAGCGGTAGCGCGGCAGAACGAAGTGGAAAACCTGGAAATGCACAACGAAGGCTGATGCGTTCGCAGGTTTCCTGGTATCATGGGTCGGAAGCAATTCCGGCCCATTTTTTTTGCGGCGCGGACACAGACGGCTAAGGACTATTATGAAACGACTGATCATCGGCATTTCGGGCGCCAGCGGCGTGATTTACGGCGTGCGCACGCTGCAGATCCTGCAGCAGGTTGCAGGCGTGGAAACGCATCTGGTCATGAGCCAGGCTGCGCGGCAGACGCTGGCGCTGGAAAGCGACTATTCGGTGCGCGACGTGCAGGCGATGGCGGATGTGGTGCACGACGCGCGCGATATCGCCGCCAGCATCTCCTCCGGCTCTTTTAAAACCGATGGCATGGCGATCCTGCCTTGCTCGATGAAAACGCTCTCCGGCATCGTCCACAGCTACAGCGACGGTTTGCTCACACGCGCGGCCGACGTGATCCTGAAAGAGCGGCGTCGGCTGGTGCTCTGCGTGCGCGAAACGCCGCTGCATCTCGGTCACCTGCGCATGATGACTACCGCGGCGGAGCTGGGCGCGATTATTATGCCGCCCGTGCCCGCTTTCTATCATCGTCCGGAAAAAGTGATGGACATCGTCGATCAGACGGTTAACCGCGTGCTGGATCAGTTCGAGATTGAACTGGCGGAAGATCTTTTCACGCGCTGGCAGGGTGCATAGACGCCTGTCTCGCGCTTCTTTTTGGTGCATTTTTCCGCATAAAAACGTTTTGCGTGCAAAAAACGCACCAAAGCGATGCATTTTTCTTCGCTATCCTCGCCATCGGGTCGCGTTTTTTTAACGTTTCCCTGACCCGGTGCGCCCAATCGCTTTGCCTGAAAGCTGGCATGAAACCTGCAAGTGTTTGCGCTGGCCCTCCATAATAAAACTCTGAGGATAATCTATGAAGAAGCAGGTTATGGCTCTTTCCCTGCTGCTGGCGCTCTCTGCCGGCAGCGCTTTTGCCGCCGCGCCGAAAACGCTGCGTATCGGCACCGATCCAACCTACGCGCCGTTCGAATCGAAAAACGCTCAGGGCGAGCTGGTGGGCTTTGATATCGATCTGGCCAACGAACTCTGCAAGCGTATGGAGGCTAAGTGTACCTTTGTGGAGAGCGACTTCGACGCGCTGAGCCCGTCACTGAAGGCGAAAAAAATCGACGCGATTATTTCTTCGCTCTCTATTACGGAAAAGCGCCAGCAGGAGATCGCCTTTTCTGAAAAACTCTACGCGGCCAATGCTCGTCTGATTGCGCCGAAAGGCTCTAAGATCGAACCAACAATAGCGTCGCTGAAAGGCAAAACCATTGGTTTGCTGCAGGGCACTACTCAGGAAACCTACGCTAATCAGTACTGGCGCACTAAAGGCGTCACCGTTACGCCTTACGCCAATCAGGATCTGGTCTATCAGGATCTCACCGCTGGCCGTATCGACGCCGCCTTTCAGGATGAAGTCGCCGCCAGCGAAGGTTTCCTCAAGCAGCCTGTAGGCAAAGATTACGCTTTTGCTGGCCCGGCAGTGAAAGATGAGAAAATCTTCGGCGTCGGCACCGGCATCGGTTTGCCGAAAGAGAGCACCGAGCTGAAAGCCGCTATCGATAAAGCTTTCGACGACATGCGCAAAGACGGTACCTACGACAAGCTGGCAAAAAAATATTTCAATTTTGACGTGTACGGCGGTTAAGAAAACCTGTCACGGGGAGGGCGCTGGCTCTCCCCGATTTGCCCTGCGCGCGGCGGGTCAAACGTTCAGAATCAGACAGGAAACTGCTTATGCTGTATGGCTACTCTGCACTTATTTTTAAAGGCGCGATGGTAACGCTGGAGCTGGCGCTCAGCTCGGTGCTGCTTTCAGTGGCGCTGGGCCTGATCGGCGCCGCCGCCAAGCTCTCCCGACGTCGCGCGCTGGTGATGCTTTTTGAAGGCTACACTACGCTGATCCGCGGCGTGCCCGATCTGGTGCTGATGCTGCTGATTTTCTACGGCCTGCAAATCGCGCTTAACCAGCTTACCGATCTGCTGGGTTTCAGCCAGTTTAATATCAATCCTCTGGCGGCGGGCATTATCACGCTGGGATTTATCTACGGCGCCTACTTCACTGAAACCTTTCGCGGCGCCTTTATGGCCGTGCCGAAAGGGCAAATCGAAGCGGCGACAGCCTTCGGTTTTAGCGCTTCTCAAACCTTCCGCCGCATTCTTTTTCCGGCGATGATGCGCTACGCGTTACCCGGAATCGGCAACAACTGGCAGGTTATCCTCAAAGCTACCGCGCTGGTATCGCTGCTGGGGCTGGAAGATGTGGTGAAAGCGACGCAGCTGGCGGGTAAAAGTACCTGGCAGCCATTTTATTTCGCCATCGTGGCCGGCGTGATTTACCTGATTTTCACCACGCTCTCCAACGGCGTGCTGTGGTGGCTGAATCGTCGCTACTCGGTGGGCGTCAAGAGGGCTGACTTATGATCGATATCCTGCAGGAGTACGGGAAAGCTCTGTTGTGGTCGGACGGCTACCGCTTTTCCGGCGTGGCGATTACGCTCTGGCTGCTGATTATTTCCGTGGCGCTGGGCGGCTGCCTGGCGGTGCTGCTGGCGATAGCGCGCGTCTCCAGCCTGAAAGTCGTGCGCTTGCCGGTCTGGCTGTTTACTTATGTTTTTCGCGGCACGCCGCTCTATGTGCAGCTGCTGGTGTTCTACTCCGGGATGTACACGCTGGAAGTGGTCAAGGGCAGCGAGTTGCTGAACGCCTTTTTCCGCAGCGGCCTGAACTGCACGCTGCTGGCGTTGACGCTCAATACCTGCGCCTATACCACGGAAATTTTCGCCGGCGCCATCCGCGCCGTGCCGCATGGTGAAATCGAGGCGGCGCGCGCCTACGGTTTTTCCACCTTTAAGCTCTGGCGCTGCATTATCCTGCCTTCGGCGCTGCGTATCGCGCTGCCGGCCTACAGCAACGAAGTCATCCTGATGCTGCACTCCACGGCGCTGGCGTTTACCGCTACCGTGCCGGATTTGCTGAAGGTGGCGCGCGATATCAACTCCGCCACCTATCAGCCTTTTACCGCCTTCGGTATCGCCGCGGTGCTTTACCTGATTATCTCTTATGTGCTGATTAGCCTGTTCCGTAAGGCGGAAAAACGCTGGCTGGCACATATAAAATCTTCTTCGACCCACTGAGCAGAGCTATGGCCAATAAACTAAACGTCACCGAGCTGCATAAGCGTTACGGCGATCATGAAGTGTTGAAAGGCGTCTCGCTGCAGGCGAACGCGGGCGACGTCATTACCATCATCGGCTCTTCCGGCTCGGGAAAGAGTACATTTCTGCGCTGTATTAATTTCCTGGAAAAGCCCAGCGAAGGATCTATCGCCGTTAATAATCAGCCGATCAATCTGGTGCGCGACAGCGACGGTCAGCTAAAGGTGGCTGACAAAGAGCAACTTCGGGCGCTGCGCACTAGCCTGACCATGGTATTCCAGCACTTTAATCTCTGGAGCCATATGACGGTGCTGCAAAACGTGATGGAAGCGCCGATCCAGGTATTGGGACTGAGCAAGGCGGAAGCGCAGTCGCGCGCTATCCACTATCTGGAAAAAGTGGGCATTGACGAGCGCGCCCGGGCGAAATATCCGGTGAATCTTTCCGGCGGTCAGCAGCAGCGCGTATCCATCGCCCGCGCGCTGGCGATGGAGCCGGAAGTGCTGCTGTTTGATGAGCCAACGTCAGCACTCGATCCGGAGCTGGTAGGCGAAGTGCTGCGCATCATGCAGAAGCTGGCGGAAGAGGGCAAAACCATGGTGGTGGTGACGCACGAAATGGAGTTCGCCCGTCACGTTTCCAGCCAGGTTATCTTTCTGCATCAGGGCAGAATAGAAGAGCAGGGGCCGCCGGAAGCGCTGTTTAATAATCCGCAGAGCCCACGGCTGCAGCAGTTTTTATCGGGCGCGCTGAAGTAGAGCGCGTGGCTGAGCTACACCACGTCCGCCAGCGCTTCGTCCAGCTGATACCAGCGGAAGCTGAAGCCGGAGTCCTCCAGCCGCTTTGGCAGCACGTGCTGACCGCCCAGCACCAGCACCGCGGATTCGCCCATCATCAGCTTAATCGCGCTGGCGGGCGTGCGCATAAAGGCCGGACGATGCATCGCGTGTCCCAGCATAGCGGCGAACTGTTCGTTGCGCACCGCATAGGGCGAAACCATGTTAAACGGGCCGTGCAGCTGCGGATTGTCGAGCAGCCACAGAATGGCGTTCAGCATATCGTCAATATGTATCCACGGCATATACTGCTGGCCGCTACCGAGCGGGCCGCCGATGCCCAGCTTAAAGGGCAGTTTCATTTTGCCCAGCGCGCCGCCCTGTTTCGCCAGCACCACGCCGGTGCGCAGCAGGCAAACCCGCGTTCTGTCGCTGTCGGCCGCCATTGCCAGCGATTCCCAATGGGCGCACAGCTTGTGGGTAAACTCCTGCTGGCCGGGATCGTCCTCGGTGAGCACCAGATCGCCGGTGTCGCCGTAAAAGCCCGTCGCCGAGCCAGAGATAAACACCCCGGGCGGCGTGGCGCTGGCGTTGATCAGCGTCGCCAGCCGTTCGGTAATCTGCCAGCGGCTTTCGCATAGCTGCTGTTTATGCTGTTCGGTCCAGCGTTTGTCGGCGATAGGCTCGCCGGCCAGGTTGATAATGGCATCCACGCCGTCAAGATTACGCTGTTGATCCAGGCCGGACCACAGGCTCACTTTTTCACCCAGCTTCTGGCGCGCGCTGACCACGTCGCGGGTAACCACGCTCACGCTGTCGCCGCGGGATAACAGACGAGGAATCAGGTGGCTACCGATCAGGCCGGTACCGCCCGTGAGTAAAATGTGCATGCTGAAACTCTCCCCAAATAGTATCGTTGAGCATGCCATAAGCTTAGGCGAAGTTAGCGGAAAAGAGCGTCCCGCGACCGTCGCCAACCCCAGCGTCTCGCGTGCCGATTGCCTTTCGTCTGAAAAATGGGTAAACAGAGTGCAGACGCCGCGCTTTAAGGAACCCGGAATGAACTCTCCCAACGTTGTTTTGTGGTCTGACGCCTGTTTTTTTAGTCCGTATGTGATGTCCGTCTTTGTCGCGCTGAGTGAAAAGGGCGTGCCGTTTTCGGTAAAGCGCCTCGATCTCGCCAGCGAAGAGCATCTTCAGCAAGCCTACGGCGAGCTTTCACTGACGCGGCGTGTGCCGACGCTGCAGCTTGACGGTTTTCTGCTATCCGAGTCTTCCGCCATCACGGAATATCTGGAAGAGCGCTTTCCCGCGCCGGACTATGAGCGGCTCTATCCGCGCGAGCGTGAAAAGCGCGCCAGGGCCAGAGAGATTCAGGCCTGGCTGCGCAGCGATTTTTTGCCGCTGCGTCAGGAGAGGCCAACAGAAGCGATCTTTGCCGGCGAAACCTTTCCGCCGCTCTCCGCAGCCGCGCTCCGTTCCGCTGAGAAGCTTATTTCCGCCGTCGAACGCCTGCTGCCGTCCGGCCAGCAGAATCTTTTCGGCGAATGGTCGATAGCGGACACGGATCTGGCGATAATGATTAACAGGCTGGCGCTGCATGGCGACAGCGTGCCGCAACCTCTGGCGGATTACGCCCATTTTCAGTGGCAGCGCGCTTCGGTACAGCTCTGGCTGACAGAATCTTTTAAAGATGCCGCGCAATGACACTGCGGGATCAATATTTTAAGACAGCCCGTGGCAGACTGCGCGGGCAGGCATCAACGAGCGCAAAAGCGCCAGACAAGTAAGGGTTAGGGATGGTGGAGCAAGACAGCAACACGGAGTGGGTGGATATCGTTAACGAGGATAACGAAGTGATCGCGCAGTCCAGCCGGGCGCATATGCGTGCGCAGTGTTTACGTCATCGCGCGACCTATATTGTGGTGCACAACGGCGCAGGAAAGATTCTGGTGCAGCGTCGGACGCAGAATAAAGACTTTATGCCCGGGATGCTGGATGCGACGGCGGGCGGCGTGGTGCAGAGCGGCGAAGAGATGCTGGAATCGGCGCGCCGCGAGGCGGAGGAAGAATTGGGCATCGCTGCCGTGCCTTTCGCTGAACACGGTCTGTTTTACTATGAAGACGACTATTGCCGCGTTTGGGGCGGGCTGTTTAGCTGCGTTTCTCATGGCCCTTTCGCGATGCAGGAAGAAGAAGTGGAAGAGATATTCTGGATGACGCCGGAAGAGATCACCGCCCGCTGCGACGAATTCACTGCGGATTCGCTGAAGGCGCTGTCGCTGTGGCTAAGCCGTAACGGCGAGCAACACCGTTAAAAAAGGCCGCTATAGCGGCCTGAAGAGCGTTGAAGAACCCCATGCTTTCATGGGGTTCTGCTTTTATAACGACGCTGCTTAACGGGTTTCGCGTACGGCCAGACGAGGCTGCGTTTTGCGGCCCAGCATACCTAACCAGCCGGCGATAGCGGCTTCGACCAGCAGGACAATCAGCGTAATCCAGCTGGCTTTCGCCGTGGCCGCCGCGGCTTTATCGCCTGCTTCACGGGCTTTCTGCTCAGCCTGTTTTTTCAGCTCCTGATATTTCTGATAAGCCTGCTCATAGCTCTGCTGAGTCTGGGCGACGATCTGATCGACTTCCTGATCGCTTTTGCCGGTGCGGGCTTTAATGATGTTTTTCAGCGCGTCCACGTCAGCAGCCTGCAGCGTAGCCTGATTGCGCTGCACTACGCCAGAAAACCAGTTAGCCAGATCGGTATCGGCGTTTTGCTGGTTTTGCGCGGTGTTCTCTGCCTGATTCTGCGCGGTGTTGGCTTCCTTGTTGGCGTCCTGCTGCAGTTTTTCCGGCTGCAGTTCCGGCTTACCGGTCTGACGCAGCGTGGTTTCCAGCTCGTTCTGCAGATTATTCAGGTCGATATTGTTTTCCTGCAGCTTCTGCTTGATGTTCTGACCGACGGAAGGCGCGATAGCGGAGATGCCATTGCCCAGCATACTGAAGCCGGAACCGACCACGCTGGCGGTACCGCTCACCGCGCTGCTGAGCACGGCAACGACCAGCCAGACGCAGACCAGCGTATTAACCGCCCACATCAGCAGTCCGTGCAGCGCACCTTCGCGCTGTGCCAGACGGCCGCTAATATAAGCGCCCGCGCCGACAGAGATCAGCATACTTAATCCTGTCCAGATGGTGGCGCCGGTGCCCAGGCCATCAAGCGGATTCTGCTCTTTTAAAGGATCGATGGTGGTGGCACCTATCGCCGTACCTAAAACGGTCAGCAGCAAATAAATAACCATAGAAAGGATCACGCCCGCAAAAATAGCGCTCCATGAAATACGTTTTAGCGGAAGACCGCTATTTACTTCATTATAAACCGGATGAATTTGATGATCGCTCATGAGAAAACTCCCTTGCCTGATATCGGTTGGTTCCTGATGACATTATTATCGATAAGACTCAGTCTCTTGCCATGATAAGCCTGGCACCGGAAGCTGAATTCTACCAGGAATAATTTCACCTTGATTTTTTATCTTATAATTCAGCAGGAAAGGGGATGTTTTGCTTACAAAAAACGCCAGGAGGGAAGCAGGAGACGCCTGGTTGAAATAACGGTTTTCGGCTTATTTCCGCATGAAAGCTTCTTTTATTACAAACAAAGAAAGGCGGATCTTTCGATCCGCCTTAATTTAAAGCGCGCTTAGCCTTCGGCCTGTTTTGCCTGAATGGCGGTCAGCGCGATGGTATAAACGATATCGTCCACCAGCGCGCCGCGTGACAGGTCGTTAACCGGCTTGCGCATGCCCTGCAGCATCGGCCCGATAGAGATCAGATCCGCTGAACGCTGCACGGCTTTATAAGTGGTGTTGCCCGTGTTCAGGTCAGGGAAAATAAACACGGTGGCGCGACCGGCGACCGGCGAATTTGGCGCTTTAGATTTGGCCACGTCCGCCATAATAGCCGCGTCGTACTGCAGCGGGCCGTCGATGACCAGATCGGGACGTTTTTCCTGCGCGATACGCGTTGCTTCACGGACTTTCTCTACGTCGCTGCCCGCGCCGGAGTTGCCGGTGGAGTAGGAGATCATCGCCACACGCGGCTCGATACCGAAAGCGGTCGCGGAATCGGCAGACTGAATGGCGATCTCAGCCAGCTGCTCCGGGTTAGGATCCGGGTTGATGGCGCAGTCGCCGTAGACCAGCACCTGCTCCGGCAGCAGCATAAAGAACACCGAGGAAACCAGCGAGCTGCCCGGCGCAGTTTTAATCAGCTGCAGCGGCGGACGAATGGTGTTGGCCGTGGTGTGCACCGCGCCGGAAACCAGACCGTCCACTTCGCTGCGCTCCAGCATCATGGTGCCGAGCATCACGTTGTCTTCCAGCTGCTCCTGCGCCACCACTTCGGTCATGCCTTTGTTTTTACGCAGCTCGACCAGACGAGGGACGTAGTTTTCACGCACGACTTCCGGGTCGACAATCTCAATGCCTTTGCCCAGCTCGACGCCCTGAGCGGCGGCCACGCGCTGAATCTCTTCCGGATTACCCAGCAGCACGCAGGTAGCGATACCGCGCTCGGCGCAGATGGCGGCGGCTTTAACCGTGCGCGGCTCGTCGCCTTCCGGCAGCACGATGCGTTTGCGCGCCTGGCGGGCCAGCTCGGTCAGCTGGTAGCGGAAGGCAGGCGGCGACAAACGACGGCTGCGTTCGGAAGCGGCGGTCAGCGATTCGATCCAGTCAGAGCTGATATGGCTCGCGACATACTCCTGCACGCGCTCGATACGCTGGGTATCGTCGCTTGGCACTTCCAGGTTGAAGCTTTGCAGGCTCAGCGAGGTTTGCCAGGTGTTGGTTTTCACCATAAACACCGGCAGGCCGGTAGCGAAAGCGCGTTCGCAGAGGCGCTGGATAGGCTCGTCGATTTGATAGCCGCCGGTCAGCAGGATCGCGCCGATCTCCACGCCGTTCATCGCCGCCAGGCAGGCAGCGACCAGCACGTCGGGACGGTCGGCAGAGGTCACCAGCAGCGAACCGGGACGGAAGTGCTCCAGCATATGCGGCAGGCTGCGGGCGCAGAAAGTCACCGACTTGACGCGGCGCGTGGCGATATCGCCTTCGTTGATAACGGTGGCGTTCAGATGACGGCACATATCAATGGCGCGGGTGGCGATCAGATCGAAGCTCCACGGTACGCAGCCCAGCACCGGCAGCGGACTGTTAACGGCGAGCTGCTGCGGATCGATATTGGCCACGCTGGCTTTGGTGGAGTCGTCGAAAATCTCGGACAGATCGGGACGTGTACGCCCCTGTTCATCGACCGGCGCGTTCAGCTTGTTGACGATAACGCCGGTAATGTTTTTATTTTTGCTGCCGCCAAAGCTGCTGCGTACCAGCTTGATGCGCTCCTGCAGCTGGGCTGGCGAATCGTTGCCCGGCGACATCACGAACACGATTTCCGCGTTCAGTGTTTTGGCGATCTCATAGTTCAGCGCGGAAGCGAACTGATGCTTACGCGTCGGCACCAGGCCTTCCACCAGCACGACTTCCGCGTCCTGGGTGTTTTCATGATAGCGCGCGATGATCTCTTCCATCAGCACGTCCTGCTGATTGGCGCCCAGCAGCGACTCAACATGGCTCATCTGCAGCGGTTCGGCGGCCGGAATGGCGGAGTTGGCGCGGATAATCAGCGTGGTCTGATCGAGCGAGTCGCCGCCCGAACGAGGCTGGGCGATAGGTTTGAACACGCTCAGGCGAACGCCTTTGCGCTCCATCGCGCGAATAACGCCAAGACTGACGCTGGTTAGACCGACGCTGGTGCCGGTCGGGATTAGCATTATGGTACGAGACAAAGTAGACCTCTCAAAATTAGACCCGCGATGCCGTGGTTCGGACTGTCACTGCCGAAAAACGGCGCCGGTGGATTTCCTGATGCCTGAAACAACACCGTCAGCCTCGGCTGACGGTGTTCACTTAAGCGGTTAAACGGCTGGCGTCCTGTGCAATCACCAGCTCTTCGTTAGTTGGGATAACGATAGCGGGCCGCGTGCCCTCTTTATTAATAAAGCCGCCTTTACCGAAGCGGGCCGCCAGGTTGCGTTCGTGATCGACCTCGAAGCCGAGCAGCGCCAGTTTATTCAGCGTCAGCTCGCGCACCATCGCGGCGTTTTCGCCGATGCCGCCGGTAAAGATCACCGCGTCCAGACGACCTTCCATCAGCGCCGTATAGGCGCCGATATACTTGGCGAGACGGTGGCAGAACACATCCATCGCGCGCTTCGCATCCTCTTTTGTGGCGTAGTTATCCTCCACGTAGCGGCAGTCGCTGGTCACGCCGGTCAGGCCAAGCAGGCCGGACTCTTTGGTCAGCAGCTTGTTGATAGCGTCCACGCTCATGCCCAGCGTGTCGTGCAGGAAGAAGATGATGGCCGGATCGATATCGCCGGAGCGGGTACCCATCACCAGGCCTTCCAGCGGCGTCAGGCCCATAGAGGTATCCACGCACTCGCCGTTGCGAATGGCGCTGATGGAGCCGCCGTTGCCCAGATGACAGGTAATGATGTTCAGTTCGCTCAGCGGCTTGTTAAGCACCTTAGCCGCCTCGTGCGTCACATAGTAGTGGCTGGTGCCGTGCGCGCCATAGCGGCGCACGCCATGCTCTTCATATAAATAGTAAGGCAGGGCGTAAAGATAAGACTCTTCCGGCATGGTCTGATGAAACGCGGTATCGAATACCGCCACGTTTTTATCAGAGAGGTGCGGAAAGTTTTTCATCGCTTCATCGATGCCGATCAGATGTGCCGGATTATGCAGCGGCGCGAAAGAGGAAGCGTCCTTGATACCCTGGATAACGTCCTGGTCAATTACCACGGACTGGGTCAGTTTCTCGCCGCCATGCACGATACGGTGGCCTATTGCAGTAATTTGTGCAGACAGCGCTGGTTTTTGTGCCAGAATAGTTTTAACGATAAAGTTAAGAGCCTCACTGTGAGCTGCGCCAGCGCCTAGTGCCGCTTCCTGTTTGTCGCCCTCCATTTTCCACTTGATGCGCGCTTCAGGCAGATGGAAACATTCGGCTAAACCGGAAAGGTATTCGTCGCCGTTTGCGGGGTTGAGAATAGCGAACTTTAACGATGAGCTACCGCAGTTCAAAACCAGAACTAACTTACTCGACATGGTAGGTCCTATTGGTTGAGGGTGGCGAAAAAAAACTCAATCAACTATCAGCGTAGCGCATGAAAGCTGGTACATTAATGATGAACATCATGCTGACGGCAATATTTGTCCGAAAGCAAAAAAATTTCATAAAAATCACAAGATTTTTTGAATTTGTGCGTGCTGGTGGACTCTGAACCAGCAGAATCGCAGCAAGCATGTAACAGCCATTCAACAATCGCGCACAGGATAACCGAGTGCCTTGCAAAGACAAAATTTTTTGAAAGATGTCAGGTAAAGTTGTTGAGTTATATTTTTTGTTTAATTTTTATCCCTGAAGTTGAGGTCAACCATGGCAAATGAATCCGGCACCGTCGGTTGGTTTAAACTGTTCCAGAACGGGCAGCACTACATGAAAACATGGCCAGCCGACAAGCGTCTTGCGCCTTTGTTTCCGGAAAACAGAGTGACGACAGCGACGCGCTTCGGCATTCGTTTTATGCCGCCGTTGGCTATCTTCGCCATGACCTGGCAAATCGCCTTAGGCGGCCAGCTCGGGCCAGCCGTCGCTACCGCGCTGTTTGCCTGCAGCCTGCCGATGCAGGGTCTGTGGTGGCTGGGCAAGCGCTCCGTTACGCCGCTGCCGCCCGCGTTGCTGAGCTGGTTCCATGAAGTGCGCGAAAAGCTACAGGCGGCCGGACAGGCGCTGGCGCCCGTGGAAGGCAAGCCTACCTATCAATCTCTGGCCGATGTGCTGAAGCGCGCCTTTCGCCAGCTGGATAAAACCTTTCTCGACGATCTCTGAGTTTTGCCGTTTTTCGCTGCGGCGGCGGCGAAAAACTGGCCTGCGTCAAAGAAGTGGCGGTTTGCTGTGCCTTGCCGCAGCGCGTTATGCAATCCTTGCGCCATCCTAATTTCACCTGTCCTACGGACACCAGGAGTTGATGATGGAAATGAGCCATGCGCAGCGTTTAATCCTTTCTAACCAGTACCGGCTGATGAGCCTGCTGGATCCCGACAACCTCGAGCGCTATCGCCGCCTGCAGACTATCGTCGAGCGCGGTTACGGATTGCAGATGCGTGAGCTGGACCGCGAGTTCGGCGAACTGCCCGAAACGGTGTGCCGCACCCTTATCGACATTATGGAGATGCACCACGCGCTGCACGTGTCCTGGACAAATCTGAAAGATCCCAACGAAATCGAAGAGCGGCGCCTGCAATTTTTAGGCTTCGACGCCGCTACCGAGGCGCGATATCTCGGCTACGTGCGGTTTATGGTGCAGACTGAAGGCCGCTATACCCATTTTGACGCCGGCAGCCACGGCTTTAACGCGCAGACGCCGATGTGGGAAAAGTATCAACGTATGCTTGCCGTATGGCACACTTGTCCAAGGCAGTATCATCTGAGCGCGAACGAGATCGCGCAAATCATCAACGCCTGAGAAGGAATATGCAGTGAAGTGTAAAGGTTTTCTGTTTGATTTGGACGGCACGCTGGTGGATTCCCTACCGGTGGTCGAACGCGCCTGGGTAAACTGGGCCTCGCGGCACGACATCGCAGCGGATGACGTGCTGAATTTTATCCACGGCAAGCAGGCTATCACCTCACTGCGTCATTTTATGGCCGGCGCTTCGGAAGAGGCGATCCAGCAGGAGTTCCTGGCGCTGGAAAAAACCGAAGCGGAAGACACTGACGGCATCGTGGCTCTGCCGGGTGCGGTGCAGCTGCTCGCCACGCTGAACGAGCTACGCGTACCCTGGGCTATCGTCACCTCCGGCTCGGTGCCGGTCGCCTCAGCCCGACGCAAAGCGGCTGGCCTGCCGGAGCCGGAGATTTTTATCACCGCAGAGCGAGTGCAAAACGGCAAGCCGGCGCCTGACGCCTATCTGCTGGGCGCACAGCTGCTGGAGCTGGAGCCGGAAGAGTGCGTGGTGGTGGAAGATGCCGCTGCGGGCATCCTTTCCGGACTCGCTGCCGGCAGTCACGTTATCGCCGTCAACGCGCCCGCCGGATCGCCGAGGCTGGAGGATGTCGATATGCAGCTCAGCTCGTTGGAGGAGCTGATTATCAGCAAAAATGCTGACGGCACGCTCGATGTGCACCGAAAGCACTAAGATATGATTTAGCCCCGCATCAGCGGGGTTTTTTTATGGCATCCTCCCGAAAGTTTTTCTCACGGGCGGGAAGCGGAAGTGAATAAAGAGCTTATCTGGGTGTTGAGCCTGCTGGCGATAGCGATAGCGCTGTTCGTCAGCGGCAAAATGCGTATGGATGTCGTGGCGCTGCTGGTGATTATCGCTTTTGTGCTGAGCGGCACATTAACCTTGCAGGAAGCGATGATGGGCTTCAGCGACGCCAACGTTATTCTGATCGCGGCGCTGTTTGTGATTGGCGAAGGGCTGGTGCGCACCGGCGTGGCGCTGCGTATGGGCGAATGGCTGATGAAAGCGGCCGGCAGCAGCGAGGCGAAAATGCTGGCGCTGCTGATGCTGACCGTGGCTGGCCTGGGCGCCTTTATGAGTTCGACCGGCGTGGTGGCTATTTTTATTCCGGTGGTGCTGAGCGTATCGGCGAAAATGAACCGTTCGCCGGGCAGGCTGATGATGCCCCTGAGCTTTGCGGGTCTGATCAGCGGCATGATGACGCTGGTCGCCACAGCGCCTAACCTGGTGATCAACAGCGAGCTGGTGCGCGAAGGGCTGGCGGGCTTCGGCTTTTTTGACGTGACGCCAATCGGGCTGGTGGCGCTGGTGCTGGGTATCGGCTATATGCTTCTTGCCCGCTTCTGGCTGGGCGCGGCGGAAAACAAACAGGCGAAAAAAGGGCAGGAGCGCACCTTCCGCGATCTGATTCGCGACTACAAGCTTAGTGGCCGCGCGCGTCGCCTCGCGGTGCATCCTGGATCTTCGCTGATTGGGCAGCCGCTGGACGATTTACAGCTGCGCGAGCGCTACGGCATCAACGTGGTCGGGCTGGAGCGCTGGCGTAAATTCCGGCGAGTAATGGTGCCGGTGACCGGCGTTACGCAGTTTCGCGCCCGCGACGTGCTGCTGATCGATATGTCCGCCGCCGATATCGATATTCGCGAATTCTGCAGCGAGCATCGGCTGGAACCGCTGATCCTGCGCGGCGAATATTTTTCCGATCGCGCGCAGGATGTCGGTATGGCGGAAGCGCTGATTTATCCCGATTCCGAGCTGCAGGGTAAAACGCTGCGGGAAAGTTCGTTCCGCACCCGCTACGGCGTCAGCGTTATCGGCATTCGCCGCCGCGGCGAAGTGCTGCAGGGTATACTAAGCGATCTGCCGCTGGAGCTGGGCGACTGCCTGTTGGTGATTGGCGACTGGAAGAAGATCCGTCAGCTCCAGCTGCAAAAGCGGGACGTGCTGCTGCTGAGCCTGCCTGCGGAAGTCAAAGAGGTGGCGCCCGCCAGCAGCCAGGCGCCGCACGCTATCTTTTGCCTGGCGCTGATGGTGGCGATGATGCTGACCAACGAGATCCCAAATCCGGTGGCGGCGCTGATCGCCTGTTTGCTGATGGGCAAATTTCGCTGTATCGATATGGAGAGCGCCTACCGGGCGATCCACTGGCCGAGCATTATTTTGATTGTGGGCATGATGCCGTTTGCGCTGGCGCTACAGAAAACCGGCGGCATTACGCTGATTGTTGATGGGCTGATGGATTTGGCCGGCGGCTACACGCCCTATGTGATGCTGACCTGTCTGTTCGCGCTGTGCGCCACTATCGGGCTGTTTATCTCGAATACCGCTACCGCCGTCCTGATGGCGCCGGTGGGCGTCGCGGCAGCGCACCAGATGGGGTTGTCGCCTTATCCTTTCGCGATGATCGTAGCGGTGGCGGCCTCCAGCGCTTTTATGACGCCGGTTTCCAGTCCGGTCAATACGCTGGTGCTGGGGCCTGGCGGCTATCGTTTTGGCGACTTTGTGAAAACGGGCGTGCCTTTTACCCTGCTGATCATGGCGGTCAGCGTGGTACTGGTGCCGCTGCTATTCCCGTTCTGATGTTTACAGCGACTCCTGGCTGATTTCATCCAGCGACAGGCTGAAGCTCGGCACAAACACCTCGACAAAATAGTCCATTTCCGGGCTTTTCCGCTGGGTGAGCGTTTTTTCAAGCCGGGCTTTCGCCAGCTGAAACTCATGGTTGCCGGCGGAAAGCTCCTCCAGACATTTCAGATAGGCGCAGAGCGCGTCCGCCTGCTTGACGATAGCCTCTTCGTCCTCGCTGCGCTGCCGCTCGTCCAGCAGCGGCAGCCAGGCATCCTGCAGCTCTTCGGGCAGCATCTCGACCAGTTTCTGCTGCGCTATCTTCTCTATCTTTTTATATTCGTTGGCGATCTGCGCATTGTAATACTTCACTGGCGTCGGCAGGTCGCCGGTCAGCACTTCGCTGGCGTCATGATACATCGCCATAAGCGCGATCCGCTCAGCGTTAAGGTTGCCGTTGAACTTTTTGTTTTTAATCACTGCCAGCGCGTGGGCGACCATCGCCACCTGCAGACTGTGTTCGGAAACGTTTTCCGTGCGCACGTTGCGCATCAGCGGCCAGCGGTTAATCAGCTTGAGACGGGAAAGGTGGGCGAAAAAATGGCTCTGATTCATTAAACGTTTTCCTGTGCCAGAAGACCAGAGCGGGGCGACTCCCGCTCTGGCGACACAGTATAGCCGCTTCAGTTCACAGAATGCAGCGATATCCGTGGCGGGCTACTGGCGATAACCTTCCAGAAAACGGCCAAACTTGCCGATAGCCATTTCCAGATCGTTAACGTGCGGCAGGGTGACGATACGCACGTGATCCGGCCATGGCCAGTTGAAAGCGCTGCCCTGAACCAGCAGTACTTTCTCCTGCAGCAGGAAATCCAGCACCATTTTCTGATCGTCGTGCAGGTTGAATTTTTTGGCGTCGATTTTCGGGAACATATAGAGCGCGCCGTCCGGCTTCACGCAGCTGACGCCCGGAATATCGTTGATCAGCTCCCAGGCGCGCTGGCGCTGTTCATAAAGTCTGCCGCCCGGCACGATAAATTCGCTGATGCTCTGATAGCCGCCCAGCGCGGTTTGAATGGCGTGCTGAGCCGGCACGTTGGCGCAAAGACGCATTGAAGCCAGCATTTCCAGACCTTCGATATAGCCCTTGGCGTGCTTCTTCGGCCCGTTAAGCACCATCCAGCCCTGGCGGAAACCCGCCACGCGGTAAGTTTTTGACAGGCCGTTAAAGGTGATGGTCAGCAGATCCGGCGCCAGCGCGGCAATCGAATGGTGCTGCGCCGCGTCGTAAAGAATTTTGTCGTAAATTTCATCGGCGAAAATGATCAAATTATGCTGTCTTGCCAGCTCGACGACTTCCAGCAGCAGCTCCTTGCTGTACACTGCGCCGGTTGGATTATTTGGGTTAATAATCACGATGCCGCGGGTACGCGGAGTGATTTTGCTGCGAATATCGTCCAGATCCGGGAACCAGCCGGCGGACTCGTCGCAGAGATAGTGCACCGCTTTACCGCTGGAAAGCGAAACGGCAGCCGTCCATAAAGGATAGTCGGGCGCCGGTACCAGCATCTCGTCGCCGCTGTTGAGCAACGCCTGCATCGACTGCACGATCAGCTCGGAAACGCCGTTGCCGATATAAACGTCTTCGACCGTGATTTCACGCAGGCCGCGAGCCTGATAATGCTGCACGATAGCCTTGCGTGCCGAATAGAGGCCTTTAGAGTCGCAGTAGCCCTGAGCGCTCGGCAGGTTGCGGATAACGTCGACCAGAATCTCGTCCGGAGCTTCAAAACCAAAAGGCGCGGGGTTGCCGATATTGAGTTTGAGGACTTTATTGCCTTCTTCCTCAAGGCGTTTGGCCTCTTTTAATACCGGGCCGCGGATATCGTAACAGACATTGTCTAGCTTGCTGGATTTATCAATAGGGGTCATTTCATTCGCCTTTGGCTGAGCCGCATTCCTGCCGTGGAAAAGTAAACCCGCACAATGTACTCCTCTCGCTAGCGCTTTTGAAGTCCATGCTCGCGCCGATGACGTGAGGCCGTGGAAAAGCGCGACCGGACAGCAGCGCTTTGACAGGGGAAGGATTAATAAAATTTACGCCTGGATGAAGCGTATCGTTATGTAAATATGCTGAACTTTTTACCCGCGATGAGGACTTTTTTGTAATGATTAGGTAAAATAAGGTGCATTGATACAGAGGTAAACTATTAAATAAAGCTTAACATGGCGACGAGCGCGCGTTGCGAGATAGCAATAACGGGCGCTTCCGGCCGTAAGCCCGGTTGGGTGACGAAGAGCGGCCTCAATGCTGAAATATTGTTACCAATTGATAAATTTTTGTGGTGACAGACGGGTGTGAGACGACATTCTCAATAAAAACTTATTTTACTGATAAGAATAATCGGATTTGGGCTTAAAAAGTAAACGCCAGTATGTCAGGATAACAGTCAGAAAGCGGCCTGTGGGGTATTGCGCTTTCCTGGAGGGTAAACGGCAGAGGTTACCCGGTATAAAGTTAAGTTTTTTTTATTATTCTTTCACTGTGACTACAGTTTTCTGGCAAGTTGATTTTCTATAAGTGTTTTACACTTACAGCATTAGCTGAATTCAGCGCATTTTTACCGTAAAACGTCGACGCTGCGTATTTAGCCGCAGCACGGCGCGCACCGGTGATGTATCAAACGCACAAATCTGTCAGCGGCTCTGCGGCGACCTAAGTCGGGCATATTGGGCCGCTGGGGTAGCGCGTTTGCGAAGCAAGGTAGTGACGACCACATTGGCCGCATTACACCATTGTTGTCTTTTATCTTATTGATAGTAAGGCAATAACACCAGGGTAGTAGTATTTTAAAAATCTTATAAAGTGAAGAAAACATGACCAGCGCAAATCGTCCAATTCTAAATCTCGACCTCGATCTGCTCAGAACTTTTGTGGCTGTTGCCGATCTGAATACTTTCGCCGCTGCCGCAGCAGCCGTATGCCGTACGCAATCCGCTGTCAGCCAGCAGATGCAGCGTCTGGAGCAGCTGGTAGGCAAAGAGCTGTTCGCCAGACACGGCCGTAATAAACTGTTAACCGAGCATGGCATCCAGCTGCTGGGCTATGCGCGAAAAATCCTGCGTTTTAACGATGAAGCCTGCACCTCGCTGATGTACAGCAATATTCAGGGCGTGCTGACCATCGGCGCTTCCGACGATACTTCGGATACGATCCTGCCTTTCCTGCTGAATCGGGTGACCTCTGTCTATCCAAAGCTGGCTATCGATGTTCGCGTTAAGCGCAATCCATTTATGATGGAGATGCTGAACCAGGGCGAAGTGGATCTGGTGGTGACAACTTCCAGCCCAATGAACTTCACCTGGCAGGTACTGCGTACTTCGCCAACGCTCTGGTATTGCGCGGCGGACTATGTGTTTCAGCGTGGAGAAGCGATTCCGCTGGTGCTGCTGGATGAGCCAAGCCCGTATCGCGACATGGCTATCGACCACCTGAACGAAGCGGGCATTCCGTGGCGTATCTCCTACGTCGCTTCTACGCTGGCCGCCGTACGCGCCGCGGTAAAAGCGGGTCTGGGCGTTACCGCTCGTCCGGTAGAAATGATGAGTCCGGAACTGCGCGTAATGGGCGCAGCGGAAGGTCTGCCGGTGCTGCCAGATACGGAGTATCTGCTGTGCCGCAACCCGGAAAGCGACAACGAGCTGGCGCTGGCTATTTTCAACGCCATGGAATCCAGCAATGACCCTTATAATCTGACGGCAAGCGGCCAGGATCGTTCCGCTTTCGCTGATGAAGATGAATAAAGTTTTATTTATTTTAAATAATTAATTTTAAAGAAAAATAGATAAAAAATCGTCATTAAAAAGCCTTCTGGAGATGTATTTATTCCGGAAGGCTTTTTTGTTGTCTTTTCCAGGCATTTTCAACCCCGCCTGCGCTGAGTTTACTTCTCTGTTGCGCTAAAAAGCAGCGAAACCCGTTTTTCTCCTTTTCCCAGCCTGCTTAACAAACCCAACTTCAGGTCGAATTGATTTTACTCACTTCAGGCTGTCTGTTTTTCTTTCAAAAAAGCTTAAACCGTGTTCTGGATCAAAAAAATAACCCTTGTAAGGGGAAGGAAATGCAGCCATTTCCTGCCAGAATAGCCGTTGTTAAAACCGTGATCCATGCAAGGAAATACCCGCTACACTTAAGTACAGGGCGTTTCACTGACACGATTTAGCGCAATTTTTGCGCATCAAATGTTAAATAAATGCTACTTGTGTAAAATAACCTGTGGATACTTTTATCAAAGTTGACAAAAGGTTATATAAAGGAGTAAAAAACCCCATAAAATTGCTGCTTAATCGACAAAGACAGCATGGTTTTCGGTTTTTTATTTTTCCCTTGAATCGAGGCGTCAGCCAACTGCCAGCTATCAGAGCAGCCCCCTGAAGCCCCTTTATTGAGTTAAGCAGAGTGTATGTCAACTACCAATGAAGTCGTCGCTCATCACTGGGCGTTTGCCGTATTTCTGATCGTCGCCATAGGTCTGTGCTGCGCAATGTTGGCCGGAGCATGGTTTTTGGGCGGAAAAGCCCGCGGAAGATATACAAATACCCCTTTTGAGTCCGGCGCGGCGCCGGTCGGCACCGCCAAACTGCGCATGTCCGCTAAGTTCTATCTGGTCGCTATGTTCTTCGTCATCTTTGACGTGGAAGCGCTCTATCTTTATGCATGGTCGACTGCCATTCGCGAAAGCGGCTGGATCGGCTTTATCGAAGCCACCATCTTTATTTTGGTACTGCTTGCCGGACTGGTTTATCTGGTACGGATCCGCGCGCTGGACTGGGCTCCGCCCGCTCGCCGTGTGGTCGCCAAATCAGTTCCTGTTTCGCATTCCCATCGTCACACGCAGTAAAAGCGAGGCATAACAATGGATTATACGCTAACCCGCGCAGACCCAGACGGCGAAAACGATCGCTACCCGCTGCAAAAGCAGGAAATTGTCACCGACCCGCTGGAAAAGCACGTTCATCAAAGCGTTTATATGGGCAAGCTCGAACACGCCCTGCATGACATGGTGAACTGGGGACGTAAAAACTCTCTGTGGCCGTTCAACTTCGGCCTTTCCTGTTGTTACGTAGAGATGACAACTTCTTTTACCTCGGTGCACGACGTGGCGCGCTTTGGTTCAGAAGTTATCCGCGCCTCGCCTCGTCAGGCCGACTTTATGGTGGTGGCCGGTACGCCTTTCACCAAAATGGCGCCGGTGATCCAGCGGCTCTACGACCAGATGCTGGAGCCTAAATGGGTTATCTCAATGGGCGCCTGCGCTAACTCCGGCGGCATGTACGATATTTATTCCGTGGTGCAGGGCGTGGATAAGTTCCTGCCTGTAGACGTCTATATTCCCGGCTGCCCGCCGCGTCCTGAAGCCTATATGCAGGCGCTGCTGCTGCTGCAGGAGTCGATCGGCAAAGAGCGTCGTCCGCTCTCCTGGGTTGTCGGCGATCAGGGCGTTTATCGCGCCAACATGCAGTCCGAGCGCGAAAGAAAGCAGGGCGAACGCATCGCGGTCACCAATCTGCGTACGCCGGACGAAATTTAAGAGTTAATGAACAAGGCCCGAGCAGCACGCCGACAACAACAATACGCGCGCGGCCTGTTCTGACGCCAATACTGAGTGCCTGTCGACAGGCCCACATGGTGAACGACCTATGACAGATTTAACCACGCAAGATCTCGCCCAGCCAGAGTGGCAAACCCGGGATCACCTGGATGACCCGGTGATCGGCGAGTTGCGTAACCGTTTTGGGCCAGATGCCTTTACCGTTCAGCCAACCCGTACCGGCATTCCGGTGGTTTGGGTCAGGCGCGAACAATTACTGGAAATTGTCGAGTTTCTGCGCAAGCTGCCGAAACCTTACGTCATGCTGTATGACCTGCACGGTATGGACGAACGCCTGCGTACGCATCGCGAAGGCCTGCCTGCGGCAGATTTTTCCGTGTTCTATCACTTCCTCTCTATTGAGCGTAATCGCGACATTATGCTCAAGGTGGCGCTGTCTGAAAAAGATCTGCATTTGCCGACCATCACCAAAATTTTCGCCAACGCCAACTGGTACGAGCGCGAAACCTGGGAGATGTTTGGCGTGACTTTCGATGGCCATCCGCACCTGACGCGCATCATGATGCCGCAGGACTGGGAAGGCCATCCGCTGCGCAAAGATTATCCGGCGCGCGCCACTGAGTTCGATCCCTTCCAGCTGACTAAGCAGACGGAAGATCTGGCGATGGAGCAAATGACCTTCAAGCCGGAAGAGTGGGGCATGAAGCGCGGCACCGCCAACGAGGACTTTATGTTCCTCAACCTCGGCCCTAACCATCCATCCGCGCACGGTGCCTTCCGTATTATTCTGCAGCTGGACGGCGAAGAGATCGTCGACTGCGTGCCGGATATCGGCTATCACCATCGCGGCGCGGAAAAAATGGGCGAGCGCCAGTCCTGGCACAGCTATATTCCCTATACCGACCGTATTGAATATCTCGGCGGCTGCGTCAACGAAATGCCGTACGTGCTGGCGGTTGAAAAGCTGGCGGGTATCAAGGTGCCAGAGCGCGTCGACGTTATCCGCGTCATGCTGTCAGAGCTGTTCCGCATCAACAGCCATCTTCTCTATATTTCGACTTTTATTCAGGACGTCGGCGCTATGTCTCCGGTGTTCTTTGCCTTTACCGACCGCCAGAAAATTTATGACGTGGTGGAAGCCATCACCGGTTTCCGTATGCATCCGGCCTGGTTCCGCATCGGCGGCGTGGCGCACGATCTGCCGAAAGGCTGGGATCGCCTGCTGCGCGAATTCCTTGACTGGATGCCGAAGCGCCTGAAAGCCTATGAGCAGACCGCGCTGAAAAACTCCGTGCTGATTGGCCGCGCCAAAGGCGTCTCCGCTTATAACCTGGACGAAGCGCTGGCCTGGGGCACTACCGGTGCGGGTCTGCGCGCGACCGGTCTGGATTTCGACGTGCGCAAATGGCGGCCTTATTCCGGCTATGAGAACTTCGATTTTGAAGTGCCGATCGGCGACGGCATCAGCTGCGCCTATACCCGCGTCATGCTGAAAATGGAAGAGATGCGCCAGAGCATGCGCATTCTGGAACAGTGCCTGAAAAACATGCCGGAAGGGCCGTTTAAAGCCGATCATCCGCTGACCACGCCGCCGCCGAAAGAGCGCACGCTGCAGCATATTGAAACGCTGATCACCCACTTCCTGCAGGTTTCCTGGGGACCGGTGATGCCGGCCAATGAATCCTTCCAGATGATTGAAGCCACTAAAGGGATCAACAGCTACTACCTGACCAGCGACGGCAGCACCATGAGCTACCGCACCCGCGTGCGTACGCCAAGCTTCCCGCATCTGCAGCAGATCCCTTCCGTTATCAACGGCAGCCTGGTATCCGATTTGATCGTGTACCTCGGCAGTATCGATTTTGTTATGTCAGACGTGGACCGCTAATTATGCACGATCAAAGAATTGCGATCGAAACGATCGAGCCTTCCGAAGCTTTCGTCCTGAGCGCGGCAGAGCGTGACGCCATTGAGCATGAAAAACATCACTACGAAGATGCGCGCGCGGCGTCGATTGAGGCGCTGAAAATCGTGCAGAAGCAGCGTGGCTGGGTGCCGGACGGCGCCATCAACGCCATCGCCGACGTGCTGGGGATTCCGGCCAGCGACGTGGAAGGCGTGGCTACGTTTTACAGCCAGATTTTCCGTCAGCCGGTTGGCCGCCACGTCATCCGCTATTGCGACAGCGTTGTCTGCCATATTACCGGCTATCAGGGTATTCAGGCGGCGCTGGAAGAGAACCTGAAAATCAAACCGGGACAGACTACGGCGGATGGCCGCTTCACGCTGCTGCCGACCTGCTGCCTGGGCAACTGCGACAAAGGCCCGACGATGATGGTGGATGAGGATACCCATGTGCATCTCACCCCGGAAAACATCGTCACTTTACTGGAGCAGTATCAATGACTATCAAAGAGATCGTCCGTACTGCGGAGACGCATCCGCTGACCTGGCGTATGCGCGACGACAAGCAGCCGGTGTTTCTTGACGAATACCGCAGCAAAGATGGCTACGCCGGCGCGGAAAAAGCGTTGAAAGGTATGGCGCCGGATGAAATCGTGGCGCTGGTAAAAGATTCCGGCCTGAAAGGGCGCGGCGGCGCGGGCTTCTCTACGGGACTCAAGTGGAGCCTGATGCCGAAAGACGAATCGATGAACATTCGTTATCTGCTGTGCAACGCCGATGAGATGGAGCCGGGCACCTATAAAGACCGCCTGCTGATGGAGCAGATGCCGCACCAGCTGGTGGAAGGCATGCTGATCAGCGCCTTCGCCTTAAAAGCCTATCGTGGCTATATCTTCCTGCGTGGCGAATATATCGAGGCGGCCGTTAACCTGCGTCGCGCCATTGCGGAAGCGACCGAAGCGGGCTACCTGGGCAAAAACATTATGGGCACCGGCTTTGACTTCGAGCTGATGGTGCATACCGGCGCGGGCCGCTATATCTGCGGCGAGGAAACGGCGTTGATTAACTCGCTGGAAGGCCGTCGCGCCAACCCGCGTTCCAAGCCGCCGTTCCCGGCATCGGCGGGCGCGTGGGGTAAACCGACCTGCGTTAACAACGTTGAAACGCTCTCCAACGTGCCGGCGATCCTGGCTAACGGCGTCGACTGGTACAAAGGCATCTCTAAAAGCGAAGATACCGGCACCAAAATGATGGGCTTCTCCGGCCGGGTGAAAAACCCTGGCGTCTGGGAGCTGCCTTTCGGCACCACCGCGCGCGAAATCCTGGAAGATTACGCTGGCGGTATGCGCGACGGCCTGAAGTTCAAAGCCTGGCAGCCGGGCGGCGCAGGCACCGATTTCCTGACCGAAGCCCATCTGGATCTGCCGATGGAGTTCGCCAGCATCGGCAAAGCGGGCAGCCGTCTGGGCACTGCGCTGGCGATGGCGGTGGATCATGAAATCAATATGGTGTCGCTGGTGCGTAACCTGGAAGAGTTCTTCGCTCGCGAATCTTGCGGCTGGTGTACGCCGTGCCGCGACGGCCTGCCGTGGAGCGTAAAAATCCTGCGCGCGCTGGAGCGTAAAGAGGGTCAGCCGGGCGATATCGAAACCCTGCTGCAGCTTTGCCGCCAGCTTGGCCCAGGAAAAACTTTCTGCGCGCACGCGCCAGGCGCGGTCGAACCTTTGCAGAGCGCCATTAAATATTTCCGTGAAGAGTTTGAAGCAGGCATGGCGCCGCAGGTTTACAGCAACGCGCACGCTATCGCCGGTATCCAGGCCAACCTGTTAAAGGCTCGCTGGTAAAAAAATACTGCGCAAACGCGCGAAATAACCCAATTAATGGGCGTTGTAGCAGGGCAGAGAACACCTCCCCGGGAGCTTTTAGTCCGTGACCGGGGTAAGAGAACACCGCTACAACGCCAGGTAAGCAGGTTATTTGAAGAATTGTGTTTAACGCTCGTTCCGAGCCTTACTTGAGCAATTTCACTATGGCTACAATTCATGTAGACGGTAAAGAATACGACGTCAATGGGGCGGACAACCTGCTGCAGGCTTGCCTCTCGCTCGGCCTCGATATTCCTTATTTTTGCTGGCATCCGGCGCTCGGTAGCGTCGGCGCCTGCCGCCAGTGCGCGGTAAAGCAATTCCAGAATGCCGAAGATACCCGTGGTCGTCTGGTGATGTCCTGTATGACGCCAGCTGCCGACGGCACATTTATCTCGATTGACGACGGCGAAGCGAAAGAGTTTCGCGAAAGCGTGGTGGAGTGGCTGATGACCAACCACCCGCACGACTGTCCGGTCTGTGAAGAGGGCGGCAACTGTCACCTGCAGGATATGACGGTGATGACCGGCCACAGCTTCCGCCGCTACCGTTTTACCAAACGTACCCACCGCAATCAGGATCTCGGGCCGTTCATCTCACACGAAATGAACCGCTGCATCGCCTGCTATCGCTGCGTGCGCTACTACAAAGATTACGCAGACGGCAAAGATCTGGGCGTCTATGGCGCACACGACAACGTCTATTTCGGTCGTCCGGAAGACGGCGTGCTGGAGAGCGAATTCTCCGGCAACCTGGTGGAAATCTGCCCGACCGGCGTCTTCACCGATAAAACGCACTCGGCGCGCTATAACCGTAAATGGGATATGCAGTATGCGCCAAGCATCTGCCAGCAGTGCAGCGTCGGCTGCAATATCAGCCCGGGCGAGCGTTATGGCGAGCTGCGTCGTATCGAAAACCGCTATAACGGCACCGTGAACCAGTACTTCCTGTGCGACCGCGGTCGTTTCGGCTACGGCTATGTGAATTTGAAAGATCGTCCGCGTCAGCCGATGCAGCGTCGCGGCGACGACTGGATCGCGCTTAACGCCGAACAGGCGATGCAGGGCGCGGCGGACGTGCTGCGTCAGGCGAAAAAAGTCATCGGCATCGGTTCACCGCGCGCCAGCGTGGAAAGCAATTTCGCGCTGCGCGAGCTGGTTGGCGCGGAAAACTTCTCTACCGGCATCCCGGCTGGCGAGCAGGCGCGGCTGGAGCTGATGCTGAAAGTGCTGCGCGAAGGCGGGATTTATACGCCATCGCTGCGCGAAATTGAAAGCTACGACGCGGTGCTGGTGCTGGGCGAGGATCTGACTCAGGTTGGCGCGCGCGTCGCGCTCTCCGTACGCCAGGCCGTCAAGGGCAAAGCACGCGAGCTGGCGGCGGCGCAAAAAGTGGCCGACTGGCAGATTGCCGCGATTATGAATATCGGCCAGCACGCTAAGCATCCGCTGTTCGTCACCAACGTCGATGAAACCCGTCTGGACGATATCGCCGCCTGGAGCTATCGCGCGCCGGTGGAGGATCAGGCTCGCGTGGGCTTCGCCATCGCCAACGCGCTGGATGAAAGCGCGCCTGCGGTTGAAGGCATTGACCGCGATCTGAGCGGCAAAATCGACGTAGTGGTGCAGGCGCTGGCCGGTGCGAAAAAGCCGCTGATTATTTCCGGCGTTCATGCCGGTAGCGAGGCGACGATTCAGGCTGCGGCCAACATCGCTAAAGCGCTGAAGGGACGCGGCGCGGATGTCGGCATCACGCTGCTGGCGGGCGCGGCTAACAGCGTCGGCCTGGGCATGATCGGCGGTAAACCGCTGGACGCGGCGCTGAGCGAGCTTTCGAGCGGTGCTGCCGACGCGGTGATCATCATGGAAAACGATCTCTATCGCCACGCGCCAAAAGCGCAGGTCGACGCGGCGCTGAGCAATACGCCGAACGTGATTGTGGTCGATCATCAGCGTACCGCTACCGCTGAAAAAGCAGGGCTGATCCTGTCGACCGCCAGCTTTGCGGAAAGCGACGGCACCGTGGTCAACCAGGAAGGCCGCGCGCAGCGTTTCTTCCAGGTCTACGATCCGGCGTATTACGACGACAAGATCCAGATGCTGGAGAGCTGGCGCTGGCTGCACGCTTTGCAAAGCACTATTGCCAGTCGTGAACCGGACTGGACGCAGCTCGACCACGTGATCGACGCCTGTGTGCAGTCGCTGCCGCAGCTGGCCGGTATTAAAGACGCCGCGCCGGACGCCAGCTTCCGCATCCGCGGCCAGAAGCTGTCTCGTTCGCCAATTCGCGCCAGCGGCCGTACCGCTGCCCGCGCCAATATCAGCGTACACGAGCCGCGTCAGCCGCAGGATAAAGACACCATGTTCGCCTTCTCGATGGAAGGGAACAACCAGCCGTCCGCGCCGCGTTCGCAGATCCCGTTTGCCTGGGCGCCAGGCTGGAACTCACCGCAGGCGTGGAACAAGTTCCAGGACGAAGTGGGCGGCAAGCTGCGCTTTGGCGATCCGGGCGTGCGCCTGTTCGAAGCGGGTGAAGGCCAGCTGGCATGGTTCACCGTAGTGCCGGAAGCGTTTAGCGGCAAAGAGAACGGCTGGCGCGTCGCGCCTTACTTCCACCTGTTCGGCAGCGAGGAGATGAGCCAGCGTTCGCCGGTATTCCAGCAGCGTATGCCGCTGCCTTACCTGGTGGTTAACGCCGACGACGCCGCGAAACTGGGCGTGAACGCAGGCGCCACCGTAGCCTTCAGCTGCGCGGGCGAAACGCTGCGGCTGCCGGTACGCTTCTCGACGACGTTGCAGGCAGGGCAGGTTGGCTTGCCGCTGGGCTTGCCTGGCGTACCGCCGTTCCTGCTGGGCGCGAGTATTGAAAATCTGCAGGAGGCTTCGCAATGAGCTGGCTGACACCGGAAGTTATCGACGTCCTGATCGCCATCGGCAAAGCGCTGGTGATCCTGTTTGTCGTCGTGGGCTGCGGCGCCTTTATGAGCTTTGGCGAGCGCCGTCTGCTGGGCCTGTTCCAGAACCGCTACGGGCCAAACCGCGTGGGCTGGGGCGGTTCGCTCCAGCTGGTAGCGGACATGATCAAAATGTTCTTTAAAGAGGACTGGACGCCGCCGTTTACCGATCGGGTCATCTTTACCCTGGCGCCGATGATCGCCTTCACCTCGCTTCTGCTGGCGATGGCGATTGTGCCCGTGACCTCAACCTGGATGGGCGCCGACCTGAATATCGGTCTGCTGTTCTTCCTGATGATGGCGGGGCTGGCGGTCTATGCGGTGCTGTTCGCCGGCTGGTCGAGTAACAACAAATACTCGCTGCTGGGCGCGATGCGCGCCTCGGCGCAGACGCTGAGCTACGAAGTCTTCCTCGGCCTGTCGCTGATGGGCGTGGTGGCGCAGGCCGGCTCGTTCAACATGGTCGATATCGTCAACAGCCAGACGCACCTGTGGAATATCATTCCGCAGTTCTTCGGCTTCCTGACCTTCGCTATCGCGGGCGTCGCGGTTTGTCACCGTCACCCCTTCGACCAGCCGGAAGCGGAGCAGGAGCTGGCCGACGGCTATCATATCGAATACGCCGGTATGAAGTTCGGTCTGTTCTTTGTCGGCGAATATGTCGGCATCGTGACCGTTTCTTCGCTGATCGTCACGCTGTTCTTCGGCGGCTGGAATGGCCCATGGCTGCCGCCGGTGTTCTGGTTCGCGATTAAAACGGCTTTCTTTATGATGATGTTTATTCTGATCCGTGCCGCGCTGCCGCGTCCGCGCTACGACCAGGTGATGTCGTTCGGCTGGAAAGTTTGTCTGCCGTTGACGCTGTTGAACCTGCTGGCTACCGCCGCAGTGATTCTGTACAACGCGCAGTAAGAGGTTATTACCATGAAAATAAAAGACATTCTGGTAGGGTTCGGCACCACGGTACGCAGTATCGCGCTGATTGGCTCGAACGCTTTCGCGAAGCGTGAAACCCAAATGTATCCGGAAGAGCCGGTCTACCTGCCGCCGCGCTATCGTGGTCGTATCGTACTGACGCGCGATCCCGACGGTCAGGAGCGCTGCGTCGCCTGTAACCTTTGCGCGGTAGCCTGTCCCGTAGGCTGCATCTCACTGCAAAAAGCGGAGACGCTGGATGGCCGCTGGTATCCGGAGTTTTTCCGCATCAACTTTTCACGCTGCATTTTCTGTGGCCTGTGCGAAGAAGCCTGCCCGACGACGGCGATTCAGCTTACGCCCGATTTCGAGCTCGGCGAGTTCAAGCGTCAGGATCTGGTGTATGAGAAAGAGAACCTGCTGATCTCGGGGCCTGGCAAATATCCGGAATACAATTTCTACCGGATGGCGGGCATGGCGATCGAAGGCAAAGACAAGGGCGAAGCGGAAAGCGAAGCCAAACCCATCGACGTCAAGGGTTTGTTACCTTAAGGAGCCAGGCATGGAATTAGCTTTTTATCTTTGCGGACTGGTAGCGGTATTGACGACGCTGCGCGTTATCACCCATACCAATCCGGTTCACGCGCTGCTGTATCTGATCATCTCGCTGCTTTCGGTGGCCGGCGTCTTCTTTTCGCTGGGCGCTTACTTCGCGGGGGCGCTGGAGATCATCGTTTACGCGGGCGCCATTATGGTGCTGTTCGTCTTCGTGGTGATGATGCTTAACCTCGGCGACAGCGTGCAGGCGCAGGAGCGCGAGTGGCTGAAGCCTGGCGTCTGGTTCGGGCCTGGTCTGCTGTCGCTGCTGCTGCTGGTAGTGATCGTTTACGCCATTCTGACCGCTAACGATCGGGGTATCGACGGCGCGATGATCGATGCGAAAGCGGTCGGCATTAGCCTCTTCGGCCCTTATGTGCTGGCGGTGGAGCTGGCCTCCATGCTGCTGCTGGCTGGTCTGGTGGTGGCTTACCATATCGGTCGCGAACAGCGTCCGGGCGAAGTGCTGAGCAATCGTCCGGCGGATGCAGCGAAGAAGGAGGAACACGCATGATCCCTTTACAACACGGTCTGATTCTGGCGGCCATTCTGTTTGTGCTTGGCCTGACCGGCGTGGTGATTCGCCGCAACCTGCTGTTTATGCTGATCAGCCTGGAAATTATGATCAACGCAGCGGCGCTGGCTTTTGTGGTCGCGGGAAGCTATTGGGGACAGGCGGACGGTCAGGTGATGTATATCCTGGCGATCAGCCTGGCCGCCGCCGAGGCGAGTATCGGCCTGGCGCTGCTGCTGCAGCTGCATCGCCGCAGCCAAAACCTCAATATTGATAAAGTGAGCGAGATGCGCGGATGAATCTTCTCTATTTAACTATCTTATTTCCGCTGATCGGCTTTTTGCTGCTGGCATTCTCTCGCGGTCGCTGGTCGGAAAACCTGGCCGCGACGGTAGGTATGGGTTCCGTAGGGCTGGCGGCGCTGGTCACGCTCTATGCGGGGCTGGACTTCTTCGCGCAGGGCCAGCCGGTCTTTAACCAGGCGCTGTGGACATGGATGCAGGTCGGCAACTTCAATATCAAGGTGAACCTGACGCTGGACGGCCTGTCGCTGACCATGCTGTCGGTGGTCACCGGCGTCGGCTTCTTTATCCATATGTTCGCCTCCTGGTATATGCGTGGGGAAGAGGGCTACTCGCGCTTCTTCGCCTATACCAACCTGTTTATCGCCAGCATGGTCGTGCTGGTGCTGGCCGATAACCTGATGCTGATGTATCTGGGTTGGGAAGGCGTGGGGCTTTGCTCCTATCTGCTGATCGGTTTCTACTACACCAACCCGAACAATGGCGCGGCGGCGATGAAGGCGTTTATCATCACTCGTGTCGGCGACGTCTTCCTGGCGTTTGCGCTGTTTATTCTTTACAACGAACTGGGCACGCTGAACTTCCGCGAAATGGTTGAGCTGGCGCCTGCGCACTTCGCGGCAGATAACCACATGCTGCAGTGGGCGACGCTGATGCTGCTGGGCGGCGCGGTCGGTAAATCGGCTCAGCTGCCGTTGCAAACCTGGCTGGCGGACGCGATGGCGGGCCCGACACCGGTATCCGCGCTGATCCATGCCGCGACCATGGTAACGGCAGGCGTTTATCTGATCGCCCGTAGCCACGGCCTGTTCCTGATGACGCCGGAAGTGCTGCATCTGGTCGGCATCGTTGGCGCGATTACGCTGGTGCTGGCTGGCTTCGCCGCGCTGGTGCAGACCGATATCAAGCGCGTGCTCGCTTACTCCACCATGAGCCAGATTGGCTATATGTTCCTGGCGCTGGGCGTGCAGGCGTGGGACGCAGCCATTTTCCATTTGATGACGCACGCGTTCTTTAAAGCGCTGCTGTTCCTCTCGTCCGGTTCGGTGATTCTGGCCTGCCACCACGAGCAGAACATCTTCAAAATGGGTGGCCTGCGCAAGAGCATTCCGCTGGTCTATGCCTGCTTTTTGGTGGGCGGCGCGGCGCTGTCGGCGCTGCCGCTGATTACCGCAGGCTTCTTCAGTAAGGATGAAATCCTGGCGGGCGCGCTGGCGAATGGCCATCTCAACCTGATGGTTGCCGGTCTGGTCGGCGCCTTTATGACCTCGCTCTATACTTTCCGCATGATTTTCATTACTTTCCACGGCGAAGAGAAGATCCACGCGCACGCGGGCAAAGGCATTACGCATCATCTGCCGCTGATTGTGCTGCTGATCCTCTCCACCTTTATCGGCGCGCTGATTGTACCGCCGCTGCGTGGCGTGCTGCCGGAAACGGCGGAGCTGGCGCACGGCAGCGTGCTGACCCTGGAAATCACGTCGGGTGTGGTAGCGATTGTCGGTATCCTGCTGGCGGCTTTCCTGTGGCTGGGCAAACGCTCACTGGTTAACAGCATCGCCAACAGTGCGCCAGGCCGCTTCTTCTCTACATGGTGGTTTGCCGCCTGGGGCTTCGACTGGCTGTATGACAAGATCTTCGTTAAGCCTTATCTGCTCGTAGCTCGTCTGCTGTCGCGCGACCCATTGAACGCCATTATGAACGTTCCGGCGCTGTTCTCACGCCTGGCGAACAAAGGGCTGGTGGTCAGTGAAAACGGCTATCTGCGCTGGTATGTCGCTTCAATGAGCATCGGCGCTGTCGTCGTCCTCGCGCTGTTGATGGTTGTATAAAGTTGAATTGGCGGGATGGTGTTAGTACGCCGTCTCACGGTCAAAAGATGTCGAAAATTACCTGAAGGTTGGGCGTCATCGGCGCAGTCAGTTTGGTCACCGCCAGCGCGCAGCAACCGCAGCATACTTTAGTATGTGAGGATTGCGAGCACTGCCGGGAGCCAAAATGGCAAGCAAGATAGCCCATGCAGGTTCAAAAAAGGGAATCAAACTGCCATGTTATTACCCTGGCTTATACTCATCCCGTTCATTGGCGGCCTGCTTTGCTGGCAGCTTGAACGCTTCGGGAGCAAGGTGCCGCGCTGGATCGCACTGATTGCAATGGGGCTGACGCTGGCGCTGTCGCTACAGCTCTGGCTGCAGGGCGGTTACTCGCTGACCCAGGCCGCCGGGCTGCCGCAGTGGCAATCCGAATTCCTGGTTTCCTGGATCCCGCGTTTCGGCATTAACGTGCATCTGGCGCTGGATGGCCTGTCGCTGCTGATGGTGGTGCTGACCGGCCTGCTGGGCGTGATGGCGATTCTCTGCTCCTGGAATGAAATCGAAAAATGGCAGGGCTTCTTCCACCTTAACCTGCTGTTTATCCTGGGCGGCGTTATCGGCGTCTTCCTGGCTATCGACCTGTTCCTGTTCTTCTTCTTCTGGGAGATGATGCTGGTACCGATGTACTTCCTGATCGCGCTATGGGGACACAAGGCGTCGGACGGGAAAACGCGTATCACCGCGGCCACCAAGTTCTTTATCTACACTCAGGCCAGCGGTCTGGTGATGCTGATCTCGATTCTGGCGCTGGTATTCGTTAACTACAACGCGACCGGCGTCTGGACTTTTAACTACGAAGATCTGCTGAAAACGCCAATGAGCAACAGCGTCGAGTACCTGCTGATGCTGGGCTTCTTTATCGCCTTCGCGGTGAAAATGCCGGTGGTGCCGCTGCACGGCTGGCTGCCGGATGCGCACAGCCAGGCGCCGACGGCGGGTTCCGTGGATCTGGCGGGTATTTTGCTGAAAACGGCGGCTTACGGCCTGCTGCGTTTCGCGCTGCCGCTGTTCCCGAACGCTTCCGCCGAGTTCGCGCCGATCGCCATGTGGTTGGGGATTATCGGGATTTTCTACGGCGCCTGGATGGCTTTCTCGCAGTACGACATCAAGCGTCTTATCGCCTACACCTCGATTTCGCATATGGGCTTCGTGCTGATCGCCATCTACACCGGCAGCCAGCTCGCTTTCCAGGGCGCGGTGGTGCAGATGATCGCTCACGGTCTTTCCGCTGCGGCGCTGTTTATCCTGTGCGGCCAGCTCTATGAGCGCCTGCATACGCGCGATATGCGCCAGATGGGCGGGCTGTGGTCGCGTATTAAATGGCTGCCGGGTCTGTCACTGTTCTTTGCGGTCGCTAACCTGGGTATGCCAGGCACGGGTAACTTCGTCGGTGAATTTATGATCCTGACCGGCAGCTTCCAGTCGGTGCCGGTGATTATCGTCATCGCTACCTTTGGTCTGGTGTTCGCTTCTGTCTACTCGCTGGTGATGATGCAACGAGCTTATTACGGTGCGCCGAAATCGGAAACGCCGCTGCGGGGCATGTCGCCGCGCGAGTTCCTGATGATTATGGTGCTGGTGGTTCTGCTGCTGCTGCTGGGCGTTTATCCGCAGCCGATTCTGGACACCTCACATGCTGCGATGAGTAATATTCAGCAGTGGTTTACCGCTTCAATTTCAACTACAAGGCCGTAATTCGCCATGACATTAACTCCTCAACATTTGATCGCGCTGCTGCCTATGCTGATCGTCGGATTGACGGTGGTGGTGGTGATGCTCTCCATTGCGTGGCGGCGCAACCACTTCGTCAATGCCACGCTGGCGGTGGTCGGGCTGAACCTGGCGCTGCTGTCGCTGTGGTTTGTGGGACAGGCGGGCGCGATGGACGTCACGCCGCTGCTGCGCGTCGATGGCTATTCGATGCTCTATACGGGACTGGTGATTTTAGCCAGCCTTGCCACCTGTACGTTCGCCTATCCCTGGCTGCAGAACTATCCGGACAATCAGGAAGAGTTCTATCTGCTGGTGCTGATTGCGGCGCTGGGCGGCGTGGTACTGGCGAGCGCCAACCATCTGGCCTCGCTGTTTATCGGTATTGAGCTGATTTCTCTGCCGCTGTTCGGCCTGGTCGGCTACGCCTTCCAGCTGAAACGCTCGCTGGAAGCCAGCATCAAATACACCATCATGTCCGCCGTAGCCTCCTCTTTCCTGCTGTTCGGTATGGCGCTGCTTTACGCCAACTCCGGCAACCTGGGCTTTGTGGCGCTGGGTCATAGCCTGAACGACACTATGCTGCATCAGCCGCTGCTGCTGGCTGGCCTGGGCATGATGATTGTGGGCCTGGGCTTTAAGCTTTCGCTGGTGCCTTTCCACCTGTGGACGCCGGATGTTTACCAGGGCGCGCCCGCGCCGGTTTCCACTTTCCTGGCCACTGCCAGCAAGATCGCCATCTTCGGCGTGGTGATGCGTCTGTTCCTTTACGCGCCGGCCGCCGACAGCGAAGCCGTGCGCCTGGTGCTGGCGATTATCGCTTTCGCCTCGATTCTGTTCGGCAACCTGATGGCTATCTCGCAGAGCAATATCAAGCGCCTGCTGGGTTACTCCTCCATCGCACACCTGGGCTATCTGCTGGTGGCATTGATTGCCATCCAGACGCACCAGCTGTCGCTGGAAACCGTCGGCGTTTATCTGGCGGGCTACCTGTTCAGCAGCCTGGGCGCCTTCGGCGTGGTCAGCCTGATGTCCAGCCCGTACCGCGGCCCGGATGCGGATTCCCTCTACTCCTATCGCGGTCTGTTCTGGCATCGTCCGATTCTGTCGGCAGTAATGACGGTGATGATGCTGTCGCTGGCGGGTATCCCGATGACGCTGGGCTTTATCGGCAAATTCTACGTGATTGCCGTCGGCGTTGGCGCGCACCTGTGGTGGCTGACCGGCGCGGTTGTGGTCGGCAGCGCAATTGGCCTCTACTACTATCTGCGCGTGACCGTCAGCCTTTATCTGAATCCGCCGGAGCTGTTGCAGCGTGATACGCCAGCCAACTGGGCCTTTACCGCTGGCGGCGTGGTAGTGCTGATCTCTGCGGTACTGGTACTGCTGCTGGGCGTTTATCCGCAGCCGCTGATCTCGCTGGTGCAGATGGCGCAGCCGCTGATGTAAGCTATAGCCTGCCGCTTGTTGATGAAAAATCCCGGCAAATGCCGGGATTTTTTTATGCGATGGCAACCGGAATTAAGCGGTGACGCTCAGTCAACCAGCTCAATGCCCAGGCTTTCCAGCAGGCTGAGCGCTTCAAGGCGCGAAAACTTTGCGCTGGTCACGATATTGTTCAGCACATCAATCGCGAAGTTCCACGAATCGGTAAAGTCCGCCGACTGCAGCTTCGTGTGGCTAAATAAGCTTCCGGTCAGGTCGCAACGGACAATCGCTGCGCCCGTAAGATCGCACTCCCTGAAATCAACGTCATGAAGTTTGCATCCGTCCATTTTTAGCCCTTGCAGCGTCAGGCCGAAAAAAGAGGCGCTGCTCAGAATGCACTGGTTGAAAGAGAGTTCGGGATCGGGATGAAAATCCGGCCAGTAAGCGCGCGTCCAGTCGGTGCCGCTTAGCTTGCATTCGGTAAAACTGACCTCGTTGAAGCGCGAGCCGGTAATATCAATGACGCTGAGGTTACAGTGATTAAAGGTACAATTAATAAACTTACAGTATGCCAGCCGGGCGGCGGTAAAGTTACAGCGGGTAAATTCGCACGCTTCAAACTCGGCACGTTCTAAGCAAGCGGAAGAGAAATCCTGCTTATTGAAAGTTTCATCATAATAGTCTTTATTGTGAGCTAGTTGCGTCATGAACACCTCGTTCATCCTGAGAAGGTATCAGCGATGATAACGTAAATGCTAACGGGCAGCCTGAACAACCGCCTGGCTTAATCAGGAAAACTCATGGATATCGTCTGGCAGGATCTTCACCACAGCGAACTTAGCGCGCCGCAGCTCTATCAGATACTGGCGCTGCGCAACGCGGTGTTTATTGTTGAGCAGAACTGTCCTTATCAGGATGTGGATGGCGCGGATCTGGTCGGGGAGAACCGTCATTTGCTGGGAATAGCCGATAACAAACTGCTGGCCTATGCCAGACTGCTTGCGCCGGAAAGCGCCAGCGAGCCGGTAAAAATAGGACGAGTTATCGTCTCCGGCGAGGCGCGAGGGCTGAAGTTAGGCAACCGGCTGATGGAGCAGGCCATTGCCAGCTGCGAGCGGCACTGGCCGCAGCAGCAAATCAAGCTTTCCGCCCAGGCGCATCTGCAGGCTTTTTATGGTCAGTTTGGTTTGACTGCGATCGGTGACCCTTATCTGGAGGATGGTATCCCGCATGTCGATATGGTGCGCCAAAAATAGCTGTGGTTGGGTCGCGCGGCGAGCAGACCAGCGCAGCAGACATCATCAACTCTTCGAGCAATATTTTCATCAGGCAACCTACAATCGGCTGAGACGCATTATTTATCGCTTTTCTGCTGACATTTTAGTGATTTACCGGAAATCCCTGAGCGAGTGTCGCTCTGCCTGACAGTTCTTTAGCGCAGCTCCACGCTTTCTATAGCCAGCAGTGTCATTCTCCTGGCAACATGTTTGAGTACGCTCTCACAGTCTGAAGCGGGCATATGACTTTCTCTGTAGGTATCGATAATCAGCTGGTGATTACTGATAACATCCGTAAGCCATTTCCTTGCCAGCGCAGCCTTAATGGCCATCCCCTCCGCCAGCAGAATAAAATCGACCCCCGTGTATTCGCCATAGGCTGAATCAATACCGGGCGCGTTTTCCTGGTCCTTTTCCTCACGTTCCAACAGCGGTAATGCCAGATAATCATTAAAAGCGGCAGGATAAACGACTACGCTGACAAAATCATAAACGGGCGCGAGAACGAGTGGGCCAGCTTCAGGGTGAATAATGCCGAAATTACGGAGATGTAGATCGTTGTTTCCAAGGACATAGGCATAAACGATGCGCAAAAATAAATCCCGCTTGTACCTGAGGCCGCCTGTGATGTGGGCGTTTAGAAACCGACATGCTTTTTCATAGCTAACTTCTCTTTTACCACTCACATAACCATATTTATCTTCAACGCCCATTGCGCCATCAAGCTGTTCCTGGTGCAACCTTCTGCCACCATCCCGATCGAACCTTTTAATGATAAATGCCAACTCGTCAGGTCGGGCCGGATCGTGTTTAAAGCGCATCAGGCCAAATGGCGGGACAGAGAAACGTAACCGCTTCATGACCGTCATCGTGGCATGCTCGTTTTCGGCAAGGTAAGGGTATTCTTCCGGCGACGGTTTCAGAATGTAATTCCCATCATTGCTGACAACATTTAGTTCTCCTTTCTCAAGGCGCAGGGAAAGCTTGGGTTGATAGCCAGAGATGCTCATGCCTTTTTGACGTTCGGGTTGTTCCTGAATAAATTCTTTCCTCGTAAACGGCAGCACTGGCAAAGCGGACTCTTTGCCAAAAAGCTCTGTGACGCCTTTCCGGGAATAGTTTATCTCGGTCTTTTTCAGTAAGGCCAAATTAATTAAGCAGCGTTCTGGATTCATGGTATTAGCCTCCTGAGTACCACAGCCCCAAGCAAATCGTTACCGTTTTGCATTAGTAAACCGAATAAATCTTTGTCGTCTATTTTTTGCAGTTCGGAATAGCGCTTGCGAAGCCAGCCCTCTGGCGCCAGCCCTTTAAAAAATGGATGAAGATTTTTGCTTAGCCAGGGTTGGGGCCTGACCGGCATGCTCAACGAAAGGGCTGGGCCGTTATAGCCTGGATAATAAGTAAAACAGTAACCCTCTTCGGTTTCACTTAATATGCCGACAGCAACGTTGTATAGCAGGACTTCTACAGCTCGAGCCATATTTTGACTCCGAGTTCACTAAGCAGGTTATGCAAATTGGCGGCTCTGGCACCGGCCGGATCGCTAAGCATACGCTTGAACGTCGACAGTGAGACGCCAATTTGTATTGCCATCTCTTCGTAAGTCACATTCTGGCGCTTTAGCTCACGTACAAGCAGCTCAGGAAGAGCAGCAAAATCCAGCGTTACCGTTTTTTCTACGGGAATTGCAGGTTTCATATCATCTGATCGCCAAAAAGGTCATTTTTGACACTTTATGACGAGTTCGTCAGTATAGCAAGGCCTAGTAGATTAAAATTCAACCAAAAGTGTCAAATTTGAACCTGAGGTGTAGTCGATAATCGATTACACGATAGCGCTAAGCCCGGACAGAAGTCCCAGCGTGGCTATAGAGAAAAGGGCGAGCCTGAGCTCGCCCTTTAATCGTCAACCTGCCGTCATCTGGCGGTCGTCAACGTATTTACGCTTGTCCGGCGCTGGCGGGAAGTACTGATAGAGCCAGGTTTCGGTCAGCGTCTCGTCCTTAGTCCGCAGGAACAGGCGCAGGTTAACCGGCTCGACGGAATCGCTGTTGGGATACCAGTCAAACAGGATACGGTAGCCGTCGATTGGCTCGACATAGAGAATTTCAACCTGTTTAACGGTGCCCGAGGTCACGGTAATCACCGGTTCAATGCCTTTCGGCGCGGCCGCTTTCAGGTCGCCGCCGACAAAATCTATCGCAAAACGGCGCGCCCAGACTTCAGGATAATGCTCGCCCGGCGCCCAGCCTTCAGGGAAGCCGCCCATACCGGTACGCGTCGCCTTCACGCGGGAAAGATTGCTCTGAACCGGCGGCAGGCCGCTCCAGTAAAGCTTGTAGCTGAAGCTGTGCTCGCTGCCCGCTTTAATGCTCTCCGTCGGACGCCAGAAGCAGACGATATTATCCAGCGTTTCGCCCGTGGTCGGGATCTCCATCAGATTAATCGCGCCTTTACCCCATTTGCCAACCGGCTCCACCCACAGGCTCGGGCGCTTGTTGTACCAACCGATGACGTCCTGATAATCCTGGAAATCGTGATCCAGCTGCAGCATTCCGAAGCCGCGCGGATTTTCATCCTGATAGGCGTTAAAAGTCAGACGCTGCGGATTGTTCAGCGGTCGGCAGATCCACTCGCCGCTGCCGGTCCACATTGCCAGACGATCGGAGTCGTGGATCTGCGGATGAATAGTGTCGCACATGCGGCGTTCGTTGGTGCCGCAGCTAAACATGGTGGTCATCGGCGCGATGCCCAGCTGCTCAATATCTTTACGGGCATAGAGGTGATTTTCCACCTCCATCACCACGCGCTTCTCTTCGCAGTGGATCACGAATTTAAAGGCGCCGGTGCAGCTTTCGCCGTCCAGCAGCGTATAGACGGTAAAGGTGGTATCGTCCGCTTTCGGCGTTTCAAACCAGAAGGCGGTAAAGTCCGGAAACTCCTCCTTGCTGCCGAAGGTGTTGATAGCGACGCCGCGGGCCGAAAGGCCATATTGGTAAGTATCGTCAACCGCGCGGAAGTAGCTGGCGCCGAGGAAAGAAACGATATCTCGGCGTCCCAGTTCCGGTTTTTTAAACGCGCGGAAACCGGCGAAGCCCAAATCGGTTTTGCCTTCCAGCTGTTTGGTATCGACTTTGGCGTCATTGTAGTTAAACAGCTCGGGGCGGAAGTGGATCTCGCGCGCCTGGCGATCGGCGTCCACGGCGAACATGCGCAGACGGCGTTTAAAGCCCATACCGACGTGGAAAAACTGCACGTCCAGCTCGCGGTCGCCATTGTTGTTCCACAGCGAATGGTTCGCATCATACTGAATTTCGTTGTAGGCCTGCGGCGTTAGCGTCGCCAGCGTCTCTGGCAGAGGCGCTGGCGCACCGCCATAGGGTTTCTGGGCCAGTGAAGCGGCCATCTTTTTCAGCACGTCAAAATCAAACTGCTTCGCCGCGCCGTCGGCGATATCGGTGTCGGCCCAGGCGGCCTGAGCAAATAACGTCGACAGGCCGGACATCCCGCTTACCGTAGCGAAAGCCATTGACGCCTTCATAAACATTCTTCGATTCATGCCAGAGTCATATCCTTTGCTGAACGGAATTGTTAAAACTGCGCTATATCTGTGGCTATTAAAGCCTTCTTGTAGCTGAATTGTGAGCGGGTCACAGGGAGTTACGACAGCTTGTGGCGTCAGAAATTCAGTCAGGCAAAATTTAGCAGATAAATCTGACAAAAGCAGGCAGTTACCGGCAGGCAATATCAGTGCATTCCTGGCCGCGTAAACCAGCAGAGCGGCAAAAAGTGTCTATAGTTACTGATATTAATCGCACAAGGAGATGTTATGGCTAATACAATTGACCCACAAGAAACTAACCTCGATGATGATTTGGCGCTGCTGTCCGAAACGCTGGAAGAGGTGCTGAAGTCCTCTGGCGATCCGGCCGATCAGAAATATGTCGAGCTGAAAGCCAAAGCGGAAAAATCGCTGAATGAAGTTAAAGCTCGCGTCAGCAACGCTTCCGATACCTATTACCATCGCGCTAAGCAGGTTGCCAACCGCGCCGACGAATATGTTCACGAAAAACCGTGGCAGGGCATCGGCGTCGGCGCCACGCTGGGCCTGGTTGTTGGTCTGCTGCTGGCTCGTCGCTAAGTAAAACCGATTAGTCACTAACGGGCATCCTGCGGGATGCCCGTTTTGTTTCAGGAAACCGCGTTACAAAACTGAAAATAACACGTTAACCCTGGTCTAAATCAAAATCGCGCCTTTTGGGCGCTCTTATACTGCGCGCTGCTTGTTTGATCTGGAGTGCGCGATGTCACACAGTATCTTCAACCGCCGCTGGGCCGCGGTGATCCTGGAAGCTCTGAGCCGACACGGCGTACAGCATCTCTGTATTGCGCCCGGCTCCCGATCCGCGCCGCTCACCCTGGAAGCCGCTGCGGGCAACTTCATCTGCCATACCCATTTTGACGAGCGCGGCCTGGGCTATCTGGCGCTGGGCCTGGCAAAGGCCACGCGGCAGCCGGTAGCGATGATTGTCACTTCCGGCACCGCCGTCGCCAACCTTCTGCCAGCCGTTATTGAGGCCAGCCTGACCGGCGAGCGGCTGATCGTGCTCAGCGCCGACAGGCCGCCGGAGCTGATCGACTGCGGCGCCAATCAGGCTATCGCGCAGCCGGGCATTTTCGCCGGACACGTCGGCGGCGCGCTCAATCTTCCTCGTCCTTCTGCGGATATTCCGGCGCGCTGGCTGGTATCGGCTATCGACGCGCTGCTGCAGCAGCATCCCGCTGGCGCCGTGCATATCAATACGCCTTTTGCCGAACCGCTGTATGGGGAAGCGTCGCTGGCGTTTAAAGCCTGGCATGACGAGCTGGGCGACTGGTGGCACGAAGAGAAGCCGTGGCTGAATATCAACGCCGATTGGGCCACGCCTTTTTGTAGCGACTGGTCGCGCTGGCGGCAAAAGCGCGGGCTGGTGGTCGCCGGTAAAATCACTGCGGAAGAGGGCGTCGCGCTGGCGAAATGGGCGGAAACATTGGGTTGGCCGCTGCTTGCGGATATTCAGTCGCATACCGGCGCGCCCTGGCCCTGTAGCGAGCTATGGCTGCAGGAAACGCACGCCAGACAAACGCTGGCCGAGGCGGAAATTGTTGTTCAGTTCGGCGCGCGGCTGACAGGAAAAACACTGACGGGCTGGCTCGCGGAAATTCACCCGGCCGCCTGGTGGCTGATCGATCCGCTGCCGGGTCATCTGGATCCTGCTCATCATCGCAGTCAGCGCATTGTGGCGAATATCACCGCGTGGCTCGCCGCGCATCCGGCCGTCTCACAGCCTGCGTGGCTGCCTTCTCTGCAAACTCTCGCTCAGGAAACTTATACGGCGCTGACGCGCAGGCTGCAGGAGTTCGGAGAAGCGCAGCTGGCGCTGCGGCTGCCGAAGCTGCTGCCGCAGGAAGGCGCGCTGTTTCTTGGCAACAGCCTTACCATCAGGCTGGCCGACGCCTTCGCCCGGCTGCCTGCGGGTTATCCTGTCTACGCCAGCCGCGGCGCCAGCGGCATCGATGGGCTTATCGCCACGGCCGTCGGCGTACAGCGCGGCAGCGGCAAACCCCTGCTGGCGATAGTGGGCGATCTCTCTGCACTTTACGATCTCAACAGCCTCGCGCTGCTCGACGGGCCGCTGGTGCTGATCGTTGTAAACAACGGCGGCGGCCAGATATTTTCCCTGCTGCCGACGCCCGTCAAAGAGCGCGAGCGCTTTTTTACCCTGCCGCAGCGTGCGGATTTCGCCAGCGCCGCCAATATGTTCGGGCTGGCTTACCGGCAGCCGCAGGACTGGCCTTCGCTGCTTGACGCCGTGGCGGCGGGCTGGCAGAGCGACAAAGCGATGCTGATTGAGCTGAAGGCGGTGGCGGATCGCGGCGCGCAGTGGCTGGCGGGAGCCTGGCAGCAATGATACTGCACGCTCGCTGGCAGGGCGCTCACTGCGACAACAGGCCGACGCTGGTCTGGCTGCACGGTTTTCTGGGTAACGGTCAGGAGTGGCAGCCGATACAGGATTTATTCAGCGGCTGGCCGCAGCTGAGTGTGGATTTGCCCGGCCACGGCGGTTCGCGCGCGCAGCGGGTTGAAGGTTTTGCAGAGCTTTCGGCAAGGCTGGGCGCGACCCTGCAAAGCCATCGCGTCAAACGCTACTGGCTGATCGGTTACTCGCTGGGCGGCCGCGTCGCGCTTTATCACGCCTGTCGTAGCGCGGACGCCTCTCTCGCAGGCGTCATCATAGAAGGCGCTCATTTTGGCCTGGCGACAGCCGCAGAACGAGCGAAAAGGCTCGCGAGCGATCGGCATTGGGCCGCGCGTTTTCGGCAGCAGCCGCTGGTCGAAACGCTTGAGCAGTGGTATCGCCAGCCGGTTTTCGCCGACCTGAACCAGACGCAGCGCGCAGCGCTGATAGCGTTACGCGCCGACAACGATCCCCAGGCGCTGGCCGCTATGCTGCTGAGTACCTCGCTCGCCCGACAGCCTTATCTGCTACCGGAAAGCCAGCGTTTGGCAAGGCTTCACTCTCTCTGTGGCGAATACGACCTTAAATTCCAACGCCTGGCGGCCCGCTCGGGCGCGCCGCTCACCCTTATTCCGGCAGCGGGCCATAACGCCCATCGCGCCAGCCCGCAGGCTTTCGCCGCCGCCCTGATGCAAAAGATCACAGCCTAAGGAGCAACCATGATCTATCCCGACGAAGCTATGCTGTATGCGCCGACAGAGTGGCAGGCGTACGGCGACTACAGCGATATCCTTTATCACAAGACGCCGGACGGCATCGCCAGAATCGCCATTAATCGTCCGGAAGTGCGCAACGCTTTCCGCCCGCAAACGGTTAAAGAGATGCTGCACGCCTTAAGCGACGCGCGGCATGATGAGCAGATCGGCGTCATTATTCTCACCGGCGTCGGCGACCAGGCTTTTTGCGCCGGCGGCGATCAAAAAATTCGCGGCGACTACGGCGGCTACCGTGACGAAGCGGGCGTGCATCATCTTAACGTGCTCGACTTTCAGCGTCAGATCCGCACCTGTCCCAAACCGGTGGTAGCGATGGTGGCGGGCTACGCCGTTGGCGGCGGCCACGTGCTGCATATGCTGTGCGATTTAACCATCGCGGCGGATAACGCGCGGTTCGGCCAGACCGGCCCTAAAGTCGGCTCTTTCGACGGCGGCTGGGGCGCTTCCTATATGGCGCGCATCGTCGGCCAGAAAAAGGCGCGCGAAATCTGGTTCCTGTGCCGTATGTACGACGCGCAGCAGGCGCTGGAGATGGGGCTGGTCAATACGGTGGTGCCGCTGGCCGAGCTTGAAAGGGAAACGGTGCGCTGGTGCCGCGAGATGTTGCAGAACAGCCCGATGGCGTTGCGCTGTCTGAAAGCGGCGCTTAACGCCGACTGCGACGGTCAGGCAGGGCTGCAGGAGCTGGCGGGCAACGCCACCATGCTTTTCTATATGACGGAAGAGGGTCAGGAAGGGCGCAACGCCTTCAACCAGAAGCGCCAGCCGGACTTCAGCCGCTTTAAGCGGAATCCCTGATGCGCCGGACAACGCTTTTTAATTACAACATACCATTGGCGCCGGGCGTGGCGCTGCGCGATCGGCGGGTGACATCGCGCCTCGGGCTGCTGGTCAGGCTGGAAGAGGCGGGACGAGAAGGCTGGGGCGAGATTGCGCCGCTGCCCGGATTCAGTGCCGAAACGCTGCCGCAGGCGCAGGAAGCTGCCGTTCGCTGGCTGCGAAGCTGGCGTGCGGGCGCGGCGCCTGCTTCGCCGCCGTCAGCGCCGGACAGCGCACTGTCCTGTGCGGCGCTCAATGGTTTGCCGCCTTCGGTGGCTTTCGGCCTCAGCTGCGCGCTGGCGGAACTGGCCGATGCTCTGCCGTCGACGGGCAACTATCGTAGCGCACTGCTCTGCACCGGCGATCCGGATGAGCTGATCGGCCAGCTAAGCGAGCGGCCGCAGCCGGTAGCCAAAATGAAAGTCGGCCTGTATGAAGCGGTACGCGACGGTATGATCGCTTCGCTGCTGCTGGAAGCCGTACCGGATCTGACGCTGCGCCTGGACGCTAACCGACAGTGGAGCCTGGACAAGGCCAGGCAGTTTGCCCGCTTTGTGCCGCCGGCCCTGCGTTCGCGTATCGCTTTTATTGAAGAGCCTTGCCGCACGCAGGAGGAATCCAGAGCTTTTGCGCGGGAAACGGGCATTGCGCTTGCCTGGGATGAAAGCACTCGCGAACCGGGGTTTATAGCGGCCGCGGAACCCTGTTTGCGCGCGCTTGTGATCAAGCCGACGCTAATCGGCAGTCTGGCGAAGGTGGGCGATATCATCGTGCGAGCCAATGAAGCGGGTTTAACCGTGGTAATTAGCTCAGCGGTAGAGTCAAGCCTGGCGCTGACCCAGCTGGCGCGCATTGCCGACTGGCTGACGCCCGGCGTCGCGCCAGGTCTGGACACGCTGTCGCTGATGCAGCAGCAATTAGTGCGCACATGGCCGGGTTCGCCTTTGCCGCTGGCGTCGTCCACAGATCTGGAGGTGCTATGCTGACGCCGGATGAGTGGCCGTGGCAGAGCTGGGCGCGATGCGCACCGGATCGCACCGCGCTGACGGTTGACGATCGGGCTTACAGCTGGACAACGCTGGCGGAAAAGGTGGAAGCGCTGGCGACGGGATTTCACCGTCAGGGCGTGCGCGCAGGCAGCGGCGTTATGCTGCTGTCCGGCAACAGCGAGCCGGCCGTGCTGGCGTATCTGGCGCTATTACGCTGCGGCGCGCGGCTGCTGCCGGTCAATCCGCGTCTGCCTGCCTGTCAAATCGCGACGCTGCTGCCTTTGTTAAATATTGACTACGCGCTGACGCTGGATGGGCAGGCGCCCGCTAATTTACCGGCGTTGAAAATCCTCAGCCAGCCCGGTGCCGTCGCCCATCGCTGGCAGCGCGATGCCATCGCCACCTTAACGCTGACTTCCGGCTCCACGGGGCTGCCGAAAGCCGCGGCTCACGCCTTTGATGCGCATCTCGCCAGCGCGCATGGCGTCACCACAACGCTTGGCTTTACCGCCGATGACAGCTGGCTGCTCTCGCTGCCGCTCTATCACGTTTCCGGCCAGGGGATCCTCTGGCGCTGGCTTTATCGCGGCGGCAAACTGATGCTGGCGGAAAACAGCAGCGAAGCGACATTTGCCTCGCTGGTACCGACGCAGCTCTGGCGTCTGCTACGGCAGCCATCATTGGAGCTGCGCACCGTGCTGCTTGGCGGCGCGGCGATTCCGGTAGAGCTGACCGCGCAGGCCGAAGCGCGTGGCGTTGCCTGCTGGTGCGGCTACGGCATGACGGAAACGGCCTCAACCGTGACGGCGAAAAGAGCCGATGGCAAACCAGGCGTCGGTCAGCCGCTGCCGGGCCATCGCGTTCGGCTGGTCAAAGGCGAAATCGCGATTCAGTCGCAGGCGCTGGCTCGCGGCTACTGGCGCGAGGGAAAATTACTGCCGCTGACCGAAAGTGACGGCTGGTTTTACACCCGCGACAGCGGATTGCAGGTTGATAACGATCTGGTGATCGCTGGTCGTCTGGACAACCTGTTTTTCTCGGCGGGCGAAGGTATCCAGCCTGAGCAGGTTGAAGGCGTACTGGCGCAGCATCCGGCGGTAGAGCAGGTGTTTATCGTGCCGCTGCCGGATGAGGAGTATGGGCATAGGCCGGTAGCGCTGGCGAGGTTAAAAGAGACAGGTTCTTTCCCGCAGCTGCAACGCTGGGCAGCAAACCGACTGGCTGGCTTTCAGCGTCCGGTACGCTGGTACACGCTGCCGGAGCTGGAGAATGGCGCGGTGAAATACTCCCGCAGGCAGCTGGCGGATTGGGTGTGGCAACAGCGCCAGCGGTAATTCCTTAAGCTAAAAAAAGGCACAGACTCGCGGAGCCTGCGCCTTGTCATTCACCTTAAAGCAGAAGCGTTATTCGGCTTCTTTCAGCGCTTTTTCCACACCGGCGCCATAGGCAGGATGCACCTGATAAAACAGCGCGATCTGACGCTGCTGGATAAATTCCGGGATCTGGCGCAGCTCGCCAGCGATACGACGGAACATCCGTTGATGCTCTTCTTCGCTCAACAGGTTGAACAGCGCGCGCGGCTGGGTGAAATAATCCTCGTCTTCGCGATGGTTCCAGTGGTCGGCCGCGCCTTCCAGCGACAGCGGCGGCTCGCTGAAATCCGGCTGCTCCTGGAAAACGTTGAAGCTGTTTGGCTCGTAGGTCGCGCCGTTGCCGCTGTTGCCGTCCACGCGCATTGCGCCGTCGCGGTGATAGTTGTGGAAAGGACACTTCGGCGCGTTCACCGGGATCTGATGGTGGTTGACGCCCAGGCGATAGCGGTGCGCGTCGCCATAAGAGAAGAGGCGGCCCTGCAGCATCCGGTCTGGCGAGAAGCCGATACCCGGCACCACGTTAGCCGGGCTCATCGCCACCTGCTCAACCTCAGCGAAATAGTTGTCCGGGTTACGGTTTAGCTCAAACTCACCCACTTCAATCAGCGGATAGTCGGCGTGCGGCCAGACTTTGGTTAAATCGAAAGGATTGTAAGGCGTGGAGGAAGCTTCCGCTTCCGGCATAATCTGCACGAAAAATTTCCAGCGCGGGAAATTGCCTTGCTCGATCGAATCGAAAAGATCGCGCTGAGAACTTTCGCGATCGCGTCCGATCAGCTGCGCGGCTTCGTCATCCATCAGGTTCTGAATGCCCTGCTCGCTGCGCATATGGAATTTAACCCAGAAGCGCTCCTGATTGTCGTTGATAAAGCTATAGGTATGGCTGCCGAAGCCGTGAATATGCCGGTAGGAGAGCGGCAGGCCGCGGTCGCTGAAGTCGATGGTCAACTGGTGCAGGGATTCCGGCAGCTGGGAGAAGAAATCCCATTTATAGGTCGGATTGCGCAGGTTGGTGCGCGGGTCGCGTTTTACGACGTGGTTAAGATCGGGAAACTTCAGCGGATCGCGCAGATAAAATACCGGCGTATTGTTGCCGACCAGATCCCAGTTGCCTTCTTCAGTATAAAATTTCAGCGAAAAGCCGCGAATATCTCGTTCGGCATCGGCGCCGCCGCGCTCGCCTGCCACGGTAGAAAAGCGCATAAACAGGTCGGTTTTCTTGCCGATTTCAGAGAAGATCTTCGCACGGCTGAAACGAGTGATATCCTGGGTGACGGTAAAGGTGCCATAGGCGCCGGATCCTTTGGCGTGCATACGACGCTCAGGGATCACTTCGCGGTCGAAATGGGCCAGTTTTTCCAGAAACCAGACATCCTGCAGCAGCATAGGGCCGCGACGTCCGGCGGTCATTACATTATTATTATGGGCAACAGGCGCGCCTGCGGCGGTGGTGAGACCTTTTTTCGTCATCTGATCACGCATCCTTATTAACTGAAGGTTTACCTTTCAAAAATATATTTTTAATCGGCTCTGGCTATTGTATGGGCTATTTTGCGCTTGTGGCGTGATCCACGGCAATCTGGCCTTAGCTATTGCTGTCATTCGCTATTCTGATAAGAAATCACGTTGTAATTTCTGCTGAAGCTTCATACAGTTAAATAATACTGAACGATTCGGAGAATCTCATGATCAGAGTGGAAATGCTGTCCACGGGCGACGAAGTACTGCACGGACAAATTGTGGATACCAATGCGGCATGGCTGGCGGAGCTGCTGTTTGAGCAGGGATTGCCGATGACCAGCCGCCAGACCGTGGGCGACAGTATGGAAGAGCTGGTCAGCGTACTGACCGAACGTAGTAAAGTGGCGGACGTGCTGATCGTCAACGGCGGCCTTGGGCCGACCAGCGACGATTTAAGCGCGGCGGCGGCGGCGAAAGCGGCGGGCGTCGGTTTGGTGATGCAGGAAGCCTGGCTGGAGAAAATGACAGCCTTTTTCGCCAGCCGCGGCCGCAAAATGGCCGACAGCAACCGCAAGCAGGCGGAAATCCCGGCGGGCGCGGAGATGATCGACAATCCCATTGGCACAGCCTGTGGCTTTGCGATGGAGCTTAACCGCTGCTGGATTTTTTTTACGCCCGGCGTGCCGTCGGAATACAAAATGATGGTCGAGCAGCAGATTCTTCCGCGCCTGAAAGCGCGCTTCCCGATAGCCGATTCGCCAGTGTGCCTGCGTCTGACTACCTTTGGTCGCGGCGAAAGCGATCTGGCTTCGGCGATCGAACCGCTACCGCTGCCGGAAGGCGTGGTGATGGGCTATCGCGCTTCAATGCCCATTATCGAACTCAAGCTCAACGGCCCGAAATCAAAGCTGCCTGAAATGGAGCAGTTCTGGCAGCAGGTGCGCGCTATCGCGGGTGAAAGCATTATTTTCGAAGGCAGGGAAGGACTGCCCGCGCAGCTGTCGCGCCGCCTTAAAGAGCAGAATTATCGGCTTGCCGTGAGCGAGCAGTTTACCTCAGGACTGGTGCAGTACCAGCTCGCTTCCGTAGAGGCGCCGCTGGCGGCGGGCAACGTGCTGCCCGCGCAGGAAGAGAGCCTGGATGAGCTGATGCAGCGCGCGCGGCAGCTGGCGGCAGGCGACGCCGATCTGGCGCTGGCGATCGGCGGCGAAAAAGAGAATCACTTAAGCTTTGCTCTGCATACGCCGCAAGGCAGCCTGGCGCAGCGGGTGAAATTCAGCAACAGCCGTCACGGCCTGAAGGCGCGGCAGGACGTGGTGGCGATGATGGCGCTGAACATGCTGCGCCGCTGGATGGATGGCCTGGAAGTTGCGGGCGGCCACGGCTGGATAGATGTAGTGGAAACGCGTTCTTATTAACTATCAGTAATTTAAAAATTTTTTCATAGCCTGCTGGCGTATCAGCGACAGCAGGAAAGGATAAATAATAGACAAAAACGTCTTGCCGATCTGGCTGGGTTTGTATAAAATTTTGTACAAATCAGCAAAGGGAGCATGCCGATGGAAAAAGAAAAGGATATCGATTGGCGTGGATCTTCTTACGAAGATCTTCTCACTTTTCCGGATGCAGCAAAAAAAACGGCAGGTTTCGAGCTACACAGATTACAAAATGGCGAATTACCAACCAATTATAAATGGATAAACAGATGGGGTGCAGGGATTATCGAAATCCGCCTCGAAGAAAAGACGAATGCGTTTCGCGTAGTCTGCATTGTTAAGTTTGACGAGGCTGTTTACGTGCTGCACAGCTTTCAAAAGAAATCGCAAAAGACCAGTAAGGAAGATAAAGGCATTATCGAAGCCCGCTATAAAGGCGTGATTGCGGAAAGGAGTAAAAAAAGATGAGCGATAAAATTGATACTAAGTCCCGTCATCTCACTAAAGCCGACGGCAACGTTTTCGCCGATCTCGGCTTTGCGCCTGAAGAGGCCGCTTCGCTGCTGGCGCAGTCGCAAGCTGACATTGCGCGCACCAAAGAGATGAAGCAGCAAATGATGACGGAGATAGCACGCTGGATCGCCGAGCACGATTACAAACAGGAAATTGCGGCAAAGATGCTACAGGTATCGCGCCCGCGAGTGTCGGATGTGGTAAATAAAAAAACGCATCTTTTCACGCTCGATGCGCTGGTCAGTATGTTGAGCAATATCGGCAAAAAAGTTCGTCTGGTCATCGAATAAAAAAAATCCGTATCCCTTATGGGTACGGATTTACTGTTTTCGCTAAATATGCAGGAATTCGATCTCAATATCGCCCTTAGCCTTGCAGCAGCAGGGCAAGATTTCGCCCGGCTGCACAAAGGCCAGCGGTTTCTCCGCGTAGCTGACTTCACCTTTTACCAGCCGTATACGGCAGGAGCCGCAGTAGCCTTCGCGACACTGAAACTCCACCTGATGGTTATGGGCTTCCAGCGTGGTCAGCAGGTTAGGGTGATCCTCAGCGCACTCCAGGCGCGTGCCGCAGGCGCTGAGGGTAATAAAGGTTCGCATACTACAGCTGGAAGTCGTCGAAATCGTTTTCGCCCACTTCGGAGTCGATCTGGCCAACCAGATAGGAGCTCACTTCCACTTCCTGCGGCGCCACCTGCACGTTATCGGAAACCAGCCAGGAGTTGATCCACGGAATCGGGTTCGAGCGGGTTTTAAACGGCAGCTCCAGGCCCACCGCGTTCATGCGGATATTGGTGATGTACTCGATATACTGGCAGAGAATATCTTTGTTCAGGCCAATCATCGAGCCGTCGCGGAACAGATATTCCGCCCACTCTTTTTCCTGCTGCGCCGCCAGCACGAACAGGTCATAGCACTCCTGCTGGCACTCTTTGGCGATTTCCGCCATCTCCGGATCGTCTTCGCCGCTTCTGAGCAGGTTCAGCATATGCTGAGTGCCGGTCAGGTGCAGCGCTTCGTCGCGGGCGATCAGGCGGATGATTTTGGCGTTGCCTTCCATCAGCTCGCGCTCGGCGAAAGCAAAAGAGCAGGCGAAGCTGACGTAGAAACGGATCGCTTCCAGCGCGTTAACGCTCATCAGGCAGATATAAAGCTGCTTTTTCAGCTCGCGGAGATTAACGGTGACGGTTTTGCCGTTGACCTGGTGCGTGCCTTCGCCCAGCAGATGCCAGTAGTTGGTCATCTCGATCAGATCGTCGTAGTAGCCGGAGATATCTTTGGCGCGCGACAGGATCTGCTCGTTGGTGACGATATCGTCGAACACCAGCGCCGGATCGTTAACGATATTGCGGATGATATGGGTATAGGAGCGCGAGTGGATGGTTTCAGAAAACGCCCAGGTTTCGACCCAGGTTTCCAGCTCGGGGATCGAAATCAGCGGCAGCAGCGCCACGTTCGGGCTGCGGCCCTGAATAGAGTCCAGCAGCGTCTGATACTTCAGATTGCTGATAAAAATATGCTTTTCGTGATCCGGCAGACCCTGATAGTCGATGCGGTCGCGCGACACGTCCACTTCTTCCGGACGCCAGAAAAAGGAGAGTTGCTTTTCGATTAACTTTTCAAAAATCGCGTATTTCTGCTGGTCGTAGCGGGCGACGTTAACCGGCTGGCCGAAAAACATCGGTTCGTTCAGCTGGTCGTTTTTATTTTGCGAGAACGTGGTGTAAGCCATGACATTATCCAGTGAAGAGGGTCGGCGAAACCGACCCGACACATAATCAGGGGGCGAAGCTCGCCCCGCTTGCGTTAAATCTTGCAGGCACCGCTTTCGCAGCCGTCATCCTGAATGGATGGCGCCAGGTCGTCCTGGGCATCTTCCGCGCCGTCGCGGGTGTTCTGGTAGTAAAGCGTTTTCACGCCGAACTTATAGGCGGTCAGCAAATCTTTCAGCAGCTGCTTCATCGGCACGCGACCGTTGGCGAAGCGCGTCGGATCGTAGTTGGTGTTCGACGAAATCGCCTGATCGATGAACTTCTGCATCAGGCCGACCAGCTGCAGATAGCCGTCGTTGTTCGGCATATCCCACAGCAGCTCATACTGATCTTTCAGGCGCTCATACTCCGGCACCACCTGACGCAGAATGCCGTCTTTGGAAGCCTTGATGCTGATATGACCGCGTGGCGGCTCGATACCGTTGGTGGCGTTGGAGATCTGCGAAGAAGTCTCTGACGGCATCAGCGCGGAGAGCGTAGAGTTGCGCAGGCCGTGCGTTTTGATCGCCTCGCGCAGCGCTTCCCAGTTCAGGTGCAGCGGCTCGTCGCTGATCGCGTCCAGATCTTTCTTGTAGGTGTCGATCGGCAGAATGCCCTGCGCATAGGTGGTTTCATTGAACCACGGGCAGGCGCCTTGTTCCTGCGCCAGCTCGTTAGAGGCTTTCAGCAGGTAATACTGAATTGCTTCGAAAGTCTTGTGCGTCAGGTTGTTGGCGCTGCCGTCGGAGTAGCGCACGCCGTGCTTCGCCAGATAGTAGGCGAAGTTGATTACGCCGATACCCAGCGTACGACGGCCCATCGCGCCGCGTTTGGCGGCCGGGATTGGGTAATCCTGATAGTCCAGCAGCGCATCCAGCGCGCGTACCGCCAGCGTCGCCAGCTCCTGCAGATCGTCCAGGCTCTCGATGGCGCCCAGGTTAAAGGCGGACAGCGTACAGAGCGCGATTTCGCCGTTCTCGTCGTTGACGTCCATCAGCGGTTTGGTCGGCAGCGCGATCTCCAGGCAGAGGTTTGACTGGCGAACGGGCGCGATAGCCGGATCGAACGGGCTGTGGGTGTTGCAATGGTCGACGTTCTGAATATAGATACGACCGGTGGAAGCGCGTTCCTGCATCATCAGCGAGAAGAGGTCTACGGCCTTCACGCGCTGCTTGCGGATGCTGTCGTCTTTCTCATATTTAGTGTACAGGCGCTCGAACTCATCCTGATCGGCAAAGAACGCGTCATACAGGCCAGGCACGTCAGACGGGCTGAACAGGGTGATCTCTTCGCCCTTCAGCAGACGGGTGTACATCAGCTTGTTGATCTGCACGCCGTAATCCATATGACGTACGCGGTTGCCTTCCACGCCGCGGTTGTTTTTCAGCACCAGCAGGCTTTCCACTTCCAGATGCCACATCGGGTAGAACAGCGTCGCCGCGCCACCGCGCACGCCGCCCTGCGAGCAGGACTTCACCGCGGTCTGGAAATGCTTGTAGAAAGGGATGCAGCCGGTATGGAAAGCTTCGCCGCCACGGATCGGGCTGCCCAGCGCGCGAATGCGGCCAGCGTTGATGCCGATGCCGGCGCGCTGGGAAACATACTTCACGATGGCGCTGGAGGTCGCGTTGATAGAATCCAGGCTGTCGCCGCACTCGATCAGCACGCAGGAGCTGAACTGGCGGGTTGGCGTACGCACGCCGGACATAATCGGCGTCGGCAGCGAGATTTTAAAGGTGGAGATCGCATCGTAAAAACGTTTTACGTAGTCCAGACGCGTTTCGCGCGGATAGCCGGAGAACAGGCAGGCCGCCACCAGAATATAGAGGAACTGCGCGCTCTCGTAGATATCGCCGCTAACGCGGTTCTGCACCAGATATTTGCCTTCCAGCTGCTTAACGGCGGCGTAGGAGAAGTTCATATCGCGCCAGTGGTCGATAAAACCATCCATCAGCTCGAACTCTTCCGCGCTGTAATCTTCCAGCAGGTGACGATCGTATTTGCCCAGATCGACCATGCGTTTTACCTGATCGTAGAGCTTTGGCGGCTCGAACTGGCCGTAGGCTTTCTTACGCAGGTGGAAAATAGCCAGGCGCGCGGCCATATACTGGTAGTCCGGCGCGTCGCGGGAGATCAGGTCCGCAGCGGATTTGATGATCGTCTCGTGGATATCGGAGGTCTTGATGCCTTCGTAAAACTGGATATGGGAACGCAGTTCAACCTGAGAGACGGAAACGTTTTGCAGCCCTTCTGCAGCCCAGTCAAGCACGCGGTGGATTTTATCCAGATTGATGCGTTCGGTACGGCCATCGCGTTTTGTGACAAGCAGGCTCTGATTCATGTGGCGGTTTATCCTGTCCGTGAGATCGAAAATATCCCCCGTTTATACACAGACTGCTCAGATGTGAGTAACTCTGTGGATAAACACTATATATAGGGGGTAGGCGAAGTATTGATAACAATATGGTGGTTATTCTAGTAATTTCTGCGCGCTTAACAAGGCTTGACGAAGCGGCGATTTTACTGATCGCTAAGAGGGAATTTTCCTAAGTCCGCGTTTCTCAAGGCTCCAGGTCCTTGTCAACATCAGGGAAAAAAATTTCAAAAAAATGCTGACAGCGGCTTTATTGTCCAGCGTTGAAACTACATGATTTTTTTTGCGCAAAAAGTATACTTCAGATGGCGAAAAAGTCCTGGCGGGCGGCGAAAAAAAGCGCTTAAGAGAGCGTAATAACGTCTCACCAAAGAATAAAAAAATCGTATGACGGCAGCTGTAGGGGAAAAGGGCGCGGAAGCTTAAGGTAATTTCCCTTAAGCGCCGCGTCCGACGCTTAAGGAAGGCGGATTTACTTCGCCGGAGAGTGCGTATGCACCATATAGTTAACGTCGACGCCGGGCGCCAGTTTGAATTTATTGGTCAGCGGATTGTAGTGCAGGCCAATGATATGACGCTCGCGCAGCGGCGTTTCATCCACCCAGTTCAGCAGCTCGCCAGGACGGATAAATTTTTTGATATCGTGCGTGCCGCGCGGCACCATACGCAATACATACTCCGCGCCGACGATCGCCATCAGCCAGGATTTGCTGTTGCGGTTTAGCGTCGAAAAGAACACCTCGCCGCCGGGCTTCACCAGCTTCGCGCAGGCGTGCACCACGGAACGTGGATCCGGCACGTGCTCCAGCATCTCCATACAGGTCACCACGTCATACTGTCCGGCGAACTGCTCCGCGTGCTCTTCAACGGTTTGCTGCACGTAATCGACCTTAACGCCGCTTTCCAGCGCGTGCAGGCGAGCGATCTCCAGCGGCTCGGCGCCCATATCCAGACCGGTGACCTCGGCGCCTTCACGCGCCATGCTTTCCGCCAGAATGCCGCCGCCGCAGCCGACGTCCAGCACCTTTTTACCGAACAGGCCGTCGCTGTGCTGGGCGATATAGCCAAGACGCAGCGGGTTGATACGGTGCAGCGGTTTAAACTCGCCTTCCAGATCCCACCAGCGCGAAGCGACCGCCTCGAACTTGGCAATTTCCTGATGATCCACGTTAGCCGTGGCGCTGTTTTGCTCTGCCTTCATTGTTTGTTACTCCCTGGAAGTTTGGCTTCATTATACATCTTTCCGCAGGCGAGCGGCCGACAGGATAAAAGCGCGGGATTAAAGCGCCGGCAACGACGCTTTCCGTTCACCACGAGGCCTAAAGGTGATATACTTTCGCACCTTTAAATCCGGGTATAATTTAGAAGGAAAGCGCCTCCATGAGTGACCTGGCCAGAGAAATCACACCGGTCAATATCGAAGAAGAGCTAAAGAACTCTTACCTTGATTATGCCATGTCGGTCATCGTTGGCCGTGCATTGCCGGACGTCCGCGATGGCCTGAAGCCAGTACACCGTCGCGTGCTCTACGCCATGAACGTGCTGGGCAATGACTGGAATAAACCTTATAAAAAGTCTGCCCGCGTTGTCGGCGACGTCATTGGTAAATATCACCCGCACGGCGATACCGCCGTTTATGACACCATCGTGCGTATGGCGCAGCCGTTTTCGCTGCGTTATATGCTGGTTGATGGCCAGGGCAACTTCGGTTCCGTTGACGGCGACTCCGCCGCGGCAATGCGTTATACCGAAGTGCGCATGTCCAAAATCGCCCATGAACTGCTGGCGGATCTGGAAAAAGAAACCGTCGACTACGTGCCGAACTACGACGGCACCGAGCAGATCCCGGAAGTCATGCCGACCAAAATCCCCAACCTGCTGGTTAACGGCTCGTCGGGCATCGCCGTGGGCATGGCGACTAACATTCCGCCGCACAACCTGACGGAAGTGATCAACGGTTGCCTGGCCTATATCGAAGATGAAAACATCAGCATCGAAGGGCTGATGGAGCACATTCCGGGGCCGGATTTCCCGACTGCTGCCATCATCAACGGTCGCCGCGGTATCGAAGAAGCCTACCGCACCGGGCGCGGAAAAATTTATATCCGCGCGCGCGGCGAAGTGGAAGTGGACGCCAAAACCGGCCGTGAAACCATCGTCATCCATGAAATTCCTTATCAGGTCAACAAAGCTCGCCTGATCGAGAAGATGGCGGAGCTGGTGAAAGAGAAGCGTCTGGAAGGGATCAGCGCGCTGCGCGACGAGTCCGATAAAGACGGGATGCGCATCGTGGTTGAGGTCAAACGCGATGCGGTCGGCGAAGTAGTGCTCAACAACCTCTACTCGCTGACCCAGCTGCAAACCTCGTTCGGCATCAACATGGTGGCGCTGCATCAGGGCCAGCCGAAGATTATGCCGCTGAAGGATATTCTGGAAGCCTTTGTGCGCCACCGCCGCGAAGTGGTGACGCGCCGCACTATCTTTGAGCTGCGCAAGGCGCGCGATCGTGCGCATATCCTTGAGGCGCTGGCGATTGCGCTGGCCAATATCGATCCTATTATCGAGCTGATCCGCCGCGCGCCGACGCCGTCGGAAGCGAAAGCGGGCCTGGTGGCGCGTCCGTGGGAGCTGGGCAATGTCTCCGCCATGCTGGAGCGCGCGGGCGACAACGCCGCGCGTCCGGAGTGGCTGGAAGAAGAGTTCGGCATCCGCGACGGTCAGTACTACCTGACCGAACAGCAGGCGCAGGCGATTCTGGATTTGCGTCTGCAGAAGCTGACCGGTCTGGAGCACGAAAAGCTGCTGGACGAGTACAAAGAGCTGCTGGAGCAGATTGCCGAGCTGATCCACATTCTGGAAAGCGCTGAGCGCCTGATGGAAGTGATCCGCGAGGAGTTGGAGCTGATCCGCGATCAGTTTGGCGACAAGCGCCGCACGGAGATCACCGCCAACAGCGCCGATATCAATATCGAAGATCTGATCAACCAGGAAGACGTGGTCGTGACGCTGTCTCACCAGGGTTACGTCAAGTATCAGCCGCTGTCGGATTATGAAGCGCAGCGTCGTGGCGGCAAAGGCAAGTCGGCGGCGCGCATCAAGGAAGAGGACTTTATCGACCGCCTGCTGGTGGCCAATACCCACGATACGATCCTCTGCTTCTCCAGCCGTGGCCGTCTCTACTGGATGAAAGTCTATCAGCTGCCGGAAGCGAGCCGTGGCGCGCGTGGACGCCCAATCGTCAACCTGCTGCCGCTGGAAGCGAACGAGCGTATCACGGCGATCCTGCCGGTGCGCGAGTACGCGGAAGGCTGGAACATCTTTATGGCGACCGCCAGCGGCACCGTGAAGAAAACCGCGCTGACCGAGTTCAGCCGTCCACGCAGCGCCGGTATTATCGCCGTCAACCTGCGTGAAGATGACGAACTGATCGGCGTGGCGCTGACCAACGGCAACGATGAGGCGATGCTCTTCTCCGCTGCGGGTAAAGTGGTGCGCTTTGCCGAGAGCGCAGTTCGCGCGATGGGTCGTACGGCATCGGGCGTGCGCGGCATCAAGCTGGCGGAAGGCGACCGCGTGGTGTCGCTGATCGTGCCTCGTGACGATGGCGCTATCCTGACGGTAACGCAGAACGGCTACGGTAAGCGTACTGCCAACAGCGAGTATCCGACCAAGTCGCGTGCGACGCAGGGCGTGATCTCCATCAAGGTAACCGAGCGAAACGGCCCGGTTATCGGCGCGGTTCAGGTTGTCGACAGCGATCAGATCATGATGATCACCGACGCCGGCACGCTGGTGCGCACCCGCGTTTCTGAAGTCAGCGTGGTGGGACGTAACACTCAGGGCGTGATCCTGATCCGTACTGCGGAAGATGAAAACGTGGTGGGTCTGCAGCGCGTGGCCGAACCGGTAGCGGAAGAAGAGCTGGACGCTATCGACGGCAGCGTGGCGGAAGGCGATGATGATATCGCGCCGGAAGTGATTGAAGACGATGCGCCAGAGGGCGACGAGGAAGAGTAACCTCGATTATTAACGCCAGAAGGCCGGTTCAGTGAACCGGCCTTTTTTTATGCGCCGGAGAAATTCCGGAAGACGCTGCGCAATCCAGGCGACTGAAACGGACGCGGCCAGCGCGGGCTGCTATACAGGCATGGCACACAAGGAGGATTGCTATGCAGATTAAAGCCGGACGCTATTTTTCGCCGCTGGCCGGCAGGGGAGAGAACTATCTGATCAACGTCCGCAAGCGGGACGGCAGAACGCGAGAATATCTCGTCGAGATAAACCCGCTGCACAAAGCGATGCACTTTCTTTTTACTGGAAACTGGACGCGAAATTATGTTGAAAATTTCGCCTGGATGGTGAGCTTTTATCCGCATGATGCGCTATTGTGGCCGGGTGAAGGCGGACGTTTTCAGCCGAACGGCGAAATGGGCTTTACGCGCGGCGAGCTGGAAGCGTTGATGGTGCAGGGGATTGGCGCAGCTATAGAGGATTTTTCTACGCGGCATCGGCCGATGCTGCTGGTAGCGGTAGCCGTCCGTGAAAACCTGGGCAGGCTCTATCATCGTCTTCTTATCCGGCACGCTGCGGCGGCTGGCTATCTTTATCATCAGACATACATGCAGGAGGCTCTCTATGTTATTGAGAAAAATCAGGGAAGCGCGGAACCCGCAGCAACCGTCCGCCAGACCTTCCCGGGAAGAGATTATCGCGCTGTCGCTGGGGTGTATGCACGAATACGCGGAAAAGCTGGCCGCGCAGGCGTTGCAAAACGGTGTTTTCACCGCACGGCAACCCCTTTCCGACCGTCATCCAGAAAAATCTTAGGCAAACGCGGTTTTAAGGAGAAAACAGGGCGTTGGACGTACGGGCAACTGGCTTTTTAACGGATCTGGCGGTACTGTAGCGGGATCATATTTGTTATCCCGATCAGCCGCCACTGTAGGTTCCGCTTGAAATATTTAGTCTCGTTCAGAACGACGTTAAGGATCTCCCGCTATCTGTTCCGGGCGCTGGCGCTGATGCTCTGGACGCTCGGCGCGCTGTTGACCACTTTCTACATTATTAGCGTGCTGCACGAGAAAGAGGCGCAGGTGCGGCAGGAGTTTAACGCCAACTTCGAGCAGGCGCAGTGGTACGTTCGCCATTCGGCCGACGTCACGCGGGAGCTGAAGTATATTGCCGAAAACCGGCTGAACGCTTCCGCCAACGGCCTTGATGTGCTCAACGGCGTATTTCCAGGCAAAACCACGCTGCCGCAGTTTTATCCGCTCTATTCCGATTCTGACTGCAGCGCGATGAGCGACGTCTGGCGCAACTCGCTGGAGTCGCTCAGCTACTTTTTGCACTACTGGAAAGCCAACTTCGCTTCCGCCTATGAGCTGAACCGGGTGTTCTTTATCGGCGGCGAAAGCCTCTGCCTGGCGGACTTCGGCGTCGGCAACGCTTCCGCCAACCGCGAGCGTACTCTGAAATCGCTGCACGAACGCATCCTGAAATACCGCAACGGCAATGAAGAGGAGCGTAAAAGCAGCTTCTTCTGGGTCGCGCCCGCCAACCAGCCCGGCGTAGGTTACTACTATATGGTGACGCCGGTTTACGTCGCCAGCAAAATGGCGGCGCTGCTGGGCATCGAGCAAACCCTGCGGCTGGACGACTTAATTGTTCCCGGCAGCTTCCCGGTCAACGCCATGCTGCTCGACGCCAATAATCAGCGTGTGCTCACCTCATCCCGTCCTGAAAGCCGGCTGTCGCTGGACGATCTGCCTGACGACAGCACCTGGTTTGGCTATGTCAACGGCTACAAACAGCTGGTATTGAAAAAAACGCTGACGCCTTCTTCCCTGAGCGTGGTCTATTCGGTGCAGACCAACGAAATGGTCGAAAAGCTGAAGATGTTGATTATCAACGCTATTTTACTTAACGTTATCAGCGGCATCATTCTGTTCACGCTGGCCTGGCTGTTTGAGCGGCGCATGTTTTTACCGGCGGAAGACAACGCGCACCGGCTGGAAGAGCACGAGCAGTTCAACCGCAAGATCGTCGCCTCGGCGCCGGTCGGCATCTGTATTCTGCGCACCAGCGATGGCACCAATATTCTCAGCAACGAGCTGGCGCACAACTACCTGAGTATGCTGACTCAGGAAGACCGGCAGCGGCTGACGGAAATCATCTGCGGCCAGCAGGTCAACTTTGTCGACGTGCTGACCGGCAGCAACACCAATCTGCAAATCAGCTTTGTCCATTCGCGCTATCGCAATGAAAACGTGGCGATCTGCGTGCTGGTGGATGTATCAGCCCGCGTGAAGATGGAGGAGTCGCTGCAGGAGATGGCGCAGGCAGCGGAGCAGGCCAGCCAGTCGAAATCGATGTTTTTGGCTACCGTCAGCCACGAGCTGCGCACGCCGCTGTACGGCATTATCGGCAACCTGGATCTGCTGCAGACGCGGGCGCTGCCGAAGGGCGTTGAGTCGCTGGTGACGGCGATGAACAACTCCTCCAGCCTGCTGCTGAAAATCATCAGCGATATCCTCGACTTTTCGAAAATCGAATCCGAGCAGCTGCGTATTGAGCCGCGAGAGTTCGCGCCGCGTGAAGTCATTACCCATATTGCCTCTAACTACCTGGCGATGGTGGTGAAAAAGCGCCTGACGCTCTGGTGCTTTATCGACAGCGACGTGCCGGTGACGCTGGATGGCGATCCGATTCGCCTGCAGCAGGTGATCTCCAACCTGTTGAATAACGCCATCAAGTTTACCCATACCGGCGGTATTATTCTGCAGGCCTACGTCAAAGACGGCTATCTGGCTTTCCGCGTGCGCGACACCGGCGTCGGCATTCCGGCGAAAGAGATCACGCGCCTGTTCGATCCTTTTTTCCAGGTTGGCACCGGCGTGCAGCGTAACTTTCAGGGCACCGGCCTGGGCCTGGCGATCTGTGAAAAACTGATCAACATGATGGACGGCGATATCGAAGTCGATTCCGAGCCGGGCATGGGCAGCCAGTTTATCGTGCGTATCCCGCTCTATAACAGCAAGGTGAAAACGCCGCTGCGCCACGATGGCCTGCAGGGAAAAACCTGCTGGCTGGAGCTGCGCAACGAGGCGCTGGCCGCTTTCCTGGAAAAGCTGCTGGAGGAGCACGGCCTGACCGTCAGACGCCTGCAGGAGCAGAGCCGCTGCGAGCCGGATGACGTTATTGTTGCCGATTACGATTTCCAGACCTCGCAGCCGCATCGCGCCACCATTCGCTTCGACGGCAGCCATAACGACGGCCCGCAGGAGCTCTCCGCCGGACGCTGGATCTACGGCACTACTACGCCGCATGAGCTGCCTGCGCTGCTGGGACGCATCTATCGGGTCGAGGTGGAAATGCCTGACGCGTCCTCCGCGCTGCCGGAAACGGACGAGAAGGGCGTCACCAACGAAGACATTCTAATCCTGGTGGTGGACGATCATCCTATCAACCGTATGCTGCTTTCCGATCAGCTTGGCTCGCTGGGCTATCGGGTAAAAACGGCGCAGGACGGCGTGGACGCGCTGAATGTGTTAAGCCGCAACGAGATCGACATTGTGCTCACCGACGTCAATATGCCGAATATGGACGGCTATCGCCTGACGCAGCGGCTGCGGCAGCTGGGACTCACTTTCCCGGTGGTCGGCGTGACCGCCAACGCGCTGGCGGAAGAGAAGCAGCGCTGTATGGAAGCGGGCATGGATAATTGCCTGTCGAAACCGGTTACGCTGGATACGCTGCAGCAGACGCTGGCGTTCTATGCGGAGCGGGTCAGGAAAAGCCGGGAAGGGTAGCGCATAAAAAAGCCTGGCGAAAGCCAGGCTTCAGGCGGTTTAGACCGGAACCGGCGCAGAACGCCTGCGGGCGTTTTGCGCGAGACGTCGGCCTGAGCCGACGGGCCTGTTACTCCTTATCAACCGGCATGGTGCTGACGGAAGAAAGGTAGTTGAGCAGGGCGATATCGTTGTCCACGCCAAGCTTCATCATCGCTGATTTCTTCTGGCTGCTGATGGTTTTAATGCTGCGGTTCAGTTTCTTGGCGATCTCCGTCACCAGGAAACCTTCGGCGAACAGGCGCAGCACTTCGCTCTCTTTCGGCGAGAGACGCTTGTCGCCATAGCCGCCAGCGCTGATCTTCTCCAGCAGCTTGGCCACGCTTTCCGGCGTATACTTCTTGCCTTTCTGCAGTGCGGCCAGCGCTTTCGGCAGGTCGGTTGGCGCGCCCTGTTTCAGTACGATCCCTTCAATATCCAGGTCCAGCACGGCGCTGAGGATCGCCGGGTTATTGTTCATGGTCAGCACAATGATCGACAGGTCCGGGTAGTGGCGCTTGATATATTTAATCAGCGTAATACCATCGCCATATTTTTCACCAGGCATCGACAGGTCGGTAATCAATACATTGGCATCCAGCCTGGAGAGGCTGTTGATTAATGCTGTGGAATCTTCGAACTCACCAACAACATTGACCCATTCAATCTGTTCAAGTGACTTGCGAATACCGAACAGAACAATAGGATGGTCATCGGCAATAATTACGTTCAGGTTGTTCATATTATTGGTTACCTTGCTGCAGCAGTTCGTTGACGTAGCGGTCAATTTCACTGGTGGTATTTTTAATGTTTGAATTGTCACACTCGGTTATGTGCTGTTCTAACGTTTCACAAAGCTGCTTGCCCGGTGTCAAATTAAGCATGGCAAACACGCCCTTCAGGCGATGCGCAGTCTGAGCAAGCGAACTCAAGTCCCTTTCTGCCGCCTCATTATACAATCTCTTTACATCATCTGGTACTGTCTCAACAAACAGCTGGAAATAGCCTGGCGCGAACAGCTGCGCTGGCGCCTCCTCTTCTTCCGTTTCATCCAGGGCCAGCTGAAGCTCAATAAGCTGCAGCAGAGCGTCCTGCATAGCGCTGCTGATATTGAAGTTCACCCTGAAGCAATCGCGGGAAATCGCGGTGTAGCCTGGCTCATCATCCGTCAGCAGCAGCGACCAGGCCGTCAGGCTGCCCGGATCGTCTGTAACCAGCACATCATGATCCTGGCCGGAAAAACGCTCATCCGGCGTAATACAGCTGGCGCCCCAGTTTTCCAGCTGGCGCACCACGATCTTCCTGACCTCGTCCACGTTGATATCAATCAAGGTGGTCAGCCCTTCCAGCAGCTTCTCTTCCTGAATCTGCTGATGCTCCTGAGGCGCATGAACCTGAATGCTGTAGCGCGTGCCGATATCGGGACGCGCCACAATCTCCAGATGGCCGCCAAGCTGCTTGCACAGCTGTTTACAGAGGAAAAACGCCAGTCCCGAAGCCTGACCGAAACGATCGTGGCTGGTTTCGCCGAGGAAAGGGAAATCGGTGTTGCCCAGCTCGTCCACCGTCAGCCCGGCGCCGGTATCCACCATCTCGATAGCCAGACGATCCGGCCGGTCGGCGGCATGGCTGACCTCAATGGAAATACGGCCCCAGGTAGTGCTGGTGATCGAGTAGTGCAGCAGTGTGGTGAGGATTTTATAGATCGCCCGCCGATCGCCAAAGCGGTTTTCGTCGCTGTTCAGACGATTGCTGACCACCAGCTTCAGCCCTTTACGGCGCAGCGAAGGCAGCGCTTCCGTCACCAGCTCGTCCAGCACGCTTTGCAGATTAAAGGCTTCGGCGTCCGGCGCCCAGTCGTGCGTCTCCAGGCGGTTCAGCAGCACGATATCGTCCACCAGCCGCCGCAGCGCCTGCGCTTCCTGCACCGCGTTTTCCAGCTGGTCGCCCGGCTGCGCGGACTCTATCGCCTGCAGATGGTCGATAACGTTGCTCAGCGGCCTGTTCAGCGCGTGGCCCAGGTTTTGCAGCAGCTGCTGGCGCGTCTGATGGCTTTTATCCAGCACCTGCTGCGCCTTCTGCAGCTTTTTATTCACCAACAGCTCGCGATCCTGGTCGCGCATCATAAATAGCTGGGTGTTAGCCGCCAACATGCTGCGCGCGTGGCGGATCTCATAAACCTCGTTATTGACGGTCGCTTGCAGTACGCCCTGATGCTGATCGGACATATTGATAATCTTCTGCAAATTAAGGTGCGGCAGCAGATGCTCGGCTATTTTATTGCTGATAATGGTGCGATTGCTGGCGAAGTCATACACCAGCAGGCCAACCGGCAGACTGGCGACAATCTCATCATTCAGAATGCGCAGCGACTCCAGCTCGGCGCTCTGGTTTTCACTGGGGCGCAGCGACTGCTGGCGCAGCAGCAGCAGCCCGGCCAGCGACAGCAGCAGCAGCACGAAGTTAGCCAGCAGCGGCCACAGCAGGTTGCGCAGCGTATCGGCGATCAGGCCCAGAATCGGCACGCGATAGACCAGCTGCAGCGGCGTGCTGGCCAGCGAAGCGGCGATCTCCACGTTGGGATTAAGCAGCGTGACCGTGGTGCTGTGCATCCCATCGTCGTCCGTGCTGGCGGTGCCGGTCACATCTTGCTTCAGCTGAAAATTCTCCAGCGGCATATTCAGCGGGATCAGATCGTTGATCGGCATATCAAAGGCGACCACCGTTGCCAGATGGCCCGGCTGATTGAAGGTGGTGCGCACGGTAAAGTAGTGATCGTTCTGCCAGGTAAAGCGGCGCAGCGGCGAAAAGCTTTCCCGTTCGTCCAACGCGTTGGCCTGCTGGAGCATCTCCGCACGGCGCGCGTCCACGATGGAACTGATGGCGCTGTCCTTGTAGCGCGTCGCCATATCTTTCAACGGCAGGGTCGAAATCAGGATTAGGCTGTTGTCCTGGCCGTTAAGAAAATACATCGACCAGGGATTGTTCTCGGCGCCCCACAGCGTATCAAGGTAGTTAGACATGCGCAGCGTCATATCAAGCGTGCTGCTGTCGTGCGAGCCGAAGATTAGCGCCTCGGTTTTGCGGCGGGTTTTCTCCAGATAGTAGACGTCAGGACGCAGCCGGGTTTCCTGCAGGCTGTTCGGCGGCGAACCGGCCGCGTTAGCCGCCAGATTTTCATAAATCTGCCAGGTAGCGAAGCGATAGGCGTCGATCCGTTTCTGCATCACATGGGCGATGTCCGCCATCGCATAGCGTTTGTCGGTCAGCCACGCGTTAACCGCGTTATGGATCATAAATCCGGACGCCAGCAGCAGCACCAGGATAAACATCACGAAAAAGCGCGTGACGTTACCCGAAGTCAATGGAAATTTGTAGGGCCTCATAGCCGTGTAACCCCAGTTAACGAGCCGTCAGTCAGGCGCAGGTGTAGGCAATCTGCAGACAAAGCGCCGCAGCAAAACGCGGCAGGCGGACAGCGGTGACTCTCTGTCGATCCATACTGGCGCAGAGTTAAACTGTTAGGCGGTCGCGTACGCATAAGCCAGGCGTTTGATCGTCGTGCTGCCTGCGCATTTGCGCTCGCGGTTCCGGCATCCTGAATCGTCATAAGTTCCGTTAAAAGCTTGTCGCAGTAAACGCTACTTTTTATCACATTTCGCTAAATTAAAGAAGAACGGACCGTAGGTAGAGCATAAACAAACTAAAGGCAAACCCACAGCGCCACAGGCGTTGGTGTTAAATAACCTGAAAAAATGGCGCTGTTAACCAAATATTGTAGCTAAAGGCGATTTTACAGATAACTCCTGGTAGATCGGCCTCGATTGCGACTTAACTCAAATCATTGGCCAGCGATAGAAAACAGGCGAAAAGGCGAAGCTATCGCGTATTAACTCCGTGTATATTCTGCGCGCCTGGCCAGCTGTTCCTCTGTGCCAGCTTTCACATAAACAGATAAAATTTTGCGCTAAAGTGAAAAAAATCTCACCCGGTCCAGACGCAGAGTTTTACAAAATATCCTCTCATTTTTACATTTTCGCAAATAAAAACCTTAAGCCAAATCAATTTATTAACCATTTATCACATCAATTTTTCTTGATATTTACCGGTTCGTTTTGTGGCAGTCGAATGGGGTGGATAAAAAATATTTATCTTTACGATAAAGATTAATCACGGCGATTGGGCCGGTTTTTCTTACTATCAGAAAGGCGAAAGTAAAAATAAATAGCGTATCAGCGCCTCTTTTTAACTTGTTTTTTACATTTTCATCCCCGCTGGGAACTTCATGCACCAGGTAGAGCCGCCGGTCTTCGGACAGGGCGAACTATTACTTTGCGCGCAATACTAAAGTATTTCTTTATGTTTGCGCGCGGAACATCTAAATGTTTGGTGCACAAGAGGTTACTATGGCTCAGCTTACTGACGGCAGCGTGGAAATACTTTCGCGCGACGATGGCAGCGTTCTTTCTCAAATCGCGGCAGGGAACTCCAACAATACCATCCTTCTGAATCAACCTAGCGTAGTCAGGATCCACGGTACTCGTGCGATGGTGACGGAATTTGAGCGCCAGGGTAACGACCTCATTGTGCATATGCGCGACGGCAGCGTTAAACGCTACCAGCAATTCTTCTTCGATGACGTTGACGGCGATCACAGCGAACTGGTTTTCGATGATGGCGTCAATCCGCCGGAACATGCTCTGTTCCCGATCACTACTGAATTTGCCGATGCGCAGACAGCGATGGCGCTTACGCCGGAGTATGAGTCGCTTGGCTCGCTGGAGCCGCTGCTGCTGGCCGATACCGGCGCGACGACCGGGGTGGTCACGGCGGCCGGTATTGGCGCTCTGGGGCTGGGCGCGGCAGGTGTCGCCGCGCTGGCTAACGGCGGTGGTGGTGGCGGCGGCGGCGGTGGCGGAGACGATACGCCAGCGGCCACGCCGACCATTACCGTCAATCCCTTTACCGGCGACGATACGCTGACGGTCGCGGAGAAAAACGCCGATCAGACGCTGAACGGCACCACTACCGGCGCGGAAGCGGGCAACACGGTGACGGTGGTGCTTAACGGCGTGACCTACACCACGACCGTCGCCGCTGACGGCAGCTGGAGCATCACCGTTCCCGCCGCCGCGCTGGCCGCCTTGCCCGACGGCAGCAACACGCTGACCGTCAGCGTGACCAACAACGCGGGCGTTACTACCTCCACCTCCGATACCTTTACCGTTGAAGCCGGCGCGGTAACGCCCGGCGCGCCTTCGATCGCTATCGCCGCCTTTGCAGGCGATGACGTGCTGGATAGCGGCGAACAGCAGCAGTCGCAGACCATCAGCGGCACCACCACCAACGTACAGCAGGGTCAGACCGTTACCGTTACGCTGAATGGACAGACCTATAGCGCTACCGTGGACGGCAGCGGCGCATGGAGCGTGGCGGTTCCTGCCAGCGCATTACAGGCGCTGGCGGCAGGCACAACGACCATCACCGCTACCGTAACCGATGCAGCGGGTAACGCCGCGACCACCACGCACGACTTTACCGTTAACGCTCCTGCTTCCGTACCAACTATTACTGTCGCCGCCTTCGCAGGCGATGACGTGCTGGATAGCGGCGAACAGCAGCAGTCGCAGACCATCAGCGGCACCACCACCAACGTACAGCAGGGTCAGACCGTTACCGTTACGCTGAATGGACAGACCTATAGCGCCACCGTTGACGGCAGCGGCGCGTGGAGCGTGGCGGTACCAACAACCGCGCTGCAGGCGCTGGCGGCAGGCACGGCGACTATCAACGCCAGCGTCACCGATGCGGCAGGCACCGCCGCGACCGCCTCCCGAGATTTCACCGTGCAGGCAGCAGATGCCAGCAGCATCAGCGTCGGCCAGCTGAGCGGCGACGGTTATCTCAGCATTGCGGAAGCGCAGTCCGATCTTACCGTTAGCGGCGTTTCAACCGGTTTGCCTGCCGGAACGGTGATTCGGGTAACGCTGGGCGGACGTTCCTACAACGCTAACGTCGCCGCTGACGGCAGCTGGAGCACCACGGTTCCGGCCGCCGATCTGCAGCAGCTGCCGCAGGGGCCTAATCTGGTTATCGCATCGGCGACGCTGGCAGACGGCACCGTGGTACAGAATGGCTCTGCCGCTTCGCTTAACGTGGTGACTACCGAGCCGAATGCCGGCATTAACGCGCCGTTCGGCGACAGCGTGCTAACCGGCAATGAAGCAGGCGCGGATCAGACGCTGACGGGGAATACCGGCGTGGCGGGCGCCGGACAAACGGTTACCGCGACAGTCGGCGGCACTGACTATACCGGCACGGTAAACAACGACGGCAGCTGGAGCGTCACCCTTCCGGCCAACACGCTGCAGAATCTGCCGCAGGGCAGCAACGACATTACGGTAGTGGTAACCGATCCAGCCGGCAACAGCAGCACGTCGACCACGCCGGTCAATGTGGCGACCGCCGCTCCGGCGCTTACCGTTACCCAGCCGGACGGCACGCTGAATCAAAATGATGTTACCCAACCGCTGACGCTGAGTGGCGTCAGCGCCGATGGCCAGAGCGTAGCCGTGACGCTGAATGGCGTCACCTACAACACCACGGTCAATCCTGACGGCAGCTGGAGCGTTAATATTCCGGCCTCCGATTTGCAGCAGCTCGCCGATGGCGACTACGCTATCGGCGTGGTGGCGACCGACAGCTACGGCAACAGCAGCACGCAGAGCATTCCACTGAGCGTGGACGTTACGCCGCCGACGGCAACCGTTAATCCTCTGGGCGGCGACGGCTACATTAACGCGGGTGAAGCGGCGCAGGCGCTGGATATTACCGGCACCACGCAGCCGGGCAGCACGGTGCTGGTGCGCTTCGACAGCGTTGACGTGCCTGCTACCGTAGATCCGGTCACCGGCGCATGGACGGCGACCTTAAGCGCGGACAGCCAGGCCGCTATCGCAGACGGCACCTACGTGGTCACCGTGGTCACCACCGATGCGGCTGGCAACACCAGCGAAACCTACACCACGGTGACTTATGCCACCACTACGCCGATTATCACGCTTAATGAACTGACCGCTGACGGCACGCTCGACGGCGCGGAAGTCGCGGTGGATCAGGTATTGACCGGCACCGCAACCAACGTAGCCATAGGTAGCCCGATTACCCTGACGCTGGCGGATGGCACGACCTATACCAGCACGGTGGAGCCGGGCGGCAACTGGAACATTACGCTGCCAGCCGCTACGCTGTCGGCGCTGGCCAACGGCACGCAGAACTATAGCGTTACCGTAAGCGACGCGGCGGGCAATACCGGCAATGCCACCGGCAGCTTCGATGTGGCCGTGGATAATAGCGTGCCCACGCTTGCCGTCTCGCCGATTAGCGGCGATAACGCTATCAACGCCGCGGAAGCGCAGTCCGACCTGGTTGTCAGCGGCAGCAGCGCCGGGCTTGCCGCCGCTACGCCGCTTACCGTGACCTTTAACGGCGTCGATTATGCGACGGCCATTAACCCGGACGGCAGCTGGACGGTTACCGTGCCCGCGGCGGCGCTGGCCGACATCGCCAACGGCAGCTATCCGCTGACCGTTACCGGCACGGATGCCAATAGCAATCCGGTGACCAGCGTCAGCGACGTAACCGTGCGTACCTCATTCCCGACAGAGATCATCCTTAACTCGCCGTTTGGCGACGGCGTTCTCAACGCGGCGGAAAGTAGCGCAGCGCAAACGCTGACCGGCAACACCGGCGTAAATTTCCCCGATCAGGCGGTCACGGTAACGGTGGGCGGCGTAAGCTATCCCGCTACGGTAGACTCCACTACCGGCAACTGGAGCGTGGCGCTACTGCCTCCCGCGCTGGAGTCGCTGCAGGACGGCACGACGGACATCGTGGTAACGGTCACCGATTCGCTTGGCAACACGGCTTCCTCAACCACGCCGGTAACGGTGGATACCGCCGCGCCAGCGCTGGATGTCGCCGTACCGGGCGATAACGGCGTAATCAACGCACAGACGCAGAATCAGCCGCTAAACGTCAGCGGCACGGCGGAGGCGGGCAGCACTATTAGCGTGGTGCTGGACGGCGTAACTTATCTCACCGGCGCGGACGCCAACGGCAACTGGAGCCTGGCGATTGCGCCTTCCACGCTGCAGTCGCTGCCGGACGGCAAATATGATATCACCGTCACCGCGACGGACGCGGGCGGCAACCAGACCACTTCGCTGACGCCGCTGACGCTGGATACCGTTGCGCCAGCGCTGACTATCGCGCCGGTTTCCGGCGACGGCTATCTGAACACGGCGGAACACGCCGCCGCCCTTGATGTAACCGGCACCGCCGAAGCGGGTACCGCGATTGTCGTCACGCTCAACGGTCTGACCTACAACGCGGTTTCGGATGCCAACGGCAACTGGAGCGTGAGCGTGCCTGCTGCCGACGTCACTGCGCTGACGGACGGCACCTATTCGGTCAGCGTGCAGGCGACCGACGGCGCGGGCAATGCCACATCGAGCCTGCGGCCGCTGACCGTGGTAGCCGACGCCGGTTCGCAGCCAGCCATCACCGTTAATGCCTTTACGGGCGACGGCGTGCTCGACGGCGCGGAAAAAGATCTCAATCAGCTGGTGACCGGCACCACCACCAACGTGCAGGCGGGACAACTCGTTACCCTGACCATGAACGGCGAGCAATATACCGGCACGGTGCAGGCGGACGGCAGCTACAGCGTGCTGGTTCCGGCGACGGCCTATTACGAGCTGGCTAACGGCACGCAAACCTTTACCGTAAATGTCGCTGACGTGGCGGGCAACACCGCTACGGCGGCAGGCAGCTACACCGTTGATAACACCTTCAGCGCCATCGCCATCGGCGTTATCAGCGACGACAACGCTATCAGCGCCGCCGAAGCGCAAAATCCGCTGGTGATCCACGGCAGCACCCGTTTCGTCGCTTTTGGCGCGCGCATCCTGGTACGTTTCAACAATACGGATTATGAAACTACCGCCAATAATGACGGTAGCTGGAGCGTCACCGTTCCGGCCAGCGCGCTGGGCAGTTTGCCAAACGGCAACCAGACGGTTACGGCGACGGCGACCGACATCAACGGCAATGTGCTCACCACCACGCAGAGCCTGGATGCCGCCGTCAACCCTGACTTCACCGTCACGCTGAACCCGCCGTTCGTCGACGGCACGCTGAACGGCGCGGAAGCGCTCAGCGATCAGCCGCTTTCCGGCACGACCGGTATCAGCGGCAGCGGCCAGAGCGTCAGCGTGGTGCTGAACGGCATTACCTACGCCGCCAGCGTCGACGCAGACGGCAACTGGTCGCTGACGCTGCCGAACGCGGTACTCCAGGGACTGCCGCAGGGCGATAACACGCTGACGGTGACCGCCACCGATCCGGCAGGCAACACCTCATCACTGATCAATACCTTTACTGTTGATACCGCCACGCCAGTGCTGACGCTGAACGCGATTGCGGAAGACAATCGCCTGAACCTGGCGGAACAGGGCCAGGCATTGACGGTGACAGGCAACGGCGAAGCGGGCGACGTAGTAACGCTGGTGCTGAATAACGTCACCTATACCGCCACGGTCGCCGGTACCGGCAGCTGGAGCATCGAACTGCCGGCGGCGGCGCTGCAGGCGTTGGCCGACGGCAGCTATCCAATTTCAGTCAGCGTGGTGGACACGGCGGGCAACGTTTCCTCGCTGACCCGCACGCTGGATGTGGATTTGACGTCGCCAGCGGTCACGGTGAACACTGTCTCTACCGACGGTTACCTTAGCGCCGCCGAAACCAGCCAGCCGCTGGTGGTCAGCGGAACAGGCGAAACCGGCAACACCGTTGCCGTCGAGCTGAACGGCACCACCTATAACGCTATCGTCGGCGCCGACGGTCAGTGGACGCTGACCGTGCCGAACACGGCGGTGAACGCGCTGGCGGAAGGCAGCTACACGCTGACCGTTACCGCCAGCGACGCGGCGGGCAATACTACCGTCACCAGTACGCCGCTGGTGGTGGATACCAGCGCGCCAGTTATCGCCGTCAACGACCTGACCGATAACAATATTATCGACGGGGCGGAACAGCAGACCGATCAGCTGCTTAGCGGTACGGTGACCAATGCCGAAGCGGGTCAGCCGTTAACGGTCACGCTTAACGGCGTCGATTACGCCACCACGGTACAAACAGGCGGCGGCTGGCAGGTCACGATCCCGGCAGCCGATCTCGCCGCGCTCGCCAACGGCACGCAGACGCTCAGCGTTACCGTGACCGATCTGGCGGGCAACAGCAGCACCGTGGATAAAACCTTCACCGTAGACAATACCCTCAGCAGCGTGGCGTTCGACCCGCTTAGCGACGATGGCTATTTGAATGCGCTTGAGGCGCAGACGGATCTGACCGTCACCGGTTCAGCGGCGAACGTCGCGGAAGGCAGCACGGTGACCTTTACCCTCGGCGGACAGACCTACACCGGCACCGTAGCCGCTAACGGCAGCTGGACGGTAACCGTTCCGGCTGCGGATCTGCAGGCGCTGCCGGAAGGCCCGCAGACGGCGACTGCCAGCGTGACGGCGCAGGACGGTAGTACCGTCACCAGCGAAAGCTCGCTGAATGTCTATGTCGATCGCGTGCCGACTCCTACGCTGGAAACGCCGTTTACCGACGGCATTTTAACCAATGATGAAGCGGGCGTGGCGCAGACGCTCACCGGCACCACGGGCCAGGAAGGCGACGGCCAGACGGTGACGGTGAACATTGGCGGCACGGACTACACTGCCACCGTCAACAGCTCCGGCATCTGGACGCTGGATCTGGCGCCAGCCGTGCTGCAGGCGCTGCCACAGGGCCAGTCTGCGGTCACGGTGACGGTAAGCGACGTGGCGGGCAATACCGCCGCCATTACGCCAGCGCCGACTATTACCGTTGCTACTACGCTGCCAGCGCTGACGCTCGATCCGGTGGCCGGCGGCGATAACATTATCAACACGGAGGAGCAGGGCGCTCCACTGGCAATTAGCGGTACGGGAACCGCAGGCAACGATATTACCGCGACGCTGAACGGCGTGGAGTACACCACCACGGTAGATACGGATGGCAACTGGAGCCTGAACGTGCCTGCCGCCGATCTCGCCGCGCTGGCTGACGGCCCTTATACGCTGCAGGTGAACGCCAGCGACGCTTTCGGCAACGTCGTTACGCAAAATGTTGGCGTTTCTGTCGATACGGCGGCACCGACCTTTACGGTGGATCCGGTTACCGGCGACAACACCATTGACAGCGCCGAACAGGCTCAGGCGCAAACTATTACCGGCTCGGGCAGCGAAGGCGACACTATCTCCGTCACGCTGGGCGGCGATACCTTTACCACTACCGTACCGGCTGGCGGTCAGTGGTCGGTCAGCGTACCGGCCAGCACGCTGGCCAACCTGACCGAAGGCGATAACACGCTGACCGTGGCGGCAACCTCGCCAGCGGGCAACACCACCAGTCAGGACTCCACCATCACCCTGGCGTCCGGCGTGGATATCGCGCTGATTATCAATCCGGTTGCCGGCGACGATATCATCAATGCCGCCGAAGCGGCGCAAGGGGTCACCGTGACCGGCAGCGTGCCGGATGACACTACGGCAGTCGTGGTAACGTTTAACGGAACGGACTACCCGGCGACCGTCGGCGCCAACGGCTTGTGGAGCGCGGCTATTCCGGCGTCGGCGCTGGCTGGCGTGGCGGACGGCGACTATCAGCTTACCGTGACCGCTTCGCCTGCGGGCGGCGGTGCGCTGACTCTTCCTTATACCGTCACGCTGGCAACCGCCGCGCCAGTACTGAGCGTGGAGGCGATCTCCGGGGATAACCTGCTGAATGCCGCCGAACAGATCCAGCCGCTGGATATCACCGGCACGGGCACCGCGGGCGACAGCGTGCGGGTAGCGCTGAACGGTAACATTTATAGCGCCACCGTGGACGGCGACGGCAACTGGACGATTACCGTTCCGGCTACGGATACGCTGGCGCTGACCGACAGCAGCTACCCGGTCACCGTCACCGCGACGGATGCGGCGGGCAACGCCACTACGCAAACCAGCACGCTGGCGGTCGATCTAATCGCACCGGCGCTAACGGTTAATCCGCTCAGCGGCGATGGCCTGCTGAATGCCGAAGAGCAGGCGCAGCCGCTTACCGTCAGCGGGACGGCGGAAAACGGCGCGACCATTACCGTCACGCTGGAGGGAACAGATTACACCGCCACGGCGGGCGCTAACGGACAGTGGACGCTGGATATTCCGGCAGCCGATCTGGCTGGACTGACCAATGGCGACTACACGCTAACCGTTACGGCGGCCGACGCGGCGGGCAACGTCACGACCCAGCAGAGCGCGCTGACGGTGGTAGCCGACGCCGACACGCTGCCGACGCTGACGCTGGATAATTTCGCCGGTAACAACATTCTGGATGGCGCTGAACAGCAGGTCAGCCAGCAGCTCAGCGGCACTGCCACTAACGTTCAGCCTGGTCAGATCGTGACCGTTACGCTGAACGGCCAGACCTACGCCGGCGAAGTGCAGGCCAGCGGCGCCTGGAGCATCACTATTCCTGCAGCGACGCTGGCGGAGCTGCCGTCGGGCACGCAAAACTACACCGTTTCCGTGGGCGACGCGGCGGGCAATCCGGCGACCGCCTCCGGCAGCTTTGATGTCAATACCGACATCAGCGCGCTGGCCATCAACCCAATTAGCAACGACGGCTATCTGAACGCCACAGAAGCGCAGAGCGATCTGACCATCAGCGGCGTGGTATCGAACGTACCTGAAGGCAATACCGTCACGGTAACGCTTAACGGCGTCGACTACACCACAGCCGTAACCACCGGCGGTAGCTGGAGCCTGACCGTTCCGGCCGCCGATCTGGCCACGCTGCCGGATGGCGCGCAGACCGTCAGCGCCAGCGTGTCGGATGCTGCAGGCAACGCGCTCGCTACCGAAGCGACGCTGAATGTCGCCATCGCCACGCTGCCGACGCTAAGCACAGATACGCCGTTCACCGACGGCACGTTGAATGCGGATGAGGCTGGCGTGGCCCAGACGCTGACCGGCACCACCGGCGTGACGGGTGACGGCCAGAGCGTTGGTATCGCCATTAACGGCAATCTCTACACCGGTACCGTCGACAGCGACGGTAACTGGAGCGTTGTGCTGCCGCCGCAAATACTGCAGACGCTGCCGCAGGGCGACACTATTACCACTGTCTCCATCAGCGACGCGGCGGGCAATACGGCGACTGCCGCACTAACCCTTAGCGTGGATACGCTGCCGCCTGCGGTGACCGTTAACGCTATCGCCGACGACAATATCGTCAACGCGGCCGAGCAGGCTAACGATCTGCCTGTTAGCGGAACAGGCGAGGCGAACGCCGCTATCGTCGTCACGCTGAACGGCACCGACTATGCCACAACGGCCGATGCGGACGGCAACTGGACGCTAACCATTCCGGGCGCCGATCTGGCGGCTCTGCCGGACGGCAGCTACGTTGTGACCACCACCGCCACCGATTCGGCAGGCAACGCCACCACTACCGACAGCCCGCTGACGGTGAAAGCCAGCGCGGCCGCGCTGCCGACAATCGCTGTCGATCCTTTCACCGGCGACGACGCGCTTAACGGTGCCGAGCAGCAGTCCGCACAATATCTTAGCGGCACCACCACCAACGTTGAGGCAGGCCAGCAGCTTACTGCGACGCTGAACGGCGTGGCTTACTTTACCCGTGTGGAAGCCAGCGGCGCGTGGCGTGTGGCGATCCCTTCCACAGCGCTGGCCGCGTTGGCCGATGGTACGGCCACCTTTACCCTGGCGGTCAGCGACGCGGCGGGCAATCCGACTACCCTCAGTTACGATATAACGGTAGACAGTACTGCCGCCGGTATCAGTCTCGATCCACTCAGCGGTGACGGCTACCTGAATGCGGCAGAGGCGCAGGATCCGCTGATCGTTACCGGCACCTCCGTAGGCGTGTCGCAGGGCGCTGCGGTGACCGTTGATTTTAACGGCCAGACTTTTACCGGCACGGTAGGTGCCGGCGGAACATGGAACGTGGTTATTCCGGCCGCCGCGCTGGCGGGCCTGGCGGATGGCGCCAGCACGCTGACGGCTACCGTGGCCGAAACCGGCGGCGCGACGGCCACCACGACCGGCACGCTTAACGTACAGGTTAACGAGCTGCCAGCGGCGGCGGCAGACGCGCCGTTTAACGACGGCGTCCTGAATGCCGCCGAGGCGGCGAGCGATCGCACGCTAACCGGCTCCACCGGCGTGGCGGGCGACGGTCAAACCGTCACCGTGGTCGTGGGCGACACCACCTATACCGGCGTGGTGGACGGTAACGGCAACTGGAGCATCACTCTTCCAGCCACGGAACTGCAGGCGCTGCCGCAGGGCGATACGACGCTGCAGGTCACCGTCGTCGATGCTGCCGGCAACACCAGCTCGGTCGGCGTGCCGGTCACCGTGGATACCGTCGCGCCGACGCTGACGCTTGATGCGATAGCGGGCGACGGCGTGGTCAACGCCAGCGAAGCTGCGGCGGACATTACCGTCAGCGGCGGCAGCACAGGCGCGGAAGAAGGGCAGATCGTCACCGTTTCCCTGAACGGACAGAACTACACTACCGCTATCGCGGCGGACGGCAGCTGGAGCCTGGCACTGCCAGCGGGTCTGCTGCAGGCCTCGCCGGACGGTACTTATCCGCTTACCGTCACCCTTAGCGACGCGGCAGGCAACACGGCGACGGCCGCGACGGACATTACGCTTTCCACTGTAGCGCTGCAGCCAACGCTGGATACGGCGTTCGGCGACACCTATGTCAGCATCACCGAAGCGCAGAGCGACCAGACGCTGAGCGGCACCACCGGCGCCACCGGCGCAGGCCAAACCGTTACGGTCAATATCGCCGGAACGGACTACGCCGCCACGGTGGCTAACGACGGTAGCTGGACGCTGCCGGTTAGCGCCGCTACGCTGCAGGCGCTGGGCGAAGGCGTTCAGACCCTCACCGTGACCGCCACCGATGCGCAGGGCAATACGGGCGTGATTACCTCCGCGATTGCCGTCGACTATACGGCGCCAACGCTGACGCTCGATCCGATCGCGGGCGACAACACCATCAACGCGGCGGAAAGCGTGGGGCCGGTTGCCATTACCGGCACGGCTTCCACAAGCGAAGCGGGCCAGCTGGTCACCGTCACCTTTAACGGCATAAATTATCAGCAGACGGTGCAGGATGACGGCAGCTGGACGGTCAACCTGCCTTCCAGCGTCACTCAGGGTATTGCGGATGGGGATTATCAGGTCGGCGTCAGCCTGACCGACGCGGCGGGCAACGTCACTGCCCTGGCGCAGACGGTCACCGTTACCGCCAGCCAGGCAGTCCTGCCAGTGTTGACGCTCGATCCGATCAGCGGCGACAGCTATGTGAACCAGAGCGAAGCGGGCGCGGATCTGATCGTGACCGGCACCGTCACTAACACCGCCGAAGGGCAGACCGTAACCGTAACGCTTAACGGTACGACCTATACGGGAGTGGTTCAGGCCGATGGCAGCTGGTCTGCCACGATACCGGCAGCTGATATCGGCGCGCTGGACGACGGCGCGCAAACGCTCGCCGCCACGGTAGTGAATGAAATAGGCAATATCGGGGGCGCTTCCGCTGCCTTTACCGTTGTCGCTCAGACGGCGGATCTACCGGCAATAGCCGTTAATCCGGTAACCAATGACGATGTTGTTAACAGTCAGGAAGCGCAAAGCGACGTGCAGATTACCGGCACCAGCCAGCGCATCCCGGAAGGCGGCGTAGTTACCGTCACGCTGAACGGCGCGACCTATACCGGCACGGTTGACGCAGACGGCAACTGGACGGCGACCGTGCCTGCGGCGGATGTGCAGGCGCTGGCGCAGGGCAGCAACACCTTTACCGCCAGCGGCAGCGACGCGGCGGGCAATGTGGCGACAACAACTGCCGACTTTACCGTCGACACCGCTGCGCCGACGCTGGAAGTGGCGCTCAGCGCGGGTGCCGACAACATCCTGAACGCGGCGGAAGCGACGGCCGGTCTGGTGGTCAGCGGCACGACCGAAGCTGGCCTGCCGGTTAGCGTCACCCTTAATGACAAAGTTTACGCGGCCACGTCGGATGAGAACGGTGCCTGGAGCGTGACTATCGCCAATGGCGATCTGGCGGCGCTCAGCGACGGTTCAAATCCGCTTACCGTCACGGTAACGGACGCCAGCGGCAACGTGTCCACTAATATCACCGATCTTAACGTAGCGATTAACGCGCTGCCGACGCTGACGCTGGACACGCCGTTTACCGACGGCCTGGTCAACGCCACCGAAGCGGCGGCGGAGCAAACGCTGACCGGCGCGGCGACCAACCTTGCGGCCGGCACGGCGGTCACCGTAACCCTCGGCGATCAGACCTATAACGGCGTAGTCAATCCCGACGGCGCCACCTGGAGCGCTACGGTGCCGGCAGGCACGCTCAGCGGGCTGGCCGATGGCCTCTATCAGCTGACGGTAACGAGCGCGGACGTGGCGGGCAACCCGGCAACGGCGGCAGCCAGCGTTGAGGTGCTGGCGGCGACGGTGCCGGCAGCCTCCATCAACACGCCGTTCGCTGACGGTCTGCTCAATGCTGCCGAAGCAGGTGTCGAGCAAATTATCAGCGGCGGCACCGGCGTTACCGGCGCAGGCCAGACGGTCACGCTGACTATCGACGGCACCCCCATTCCTGCCACGATAGACAATAATGGTAACTGGACAGCGACGCTGACGCCTGAGCTGGCAGCCACGCTGGGCAACGGCGAACACACCATCGACGTTACGGTCGCTGACGCCGCGGGCAACGCCAGCAGCAGCGCGCTGACCTATACCGCCATCGTTACCGGCTTGCCGTCGCCGACGCTCGCCGCGCCTTTCAATGATAACGTGCTGAACGCCGCTGAAGCGGCAGCGGGGCAGACGCTGACCGGCAACACGGGCGCCACCGGCGCGCAAACCGTCAGCGTCGATATCAACGGCACTGCCTATAACGCCACGGTCGATCCCGCTACCGGCGACTGGACGCTGCCGCTGAGCGCGAGCGTACTGACGACGCTGCCGGACGGCACGCTGCCGATTACGGTCACGGTTACGGACGCCGTAGGCAACGTCGCCACGGCCAGCGATACGGCGCTGGTGGCCGTTAACGCGCTGCCTGCCGTGACTATCGATCTGCCGTTCACCGATGGCCTGCTCAACGTTGCGGAAGCGGCGACAGCGCAGACGCTGAGCGGCAACACCGGCCTGGTAGCGGCTGGACAGACGGTCGCCGTCGCTATTGATGGCGGCGCGCCGCTGACGGCCACCGTCAACGATAACGGCAACTGGACGCTGGATCTCACTTCCGAACAGCTGACGGCGCTGGGCAGCGGCAACCATACCTTTGCGGTCACCGCCACCGACAGCGCGGGCAACGCCGACACGGCGACGCTGAGTTTCGACGCGCTGCTGGCGCTGCCGCAGCCGACCATCAGCTCACCGCTGTTTACCGACGGCATTCTGAATATCGCCGAGGCGGGTTCAGCCATTACGCTGGCAGGGACTACCGGCGTGACCGGCGCAAATCAGGGCGTTCAGCTGCAAATCGACGTGGCCGGCATTACCTATACCGGCAGCGTAGACGCCAGCGGCAACTGGACAGTGGATTTACCGGCTGGCGCGTTGAGCACGCTGGATGACGGCACGCACACTGTAGACGTCACCGTTATTGATGCGGCAGGCAACGTCAACACCAGCACGCTCGGCTTTACCGCAGCGCTGACTGCGCCGACGCCGACGCTGGACGTGCCGTTTGCCAATACCTACCTCAACGCTGCGGACGTGGCGGCTGGCGCTTCGCTAACCGGCACTACGGGATTAACGAGCGACGGTCAAACGGTAACGGTGACGCTGGGCGGAACTAACTATCCGGCGACGGTGGATGCGGATGGCAACTGGACGCTGGCGCTGACGCCAGCGCAGCTGAGCACGCTGCCTCAGGGCGCGCAGAACTACACCGTGACGGTTGCGGACGTGGGCGGCAATACCGCGACGGCGACGGGCAGCTTTACCCTTGATACGGCGTTGCCGACTGTCGCTATCACGCCGTTTACCGGCGATGGCGCGCTGACCTATCAGGAGAGCCTGACCACACAAACGCTGAGTGGTACCACCACCGGCGCGGAAGAAGGCCAGCCGGTAACGGTCACTATCGGCACGGCGACCGTGACTGGCGTGGTCGCCGCTGATGGCAGCTGGTCGGTGAACCTGACGCCGGAAATCCTGGCGCAGCTGGGCGACACCGGCGATACCGGCACCATTACTGCGACGGTGGCTGACGTGGCGGGCAACGCTGGCACAGCGACCGCCAGCGTGGCGGTGGATCTGACGCCGCCAGCAACGCCGTTCCTGACGCTGGACCCCATTTCCGGCGACAACATTATTAACAGTACGGATGGCGCGACGCTGACGGTCAGCGGCACCTTCGCCAATCTGCCCGCCACCGGCGGCGTGGTAACGGGCACCGTAGCGGTAAGCATTAATGGCGTGGCGCAAACCGCCACGGCCACGGTCAACAGCGAAAACGGCACCTGGACGCTGACCGTGCCGAATACGGTAGCGAATATTGCCGAAGGAACGGCTACGGTAACGGCCACCCTGAACACCGATCAGGGCACCACGCTGAGTACCAGCAGCCAGGTGCTGGTGGATCGCATTGCGCCAACGGTGACCATCAACGCCTTTGCGGGCGATGATGTGCTGAACGGCACGGAAGCGGCGGCGAGCCAGACCATCAGCGGCACGGCTTCTACCAGCGAAGCGGGCCGGGCGGTCGAGGTAACGTTGAACAGCAAAACCTACACGGCGGTGGTGCAGGCGGACGGCAGCTGGTCAACTACGGTGCCTTCAGGCGATCTGCTGGCGCTGGCGCAAAACGGCCAGACCCTCAACGCCACCCTGACCGACGCGGCGGGTAACACCGGCACGGTGACGCGCGACTTTACGGTCGACACCGGCGCGCCGCTGATTCAGGCGGACGCGCTGTTGGGCGACAACCTGCTGAACGCGACGGACATCCTGACCACGCAGGTGCTGACCGGTACGGCAAGCGGCGCGGAAGGTCAGACTATCGGCCTCTACCTGGGCGACGGCTCGCCAATCGCCACGGCGCTGGTCAATCAGGACGGCACCTTCAGTCTGAATTTAACGCCGGAAGTGCTGGGCAGCCTCACCGACGGCACGCTGGTGTTCGGCCTGCGGGTTAGCGACGCGGCGGGCAACGCCACCGACGCCACGCTGACGGTGAATAAAGTCGTCAACGCGGCGCTGAATCTGGTGGTGGATTCCGTCTTTGGCGATGGCTTCCTGAACGCGGTCGATACTACGGTCGCGCAAACCATCACCGGTGTGGCGACCTCAGCCGGGATCGGCGCAACCGTCTCGCTGGCGCTGGGCGGTACCACGCTGACGGCTAACGTCGGCCAGGACGGCCGCTTCGCGCTGGTGGTGCCGCCAAGCCTGCTTGGTCTGTTAAGCGATGGCGACACCGCGCTGAATATTGTGCTGACCGACGCGGCGGGCAACACCCGTACCGTGGGCGAAACCGTCACCACCATTCTGGAAGCGCCGGTCATCAACGCGCTGACAGGCCTGTTTGGCGGCGATAATCTGCTGAATATTGCGGAAGCGGCGGTAGCGCAGACCGTTGGCGGCACTATCAACGGCACCACAGGTTCCACTGTGACCGTTACGCTGGGCAGTAAAACCTATCAGACGACGCTGCAGGCTGGCGGCGCCTGGAACGTTACTATTCCGGCGCTGGATTTGACGGCGCTGACCAACGGCAATCAGACGTTAGGCGTATCGGTTACCGATCCGGCGGGCAATACCTCTTCCACCTCCGCGACCATCGGCATCTTTACCGCGCAGCCGTCGATTACGCTTAACCCGATCTTTGGCGACGGCATCCTGAATATCGCGGACGCGCTGACCAATCAGACCATCAGCGGGACGGTCAATAACGTGGCGGCTGGCTCAACCATCAACCTGACGCTGGGCAACTCAACTGTGCAGGCAACGGTAGGACAGAACGGCGCCTTCACGGCCACGGTCACGCCAGACATCCTGGGGACGTTGACCAGCGGCACCCTGACCGTGGGCGCCAGCGTCACCGACGCGGCGGGCAACAGCGCTTCCACCACGGGCAACCTTGTCGCTAAGCTAACCGCGCCGGTTGTCAGTATTGCGCAGCTGTTTGGCGATGGCCTGCTGAACGCAGCAGACGCGGCGCTGGGCCAGACCATCAGCGGCACCGTGAACAATGCTGAAGCAGGTTCCAGAGTGGTGGTTTCGGTCGGCGGTACGCAGCTTGTCACCACGACGGCGGCGAACGGCAGCTTTAGCGTCGCCTTAACGCCGACGATATTGAAAGGCCTGACCGATGGCAACCTGACCGTTGGCGTCAGCGTCACCGACAGCGCGGGCAACACCAGTTCGGCTACGGCTGGCGCGGTGGTCGGCCTCACGCTGCCAACAGTGACGCTGAATCCGGTCTTCGGCGGCGACGGGGTGCTTAACCTGGTGGAATCACTGGTGACGCAGACCATCAGCGGTACGGCTACCAACGTTGCGCAGGGATCGACGGTTACTATCAGCCTGGGCAACACCACGGTGACCACCACGGTCGGCGCCAACGGCGCCTATAGCGCGCAGGTATCGCCAGCCATTCTCAGCACGCTGCTGGACGGCAACCTGACGGTAGGCGTCTCCGTCACCGATGCGGTCGGCAACACTGCCAACACCAGTGCGGGCGTGCGGGTCGGCATTCACACTACGCCAAGCCTGACGGTGAACACCGTATTCGGGGACAGCGTGCTCAGCGCTAACGATATCAACACCGTCCAGACCATTAGCGGTACCACTCGCAACGTGTCGGCAGGATCGATCGTCACCGTGACGCTGAACGGCAAAACCTACACCGCCGCGGTTAACAGCGGCGGCGGCTGGACGCTGAACGTGCCGAAAGCGGATCTCAGCGCGCTGGCTAACGGCGTGCTGACGGTCAACGCCTCGGTCACGGACAGCTACGGCAACGTCGCCAGCAACACCGGGCAGCTGGTGGTTATCGCCCAGACGCCGCCATCGGTTACCATTTCCAGCATCTTTGGCGATGGCCTGCTGAGCGCCGCCGATGCGCAGAGCGCGCAAACCATCACCGGTTCCTCCAGCAATGCCGAAGGCTCGATTCTGACCGTGCGTGTCGGTACGGCAACGCTGAACACCACCATCAGCGCTAACGGCACCTGGAGCGTAACCGTACCGGCAGCGACGCTGGCCGCGCTGCCGGACGGCACCACGACGGTGACCGCCAGCGTCACCAACGCCGTCGGCAACACCGGATCGGGTTCCGATACGGCGATAGTGAAAACCCATACGTTGCCAAGCGTGGCTATCACTAACAGCACGGTATTCGGCGGCGATCACTATCTCAATCTGAGCGAAGCCAACGTTGCCGAAACCATCAGCGGCACCTCGACCAACGCGGTAGGCAGCACGGTGACGGTGAACCTGGCGGGAAATACCTTTACCACAACGGTAGGCGCAAACGGCGCATGGAGCGTTTCTATCCCTTCAGCGACGCTGAAAGCGCTGGCAGACGGTAGCTATACCATCACTGCCACCGTGACCGACGCGGTAGGCAACACCTCGACCGGCAGCGACACCTTTACCGCGAAGACCCACAACCTGCCGATAGTCGGCGTCGATCCGGTGTTGAGCCTGGTCAGCGTTCTGCTAACCGGCCTGACCATTACCGGCGGCACGCTCAACCTGGCGCAAGGCTCTACGGTCAACGTCACGCTGAACGGCACCACGCAAACCGCCACAACGGATGCGCTGGGCCGCTATAGCGTGAAATTCACCGGCGGACTGTTGAGCACGCTCGATCTGAACTCGCGCGTTACCGTGTCGGCTACCGACGTGGCAGGGAACCCAACTACCACCACGACAACGCTGCTGTTGGGCTCGCTGCTGCCGGCAACCGGCACTGCCGCCGCAACGGCTCTGCTGGCGGTAGCGGCGGATGATGCTGTCGCCGTCGCCTCTGCGGACACCAGCGATTCCGGCACTACCGACGCCTCTACGGTAACGGTTTCCGCAAGAGCGGCGACGGTGAGCACAGAGAGCAGTGATAGCGACAGCGTTGCCAGCGTGACTGCGGATAGCACTACTACTGACGCCACCACCACGGTAAGCGATAGCGCTTCTTCAGGTAGCGCCGCCGTCATTGACGACAGCGGCTATAGCATTGGCGGCGTTGTGGTCACGCTGGCGGATGGGCAGACGGTAGAGGGCGCTTCGGTAACGGGCAGCAGCGGCAGCGATACCGTGACGCTCAGTACGCTGAACTTCACGCATATCGACGGCGGCGCGGGCACCGATACGCTGGTGCTCAACGGCGAACATATGACGCTGGATCTCACCGCGCTCGGACTGAAGGTAGAGCATATAGAAATCATCAACTTAGGCCAAAGCGGCACCAACAGCGTCAAGCTGGATCTCAACGAGGCGCTGAACATCACCGATAAACAGAGCGACGATCTCATCATCAAGGGGGTAACAGGCGATCAGGTCACACTGGCTAACGGCGACGGCGGCACCTGGGCCACGACCGCACAACGTACGGTAGATGGGCAGACATTTGATGTCTATCACAACTCGGCGCTGGATGCGGCCAATACCCTTGGCGACGTGCTGATTCAGCATAATCTGCAGGTTCATCTGGTGTAGTAAAGCAAGTCCTGCGCGAGCGAAACGCTGCTCGCGCAGGACATCTATATATTAGAAGGAGTTATTATTACAGGCGGCGAAAACAGGCTGAATAAAACGAAAGGAAAGTGAAGTTTTATTATTTTTTCGTAAAGTGACCGTAAAGACATTATTAAGAAATAATGGTGTTTCAGATAACTTTCCAGATTTACACCAGTAGTAAAGTATGTCTCCGAAGACTAGCTTATCCCCTATCCGGCGTCGACTGTTCACCTTTCTTTATGACCATAAGTCATTGAGGTTAATGGCAGTAAGTCAGGCTGACGCTCGGGCTCTGGCAAAGAGTGGTACTAGTTTTTTTCTTGCCGACGGAGAAATTCCGCGCCTTGACGTTAGCGTTTATTGGTTTGTTATTTTTTACCATTATCCTTGTTGTGGGTTGTTTGTAATCCGATGAGCACCGGGTCAGGTTTGGCACCGTTATTACGGCGCAGGCCGCTGCATGCGCGCATTGCAGTAAAGAAAAACTTTACTTTAATGCCGCATCGCTTTACTCATTTATCTGGTGCACAAGGGGATTTACATGGCGTACTCAGGCTCCGGCCGCGTCACTATCGCATCGCTGACTGGTGGTGAAACACTGGCACAGCTGACCGAAAATGATGTTCAGGCTTACACCCTCAGCGAACCCAGCCTTATTACCTTACAGAGCGCGCCTGCGCAAATTTCTGCCTGGCAAAAGCAGGGCGACGAGCTGATCCTGCAGCGGCAGGATGGCAGCGTGTTACGTTTTCAACAGTTTTTTAGTACCGATCCGCAGGCACAGAGCCAGCTGATTTTTCAGGATGGCGCTTCGCTGCAGCAGGCGCTGTTCACCACCGGCACAGAGCGTGCGGAAACCACCGCATTGACGCCGACGCTGGCTGCCGTCACTACCACGCAGGAAGCCGCCACGGTCGACTCCACGCTGAGTCTGGCCGCAACGCCGGTGACGGCGGAAAGCGCCGCAGTCGCCGAAGCGGCAGCACCCGCCACCTATCCCACCACGCCGGTGCTGACGATCGGCAGTTTTACCGGCGATAACATAGTGTCGGCCAGCGAGAAGCTGACGCCGCAAACCTTCAGCGGCACCGCGCAAAACCTTGCCGAAGGCACCACGCTGACCGTTGAACTGAACGGCAAAACCTATACTACGGCGCTGGCGGCGGATGGCAGCTGGAGCGTGGCGATCCCGGCGGCGGATTTACAGACGCTGCCGGTAGGCGACAACGTTGTCAGCGTCAGCTTCGCCAACAGCACCGGCGGCACCACAACAACAAATAACACCATTAGCGTGGAAGCGTCTGAAGCGCCGCCGGACGCGCCGCTGCCGCAGCCGACCCTTGATGCGCCGTTCGGCGACGGCTGGCTTAATCAGGATGAGCATGACGAAGCCTATACGCTGACCGGCAAAACCGGCATCAGCGGCGCGAGCCAGCAGATCGCGCTGACCATCGACGGCGTCAGCTATGCGGGCACGGTAGACGAGCAGGGCAACTGGAGCGTGCCGCTGTCGCTGGAGGCGATGCGGGAAGCCAGCTTCACCGACGGCGAGCACAGCATTAGCGTTACCGTTACGGATATCTGGGGCAGAACCGGCACCACGACCGGCGCCTTCACCGTGGATACGGTCGCGCCAGCGCTTACCATCGATAGCGTTTCCGACGATAACGTGATTGACGCCACGGAGATCAACGAGCCGCTACTTATTTCCGGCACGGCGGAAGCGGGGCGCGAGATTACCGTAACCTTCGGCAGCGAAAGCTGGACAGGCACCGTGGATGAAAACGGCCAGTGGCAGTTTACCGTGCCGGCAGATGTGCTGCAGACTATGCCCGAAGGCGGCTATAGCGTGGTCGCCAGCCTCAGCGACGAAGCCGGCAACAGCCGCACCGTTAGCCATGCCGTACAAATCTACGCGTCGGACGCGTTGCCTGCGCTGGCGATTGACCCCATTTCCGGCGATGACGCCGTCAGCTATAAAGAGGGCGTCTACGGCGTAGAGATCACCGGCACCAGCGCGCATCTGGCCTCCGGTACGCTGATTGAGCTGACGCTGGACGGCAAAAGCTGGACTGGCTACGTCAACAACAATGTCTGGTTAGTGAAGATCGACGACACCGACCTGGCGACGATCAAAGACGGCAGCTACAGCGTTTCCGTCAGCGCCACCGACGGCAGCGGCAACACCACCAGCGCCAGCCGCGATCTGCTGCTGATCAGCCACTACAACAGCAGCAACCCGCTGGTGACCACCAACGAGCTGACGCTGGCCGATGTCACTTATCAAAACGGCGAGCCGATCTACACCGTCACCGGCACGCTGGAAACTAAATTCCCGCTGACCCAGTTTGCCGTTAAGGGCGATATTGAAAGCTATCGTACCGGCACGCTCAACGCGGACGGCAGCTGGAGCGTGCAGCTGAATTCTCAGGATATTCATACCGAGCAGGGACTGAACACGCTGGTGTTTGGCGTTCAGGACGGCGCGGGCAACTGGTTTGAACAGCTGATTTACGTCAGCACCGATCTGATTACGCCGGTCACGCCTGGCGGCGGCGGTGCGGAAGTTCCGCTACCGCCGGTAGATAACCCGACCGACGGCACGACGCCAGGCACCGATAATCCCGGCAGCGGCACCGTACCGCCTGAAACGGGCGGTGGCGCCATCGCAACGCCGAAACCCTCCATCAGCACGCCGTTTGGCGACGGCTGGCTGAATCGTCAGGAGAAAATCGACGGCGATACGCTGAGCGGCACCACCGGCGTGAGCGGCAGCGGACAGAAAGTGACGGTCAATATCAGCGGCACCAACTATCTGGCCACGGTCGGTGACGACGGTAAATGGAGCCTGGCGCTGACTTCCGACCAGCTTATGGGCAAGGAGTTCACCACCGGCAAACACTGGATCAACGTCTACGCCACCAACAGCGAAGGGGAAACCGGCAAGGCCAGCGCCTGGTTCTTTACCGATGTCAGTACGCCGCACGTCGCCATTAACGCAGGCCGCGACGAGGTAATTAACCTGCGCACAACCGGGGCCAACGGCACCACGCTGGTTGGCACGGGCGATGCAGGCGACGCGCTTACCGTAACGCTCGGCCCGCTGAGCTGGCACGTTACCGTGGATTCCGGCGGCATCTGGCAGGTAGCCGTCACGCCACAGCAGGCGCAGCAGCTACAGGCGGGTGACTATACGCTGACCGCCAGCATCAGCGATACGGCGAAGAACGTCGGTACTGCCTCGCTGAACGTCGTGGTTATCAGCGGCGAAGATCTGCCACACGTCACTATCGACAGCTTCTCTGGCGATAACCGCATCGATCTGACGGCGATTAGTGCCGATCTCACTATTTCAGGCACGGCAGATGCGGGCGACAAGCTGGACATCACGCTAAGCGGCAATCCGCCTTACACCTGGCACCTTACCGTGGATGACTCCGGTAAATGGTCGGTAACGCTGAATGAAGCGGACGCGCAGGCGTTAGATCCGGGCAATTATGACATTAACGTGGTCGCCACTGACCAGTATGGCGTCACCAACAGCGCTACGCTGGACGTCAATTTCTATGATGCCGGCGTTACGCCGACCCTGACCATTGAGCCGGTTACGGTGGATGATATTGTTCAGCCCGACGAGCTGAACAGCGGCCTGAATATTTATGGCCTCGCAAGCGGAATTTCTGCCGGTACGGAGGTGGAAATTAAGATAGGCGACGCTATTTTCCACGGCACCGTGACCGGAGGCAGCTGGTTTGCCACGCTTGACGCAGAGGCGGTACAGGCTATCGCGGATGGCAAATATGAGCTGCAGGTCAGCGCGGGCAACGGTAGCCAGACGGCGACCGCCGAACGCGATATTATCCTTTTTACCCACTATAACAGCAGCGATCCGACGCTGACCTTCAATGCCCTGAACGCCGATGACGTCGTTTATCATCAGGGCATAGCCTACTACCAGCTGAGCGGCACGATAACCGAAGGCTCGTTGCCCATTACCAACCTCGGGCTGTACGGCGGCGAACTGCTGAACACCTACCCGTTAACCGTTGCGGCCGACAATACCTTCCAGGTGGAAGTGCGGGCAGATGACTATGCCCGCTACGATTTCGAGGTCACCTATCGCGATGTGGCGGGCAACTGGGATCGGTCATGGGTCAGCGTCGTTCTGCCTGAATTGCCCGATGCGGCCAGCGCCAATACCGCAACGGCTGCCGCTGCCGATAGCGTGGCCGCTGACGCAGCCGCCGTCGCCGCTGTCGCCGACGCTAATACCGCCGCTGATGTTGCGAATGGCACGGCGGTCGAACCTGTTGCCGTAGCCGTTCCTCATCCCACTATTGCGACGCCATTCGGCGACGGCTGGCTGAACTGGGGCGAACGGATCGGCGGACAGACGCTAAGCGGATCCACCGGTATCACCGGCAGTGGTCAGCAGGTTACAGTAAATATCAGCGGCACCCGCTATCAGGCAGAGGTCACAACGGCAGGCGTCTGGACGCTGCAGCTGACGGAGCAGCAGCTGGAAGGTAAAGCGTTCGCGACAGGCAAACACTGGATCAACGTCACCGCCAGCAATGGTGAAGGCGAAACCGGTCAGGCACAGGCGTTCTTCTTCACCGACATCAGCACGCCGCAGGTGACAATCAGTGAGCTGGCCGACCGTCATATCGACATCAACCAGCTTAACGAGGATGTGATTTTCCGCGGCACGGGCGATGAAGGCAACGCGCTGACCCTGACGCTGGGCGCGCTGACCTGGCATACCGCCGTCGATTTCGACGGCAACTGGCAGATAGCGCTGACGCCACAGCAGGCGCAGCAGCTGGCCAATGGCGACTACACGCTGGAAGTCAGCATCAGCGATACGGCGAAAAACGTCAGTTCCGACTCGCTGGCGCTGGATTTCTACCGGGGCGACACTTTGCCCGCTGTCGCTATCAACAACCTGTCTGACGATAATCGCGTCAATCTGAATACGATTACCAATGACTATCCGATTACAGGCACCGGCGAGGCGGGCGACAGAGTTACCCTGATGCTCGGTTCGCTCAGCCTCGGCACGGTAACCGTCGGCGCCAATGGCGAATGGAAAGTCTGGCTTTCTGAAAGCGACGCCCTTCAGCTGAACGCTGGCGATACCACACTTACCGCCACTATCCAAAACACCGTCGGACAGACTAACAGCGCTTCGCTGGGCGTAGCCTTTTACGCGGCGGACGTGCAGCCGACGCTGGCGATGGATACGGTGGAGATCAACGATATTGTTGATTACTCCGTCTACAGAAACGACGTCCAGCTGCACGGCGACAGCTACGGCCTGCATACCGGTACTGAAGTCACCGTCACGCTGAACAACAAATCTTATATCGGCTATGTCAACAGCGATCACTGGATGGCGACCATTCCATCCCAGGATATAGAGGCGGCGGCAGATGGCTTTTACAGCCTGAGCGTCAGCGTAGAGAGCGCAGGCGGCAGCGCCAGTGCCAGCCGCGATGTGCTACTGCTGTCGCATATCTACAGCAGCGATCCGACGCTGACGTTTAACGCCCTGACGCCGGAAGATCTGATTTATCACGGCGATAACGCTTACTACCTGGTCAGCGGCACTATAAACGAGCCGCTGCCGATAGATAAGCTGTCGTTCTATGGCGGCGAGATGCTCAACTACTACGCGATTAACGTGGCGGCGGACGGCACCTTTACGTCAGAAATACCGATCGACGAATACGGGTCTTCTTCCGCGCCCGGCTTTTACGTTTCCTATCAGGATGCCGCAGGCCACTGGTATAAATCGTCGGACGCCGTCACGCTGCCGGTTGCGCCAGCCGCTGCGGAAACCGCTGACCAGAACGCCGCCAGCGTGCTGGTGGAAGATAATCCTGTAGAGGGCGTTCACGCCACGGAAGAGAGCGTCGCCGTCGCTGTTGCCACGCCGGAAAGCGCCGCAGAGAACAGCACCATTCACGGTACGGGCATCGACGGCGCGGCTACCGTCACAGGCACGGCAGGCGACGATACCTTTACGCTCTCCACGCTGAATCTGCTCAACAATCTGAGCGGCGGCGCCGGTCACGATACGCTGGTGTTAAGCGGTTCGCATGAGGCGCTGGATTTTGCCGCGCTGGGGCTGAAGGTCAGCAGCGTGGAAACCCTCGATCTCGGCACCTCCGGCAGCAACAGCATCACGCTGGGGCAGAAGGATTTGCTGGCGCTTACCGACAACGCCAGCGAAGCGCTGACCATTAAAGGCGCGGATGGCAGCTCGGTGACGCTGAGCACCGCCGAAGGCGGCGTCTGGAGCGACGTCGGCCAGCGTACGGTGGACGGTCAGCAGTTCGAGCTCTATCACAACGCTTCCGCCAGCCATGAAGGCTCGCTGGCGGATCTCCTGATTCAACACAACTTACAGGTACAAACTGCCTGAACCCACAGCCAGGGCTTAGCGGCCCTGGCTGATAAGATACGGGATGGCATAGCCGTGGCTTGGGTGGATCACGTCATTAAGTTGAATGCTGCTTATAGTTAAGAGCGAGGAAACAGTAGCGGGAAAACGATGAAAGCTGAGGTTATCAGAAGGGGTGACGCAAGAAATTGTAATGTTAATGAGTAAAAAAAGTTAAATTTGTTATAGGAGTTTAGGATTTTCGCCATTGGTAAAGCGGCAGCGTGCCAGCTAACTTATCTTTACCCAGCGTCGGGCTTTAACTTTTATCTGATTTAATTTGTTGAATTAATTAGTTTTAGTTCGAATAACTGCACGAAATTTAGCGAAGTATGATCCTACCATCGCTCTTTTTCTGGCGTCATCTGTGTCTTCCATTCGCTATTTTTGGCCCTGCTTTTGGTCATTATCTTTTTGAGCGATTCTTTGCATAGTCGTGACATTTCGAGCCGAATTTTTAAACTATTTTTGCGACGCTGATCGCTGCGTGCTGGCTAAAAGTGAAATTTTACTTTACTTTTTCCTGGCGCCATTTTACTCATAGTTAGTGACCAGGGGGATTAACATGGCGAACTCAGGTTCAGGCCGCATTACTATCGTGTCTTTGGCAAACGGACAGTCGCTCACTCCGCTTTCTGATATCAGTGCTCAGGTTTATGCCCTCAGCGAACCCGGGATCATCACCCTACAGGGCGCTCCATCACAAGTGACTTCCTGGCTGCAACAGGATAACGATCTGATCCTGCAACAGCAGGACGGCGTCGTTACCCGCTTTCAGCAATTTTTTAGCGCGGACAGCCGTGGGCAGAGCCAGCTGGTTTTTCAGGATGGCGAGGTGGCTAAACAGATAGCCCTGGCGACAACGACCAACGTTAACGAGGGCGTTACCACGCTGACGGCGAACTGGTCTACGGCTGAAAGCGCCGCTTCCACACTCAGCATTAACCGAATGGCGGCAGAAACGGCTACGCCGGTAGAAAATCATGCTGCAGAGGTGAACAGCAGCGCCCGCGAGGCCGATGTCGCAGCCAGGGCAAACGTTGCGGCTGCAGCGACGCCTTCTCCGACCATCAGCGTGCCGTTCGGCGACGGCTGGCTGAACCGCGAGGAAAAACTCGACGGCCAGACGCTGAGCGGCTCTACCGGTATCAGCGGCAGCGGCCAGCAGGTTATCGTCAATATCAGCGGCACCCAATATCAGGCCACGGTCGACGATAGCGGTAAATGGAGCCTGACGCTGACTTCCGACCAGCTAATGGGCAAAGAATTCACTACCGGCAAGCACTGGATTAACGTCTACGCCAGCAACAGTGAAGGCGAAACCGGCAAGGCCAGCGCTTATTTCTTTACCGACGTCAGCACGCCGCATGTCGCCTTTGTTGAAGAGAGAGACTCGGTCATTAATCTGCATAACGCCAGCATCTCTGGCGTGACGCTTTTCGGCTCCGGCGACGCGGGAGATACGCTTACCGTGACGCTGGGGCCGCTCTCCTGGCAGGTTACGGCCAATTCCGGCGGCGACTGGCAGGTGGAGTTGACGCCGGAACAGGCGCAGCAGCTGCAGGCGGGCGACTATACGCTCACCGCCAGCATCAGCGACACGGCGAAGAACGTCGGCGCCGCTTCGCTTAACGTCGAGGTTATCAGCGGTGAAGAGCTGCCTGAGGTCACTATCGACAACCTTTCGGCGGATAACCGCATCGATCTGACCGCTATCAACACGGATATCACCTTTTCCGGAACGGCCGATGCGGGCGACCGCCTTGACGTGACGCTAAGCGGCAATCCGCCGTACACCTGGCATCTTACCGTCGACGACTCCGGCAAATGGTCGGTGACGCTTAACGAAGCGGACGCGCAGTCGCTGGTGCCGGGCTATTACGATATCAAAGTCATCGCCACGAATGAGTACAACGTCAGCAACAGCGCCACGCTGGACGTAAACTTCTACGACGTCAACGCTACGCCGACGCTGACCATTGAGCCGATCACCGCGGACGATATTGTCGAGGCTTCAGAGCTGGATAGCGGCCTGATGCTCTACGGCCTGGCGAGCGATATTGCCGCCGGAACGGATGTTGAGATCAAAATTGGCGACAGCACCTTCCACGGCCAGGTAACCGGAGGCAGCTGGAACGCCACGATTGATGCCGATGCGGTAGAAGCTATCGCGGATGGCAAATACGATCTGCAAATCAGCGCGGACAATGGCACCCAGACGGCAACCGCCGATCGCGATATTATCCTTTATACCCACGCGCACAGCAGCGATCCGACGCTGACCTACAATGCGCTGACCGCCGATGACGCCGTCTATCATCAGGATACGCTTTACTACCGGCTGAGCGGCACGATAACCGAAGGCTCGCTGCCGATTACCAACGTTGGGCTGTACGGCGGCGAATTGCTCAACACCTATGATTTGACCATTGCGGCCGACAACACCTTCACGGTAGAAGTTCGGGCGGACGATTATTCCCAATACGGTTACTACGTCACCTATCGGGATGTGGCGGGAAACTGGGATCAGTCCCTGGACAGCAACGTTCTGCCCGCCTTGCCTGATGCGGCCAGCGCCGATACGGCCACGGCTCCTGCCGATACCGTCGTCGCGGATACGGCCGCCGCCGATACCGTCGTCGCGGATACGGCCGCCGCCGATGACGCCGATGCCGACAGCGCTTCCACTAAGGCTGAACCCGTTGCCGCGGCTACGCTGCATCCCACTATCGACACGCCGTTTGGCGACGGCTGGCTGAATCACAATGAGCATGAGTCGGCCGATCAGACGCTGCACGGCACCACAGGTGTTACCGGTGCGGGTCAGAGAGTCACGGTGAATATCAGCGGCGTCAATTATGAAGCGGACGTTACCGGCACGGGTAACTGGACGCTGTCGCTGTCGCAGCAGCAGTTGGCGGCCAGCGGATTTAACACCGGCAAGCACTGGATCAACGTCACCGCTACCAACTCAGAAGGCGAAACGGGCACCACCCAGGCCTTCTTCTTCACCGATATCAGCACGCCGCAGGTAACCATCGATTCGCCAGCCAGCGATACTACGCTCGATCTCTCTACCATCACGGAAAACTATATTTTCAGCGGAACGGGCGACCAGGGCGACGCGCTGACGCTGACGCTCGGCTCGCTGACGTGGAACGTGACGGTGGGCTTTGACGGAACCTGGCAGGCGGCGCTGACGCCGGAGCAGGCGCAGCAGCTGGAAACGGGCGACTACAGGCTGCAGGCCAGCATTGCGGATACGGCGAAAAATACCGGCACCGCCTCGCGCGCGCTGGAGCTCTACCACGGCGACGTGCTGCCTCAGGTCACGATTGACGATCTCTCGGCGGATAACAGGATCAACCTGAACAGCCTGACCACCGATTTTATTATTTCGGGCACGGCTGAATCCGCTGAATATATCACCATCAAGCTGGGCGAGGCGAAAGAGTGGCAGCCTAATATCGCCTCAGACGGAAGCTGGCAAGTCACGCTCACCGAGAACGAAGCGCGCCAGCTGGCGACAGGGGATTACACGCTGACGGCCACCGTCGTCGACGCCGGCGGCCACCGCAACAGCGCCTCGCTGGACGTCGAGTTCTACAGCTCGCCCGTGCAGCCAACGCTGACCATCAGCGCTTATGGCGACAACAACGTTATTACCGACGCAGATTTAGCCAACGCGTTTGTTGAAATCAGAGGCACCAGTACCGGCCTGCACAGCGGCGACGATGTAACCCTGGCCTTTGGCGACAAGACCTTTACCGGCGTGGTTTATAACAACAGCTGGTATGTGGATATCACGGCGGACGATGTCAAAGATCTGCAGGATAACTTCTATACGCTGACCGTGAGCGGCACGGCGGAAGGCGGCCTGACCGGCAGCGGCAGCGAAGATTTTCTTCTGCTGCGTTACGCCCACGATCCGGTAGTCACCGTCAATCCACTGACCAGCGACGATGCCGTGCTGCGCGACGGCGTACTCTATTATGAAATCAGCGGCACGGTTGATAATCCTTTCCAATCCACTAACCTCGCGCTTGATCCTGGCGGCTCGCGCACCTATCCGCTGACCGTGGCCCAGGACGGCACCTTTAGCCTGGAAATCCGGGCGGATGACTATAATTCCGCCTCAGGCGTGCATATTGACTATACGGATCTGGGCGGAACCAAACGCTTTTCGGATTCTATCGATCTGCCTGACGCGCCGCCGCATCAGTTTACCGAGCCGACGATCACCTTTAATCCGCTGACCGCTGACGATGCCTATTATGTCGGCAATGCCCTTCATTATAAGGTAAGCGGCACGATAGATATGCCGGATCCGGTCACCTATGTGGTGCTGCAGGGCCTGACAACCATGAGCTACGCGCTGCAGATAGCGGATGACGGTACCTTTACCGTTGGGGTATACGCCGAAGACTTTACTCAGTGGAACGTGGTGCACCTGGAATATACGGATGCGACCGGCGAGCGGCAAATCGGCACGCAGACTTATACCTGGCCTGCTTTGCCGACCACCGAGACAACTGAACCGGCTTCGGCCAGCTTAATGGCGGAAGATAACCCAACGGATGGCGACGGCGATCACGCCAGCGCTTCTGTCGACCACAGCAGCGTAACGGACGACAGCGCCACTACGACCAGCGACGTCGCTGCAGCGAAAGAAAGCGGCAGCGAAAGCGCAACGGCTAACACGGCCCATAGCGAAAATATCGACGGCGCGGCTACCGTCGCCGGCACGGCAGGCGACGATACCTTTACGCTCTCCACGCTGAATCTGCTCAACAATCTGGACGGCGGCGCTGGTCACGATACGCTGGTGTTGAGCGGCTCGCACGAAGCGCTGGATTTCGCCTCGCTGGGGCTAAAGGTCAGCAGCGTGGAAACCATCGACCTCGGCAGTTCCGGCAGCAACAGCCTTACGCTGGGGCAGAAGGATCTGCTGGCGCTCACCGACAACGCCAGCGAAACGCTAACCATCAAAGGCGCGGATGGCAGTACGGTGACGCTAAGTACTGCCGAAGGCGGCGTCTGGAGCGACGTCGGCCAGCGTACGGTGGACGGTCAGCAGTTCGATCTTTATCACAACGCTTCCGCCAGCCATGAAGGCACCCTGGCGGATGTTTTAATCCAACATAATTTGCAGGTACAGACTGCCTGATGTAACAGGCCGACGCGGGTTTGCCGCGTCGGCCTTTTTTCGGCAAAAAGGAAGAAGGAAGAGGGTACCAGGATGAAGAAAGTGTGGGTCTCTTTGTGCCTGGCCGCGATGTGCGGCACCGTGGTACAGAACTCGCTGGCAGCAAAGCAGCAAAAAGTGGAGTTTAACTGGCGAGCCGCGCCGACCGAGGAGCAAATTTCAACCCTGACATTACGTGAAGCCATTCTCCGGGCCTTTGCCCGCAACCCAAAAATTTCCGAAGCCGCCGCGCAAATCCGCGTGGGCGAGGCCGATCTGGACGCTGCCGAAAGCGCCTGGTATCCACAAATTTCCCTGTCGGCCACCGGCGGACGATCGCATACCACCGACTCCTCCGGCAGCCTCAACAACAACGGCTCAGGCGGGATTACCCTCAGCCAGCTGCTCTATGATTTTGGCCGCACCGGCGGCGCTATCGACGAGCAGCATCACCTTTCCGAAGCCTATCGCTTCGCGCTTTACGACACCATGACCACGGTGGCGCAGGATACGCTGCAGGCCTATCTGCAGGTCAAGCGCTATCGGGCGCTGGTGGAAGCGGCCCGCAATAACGTCGCTTCGCTGGAGCATGTTAAAGAGATCGCCCATATGCGCGCCGACGCCGGACTGAGTTCCCAGTCGGACGTGTTACAGGCGGAAACCCGCATCGCCGGAGTGCGCGCCACTATGGAACAGTATCGCGCCTCGGAACGCTCCGCGCTGGCGCAGCTGACGGTGCTGACCGGCGTGGTGCCGAGCGCGCTGCCGGAGCTGCCGCAGTCGTTGCTGAACCAGCAGATCACGCTGGACAGGATCGCCTACGAGAAAAGCGCGGCGGTACGCAGCGCACAGGCCAAACAGGAAGCGGCGATCGAGCGTGTTCGCCAGGCGTCCTCTAACCACTGGCCAACCATCAAAGTGCAGGCGGGCCGCACGCGCTATGAAAACTCGGCCCGTTCCTACTGGGACGACGAGCTGCAGCTGCAGGTGGAAGCGCCGCTCTATCAGGGCGGACTGGTCAACGCCAAAACCCGCGCGGCGGAAGGCGATCGCGAAGCGGCTCAGGCCGCGGTCGAGCAGTCCAAGCTCGACATCAATCAGAGCGCCTCTACCGCCTACGCCGATATGATCGGCGCGCAGCAGCGTCAGGCGGCAGGCGAGCAGCAGCTGAGCAGCGCTGACCATACCCGTTCGGTCTACGCCGACGAATATAAATTAAACAAGCGCAGCCTCAACGATTTATTGAGCGTCGAACAGGATGTTTTCCAGGCTGACAGCAGCCGCCTGACCGCGCTTTACGACGGCTGGGACGCCACCGTGCGCTACGCCGCCGCCGTCGACAACCTGCTGGATATTATGGGCATCGATCGCGAAGCCACCAGTGGACAAACTCTGCCATCGCTCTGATGCCAAACAAGATAAGGCTGTACTTATGACCAAAACCGCTAGCACCGAAAACTGGATTGACGCCATGCTGCGCGTGGCGGCGCGCTTTGGCAAACCGGCGGATGGCGGCACGCTGCGCCAGCAGATGCGCTGGTTTGAACATCTCTCGCCGGCCCAGCAGCTGGAAAGGCTGGCCGGTCTGCTGGGCCTGCATTTGACCATGATGCCGCGCGATAAAATTCGCTGGCGGCAGGAAGTCACGCCGGTAGTGCTGATCCTGGAAAACGCCAGCGTGGCGGTGGTGGAAGGCATCGACCCCGACGGCAAGGCGCGCTACTGGCTGAGCGACGGCGGCGATGTGGTGCGGGAAAGCGAACTGGCGCTGCTGCTGGCGCAGAGCCAGGAACAGGTCGGCATCATAGGCGTGGCGGCGCGGGGACGCGACGCGCGCATCGATGAATTCGTCAAGCCCTATAAAAAGCACTGGTTCTGGGAAAACTTTCGCGGCATGGGCCGCCGCATCATGGAGATCTCGCTGGCTTCGGTGGTCGGCAACGTGCTGGCGTTGGCCGGTATCCTTTTCTCGATGCAGGTTTACGACCGCGTGATCCCGGCTCAGTCGCAGCCGACGCTGTGGGTACTCTTTACCGGCGTGCTGATCGCCGCCGCTATCGAATATACCATCCGCCTGATGCGCACCCAGGTTTCGGATCTGATGGGAAAACGCATCGACCTGAAAGTCTCTTCGATGCTGTTCGCCCGCGCGATGAATATTCGCAATGAGGCGCGGCCTAAATCTACCGGCTCTTTTATCTCGCAGCTGCGCGAAATCGATCAGGTACGCGAACTGCTGACTTCGACCACCGTGGGCGCCGCGGCGGATATGCCTTTTGTACTCCTGTTTCTCTGTTTGATGAGTTTTATCGGCGGCCCGCTGGTGATTATCCCGCTGCTGGCAATCCCGCTGATCGTGATCCCTGGCCTGCTGGTGCAGATCCCGATGGCGAAGCTGGCGAAAGAGGGGCTGCGCGAAGGCGCGCTGCGTAATGCGGTGCTGGTGGAAACCATTGAGGGCATCGAAGACATTAAATCGCTGCAGGCGGAACCCTATTTCCAGCGTCAGTGGGAACAGACGCACGAGGTCAGCGCCACCATCGGCATGCAGCAAAGACTGTGGGGCGCCAGGCTGACCGGCTGGGCTTCCACGGTACAGCAGCTGACCTACGCGGGTATGCTGGTGTTTGGCGTCTACCTGGTGCTTAACGGAGATATCACTACGGGTACGCTGGTAGCCTGTAGCCTGCTCTCTTCGCGTACCATCGCGCCGCTGATGCAGCTGACCATGGTCTTTTCCCGCTGGCAGCACGCCAAAACAGCCATGCAGGGCCTGGACGAGCTGCTGAAAAAGCCGCTGGATCAGGCGGAAGAGGGCGAAATGGCGCACTGTCCCACGCTGACCGGCCACTACGATCTGCGCGGCGTGCAGTACAGCTACGATGAAGAGAACGTTAAAAACGTGGTCACCATCGGGCAGTTGCAGATTAAACCGGGCGAGCGCGTGGCGATCCTCGGCAAGGTCGGCGCGGGCAAGTCGACGCTGCTGAAGCTGCTGGCCGGACAGGCGACGGCGACCCAGGGCAAAGTGATCGTCGACGGCGTGGACGTCCGACGTATCGATCCGGTGGATCTGCGTCGTCAGCTTGGCTGGCTGTCGCAGGATTCACGCCTCTTTTTCGGCACGCTGCGGCAGAATCTGATGCTGGGTAACCCGCACGCCAGCGAGCAGGAGATGCTGCAGGCGCTGAAAGTCAGCGGCGCGCTGAGCCTGGTACAGCAGGACGCCGCCAGCCTGGATCGCATCATCAACGAAGGCGGGCGCGGCCTCTCCGGCGGCCAGCGGCAGATGGTGATGCTCAGCCGCATGATCCTGCGTCAGCCGCAGGTGGTGCTGATGGACGAGCCGACCGCCTCGATGGATGAATCGCTGGAAGAGTATGTGATCCGGCAGATGCAGGGCTGGCTGTCGGGCCGCACGCTGGTGCTGGTCACCCATCGTCCGGCGCTGCTGAAGCTGGTGGACAGGATTATCGTGATGGACAACGGCCGCATTGTGGCGGACGGCCCGCGCGATGAGATTTTACGCGCCGCCGCCGCGCAGACAACGAAGCAGAGTGCCGGACAAGGGGATGCCGCATGAGCCTGATACTGATTGACCGCAGCCTGAAACGTAACGAAAGCCGCACCTCGGCCATTATCTGGCTCTGCACCGCCGCGCTGGTGATTTTCTTTGTCTGGGCGCACTTCGCTGTCCTGGACGAGGTCACGGTTGGCACCGGCAAAGTGACGCCGTCCAGCCGCGCGCAGGTGATTGAAAGCCTTGATGGCGGCATCGTGGATCAGCTTAACGTGCATGAAGGCGATATCGTTGAAAAAGGCCAGGTGCTGGGGCGTCTCGATCCTACCCGTTTTCAGTCTAACTTTGGCGAAGCGGCGGCAAAAGTCCGCACGCTGCGCGCCTCGGCGGAACGTCTGCGGGCGGAGCTGACCGGCGCGCCGCTGGCCTTCAGCGCGGAAACATTAAAAGAGCCCGAGCTGGTGGCGCGCGAAACGCAGCTTTACGAGTCGCGGCGCCGTAACCTGACGGAAACGGTCAGCAACCTTCAGCAGTCGTTAAAACTGGTGCAGGATGAGCTGCGTATGACGCAGCCGCTGGTAGCGAAAGGCGCTGCGGGCGAAGTTGAGGTAATCCGCCTGAAGCGCCAGATCAGCGATCTGCGCGGCAAAATCGACGAGGCGAAGAACGACTATGCGGTCAGGGCGCGCGAAGAGCAGGTTAAAAACAACGCCGATCTGGACGCGCAGCTACAGGTGCTTACCGGCAAAGAGGATCAGCTGACGCGCGCCACGCTCTATTCGCCGGTGCGCGGTATCGTCAAGGATATTCAGGTCACTACAGTTGGCGGCGTTCTGCAGCCTGGCGGCAAGCTGATGGAGATTGTGCCGCTGGAAGATCAGCTATTGATTGAAACCCGTATCAATCCGCGCGATATCGCCTATATCCGGCCAGGCCTGCCGGCGATAGTGAAAGTCACCGCCTACGACTCCTCCATCTACGGCAACCTGGAAGGCGAGGTCGAAACGGTTTCGCCGGATACGCTACAGGACGAGGTTAAGCGCGACCAGTATTACTATCGCGTCTATGTACGCACGCAAAAAGCGGAGCTGGTGAACAAAGCGGGCAGGAAGTTCCCGATTGTGCCCGGCATGGTGGCGAATGTGGAAATTAAGACCGGTCAAAAAACCGTGATGGATTATTTAGTTAAACCACTGAATAAGGTCAAGGAGTCGCTGCGTGAAAGGTAAAAAATAACGCTGCTGAATAATCAATGTTATAAACTGCCGTCGAGCGGGCTATTTCGCCGCCCGGCGGTTTTTTTTTTGGTAGATATTGAGCGAAAAAACAGCACCATAATTAACCGGAGTCGGCGTGGCTTTTGCAGGATAAAAAAAAGCCGAACACAAGGTTCGGCAGTACAAATAGGGTAAAATATCTCATTCGGGGTGAATGAAGGTAATAATGAAATAAAATGATGATAGCAAGGTTATTATAAACGAAAAGGACACTTCCGTTTATCATTCAGTGCTCATAAGGATAACATTACATAACAATATGAATCCTTTCGTTTAAATCATTACTTGACATTAAGTGCGTTATTTTTTAACAGCTCGTGCGGTGCAAAAGTTCGCTGTCGTTATCATTTTGTAATATTTATTTTACATAATGAAACAGAATCGGAAGTTTAGTATCATTTTCTTGATAGATTATTACTGCTCTGTCTCTACCATGGGATGCCGGCTGAATTTTCGACGTTCAGCACGCAGTGGTAAATAAGGTATATAACCAGAGGATAATAAAATGAAACTTCGCGTACTCTCGCTGGTCGTTCCGGCCATGCTGGTCGCCGGTTCTGCCGGAGCGGCAGAAATCTATAATAAAGACGGCAACAAACTGGACCTGTTCGGCAAAGTAGATGGTTTGCACTATTTTTCCGATAACGACGGTTCCGATGGTGACCAGTCCTATCTGCGCTTCGGCTTTAAGGGTGAAACCCAGATCAGCAACGAACTGACCGGTTACGGCCAGTGGGAGTATCAGGCAGCGCTGAACACCACCGAAAACGAAGGCACTGCTAACAGCTATACGCGCGTCGGTTTCGCCGGTCTGAAGTTTGGCGATTCGGGCTCGCTTGATTACGGTCGTAACTACGGCGTGGCTTACGATGTGGGCGCATGGACCGACGTGCTGCCAGAGTTCGGCGGCGACACCTACGGCGCGGACAACTTTATGTTCCAGCGCGCCAGCGGCCTGGCGACCTACCGCAACAACAACTTCTTCGGCATGGTTGATGGTCTGAACTTCGCGCTGCAGTATCAGGGTAAAAATAACAGCGGCACAGAGCTGGACGGTCGCGACGTGCTGGCGCGTAACGGCGACGGTTGGGGACTTTCCACTACTTATGACATCGGCACCTCTGGCCTGGCTGTCGGCGCGGCGATGTTCAGCTCGGATCGTACTAACGAACAGAACAACAACACCAACGGCATCCTGGGCAACGGCGACAAGGCGACGGCTTACACCGGCGGCCTGAAATATGACGCCAACAATATCTATCTGGCGGCGATGTATACCCGTTCCTACAACGCGACGCGTTTCGGCGACAGCCGCACGGCGGGCGACGTTTACGGCTATGCGGATAAAGCGGATAACTGGGAGCTGGTGGCGCAGTATCAGTTCGACTTCGGCCTGCGTCCTTCTCTGGCCTTCGTCAGCTCTCGCGGCACCGATATCGAGCGCTTTGGTTCGCAGAACCTGAAGAAATATGTTGATGTAGGCGCGACTTACTACTTTAACAAAAACATGTCTACCTACGTTGACTACCAGATCAACCTGCTGGATGACAACAACTTCACCGACGCTGCCGGCATCAATACTGATGACGTTGTGGCGCTGGGCCTGGTTTACCAGTTCTGATTTTCGTGGGAGCGCGCAACGCGCTCCCGCTTCTTAACTCTTCGCCCTTTCCCTGCGCTTGTTCACTTTCTCAACGATAACGTGGACGATTGAGCTGTCTGGTGTGCGTCTGCTTGTAATGCTTGTAGCCTGAAAAGATAATCAGCGCGAGACAGATAAAAGGCAGCAGATAGTAGATCATAAAGACCTCCATTAGTGCGGCAACAGCGCCGCGGTAAGTGGATACAGCAGATATACTGAGTAGCATCCGCCAGAAGATCAACCCCGTCCGGCCCGACGCCATGCTGCCTTTTCACGCTTTCAGGGCCAAAATTAATCCAGGGAAATTTGCCTAAAATGAAGACGAAATGGCTGTACTATCCTGTTATGGCGCTATTTATGCTGCTTGCCGGCTGTGACGCCCGTCATGAAAGCGCTGGCGCTTCCGCGCTGGTGCTCGAAGGACGCACTATGGGAACATTCTGGAGGGTTAGCCTGGCCGATGTCGACGCCAGCCGTAAAGAAGCGCTGCAAAAAGCGGTGCAGCAGCGGCTGGATCAGGATGACCGGGAGCTGTCGACCTGGAAGGCGGATTCGGTGCTTTCTCGCTTTAACCAGTACCGCGGCAACGACCCGCAGCCGGTCAGCGACAACATGGCGGATATCGTCACCGTGGCGCTGCGTATAGGCCAGAAAACCCAGGGTAAAATGGATATCACCATTGGGCCGCTGGTTAATCTTTGGGGCTTCGGCCCGGTTAAACAGCCTGATAAAACGCCGACTCCGGCGCAGATCGCAGCGGCGCGCGCGCTGGTCGGTTTGCAGCATCTGCGCGTTATCCAGCGCAGCGAAGGCGCTTATCTGCAAAAAGATCTGCCGGATCTCTATGTCGATCTCTCCACGATGGGCGAAGGCTTCGCCACCGATCATCTGGCGCGGCTGATGGAAGAAGAGGGCATCCATAACTATCTGGTTTCCGTTGGCGGCGCGGTGCTGACGCGCGGTAAAAACAGTGAAGGCAAGCCGTGGAGAGTCGCTATCCAGAAGCCTACCGATAAAGAAAACGCGGTTCAGGCGATAGTGGATTTGCAGGGACACGGCATCAGTACCTCCGGCAGCTATCGCAACTATTATGAACTGAACGGCAAGCGTATTTCGCATGTCATCGATCCTACAACCGGCGAGCCGATTCAGCACCGGCTGGTTTCCGCTACCGTTATCGCCACCACCGCGCTGGAAGCGGACGGCTGGGATACCGGACTGATGGTGCTGGGCGAAGAGAAAGCCAAAGAGCTGGCGCTGCGGGAAAAGCTGGCGGTCTATCTGATTGTCAAACAGGGCGACGGCTTTACCAGCTGGATGTCGCCGCAGTTTAAGGCTTTCATCCTGCCGGATCGGGAGTAATATCACTAACCGGCCGCCGTTATCGCGGCCCGCTAAGGAGCCACCATGCTGGACTTATTTGGCGAAGAAGCACCCTGGTCGGAGCCGCTGGCCGAAGGCGCGGTTATTTTGCGGCGACGCGTGCGCGACGAGGCGGAAGCGCTGCTGGCGCTGGTTGACGATATCGCTGCGCAGAACCCTTTTCATCACCGCATCACCCCAGGCGGCCACCGTATGTCGGTGGCGATGACCAACTGCGGCGATTTCGGCTGGTCTACGGACGCGCGCGGCTATCAGTACAGCGAGTATGACAGCGTCAGCGGCCAGCGCTGGCCGGCGATGCCGGATCGCTTTCGCCAGCTGGCGATAGCCTGCGCCGCCGAGGCGGGTTTTCCCCATTTTCAGCCCGACGCCTGTTTGATTAACCGCTATGCGCCGGAGGCGAAGCTCAGCCTGCATCAGGATAAAGACGAACAGGATATGCGCCAGCCGATCGTCTCGGTTTCGCTTGGCCTGCCTGCCGTTTTCCAGTTCGGCGGCTTTGCGCGCGGCGACGCGGTGCAGCGCGTGCTGCTGGAGCACGGTGACGTGGTGGTGTGGGGCGGCCCGTCCCGGCTGCGCTATCACGGCATTCTGCCGCTGAAAGCGGGCAGCCATCCGGCGACCGGCGCCTTTCGCTATAACCTGACCTTTCGCCGCGCTTTTCGCTAAACGAGAATTATTATTGCTATCGTCCCGCTTCTCATTAAACTGCAGGCTGCTCAGCTTAACGGGATGGTTGTATGGAGTTGCTTCGCGTCGTTTATCGCCAGTATCGCTGGCCTTTCGTGCTGGTTATCGGCCTCAGCCTGCTCAGCGCCGCGCTTGGCATTGGGCTGATCGCCTTTATCAACCGCGAGCTGATCGTCTCGCTGCAGGCCGACGCCTGGCTGCTGCCGAAATTCCTGGGACTGCTGCTGCTGCTGATGGCGGTCACGCTGGCTTCGCAACTGGCGCTGACGCTGCTGGGACACCACTTTGTCTGGCGCCTGCGCGGCGAGTTTATCCGCCGTATTCTGGATACCCGGGTTGAACGCATCGAGCAGATCGGCAGCGCTCAGCTGCTGGCCGCGCTGACCAGCGACGTACGCAATATCACTATCGCTTTTGTGCGCCTGCCGGAGCTGATTCAGGGCATTATTTTAACGCTGGGATCGGCAGCTTATCTCGCCTGGCTTTCGCCGAAAATGCTGGCGATCACCGCGCTCTGGCTGGTGGTCACTATCGTCGGCGGCTGGCTGCTGGTTTCCCGGGTCTATCGCCATATGGCGAAGCTGCGGGAAGTGGAGGACGCGCTCTACGCCGACTATCAGACTATTATCGAAGGCCGCAAAGAGCTGGCGCTGAATCGCCAGCGTGCGCAGCAGGTTTTTGAAAACGTCTATCAGGAAGACGCGCGCACTTATCGCCATCACATTGTGCGCGCCGATACTTTTCACCTCAGCGCGGTTAACTGGTCGAATATCATGATGCTGGGCGCTATCGGCCTGGTGTTCTTTATGGCTAACGGCCTGGGCTGGGCCAATACGGCGGTGGCGGCGACCTATTCGCTGACGCTGCTGTTTCTGCGCACGCCGATGCTCTCCGCCGTTGGCGCGCTGCCCACTTTGCTGAGCGCGCAGGTCGCCTTTAACAAGCTCAATACCTTTAAGCTGGCGCCTTATCAGGAAGGCTTCGGGCAGCCGGCCGCGGCGCGGCAATGGCAAACGCTGGAGCTGCGCGAGCTGGTGTTTCACTACGGCGACGGCAATTTTACCGTCGGCCCGATCACTATGACGCTGCGGCGCGGCGAACTGGTGTTTCTGATCGGTGGCAACGGTAGCGGGAAATCAACGCTGGCGATGCTGCTGACCGGCCTTTATCAGCCGGTCTCCGGGCAGATCCTGCTGGATGGCGTGCCGGTCGCGGCTGAGCAGATGGCTGATTATCGCCGTCTTTTCTCCGCCGTCTTTACCGATCCGCATCTGTTCGATCGCCTGATAGACGACCAGGGCGAAGCGGCCGATCCGGCTCAGGTGCAGCTGTGGCTGGAGCGTCTGCAGATGCAGGACAAGATCAGGCTGGAAGGAAATCGGGTGCTCAACCTGAAACTGTCGAAAGGGCAGAGCAAGCGGCTGGCGATGCTGCTCGCCACGGCGGAACAGCGCGATATCCTGCTGCTGGATGAATGGGCCGCCGACCAGGACCCGCACTTCCGCCGCGTATTCTACCGCGAGCTGCTGCCGTGGCTGCGGGAAATGGGCAAAACCGTTTTCGCCATCAGCCACGACGATCACTACTTTCTGCACGCCGACAGGCTGCTGGAGATGCGTGAAGGGCAACTGAGCGAGCTGACCGGCGAGGCGCGCGACCTGGCGACGCTGGACGCGGTAAAACGTACCGGCACCGGGTAGCGTATAAGTTCTGCATAAATAGTTATTAGTCAGCGGCATGGACTGGCGTTAAGGTGAAGCTGACGGTCACATGCCGTCACGGACTTTCCCGTCGTTTTGCCGTTATGGTCGATGCCGGGCTGATTGCGTATCAGTCCGGCTTTTTTACGCCATCACCCAGCTGGTAAGCGTCCGCTCGTGCAGCGTGACGTGGCCGCTAAATAGTCTGCCGACGGCAAAGTCCGGCGACAGCGCGCGGTTCAGCCGCAGCGTGACGCTGGCCATCTCAGCTTCGCAGGCGACGATCTCCGCTTCTTTAAAATCCATAAACTGGCGGAAGAGGGGAAACAGCGCTTTATACAGGCTCTCTTTCAGGGAAAAAGCGGCGGTAAGCGCGGTGGCGAAAGGCAGGCCGCTTCTCTGCAGCACAGCATATTCTCGCTTATTGATAATCATCTCCTGCATCTCCGCCGCGGCGGCAGGCAGCATAATTTCTTCGCAATCCACGCCCGGTTGTTTTCCGGCTGACGCTGTTGTCAGCATCAGGCTGACGCGGGTTCGGGTATGCGACAGCGAGCCGGCAACGCCTGGCGGCCAAATCGGCGCGCGGTCGGCATCGTTCGTCAGCAGAAAGTCGCTGAAGCCAAAGAGGCTTAACGTCTCGCGTACGCAGACACGGCTGGCAAGGTATTCCGCGCGTCGTTTCGCCACGGCTTTAGCCAAATGGGTGGGAAAGGGCAGGAGATAGCGTGCAAACAGCTGGTCGCTGTAGCGGACAGGATCGTAGCTGGCCTCTGTCAGCAGGACATCGGGATGTCCTGCCGGAGAGAGACGGCTGACCGCGGTAATAAAGTCATCGGCGAGCGCGGGAATGTTCGCTAATTGCGCCAGGCCACCTGGCGTCAGGCTGTTTATCTGTTCAACACGCATCTTTTTTCTGTTTAATCGCTAAAGAAGAGATTTAAACAGGTTCGCGAATTGATAGCAAAAGCGCGGCTTACTCGTTAGGAGGAATAGCCAGGCCTTTCAGCGAAACCACAAAGTGCTCATGGCCACGGGAAATTTTCGCGCCGCGATCGCACCAGTGACTTGCAAAACGAAAAAAGTCATCGCTGTCAATGTCATAAGCCAGTTCAACTTTGCTGATACCTGACTGCAGCATTTCCTCAGCGTCCCTGTAGTTCTTTGCCTTAATCGTTGCCATTGGATTACCTGTAGTGATTTTACTGCCTCGAAAAGTGTAAAGAGAGCCTATGTCAGTAATGTGACAGATTTGTTGCAATGCAGCGCTTTGAGATTTTCGCCAGCCTCCGACAAGCCAGCTAAAATTGATAAATTCAAAATATTATCTTTGTTTATCAATGTCGTGCATGGTTTCGTGGCTTTTTTATTTCCTGAGATCGGTCTTGCGTCGGACTCTAAATTTGGTTGCAGGTTGGTAAGAGGGCCGACCAGCTGACAATGAAGGTGACAAGGCATCATATCAGGCAGATTTTGCGCGGCAGGAAGGAGATAAAGCGAGACATTGGCTAACCATTAATGTGTGCAAATAAAGCAATAACGGTATCAAAGAGATATTTTCGTAACGGAGTTATATTATAAATAGCAGTATAATTACGGAGTTTATTTTTAAGCTGCGAAGTGTGGATACTGTGAATGTTACTGGTATTTCGGATGTTTCTGTATTCAGACAAACAGGGAAAAAGTTAAAGGAATAGTTGTGTAACCTACTGAATATAAGCAAATATTATCAATTTAGTTTCTGGTGTTATTATTATTTTTGATTACTATTAAATAATCCAGGAGTTATCCTGGATATGAATATTATTTATGAGTGTTATGTTCCCGCTATTGCTAATAAGTGCTATCAGAGGTAGCCATGAATGCGCGTATAAAACACCTGGACGGGATGCGGGGTCTGGCAATATTGCTGGTAATTGGTTTTCATGCCTGGGCAAGGTGGCCTGAATATCTTGACTATGTCTCATTAACCAAAGATTTTCCGGTGTTCGCCTGGGGTTATCTTGGCGTTCCGCTCTTCTTTATGATTTCCGGTTTCGTTATTTTTATGACGCTGGATAAATCTAAAAGCTTCACTGAATTTATGATGAAGCGTTGGCTCAGGCTTTTTCCGGCGATGCTCATTGTGACGCTACTTATCTTCGCCACGGCCGGGTTTTTCAGCGAAAGGCCGCTTGGCGTTCCTCATCCGGCCAGCGCCATACCTGGCCTGACCTTTATCAGCCCGGAAATTTTATATTACCTGACAGGCATCACTTTTAACCCGCTGGAAGGATCTTTCTGGTCGCTCTATGTCGAAGCCGCTTTCTATATTTTTATCGGCACCATCTACTTCACGTTAGGTCGAAAATATTGTCTGCCTGCACTGATATTGCCAATGTTGCTAACCGCAGGCGCTTCCGCTTTTAAAATGATCGGTTATCCGGCTATTGCAGATTTTGTCGCTAAATTCGGCTTTATCCACTATTCGTGGTTTATGATCGGCTGCCTGATGTATGAACGTTTGCACCAGCGCGACGTTAAGTATCACTATCTGCTGGTTTTACTGGCGGTAATGATTAATTTTAGCTATTACGTCAAAAATAATGGCTATATGATTATCGCTCCGCTGCTGCTGATGCTGGCGCTGTTTATCGTCAGTTTTTACAGCCGTACCGTTGAACGTCTGCTCTCAGGCAAGCTGCTGACGCTAACCGGCTTTATCAGTTACACCATTTATCTGCTGCATGAAAACATTCTGATCGCTACATTAAGGAAACTGGATCGCTATATCGCCAGCGACTACGTGATGGCTTTGATGCCGCTGGTCGTAGCGGTTGGACTCTATTTCGTTGCGTGGCTGATTACGAAATATGTCGAGCCACAGGTAAGAGAAAAACTGAAGCAGCTCCTTTCGTTCCGCACTAAAACAAAAGAGCTGCGTGGCTGATAAAAAATAACCCGGAATAATCCGGGTTATTTCGTAAGGCGACGAAGGTTATTTCACTTCGGTAATCACGCTGCCTTCGCTGGCCGTCGGCTTCTCTTTCACCTTACGGAAAATCACTATGGCCAGTGCCAGTGCCGCTACCGCAGGGATTGCGCCGATATAGCCAACCGATGACATGGAAAGATCCAGGCTGACTTTATTGCCCAGCAGCGCGCCTGCGCCGATGCCAATATTAAAGATGCCGGAGAACATCGCCATAGCCACATCGGTAGCGTCCGGCGCCAGCGTCAGCACCTTCATCTGCATTCCCATACCGATCATCATAAACGCCATGCCCCAGAACAGGCCGAGCGCAATCAGTCCGGCTTTGCTCGCCGCAACCATGGCCAGCAGCAGCAGACAGAGTGAAAGCAGCCCAATAGAGCCGGTCAGCAGCGGCGTCAGGCGTTTCTCGCCGCTTTTGCCAAAAATGATGCTACCGGTAATCCCTGCGATACCAAAAACCAGCAGCAGCAGGGTGGCGAAGCTCTGATCGAAACCGGCCACTTTCTCGACGAACGGCTCAATATAGGTGAACGCGGTAAAGTGCGCGGTCACTACGGCGACGGCCAGCACATAAAGCCCTACCAGCGCAGGGCGGCGCAGCAGATCCGGCAGGCTTTTCAGCGAGCCGGTATGCTCTGACGGTACGCGCGGCATAATTTTCAGGATCAGACCCAGCAGCACAAACGCGCCCGCGCCGATAGCCAGGAAAGTACTGCGCCAGCCGAAGGCCTGACCGATAATTCTGCCCAGCGGCAGACCAAGCACGGAAGCCAGTGCGGTAGCCGTCGCAATCAGGCTGAGCGCCTGCGCTCGTTTGCCCGGCGGCGCCAGTCTGACCGCCAGCGAAGCGGTAATCGACCAGAACAGCGCGTGCGCCAGCGCCACGCCCGCGCGGCTCAGCAGCAGCACGTCGAAGCTCCAGGCGAAAAAGGCCAGCACGTGACTGAAGGTAAACAGGCCGAATATGGCAATCAGCAGCAGACGGCGATCCGTATTGCTGGTCATCAGCATCAGCGGCAGCGACATCAGCGCCACAATCCAGGCATAGATAGTCAACATAATGCCCGCCTGCGCCGACGCCATACCGAAGCTGTTGCCGATATCGGAAAGCAGGCCGACAGGCATATATTCCGTGGTGTTAAAAATAAACGCAGCTACAGCCAGAGCCAGCACGCGTGACCAGGCAACTTTGCGTGAAACGGTGGTGATGTCAGACATAGGCTTCAGCTCCGCAAAAATCTCAAAACGCGTCATTCTAGAGCCGGCTGGCTGAAATTCAATCCGAAAGTGATCGCCATCACACTTTTTACATAGTTTGAAGGTATAGAAAAGGCTATATGCAGTAAGGGAGGGTTGCTAAAGTATGTTCAAATACAAGTATTAGTTGTACTGATGATTTTGTACTTGTTGGTCTTGTTTGAATTATGTTAAGAGCTTTGATAAGGATGTTAACGGCATAACGTTAGCTTCCTTATCAATAACTATCGAGATGTATTCCTCTTCAGGAAAACAAAGGAGCAGGAAGCGGATGATAACGAACCACCAGTTCCAACAGCCATTTTTTGCCGTTAACAATAGCGTTTTCAGGATCGCTGATGACTTTTTCCCATTCTTTATGAAGATAGATTTTATAAGAAGAATGATTTGATTCTTCCGCCAGCCTTTTTATCCATAGCGTTACGTTTTCTTTACCACTCTCAATTTCTTTCTGGGTAGAGAATGAAGAATGTAGAAGGCTAAGATAGCGCCAAAGCGCAATTTCAAGAGGGAACTCTGCCATATCCTCTGGTCCATAGCCTGCCAGGCTTTCCTCATCCCAGTTATTGTCTATAACGGCTTGCTGCAGAGCCTGCGGCAATGTCAAAATTCGGGTGCTGGTAATAAATGCATCACTATCTGATTCATAGGTGGCCAAAGTTGCGGCGAAGGCGAGCCATGCAGGATCTTTTTCTGTATCCGGCTTCGGATGCGGCATGTTTTTTTCCTGACGATCCTTTTTAAATTTGTTAACGGAACTTTTCTTGTTAATTATATCCTTTAAAAGATTACTTAGCTCGTGTCCATCGGCATAGCGGGCAAGGAAATCTTTTAGGCTGTTAATAGCCAAATCCCGGTCACCTGGCGCATCTCTGAGCATATATGTCCAGGCTAAAAGGCGCATACTAACAGCGTCTGCAGGATCAATCTTCAAACATTCCTGTGTATATCTGATTGACTGAGACCAGTCTTCATTTTGAATAGCAAGACTGGCCAGGCCCGCTCTGGCGTGTAAATTGTGATAGTCGATTTCCAGGACATGTTTCAATAGCGCACTGGCTTCATCCCGATCTTTTTTACTGCCGGATTCGAGCAGCAACAGTGCAAGTTCGACACGGCCGGGTATTTGATCGGGAAAACGTCGGGTTAACTCTAACAAAACCCATTTAGCTCTTTCCTGATGCCCTGCTTTACGCAATACTAATTCCCACAACATCCAGCGCCGCGGTTCGTCGGGCTCCAGCCGTAAAGAAAGATGCGTCCACTGCAATATACGAGATTGAATTTCCGGATCGGTGAGATTGTTTCTGCCGCATATCTCTCTGACACAGCGATCTAAAACTCTCAAAAAGTTATGTGAGTCGCCCGTACGGTAAAGATAATTTTCCTGTATTGTAATCTCACGCCTTAAAATTTCCCAAGCCTGCAATAAACTGGTCGATTGATGAATTTGTTTAATTGTAGAGTCGGTATCTTCTTTTGTTCCTGGCGGTTTAAGCCAGGCGGGGACTTTATAATACCCACGGCTATTTTGCTGGAATGACGTCTGCTGTTGCAATCCAATCAGACTAAAAACAGATAAGGTGACATCTTCGCCAACGGGTTTAAGTAATTCTCTTAAAAAAGCCCGATAATTATCGTCATTCATCGTTGGATTACGAGCCATAACATTTTTTATATTTGTTGCAAGTTCATCCTGAGAAGATATACCCATACCTTTTCTTCGCTGATAACGGTTAATAAGAGATTGAACTTGTAAACGCAAATTTTTTAACGTGTCATTCTCATCTAAGGGTAATTTCGCCAGAGAAAGTAAACCTAAATTTAGATAACGTGCCGGACGAGTACGTCTTGCTTCGGTGATAAACGATTGCCAGAAAAATTGCAAACTTTCATCTTGCTGTTGACTGGCTAAAACTTGCCAATAGTCATATTCCGGATCGAGGAAAGCAGAAAGCGTCAGCGAGCTAAGCCATTTTAGCCAGCATGCACGGTTCGCTACTAATATTGACCTGGATCGCGGCAATTTAAAATAGAGCGGCCATTGCAATGCATCTGAAACCTGATGAGCATAAGCGCTAAGCTTATTAGGCGAGGGATAATCAGAATACTGCTGAATCATCAGCCACTCGGCCAACCCCTTGTCTAAATAATCGACTAAATGTTGTGTAGCCGGACAAACGGTATGAATTTGCCGGGAGCCTGTTAAAGAGTTGACGTGAGTACGCGACTCAACAGGCAAAACCGTCAGTAAAAACTCATGTGGGGTCAGACGTTCAAAAGGTGCTATATCAGCCGCACCGCGAATAAGATCTGAGACGGCTTGAAGCGGCGTTTTCTTTAGTTCTTCGGCCCAAAGTTTCCATGTCATTTCAGTACCTCGCCAAAATTAGTCCGACCAGTATAATCTTGCAAATTTTTAATATGGCTATTGCGTGCTTCTAGTATCTTTTGTTGGTCGGTTAAAATATGCTTACGCGTAATATATCCTAATGCTTTGATATGGTGAGGTTGATATTCGATAGGAAAATTAAGTATTTCTGAGGTAAAGATCCCTGTAGCTTGCTCGGGTGAAGAAAGATCCAGCGTATAACCATAGCTTTTTTCACCCTGATGAATGGGCGCAGGGATAAATGCTGAAGACATTTCCGCATCGATAACCGTCGGCCGAGTAAAGCTAGCAACAGCCCCTTTTTTTGCCGCAAGCAAACGTGCTTCACGCACCTCAGATACCTTATAACACATTAGCGCAACGGGAAGATCTTTATCCTCTGCGCCCGGCCAGTGCGTCAACCCCAAACGATCGCGTAAAATATGCGGCCAGTCGCTTTTAATCAATGCTTTAAGATCGCCGCCAAAATCATTAAGAAAAGTAGCAAAAAGAGGCCGGGTTTGCGTTCGCAATTCATTCCATTGCGCAACAAAACTGACCAGCAAATTCTCCACCGAATGGGGAAGCGAAGTTTTAGTTAAATCATTCTGCGAATGATAAAAACGTAACCAAAAAATTTCAGCCAGTTCGGCGATCAATGGATTAGCGATAACTCTTCCAAGAGACTCTAGTCTCACTAATAGCGTATCATCCATATCTTCACGTAAATGTGCATCAGAATTCATTGCCGTAAAGCTTTCGCAACTACGAGGGAAATCACGCGGAATTTGAACGAAAGTTTTCAGATAATTGTTATGCTCTGCACGCCATTCTTTATAGCTGTGCGGTTCATCAACATAGGTGTTATATTCATGCGAGCGATTACTTGAAACTGCCTCATCCCAGCGAAAGTTAGCTTTCTCACAGCGCCATGCAGGGTTTTCGTCGGCATCTGCGGCGAGTTGACTAAGACGGGTATTAAGTTTCATATAAGTTTGCCTTGCCCATGATAATCTTTGCTCATTATCGTTCAAAAATGCGTGTGAGACAGTTTTGATGTAGTAACCGCGATACTACATAGTTGAACGCCATTTTTTGTAACTGCAGGGAAATTATGCTCTTCCGTTTTACGCATGACAAGCAGTTTTAAGACGTGCCAATCTTAATAAATTCAATGAATAATATTATTACTACAGAGAATCGTTTTAGACAATAAACGATAGTGATATTGAGTGAAAAGTAGGGCTTTAGTTAAAGATATACCAGTATAAGTACATATGCAGCCAAACTGTGTCTAACATGCTGCATGGAAATAGGTGGAAAACAAAAAAGCAGCCGTAAAAGGCTGCTTTATAAGGGATTTTTTGGTCGGCACGAGAGGATTTGAACCTCCGACCCCCGACACCCCATGACGGTGCGCTACCAGGCTGCGCTACGTGCCGACGCGTGAGCTAATACTACGCAAATCCGCTACGATTGCAAGCAGCTAACACGTTGACTGCTATGAAAATAACCAACGATGCGGCCTGCGTTAAGCGCTGCAAGGCGGAAATTCCGCCCTGTCTAGTTAGCGATAAACCTTTTCTCTTCCGTCAGCACCTGTAGCAGCAGCGTCAGCTGCGGCTTATGATCCTTCAGTCGCTGACCGCGGCTGTCCCAGGCCGTGTAGCTGCCGTTGCTGTTCAGCTCCAGCGTCAGATTCGGCGTGGTCACGACCAGCTGCCCGTTATTGATGCTGGTGATCCAGTTCTGGCTGCGCCGCACGGCGAACAGATCTTCACCCTGTGAATAATCAGACGCGGCCGTACGGACGTGCAGCAGGCGCTGCATCAGCGTCGTCATAATATCCTGATGGCTGGTCAGCTTATCGATCTGCTGCGCTGGCGTATTCGGCCAGTGAATGACCAGCGGCACCTGCAGATTAGCGCGATTACCCATGCTGCTGTCGTCATTGAGCGCCACGCCATGCTGCGCGGTGATCACCACCACCGTATTATCCAGCAGGCCTTTCTCCTGCAGCGTGGTCAGCACGTTCTGAATCTGCGCGTCCACGTCGGCAGCGCTGCGCGCGTAGCGCCGCATAGTTTCTTTCGATGTGCTGCCGGCTTTGCCGGTTGACAGGGAAACATACGAGAACCACGGCGCGCTTTTGGCCTTTTGCGTCTCCAGCCAGCGTTGCCACTGCGCCACGGTCTGCGCGTCGGACTGGCTTTCCCTGTTCGGCAGCGAATAGTCCGTCAACAGCGCCTGACGATAGAGCGGGGAAGCGAAGCCGTCGCTGGCGAACAGGCCGAACTGGTAACCCTGTTTCGCCAGCGCGTCGGTCAACGCCGAAGGAATGCGTGAAGACAGCACGCCATCCATATAGCCTGCCGAAATACCGTAGAAGAGGCCAAACAGGCCGCTGTCGGCCTGGCTACCCGCGCTGAAGTGCTGCGTAAAGCGCACGTTTTCGCTGGCGAACTGCGCCAGGTGCGGCAGCGATTTCGCCATGGTGGCTTCGTTCAGGCCATCGACGGTAAGGATCAACAGGTTGCTGCGAGCGCCGCCGTCACGGAAAGTGATATCGTTCAGCGGATAGGCGACCGACAGCGCTTCCGGATTGCCCTGCTGCACCAGCCTGCGCTGATACTCCTGCGCATCCAGCAGGCCGTGGCGCTCCAGAAAACGTCTGGCCGTCATCGGATAGGAGAGCGGCAGGTTAGAACGCTGCATGGTGATAGGGCGATAGAAGTTCGCGTCGGCCCAGATATACATCAGGTGGCTGGTAAAAAAGGCGAAGATAAAGAGTATCGCCAGCGGCTTGCCAAAGCTGCGGCGGTTCAGGCTGCGCAGCTTTTGCCAGCTCCAGGTGGCGAACAGCATCTCTACCAGGAAAATAGCGGGCACGCTGATAAACATCAGCTGCCAGTCGCGCGCCATCTCGCTCTGATCGGGGTTGACCACCAGCTCCCAGACCACGGGATTAAGATGCAGATGGAAACGCGAGAACACCGCGCTGTCGATCAGCAGCAGCGTCAGTCCGGCCGTTGCAATAATAGCGGACAGAAAGCGCAGCAGCCGCTGCGACATCACCACAAAGGTCAGTGGAAAAACGATCAGCAGATAGGCGGCGAAAACAATAAAGCTGAAATGGCCTGTCCAGCTGGCGAAAGCGTAAACGCGCCCAACCAGCGAGGCAGGCCAGTCGGCAACAAACAGATAGCGACTACCCAGGATAAGGGCGAAGATAATATTAAACAGGGCGAACCAGTGCCCCCAGCCAATCATCTGGGAGACTTTATCACGGTAGCGCGGCTGACTTGTTACCATAGCGGGATCACATCAATGGGCTTTATCTTCACGTACCGAAGCCTGCAGCGCCTCGGCAAATGAACGCGCGAGCGCGCGACGCTGCTCCGGCGCAACGCTGGTGTTCAGCAGATTAGTTACCATATTGCCCAGCACCATCAGAGAGAGATCGGTGGGCGCTTTGTCTTTTTCAAGCACGTTGACCATTTCGGCGAGGAGTTTTTCCACGCGGTCGTCGCTGTAACGGGATGATTGTGGCATAGCGTCAAATTTATCGAGTATTAAAAGGCGGCATCTTACCGTAAAAGCGCAATTTTTTCTGCAATTTTATCGTCAGATAAGGGTTAATGTTGTTGCCTGTTGATCCCGGCCACGCTCGGTGATTGAATACGCGCTTAAGTTTAAAGGAGAGTTTACATGAGTCTGGATATCGAGCAGATTGCCCTTCATCAGCTGGTTAAGCGTGACGAGCAGACGCTGGAGCTGGTGCTGCGTGAGTCGCTGCTGCCGGCCAATGGCCCGGTCACGGCGATGATGGAGGAGCTGCATCGCGTCTACAGCGCCAAAAGCAAAGCCTACGGCTTGTTCAACGAAGAGAGCGAGCTGGCCGACGCGCTGCGCAACTGCCGTAAAGGCCAGGACGACTTTCTGGCCTTCAGCCGGGCAGCTACCGGACGCCTGCGCGACGAGCTGGCCAAATACCCCTTTGCCGACGGCGGCGTCGTACTGTTCGCCCACTATCGCTATCTGGCGGTGGAATACCTGCTGGTCGCGGTGTTAAACAGCCAGAACAGTATGCGCGTCAATGAAGAACTGGATATCAGCACCACGCACTACCTGGATATCAATCATGCGGATATCGTGGCGCGCATCGATCTGACCGAATGGGAAACTAATCCGGAGTCGACCCGCTATCTGACCTTCCTGCGCGGTCGGGTAGGGCGCAAGGTGGCAGACTTCTTTATGGATTTCCTGGGCGCCAGCGTTGGGCTGGACACCAAAGCGCAAAATCGCGGCCTGCTGCAGGCGGTGGATGACTACTGCGCCGAGGCGGCGCTGGATAAAAACGAGCGGCAGAACTATCGTCAGCAGGTCTACAGCTACTGCAACGAGCAGCTGCAGTCGGGCGAGGAGATCGAGCTGGAGGGGCTGTCGAAAGAGCTTGCGCCGCTGGGCGAGAAAACCTTTCAGGACTTTACCCAGGAGCAGGGCTACGAGCTGGAAGAGAGCTTCCCGGCAGATCGCAGCACGCTGCGCCAGCTGACCAAATTCGCCGGCAGCGGCGGCGGACTGACCATTAACTTCGACGCCATGCTGCTGGGCGAGAGAATTTTCTGGGATCCGGCTACCGATACCCTGACCATCAAAGGCACACCGCCTAACCTGCGCGACCAGCTGCAGCGCCGCAGCGGCGGCAAATAGCCAAAAACGCCCATAAAAAAACGCCGCATTAAGCGGCGTTCTTTTCACAGCGGTTTCGTCAGCGATTAAGCGCGAACGAAGTCGATGTGGTGCAGTTTTGGCTTGAACGGGTGACGCTGAACAGCCTGCACTTTTACTTTGATTTCTTTGCCATCGACAACCAGGGTCAGCACGTCGGTGTAGAAACCAGGTTTAGCCTGGGTGTTCATCACGCTGTCGTGGTCCAGTTCGATAGCTACAGCTGGCTCGTTACCGCCATAAATGATGGCCGGGAACTTGTTAGCTGTACGCAGGCGGCGGCTCGCACCCTTGCCCTGCTCTTTACGTTCTACTGCATTGATAGTGAACATTGTTCAGTCTCTTTCTAAGTAATTATCCTGCTACAGGCGACCCAGCAGCAGGTTGGAGTGTTCAGCTTTTGCATTGGCAAAAGCGGGGCGCATTGTAGCAGGCCAGGCCCGCGCGGGCAACGCATTAAACGCCGCCTGGCTTAGCGAAGCTCGTTGGCGCGCCGGAAACGGCCCTGATAATCGAATACTTTTTCACGAATCTGCCAGAAATTGCGCTGTTTGCGCGCCACCACAAAATCGGGATGGCGCAGCAGCGGCTGCATCGCCACGATATCCGCCGCGTTTTCCCAGCCGAGCGGCACGCCGGGCGCGCGCTGGTGCGGACGCATAAAAAGCTGCTCGAAGGCTTTACGCTGCGCGGGCGTGTGGAGACGAAAACGTTCGCTTACTTCCGTCGCCTCTTCGTCAAAATAGCGCGCCTTCAGCCACTCGCCTTTTTCATCTTTGCCGTTTTCCAGCACCATAGCAGCGCAGCGCAGCACCAGCGCGTCTTTCAGCTTCAGCGCCGCCTTGAGCATATCGTCGGGATCGACCAGCACCGCGTCGCACTGGTGACAGCGACGGGCGGCGATATCATTTTCGGCGTTGCAGTGCGGGCAGCTTTTAAAGCGAAAGCGGAAATCGCACTGCTCGCGCTCGCCGTCGTCATCTTCCAGCACGCCCTGACAGCGGCGGCCAAAATGCTCAATGATGGTGCCGTCGGCGGTGGTTTTACCCCAGAAGGTGTTGGCGAAGCCGCAGGCCGGACAGAATACCTGCACCGGTTTATTGTCACTTTTCCCTTTCGGCGCGCCCACTTCCGGCGTAAAGATATCGTGCGGATTGCCTGCGTAATCCAGAATCAGGCAGTCGGTTTTGCCAGGGCAGAGCCGTAGCCCGCGCCCGACAATTTGCTGATAAAGGCTGACGGATTCGGTAGGGCGCAGAATCGCGATCAGGTCGACATGCGGCGCGTCAAAGCCGGTAGTCAACACCGCGACGTTAACCATGTAGCGGATCTCACGCGCCTTGAAAGCAGTAATCAGCGCGTCGCGCTCGGCGCCCGGCGTATTGGCGCTAATCAGCGCTTTGCTGCCCGGCAGCAGGCCCAGCACCTCTTTGGCGTGCTCGACCGTGGCGGCGAAAATCATCACGCCCTGACGATCCTGGGCGAACTCGACAATCTGCTGAATAATATGCGGCGTAATACGCTGCTGCTGTTTCAGCTCCAGGTTGAGATCCGCCTCGCTGAACAGGCCGTTTTCTCTCGCCGTCAGGCGGCTGAAATCGTACTGCACCACCGGCATATCCAGCCTTTCCGGCGGCACCAGAAAGCCGTTTTTAATCATATAGCGCAGCGGCAGCTCGTAGATGCAGTCGCGAAACAGCGCCCGCTCGTCGCCGCGCACCATGCCGTGGTAGTGGAACTGATAGATCCAGCCTTTGCCCAGCCGATAGGGCGTGGCGGTCAAACCCAGCAGCCGCAGCTGCGGGTTGCGCTGGCGCAGATGGTTGAGGATCTGCTGATACTGGCTATCTTCGGCGTCGCCAATGCGGTGACATTCATCGACGATCAGCAGTGAAAACTCGCTGTCGAACTGCGCCAGGTTGCGCGCCACCGACTGTACGCTGCCGAACACGACCTTGCTGCGGCTCTCTTTTCTTTGCAGGCCGGCGGCGAAAATATCCGCTTCCAGCCCGTAAGCCCGGTATTTGCTGTGGTTCTGCGCCACCAGCTCCTTGACGTGCGCCAGCACCAGCACGCGGCCGCGCGCCACTCTCGCCAGCTCGGCGATCACCAGGCTTTTGCCCGCGCCGGTCGGCAGGACAATCACGGCGGGCTGATGGGAACGACGGAAGTAGCTGAGCGTGGCGTCAACCGCTTCCTGCTGATAGGGGCGCAGGGTAAACATAATGAAATCCGCGAGCAAAGCCGCATTATGCCATGAAAGCACGATCCGTGCGCGTGCGCCTCTGTGCCTGAGCCGCAACACCCGATATACTTCCGGCGTTACTCTTTTCTGACGTTCCCGGCGGGAACGGCGAATTCATTCATTGAAACAGGCAGTGCAGATTTAATGCGACTCGATAAATTTTTATCTCAGCAACTGGAAGTCAGCCGGGCGATCGCCGCTCGCGAGCTGCGCGCGCGCAAAGTGACGGTTGATGGGGAAGTGGTGCGCGACGGCGCTTTTAAACTCAGCCCGGAAAGCGAAGTGGCGTATGACGGCAATTTGCTGCAGCTGCAGCTCGGCCCGCGCTATTTTATGCTGAACAAGCCGCAGGGCTATGTCTGCTCCACCGACGATCCGGATCACCCAACCGTGCTCTATTTCCTGGAAGAGCCGACCGCTTATAAGCTACACGCGGCCGGACGGCTGGATATCGACACCACGGGCCTGGTGCTGATGACCGATGACGGCCAGTGGTCGCACCGCATTACCTCGCCGCGCCACCACTGCGAAAAAACCTATCTGGTGACGCTGGAGAATCCGGTAGCGGACGACACGGCGGAACAGTTCGCCGCAGGCGTGCAGCTGCACAACGAAAAAGATCTCACCAAACCGGCAAGCCTGGAAATCCTCAGCGAAAACCAGGTGCGGCTGACCATCAGCGAAGGGCGCTATCATCAGGTGAAACGGATGTTCGCTGCGGTGGGCAACCACGTGGTGGCGCTGCATCGCGAGCGCATCGGCGAAATCGTGCTGGATGAAGATCTGGAGCCGGGCGAATATCGTCCGCTGACGCCGGAAGAGATCGCCAGCGTGGGTTTGCCCGCGGAATTAAAATAAGGAAACAGGGATGCGTAAGGAAAAGAACTCTTCGGCCGGACTGGTGGTGATCCTCGGCCTGCTGGCGATGCTGATGCCATTGTCGATCGATATGTATCTGCCTGCGCTCCCGCAAATCGCCCGCGAGTTCGGCGTGTCGGCAGGTAGCGTGCAGATGACGCTGAACCTCTATATCCTCGGCTTCGCGCTGGGGCAGCTGATCTACGGCCCTCTGGCGGACAGCTTTGGCCGCAAGCCGGTAATCGCCGTGGGCACGCTGATTTTTGCCGTAGCGGCAGCGGCCTGCGCGCTGGCGCAAACCATTGACCAGCTGATCTTTATGCGCCTGCTGCACGGCCTGTCGGCGGCGGCGGGCAGCGTGGTAATCAGCGCCCTGATGCGCGACAGCTACTCGAAAGAGGAGTTCTCGCGCATGATGTCCTTTGTCATGCTGGTCACCACCATCGCGCCGCTGCTGGCGCCGATCCTGGGCGGCTGGATGCTGCTGCTGTGGAACTGGCACGCTATCTTCTGGACTATCTCTCTGGCCGCGGTGGTGACCACGCTGCTGGTCGTGACGCAGATTAAAGAGACGCTGCCGCGCGACAGGCGACAGAAGTTCAATATGCGCACCACGCTGCGCAATTTTCTGTCGCTGTTTCGTCACAAACGCGTGTTCAGCTACATGCTGGCCAGCGGTTTCTCCTTCGCCGGCATGTTCTCTTTTCTTAACGCCGGGCCTTTCGTCTATATCGAACTCAACCATATTTCGCCGCAGGATTTTGGCTACTACTTTGCGCTGAACGTGGTTTTCCTGTTTTTGATGACGCTGCTGAACAGCCGCTGCGTGCGCCGCTTCGGCCCGTTGGCGATGTTTCGTCTGGGGCTGCTGATTCAGTTTACGATGGGCGTCTGGCTGGTTGCGGTCAGCGCGCTGAACCTCGGTTTTCTGCCGCTGGTGTTTGGCGTGGCGATGTTTATCGGCTGCGTGGCGATGGTTTCATCCAACGCGATGGCGGTGATCCTGGAAGAGTTTCCGCATATGGCCGGCACGGCTTCTTCGCTGGCGGGTACGCTGCGCTTTGGCGTGGGCGCGCTGGTCGGCGCGCTGCTCTCAACCATGACCTTTACCAGCGCCTGGCCGATGGTTGGCTCGATCTTTATCTGCGCGACCGTTTCCGTGCTGCTGTTTATCTACGCCACGCGTCCGCGCAAGAACACAACCCGCTGATTTCCTGCATCAAACCAGCACGCGCCCTTCGTCAGTCACCTGCCTCAAACCGGGAAGCGTCGCTTCCCGGCGTTTCCGCCGATATCCGCTATAATGTTGACTTATTGTAAAAATAACTAAGCTTAAATTACTTTTGTGCAACAAAATTGATTGTTATTACAGCGTCGACGCGGTAAAAATGAGAACAAAATCACGCATTGACGTTACTCAAGCTCTCAAAGAAAGGGCGGATCGGAAAAAGGCAAACATGATGATGGCTAAAACCTGGGGAGTTGGGGTGAATAAATTACAACATTCAATAGTGCATCGCCTGCCGCAGAGCTATCGTTGGGGCGTCGGCAATCTGCCCGAGCCGCGCCTGGCGGACGTGCTGGCAGCGGAAGACGATCTAATCGGGCTTAACCTGCTCAGCCATCAGGGCGCGCAGGCCTGGGATATTATGCAGATGCTGAAAGAGGCGCTGGCGGAGATCCAGCTTGACTGCGCCGTGGTCGAATGGGAAGGCGAGCCTTGCCTGTTCGTGGCGCGCAACGATGAGTGTACTGCCACCTGTCGCCTGAAAAACTTTGGCGTCGGCATCGCTGAAACCTTCAAAGATATGCCTGCCTGAGCCAGTCTCAGGCAAGCGCAATCAGCTCCTGCGTATAGCGCGCTTTCGGCGCGGTAAAGAGAGTTTCGCAGTCGCCCTGTTCCACGACTTCTCCCTGACGCAGCACCACGACCTGATGGCACAGCGATCTGACCACGCGCAGGTCGTGGCTGATAAAGATATAGGCCAGCTGATGATCCTGCTGCAGCTTTTTCAATAGCGCCAGGATCTGCTTCTGCACGGAACGATCCAGCGAAGAGGTCGGTTCGTCCAGCACGATCAGCCGTGGCTTAAGGATCAGCGCGCGCGCGATAGCGATGCGCTGCCGCTGGCCGCCGGAAAACTCCGCCGGATAGCGATGTCGCGTTTCGGCATCGAGGCCGACTTCCTGCATCGCCTGAATGACCAGCGCTTCCCGCTGCTGTTCGTTCAGCTCGGGTTGATGTACCTGCAGCCCTTCCGCGATAATCTGCTGGACGTTGAGACGGGGATTGAGCGCGGAGTTTGGATCCTGAAAAACCACCTGCATTTCGCGCCGTACCGGCAGCATCCGTTTACGATCCCACTGATGCAATGGCCTGTCGCCAAGCCAGATTTCGCCTTCAGCCGCAATCAGCCGCAGCAGCGCCAGCCCGGTGGTGCTTTTACCGGAGCCGGATTCACCGACCAGCCCCAGGCTTTCGCCAGGACGCAGTTCGAAGCTCAGCGACTTCAGCGCCTGATGCGCGCCCGTTACGCGGCGCAGCAGCCCTTTTTTCAGGGCGAAGGCGACACTGAGGTTATTAACGCGCAGCAGCGGCGGCGCGGCGCGATCCACCGCATCCGGCACGCCTTCCGGCTCCGCTTCCAGCAGCGTGCGGGTGTAGGGATGCGCGGGGGCGCTAAACAGCTGACGGGCGCTGTTGCTCTCCACGCCCTGGCCGTTGCGCATCACCAGCACGTTATCCGCCAGCTTCTGCACAATATTCAGGTTATGGGTGATAAACAGCAGGCCCATATTCATCTCTTGCTTCAGCTCTTTCAGCAGAACCAGAATCTGCGCCTGCACGGTCACGTCGAGCGCGGTAGTCGGCTCGTCGGCAATCAGCAGCTGTGGTCGCGTCAGCAGCGCCATCGCAATCATCACGCGCTGCCGCTCGCCGCCGGAAAGCTGATGGGGAAAATCGCCCAGCCTTTTGGCTGGCTGCCGAATGCCTACGCGATCCAGACAGCTGAGGATTTCGGCTCTCGCCGCCGCCGCGCGCATCCCGCGATGCAGCGAGAGCACCTCGTACAGCTGCTTTTCGATGCTGTGCAGCGGGTTCAGCGATACCATCGGCTCCTGAAAGATCATCGCCATGCGATTGCCACGCATGGCGCGCAGCGTCCGCTCGTCGGCCTTCAGCATATCCTGACCGCCGAACAGGATCTCGCCTTGTGGATAGACTACCGGCGGCGTCGGCAGCAGACGCATCATGGAGAGCGCGGTTACGCTCTTGCCGGAACCGGATTCGCCCACCAGCGCCAGCGTTTCGCCAGCCTCCAGGCTCAGCGACAGATTATCGACCACCTGGCGGTCAACGCCGGCCTGGCGAAAGGCGATGCTTAAGTTTTTGACGTTCAGCAGCGACATCAGTGCACCTTACTGGGATCGAAGGCGTCGCGAACCGCCTCCCCGATAAAGATCAACAGCGACAGCAAAATCGCCAGCGAGAAAAAGGCCGCCATGCCGAGCCAGGGCGCCTGAAGATTGTTTTTACCCTGCAGCAGCAGCTCGCCCAGCGAAGGCGAACCCAGCGGCAGCCCGAAGCCGAGGAAATCCAGCGAGGTCAGCGTGGTGATAGAGCCGCACAGGATAAACGGCAGATAGGTCAGCGTCGCCACCATGGCGTTCGGCAGCATATGGCGCAGCATAATGGTACGATCGCCGACGCCCAGCGCCTGCACGGCACGGATGTAGTCGAAATTACGGGCGCGTAAAAACTCGGCGCGCACCACGCCGACCAGCTGCATCCAGCCGAACAGCACGCTAATCGCCAGCAGCCACCAGAAACCAGGCTGGATCACGCTCGACAGCAGAATAATCAGAAACAGCGTCGGCATACCCGACCAGACTTCGATAAAGCGCTGTCCCCACAAATCGACCCGGCCGCCGTAGTAACCCTGACAGGCGCCGACGATAATGCCGATAACGCTGGAGATTAGCGTCAGCATCAGGCCGAACAGCAGCGAGATGCGTGCGCCATAAAGAATTCTCGCCAGCACGTCGCCGCCGTTGGCGTCGGTGCCCAGCCAGTTTTCCATCGAGGGCGGAGAAGGGAAGGGCACGCTGGAGGCAAAGTTGATGGTGCCGTCGCCAAATTTAATCGGCGCCCAAATGGCATGGCCCTGCAGACGGGACTTCAGCCAGGGATCCTGATAGTCCGCCTTTGTGGCCAGCTCGCCGCCGAAGTCGGTTTCGCTGTAATTCACCAGCAGCGGAAAATAGAAGCGATGCTCGTAATGCACTACCAGCGGCTTGTCGTTGGCCAGCAGTTCGGCGCCGAGACAGAGCACAAACAGTACGGCGAAAATCCACAGCGACCAGTAGCCGCGACGGTTATGACGAAAACGCTGCCAGCGCGCCTGGTTTACGGGGCTTAATCGGCTCATCAACGTCCCTCGAAATCGATGCGCGGATCGACCAGCGTATAGGTGATATCGCTGAGGATATTCAGCAGCAGGCCGATCAGGGTGAAAATATAGAGCGTACCGAACATTACCGGATAGTCGCGCTGGATAGTGGCGTCGTAACCCAGCAGGCCGAGGCCGTTTAAGGAGAACATCACCTCAATCAGCAGCGAACCGGTAAAAAACATGCTGATAAAGGTGGCCGGGAAACCGGCGATCACCAGCAGCATGGCGTTACGGAAAATGTGGCGATAAAGGATTTTCTTTTCATCCAGGCCTTTCGCGCGCGCCGTCACCACGTACTGTTTGCGGATCTCATCCAGAAAGGAGTTTTTGGTCAGCATGGTCAGCGTGGCGAAGCCGCCAATCACCGTCGCCAGCACCGGCAAAGTGATATGCCAAAGGTAGTCGGTGATTTTGCCGTACCAGGGCAGCGAGTCGAACTGCGCCGATACCAGTCCGCGTAGCGGGAACCAGTCCAGATAGCTGCCGCCTGAGAACAACACGATCAGCAGCGTAGCGAAAAGGAAAGAGGGGATAGCGTAGCCGACGATAATCAGCGAGCTGCTCCAGATATCGAAGGCGCTGCCGTTATGCACCGCCTTGCGGATGCCAAGCGGGATCGACACCAGATAGATAATCAGCGTGCTCCACAGCCCCAGCGACACCGACACCGGCAGGCTCTCTTTAATCAGCTGCACCACCGAGCTACTGCGAAACAGGCTGTCGCCAAAGTCGAAGCGCACGTAGTTCCACAGCATCGTCAGATAACGCTGATACAGCGGCTTATCAAAGCCGTAACGTTTGGTAATTTCCGCCACCACTTCCGGATCCAGACCGCGCGAACCGCGATACTGGCTGTCGCCGGGCTGCGCGTGCAGCGTACTGCGGCCCTGAGTTTGTGGCGTGCTGCTCGCGCCCGGCATTCCGGTGGACTGACCGAACTCGATATTGGCCAGCGCCTGATCGACCGGGCCGCCCGGCGCGATCTGCACAATAAAAAAGTTAATGGTGATAATCGCCCACAGCGTGGGGATAATTAATAACAGTCTGCGTAGCAGATAAGCGCCCAAATCTGACTCCTTAACGACGCTGCGCCGGCAGCTTCGCGGCTTTATTCACGTCATACCACCAGCTGTCGAAGCCTAAAGAGTAAGTCGGCCGCGTAGCGGGCATTGAAAATTTATCCCAGTAGGCATAGCGATCGCTGGCGCCGTACCACATCGGGATCATGTAAAAGTTCCACAGCAGCACCCGATCCAGCGCGCGGCCCAGCGGCAGCAGGGCTTTTTCGTCGCCCTGATGCTGATTAATCTGTTCGATCAGCCGGTCAATGACCGGGCTGGCGACGTGTGGCCGATTATAGCTGGAGTTCAGATAGGCGCTGGACCAGTAAATTTGCAGATTGCTGTCGGGATAGGGCATCGCCGGGTAGGGCGAAACCAGCATATCGAAATCGCTTTTACGCATACGCGCCAGATACTGCGAGCTGTCTGTCTGGCGGATAACCAGCGTAATCCCCAGCCGCGCCAGATTATGCTGGAAGGGCAATACCCACTGATCGTTGCCGCCGCTGCGCAACAGCAGTTCAAAAGTGAAAGGCCTGCCGCTTTTATCCACCAGCCGCTGATTCTTCAGCGTCCAGCCCGCCTGCTTCAGCAGATCGACGGCTTTCAGCAGATTAGCGCGATCGTAGCCGCTGCCGTCAGTCACGGCGGGCTGATAAATCTGCGAGAAAACCTCGTCGGGAATTTTGCCCTTGAACGGCGCCAGAATTTCCAGCTCCTGCGCATTCGGATAGCCGCTGGCGGCATAGTCGGTGTTTTGAAAATAGCTTTGGGTTCGCTTATAGGCGCCATAAAACAGCGCCTTGTTCATCCACTCGAAATCAAAGGCTAACGAGATGGCTTCGCGTACCCGGCGATCGGTGAACAGCGGTTTCTGAACGTTAAAAGCGAGCCAGTTTGAGGCGGTGGTCACGGTATTCGGCTTTTCATCTTTGATGATATAGCCGTTATCAAAGTTGCTGCCGCGATACTGCGTCGCCCATTTTTTTGCCGAACCTTCGGCGCGGAAATCAAACGCGCCCGCTTTAAAGGCCTCAAACGCCACGTTGTCATCCAGATAATAGTCGTAGCGCAGCGTATCAAAGTTAAACCGTCCCTGGTTAACGGGCAGATTAGCGGCCCAATAGTCCTTCACGCGCGACCAGGTTACCGATTGCCCGACCTTATAAGCGGTGACGCGATAGGGGCCGCTGCCGGGCGGCGGCGCGGGCAGCGGTTCGCTGAGATTATGATCCTGCCAGAAACTTTTCGGGAAAACCGGCAGGGAAAGCAGCGACAGCATCATATCCTTGTTGCCGGTCGGTAGTTCAAACCGCACCGTCAGCCGCGAAATCGCTTTGGCCGTGACGCCTTTATAAAATACCCGAAACTGCGGCACGCCTTCGGTCATGAATTTATTGAAAGTAAAAGCGGCATCTTCTGCGGTAATCGGCGAGCCGTCCTGAAAGCGCGCCTGCGGATTCAGCGCGACTTCCACCCAGCGATAGCTTTGCGGATAGCGGGCGAATTCGGCAATCAAGGGATAGAGGCTGCCCGTTTCATCTTCGGAATTGACGAACAGCGTATCGTAAAGCGTGTCCGTGCCCGCCGCCGGATTGCCGCGCGAGGCGAAACGGTTGAAATTATCATAGGTGCCGATAGCGGAGAGCGTAATGCTGCCGCCTTTAGGCGCGGCCGGATTTGCATAGTCGAAATGCATGAAGTTAACGGCGTATTTAGGTTCGCCGAGCTGCGCAAAGGCGTAGCTCTCGTGAATTTCATCAGCCCGCGCCGCCGTCGCGGCCAGGCAAAACAGCAGTAAAGTCAACCAGCGAAGTATCATCTTATTATCCGAATTCAGACAAAAACGCAGCGCGAGGCACAGCCTGCCAGATGCGCGCCGCGGAAGCAATGCGCCATATTATCCTTTACGTTTCCGCACGGCGCGGCGCGTAAATTTACCCTGCGGCCGCTTCGCTGCTGTTCTCATGCTGAAAATAGTCAATCAGCTGCGTGACCGTGCGCGGCCGGCTGAACAAAAAGCCCTGAAAGTGGCAAACGCCGCGATGACGCAGCCAGCGCGCCTGTTCGCCGGTTTCCACGCCCTCAGCCACCGTATGCAGATTGAGCTTTTTAGCCAGCGCCAGCACGGCGTCCAGCACCGGCGAAGTAAAGGACTCGCGGGCGATATTTTTCACGAAGCCCCGATCTATCTTCAAATAATCAAAGCGGAACTTTTCAAGATAGATCAGCGCGCTGTGACCGGTGCCGAAATCATCCAGCGCGATGCGGATATTTTTGCTGCGCAGCCAGTCGAACACGGACTGAGCATTGCGGGTTTCCACCATAGTGCGTTCGGTAATTTCAAAAACGTAGCTGAAATGATCCTGCGGCATCGCCTGCAGCCACTGCGTGACGTCCTGATAAAAGGCGGCGTCGCTCAGGTGGGTCGGGGAAAGGTTCAGGTTCAGGTTGGTGCCTGCGGGCACCGCATGGCATAGCCTGTGGCAATCGCGCGCCACCAGCTCGAACAGATGGCGGGTCAAGGGCACAATAAGGTTTTTGTTCTCGGCGTAGCGGATAAAAGCGTCGGGCGGGATTGCGCCCGCTTCAGGATGTGTCCAGCGCAGCAGCGCTTCCAGGCCACAGGCTTTGCCGGTCGCGGCGGCGATCACCGGTTGATACTCAACGTGAAACTCGCCGCGCCGGATACCCAGCAGGATCTCTTTGCCCGGTCGGGCGCGCAGCGTCAGCAGAATAAAACAGACAAGGCCGCCAGCCAGGCCCAGCAGCAGGCCAACCGGCACTATCAGCGTGATATCGTCAGCGGAGAGTTTGCCGCCGTACAGCCGCAGCTGTAAAGGGTAGTCGGGCAGATTAATTGTTTTTAATGCGTCGCCGGGAAGCGAGCCGACGGCGTCCACGCGCTGCTCCCAACTGGTCAGCGCCTTTTTCCCGGTGACGATAGCCATTCCGGTGATTTCCTGCTGCCTGCCGGTAAACAACAGCCAGGGCGTGAGATTAATATTCAGGGTAACCAGCAGGCCGTTACCGGCTTCGCCATTTCGCAGCCAGAGCTGTAAAACAGGCTTATCGGGCGACAGCGGCGCGGCGGCCAGCTGGATATCTATTGCTTTTCGGGTATCCGTCGCGGGCGAAAGCTGCGTTATATCGGTTTGCATCTCGCCCACCAGCGAAGAGCAGTAAGCCTGATTGTTGGCGACCAGCAGAATGGTTTGAATATTATCGTTAAAGGCCGCTCGCTGAGTCAGATCGCTTTTTACGGCGGCGCAGGCGGAATGAGGCAGTTTTTGAAGCGGCAGCAGATTGTGATTCAGGTCATCAAACATTGTCTGCACGTAGGCCTGCGTATTTTTCGCCAGCCTGTCATGGCTATCGGCGCGGCGCTGCAGCATCACAATCAGCACAAGAGCAATAAAGGCCAGAGACAAAAATAAGCCAAAGGTCGCGCTAAAGCAGGCAATCTTGCGAGGATTGAGAAGAGGCCGCGTAAGGCTTGATGAGAGTGGCATGGGGTTTGTCTCCCGGAAGTGCCTGTTTAGTCATTGCGCTGTCCTGCACAACAGGCGCCCGTTTCAGTACGGCAGGATATACCGGGAAAGCGTGTTTTGTCTCCATATAATTATGATTAGCATCGCTTTTTTAACGTATTCTGTTATAGCCGGCAACGGCTTGCACGCCTGTGGCATGAAAGGCAAAGCAACGGTAAACGGGCAACAACAAGGGTTAGCAAAGAAAAACCCCGCATAGAGCGGGGTTTATCAAAGTAGAGCTTTCTCGTTCGCACAGACTTCAGGGATATCAGCTTTGCGTACGGCTCAGTACCCGGCGGGCGTCGCGATAGCGGTTCTTCCAGTAGGCGTCGTTGAGATTTGAAATCATGACGCCGCTGCTGGTGGAAGCGTGAACAAAGTTATCGTTGCCCAGGTAGATGCCGACGTGGCGACCGGTGGAACCGGCGCGGAACAGCACTAAATCGCCCGGACGCAGCTTGCTGCGCTGAATGCTTTTCCCGGTATCTTCCTGTTCGTAGGTGGAGCGAGGCAAATCAAGGCCAAACTGCTCACGAAACGTGGTCTGCACAAAGGCAGAACAGTCAATGCCGCGTTTACTGGTACCGCCAAGACGGTAACGAACGCCTTTCCAGTCCGAATATTGATCCATCAGGCGGGATTTAATATCCACATTCTGAACCATCTGTTCGAATTCATCCTGAGACGCTTGCAGTAAAAAGCCGTTGTGGCCGTTAACTGCATGCGTATCAGTTTGTGCATTGCTATGGGTATTCGTCGAGCTACAGGCTGAAAGCAGCGTGGCTAATGCCACTGCGGGCAATACCCGCCATATATATCTCAGAATCGGTTGAGACTTGACCATTATGTTTGTGATCCCTTGAAGTCCTTAACGACAAAAGTCGCTAGCTATGCGAAACGGAACGAGAGTAATTAGCGCAGGCGCGCAAGACAATTTCACAAAATTCAAAATGTGCGAAAGTGCACAGTTTAAAATGTAAATAATGGAAATATCTTACAGCTTTGTCCTAATCGGAAATGAGATTACCCGATTAACAGCGCGGTGGCGAGGGGTTTTACCGACTTTTTTACAGGTTTTTATGATAAGAAACAGTGAGGTCGCAACATGGCCACTTTATCGGCGGAAAAGGCGAAAACCTGAGGGCGTCTGAGTAAAAAAAGCGTTAAAAAAGGCGATTCGGCTGTGAATTAGTTTAATAATGATAATTATTTTCTGCGGCCAGTGGATTCTGCTGGCCGCAAGTCATAAGGCTGGCTTTTGCATAAAGTGGGATTTTGTGATTTACATCGCATAAAAAAGCAGAGCGAAAAGGGATGTAAAGATCTTTCGCTCTGCTTTTTACGCAATAAAAAGCCGCGCAATTAATTAGCTGGCTTATATTTTCCTGGTAAATAGCGATATAGCGCGTTCACCAGCCAGTCGCTGCCTGGCGTAATTAACCACCAGCTCATGCCCGTCAGCACGATAGAGAGCGAGCCTACCGCCACATCGGTAAACCAGTGCGCGCCAATCATAATGCGCGGCGTGGCGAATATCAGCACGATCGCTACGGCGATTAAAAACGCGCGGCGGCCAAAATAGCGCAGCATAAAGCAGGCGAAAATCATTAGCATCATACCGTGGTCGCCAGGGAAGCTGTCGGAAGAGGCGTCTTTGGTTGGAATGCCGGTTAGCGTCGTCACATGGTTAACGTCCGGGAAAAACTTCGTCGGGCTTGGGTGTGAAACCGGAATCAGATGGCCGAGCTGATTCAGCACTACCGCCGTCAGTAACATAGTGACGCCAATGGCGAACAGCCGTCTGCGTCCCTGAGGCGTCTCGCGCCGCCAGAAGCTGTAGTAAAGCGCGCCCATCGCCAACAGAGATACTGCGTCAAAAGGACGGAAGTTAGTGATGGCCACCAGCCACAATAGCGCTTTATTAGTGACCAGACGCTCGTTAAACCAGTAAAACAGGTTTTTATCCAGCGTAAACCAGGCGCCGTGGTTTTCCGGCAGATACCAGGAAAAAAACAGCGCCAGTCCCAGTGCATTAAGCACCAGGATAGTGAGTAAACGATTAGCTCGCATTTTATTGATATTAAGTTAAGAAGAAGTGATGGCGTACATTATACAACAGGGGTTAAACGAAGTTTCAACAAAGATGCCTGCAGGCTGTTCCAGTCAGCTTCTTCTTCGTGAATAATTTCGATCCTGCTGTCTGGCGGCAGGGTCTGACGAGTTTCGATATTAAAATCTTCGCCCTGACGATTTACGCTCAGCAGACCTTCAGGAATACGCATCACGCCTTTAACCCGGCTGACCGGAGAGAGTCGCGCCCACTCCAGCAAACCGACCGTATCGAAGACGGTATCCGCATCAAATACCCACCCGCATGAGTAATAGCCCTGGCCCTGATTAAGCGAACGCCGCCAGCGGGTGTTCTGCACGGGCGCCAGCGCCGCCAGATGCGAAGCGGGTCTGGCGTGATGATGCGTTGCCTGCGGCAGCGGCCGCTGATTCAGCCGTGGTCGCGTCAGCAGCTCACCGGCGATCTGGCCGAAGCGGGCAGGGATGACGGGACGCTGCAGCTCATCCTGCTCGCGCCAGCGTTGCAGAGCGGCAAGCGTGGCTTCATCCCAGCGATCTTCTTTATTGGCGACAATAATATCGGCCGCCGCCAGCTGATCGCGAAAATTTTCATTCTCCGTTACGCGGGCTTCTTTCAGCTGGCGCGGGTCGAGCAGGCAAAGCGTGGCGTCCAGCGTCAGCCAGGGCTGATAAACATCGGCGGAGAGCAGATCGAGGATCTGCTTAGGGTGGCCTAAACCGGTCGGTTCAATCAGCAGACGGTCAGGCCTGGCCTGTTTTAACAGCATATTCAGTCCGACCTGCATCGGCAGGCCGTTGACGCAGCACATGCAGCCGCCGGGAATTTCTTTTAGTATCGCACCGCTCTCCGCCAGCAGCGCGCCATCTATGCCGATTTCGCCGAATTCGTTAACCAGCACCGCCCATTTCTCTTTCTGCGGTTTTTGCGCGAGCAGATGGAGTAGCGTGGTGGTTTTACCACTGCCTAAAAAACCAGTAATAAGATTAACTCTGGTCATAGTATTCTCCTTAATGGTCATGGATGGTAATGCGGACTCGAAGCACCAGTAAGCGTTGCCGACTATATTAATAACCAGGAAGTTACTAATGAGGTAAATATGAGCAGTATGAAATTCGCGCTGATGTTTTTTCTCGCCGTGCCAGGATGCGCGCTGGCCACAGTCTCCACCAGCATGGGCGTGATCACTTTTTCCGGCGCGCTTTACCAGCCAGGAAGCAATCAAACGGCAGAGCTCTATCAAGCCAGCAGCCAGGAAAGCAGTGACGGTCAAACCAGTAATTTGCCGACTTTGCTGCAACTGGATGATATGCAGCTAATTAAAGGTGTCTCCTATAGCGGCGTGAACTGGCTGGACAGCGAGCAGCGGCACGGTGTAATGACCGTTAATTACAAATAAAGATGTTATAACATATCGTTAGCGGCGATGCATCTTCCGCACGCCGCCTGCCAACAGTTAGTCTGCGCGACCCATATAGCGGCGTTCGGCAATATGAATGCGGATGCGTTCGCCGCTGCTAAGATATTCCGGCACCTGGATCACCAGACCCGTGCTCATCGTCGCTGGCTTGGTGCGAGCGCTGGCGGATGCGCCTTTAATGCCTGGCGTGGTTTCGATAATCTCCATATCCAGCGTTTGCGGCAGCTCCAGCGCAAGGATTTGGCCATCCATCGTCAGCACCTGAATGCCCGGAATGCCGCCTTCCGGAATAAACAGCAACTCCTCTTCGATCTGATCTTTTTTAAAGACGTAAGGGGTATAGTCTTCGTCATCCATAAAGACATATTCGTCGCCATCCACATAAGAGAAGGTGACCTGACGACGGCTTAACGAGATCGCCTCCAGAATATCGTCACCCTTGAAGCGCTCTTCGACCTTCATGCCGGTACGGATATCGGTAAAGCGCATTTTATAAAGGGTGGAAGCGCCGCGCGCGCTAGGACTTTGTACATCAATATCTTTAACTAACAGCAGTTTGCCGTTGTGACTGACGGCCATGCCTTTTTTAATTTCGTTTGCTCTTGGCATTGGGTTATTCCGGTAAAAGAAGCGGTGGAAAACATCGCGACAACTTACTCTTGCTGAAGGCTCCAGGCAAGTGCTGAACGTGACATAGTATTCCCCGGACGCGCCTGCTATTGTCGCGCTTTCAATCAGAGGATCCCCCATGCAATGTCGAGCTGCCTGCGGCGCCTGCTGTACCGCGCCTTCCATCTCAACGCCTATACCCGGCATGCCCTACGGCAAGCCGGCCAATACGCCCTGTGTTCAGCTGGACGAGCAGCAGCGCTGCAAAATTTTTACTTCTCCACTGCGGCCCGCCGTTTGTGCCAGTCTGAAACCGGATGCGGAAATGTGCCGCGACAGTCGGGAAGAGGCGATGGTCTGGCTGCTGGATCTGGAACAGCAAACGGCGATCTGTTAATTAGCTGTTGGTGGAAAGTAAAGCATCAGCCATTTGTCAGCAGAAGGCGCGTTTTTTCTGAAAAGAAAAGGCGAAGTGTGCGTCGCTTCAAAAATCTGCTACCTCGTTGGCGTTAAAACTTGCCAGAAAGGCCGGATCGGGGCCAAAATCATTGAAACGTTTCAGCGTTGTCGGCACAGACAGTTAGCGGCCTGAGGGGCCGTTTTCCGGCCCTGTAGCTGAAACGATTCAATGAAGCAGTGAGGAGAACTATGTTCCAGCTTGAACTGAATGCAATTCATCCCGGCGCCAGGGCCGGAGATAAAGAAGAGGCTATCCGTCAGGTAGCGGCTGCGTTGACCTCGGCCGGCAATGTCGGCGAAGGGTATGTCAACGGCATGCTGGCCCGCGAACAGCAAACCTCGACCTATCTCGGCAACGGCATCGCGATTCCCCACGGCACAACCGATACGCGCGATCTGGTACTGAAAACCGGCGTGCAGGTTTTCCAGTTCCCGCAGGGCATCGCCTGGGGTGAAGATCAGACCGTTTATGTCGCTATTGGCATCGCCGCTAAATCGGACGAGCACCTGACGCTGCTGCGCCAGCTGACGCACGTCCTGAGCGACGACAGCGTAGCGGAACAGCTGAAAACCACCGACTCCGCGGAGACGCTGCGTAGCCTGCTGATGGGCGAAAAACAGGGAACGGAATTCAAATTCGACACTTCGCTGATCACCGTCGACGTGGCGGCCAGCGATCTGATCACCCTGCAGGCGCTGAACGCGGGTCGCCTGCAGCAGGCTGGCGCGGTTGACGCCAGCTTCGTCAGCCGCGTCATCGCCTCGCGTCCGCTGAACCTGGGGCAGGGCGTCTGGCTGAGCGACAGCGCTGAGGGCAACCTGGGCAGCGCCGTCGCCGTAAGCCGCAGCGCGACGCCTTTTGATGTCGATGGCGAAAAAGCCGCGCTGCTGGTCACCGTTGCGGTGGCCGACGAGCAGCCGCTGAACGTGCTGAACTACTTAAGCGATCTGTTGATTAAACAGAAGGCGGAGCGCCTGCTGAGCGCTGACGCGGCGGGCATTCTGGCGCTGCTGACCAGCGAAGTTTCCGAGCAGGCCGACGTGCTGACGGAAGAGTTCACTATCCGCAACGAACATGGCCTGCATGCTCGTCCGGGCACGGCGCTGGTTAGCGTTATCAAGAAATTTAACTGCGACGTTACGGTGACCAACCTTGACGGTAGCGGCAAACCGGCCAACGGCCGCAGCCTGATGAAAGTGGTGGCGCTGGGCGTGAAAAAAGGCCACCGCCTGCGCTTCACCGCCAGCGGCGAAGATGCCCGCGCGGCGCTGGATGCGATCGGCGAGGCAATCAACGCCGGTCTGGGCGAGGGGGCGGCATGAGCAGACGCGTAGCAACTATTACGCTGAACCCGGCCTACGATTTAGTGGGCTACACGCCGGAAGTTGAGCGCGGCGAAGTTAACCTGGTAAAAACCACCGGACTTCACGCCGCTGGCAAAGGCATTAACGTCGCCAAGGTGCTGAAGGATCTGGGCATTGACGTCACCGTCGGCGGCTTTTTAGGCAAAGAGAACCAGGACGGCTTTCAGCATCTGTTCAGCGAGCTGGGCATCGCCAACCGTTTTCAGGTAGTGGAAGGCCGTACCCGCATCAACGTCAAGCTGACCGAGAAAGATGGCGAAGTTACCGATCTTAACTTCTCCGGCTTCGATGTAACGCCGCAGGACTGGGAGCGTTTCACGGCCGACTCGCTGAGCTGGCTGGGTCAGTTCGATATGGTTTGCGTCAGCGGCAGTCTGCCGGCAGGCGTCAAACCTGAAGCCTTTACGGAGTGGATGAGCGCGCTGCGCACGCATTGTCCCTGCATTATTTTCGACAGCAGCCGCGAAGCGCTGGTGGCCGGCCTGAAAGCCGCGCCCTGGCTGGTGAAGCCAAACCGGCGCGAGCTGGAAATCTGGGCCGGGCGCAAGCTGCCGACTCTGCAGGATGTGATTGAGGCGGCGCATGCGCTGCGCGAACAGGGGATCGCCCACGTGGTGATTTCGCTGGGGGCAGAAGGCGCGCTGTGGGTTAACGCTTCAGGCGAATGGATCGCCAAACCGCCAGCCTGTGAGGTGGTGAGTACCGTGGGTGCGGGAGATTCGATGGTTGGCGGGCTGATTTACGGCCTGCTGATGCGTGAATCCAGCGAGCATACCCTGCGTCTGGCCACCGCCGTGGCAGCCCTGGCGGTAAGCCAGAGCAACGTGGGCATTACCGATCGTACCCAGTTGGCCGCGATGATGGCGCGCGTCGACCTGAAACCCTTTAACTGACAGCAGGAGAGGCATAATGAAAACGCTGCTGATACTTGATCCTTCGCTGGGGCTGGCTACCAGCCATCTGGCAAAAAATATCACCAGAGCGGCCGCAGCCGCGAAAGGGCTGACGCTGACGGAAAACCTGGCGGAAGCCGGGCAGATTATCCTCGTGGGCGAAATGCCGCCTGCGAATAGCGATTTGACAGGCAAAGCCGTTTACCAGACCACGGCTGAACGGCTGCTGCGCCAGCCGGATGTGGAGCTGGACAAAGCGCAAACCGAGGCGAAAGCCTGGACGGCCGTAGCCAAACCGGCAGTGGCAAACAGCGCCGCCGACGTGGTCGCCAGCGGGCCAAAACGTATCGTGGCGGTGACGGCCTGTCCGACCGGCGTGGCACATACCTTTATGGCGGCGGAAGCCATTGACGCCGAAGCGAAAAAACGCGGCTGGTGGGTGAAGGTAGAAACGCGCGGCTCCGTAGGCGCGGGCAATGCCATCACGCCGGAAGAAGTGGCGGAAGCCGATCTGGTTATCGTGGCGGCGGATATTGAAGTCGATCTGGCGAAGTTCGCCGGTAAGCCGATGTACCGTACCTCTACCGGACTGGCGCTAAAGAAAACCGCGCAGGAGTTTGATAAAGCGCTGGCGCAGGCTAAACCTTATCAGCCGCAGGGCGGCGGCCAGCCAGCGGCGCAGGGCGAGAAAAAAGAGAGCGCGGGCGCCTATCGTCACCTGTTGACCGGCGTTTCCTATATGCTGCCGATGGTGGTAGCGGGCGGCTTAAGCATTGCGCTTTCCTTCGCCTTCGGTATTACCGCTTTTAAAGAGCAGGGTACGCTGGCGGCAGCGCTGATGGAGATCGGCGGCGGCAGCGCCTTTAAGCTGATGGTGCCGGTGCTGGCAGGCTTTATCGCCTTCTCGATTGCCGACCGTCCGGGCCTGACGCCGGGTCTGATCGGCGGCTGGCTGGCCAGTACCATCAACGCTGGCTTCCTGGGCGGCATCATCGCCGGTTTCATCGCCGGTTACGCCGCGAAATTTATCAGTTCTAAACTCAGGCTGCCGCAGAGTATGGAGGCGCTGAAACCGATCCTGATTATTCCGCTGGTCGCCAGCCTGATCACCGGCCTGCTGATGATCTATGTGGTGGGCGGCCCGGTTGCAAAAATCATGGAAGGGCTGACTCACTGGCTGAGCAATATGGGCACCGGCAACGCCGTGCTGCTGGGCGCGGTGCTGGGCGGCATGATGTGTACCGATATGGGTGGCCCGGTGAACAAAGTGGCTTACGCTTTTGGTGTCGGCCTGCTCAGTTCGCAAACCTATGCGCCGATGGCCGCTATTATGGCTGGCGGCATGGTGCCGCCGCTGGCGATGGGTCTGGCGACGCTGGTTGCGCGCAGGAAGTTCAACAAAGGTCAGCAGGAAGGCGGTAAAGCGGCGCTGGTACTGGGACTGTGCTTTATTTCCGAAGGCGCTATCCCGTTCGCGGCCCGCGATCCGATGCGAGTGTTGCCATGCTGTATCATTGGCGGCGCGCTGACAGGCGCAATCTCAATGTGGGTAGGCGCGAAACTGATGGCGCCGCACGGCGGCCTGTTTGTGCTGCTGATCCCAGGCGCGATTACGCCGGTGCTGGGCTATCTGCTGGCGATTATCGCCGGTACGCTGGTGGCTGGCCTCTCTTACGCGGTGCTGAAGCGCCCGGAAGCGGAAATGGCTAAAGCCTGAGTGCGGTAGAGTGATAAAAAGCGCGGGCGACCGCGCTTTTTTTTCGTCTGTCAGTTCTGTTCCGACTTGAGCCAGGCGATTTCATCTTTCCAGATATCGGGATTGACGGTTTCCAGAATTAATGGGATATGGTCGAAACGGCTGTCCTTCATCAACCAACTGAACACCGTTTTGCCGATATTGCCTTCGCCGAGACTGTGGTGACGATCGACGCGACTGGCAAATGCGCTTTTCGCGTCGTTCAGGTGCATACCGCGCAGATACTTAAAGCCCACGATGCGCTCAAATTCTTCAAACGTTTTTACGCAATCCTCCTCGGTACGCAGATCGTAACCGCCCGCGAAAGCGTGACAGGTATCAATACAGACGCCGACGCGTGATTTATCCTCCACGCCATCAATAATCGCCGCCAGATGCTCGAAGCGAAAGCCCAGGTTGCTGCCCTGGCCAGCGGTGTTTTCAATCACCGCCGTGACGTTTTGCGTCTTATCCAGCGCGATATTGACCGATTCGGCGATACGCTTCAGGCAGGCTTCTTCGTCAATCTGCTGCAGATGGCTGCCCGGATGGAAATTCAACAGCGTCAGGCCCAGCTGGTCGCAGCGCTGCAGCTCGTCGATAAAGGCAACGCGCGATTTCTCCAGCGCCTCCTCCAGCGGATGGCCCAGGTTAATCAGAAAACTGTCGTGCGGCAGGATCTGCGCGGCGCTGTAGTTATATTTCTCGCAGGCGTTGCGAAAGGCGGAAATCACCTCTTTGCCGAGCGGCGCCGCGCGCCACTGGCGCTGATTTTTGGTAAAAAGCGCAAAGGCCGTCGCCTCGATTTCATGGGCGCGCAGCACCGCCTGATCCACGCCGCCGGACGCGCTGACGTGGGCGCCGATATATTTCATGCCTGCTCTCCTGTCTGTTCTTCTGAAGCGGGCCATCATAACCGGAAACGGCGCGAAATTATGCCAGCAAATGTTGGATCGCCAGGTTAATTGCGCCGCCGCCCGCCAGTAGCCAGACAAACAGCAGCAGGCCCAGCAGCAAAGGCTTGAGTCCCGCCTGCTTCAGCAGGCTGAATTTCGTGGTTATGCCCAGCGCGGTCATTGCGACAGCCAGTAAAAAATTATCCACCGCGTTCAGAACAGCGACATACGGTTGCGGCAACAGATGCAGCGAATTAAACAGCGCCACGCCGATAAAGCCCAGCGCGAACCAGGGAAAGCTCACGCCGCCGCCAGCGTGGCCAACGCCACCAAAGCGGCTCAGCAGCAGCAGAAAAGGCGCCAGCATCATTACCCGCAACATTTTGGCGATCATCGCGGCGTTCTCCGCTTCCGGGCCGATGGCGTGACCCGCCGCGACAACCTGCGCAACTTCATGTAGCGTGGAGCCGGTAAAAATGCCCCATTGCGTGGGCGTCATATTCAGCAGCGTTGTGCCGATTTCGCGCCACAGCAGCGGGTAAAGAAAAATGCCGAGCGTGCCGAACAGCACAACGGTAGCTACCGCGACGGCAACTTTTTGCGGCTCCGCTTTAATCACCGGTTCCGTGGCCATAATCGCCGCCGCGCCGCAGATGCTGCTGCCGGCGCCAATCAGCCAGGCGGTATCGCGATCTAACCCCAGCACGCGGCGACCCAGCCAGCACGCCAGCAGAAAGGTGGAGGTCAGCGTCAGCAGATCGGTCAGCACGCCGCTCAGCCCGATAGCGGTGATTTGCTGAACGGTCAGACGAAAACCGTACAGCACGATCCCAAGCCGCAGCAGTTTCTGTTTGGCGAAAAGCACGCCGGCGTCGCAGCGCCAGGCCAGCCTGCTATAAAAGGTATTGCCTACGACAATACCGGCCAGCATCGCCAGCGTCAGGCTGCCCAGTCCGCTGGCCGCAACAGCAGGCTGACTGCCGAGCCAGCCCGCGACGGCGGCCAGCAACAGCGTCAGCGTCAGACCCGCGGCATAACGCAGCGGCGTTGAAAGTGAAGGCGTAAAGGAAAGTTCGGCCATAGTCAGGTTCCTCCAGAAGACTTGCGCAGCATGACGCAGCCTGGCTTAAAGGAGAAATTGTTTATATATTTATAATTAACCGGAATAAGTGATATAAGAGAGGGCAGGATGTTCAGACGATTCAGAAAGTGGGCGAGCCTGATGCGCAAAAATGGCGTCACGCTCTGGTATGCCTGTCGCGACCCGCGCACGCCGCTCTGGCAGAAAGGCATAGCCGTGGGTCTGGCGGTTTACGCCTTCAGCCCGATCGATCTGATCCCGGATTTTATTCCGGTGGTGGGACTTCTGGACGACGCCGCTATCGTGCCTGTCGGCATGATGTTGCTGCTGCGTCTGCTGCCAGAGGAGGTGCGGCTGGAGAGCCAGCGGCGCATCGCCGCCACCCAGGCAAAGCGGAAAACAGGCCGTCGCATGGGAATGATCCTGCTGCTGTGGCTGATGATTGTTATCGGGCTGGCGCTCTGGTACGCCAGGTAAGGAAAAATAATGCATATCACCTTAAGGCAGCTTGAAGTCTTTGCCGAAGTGCTGAAAAGCGGTTCGACCACTCAGGCGTCGCAGGTGCTGGCACTGTCGCAGTCGGCGGTCAGCGCGGCGCTGGCGGATCTGGAAAATCAGCTTGGCGTACAGCTATTTGACCGGCCGGGAAAGCGGCTGATGGTCAACGAGCACGGCAGGCTGCTTTATCCGCGTGTGGTCGCGCTGCTGGAACAGGCCACGGAGATTGAACAGCTGTTTCGGGAAGATAGCGGCGCGCTGCGGGTCTACGCCAGCAGCACCATCGGCAACTATATGCTGCCGGGCATGATCGCCGGCTGGCGGCGTGATTTCCCCGATCTGCCGCTGGAGCTGAGCGTCGGTAACAGCCAGGACGTGATTAACGCCGTGGTCGATTTTCGCGTGGACGTCGGGTTTATTGAAGGGCCGTGCCACGTCAGCGAGCTGATCGGCGAGCCCTGGCTGGAGGATGAGCTGGTGGTGTTCGCCGCTGCCGAAGCGGCTATTCTGCGCCAGCCCGTCACGCTGCAGGCCCTGGCGGCCGCGCCGTGGATCCTGCGCGAGCACGGCTCCGGCACTCGTGAAATTGTCGACTACCTGCTGCTTTCCCATCTGCCGCAGTTCAGCCTGGCGCTGGAGCTGGGTAACTCCGAGGCGATTAAACACGCCGTTCGCCACGGCATGGGCATCAGCTGCCTGTCGCGCCGGGTAATCGCCGAGCAGCTGGCTGCCGGAACGCTGCGAGAGGTGCCCATTCCGCTGCCAAAGCTCAAGCGCACTCTATATCGCGTTCATCACCGTCAAAAACATCTGTCGAAAGCACTGCTGCGCTTTTTAAGCTACTGCGCTGGATAACAGGGAACGCGCCAGCGCGGCAATCGGAAAGACTCTTTTACCGGGCGCTAATAATTCCTGACGGATCATGAAGCTATCTTATAACGTCGCTGAATTACTTCTTCTGACGGAGGAGTTTGTTACAATCGCGCCTCATTTTAGCCAGAGCACAGCATTTACCAATGGATCATGACACAAAAACAACACAACAGCCTGAATTACAGCGCAAACTAAAAGCGCGTCACCTGACGATGATCGCCATCGGCGGCTCGATCGGCACCGGACTTTTCGTCGCTTCCGGCGCAACCATCTCCCAGGCGGGGCCGGGCGGCGCGCTACTCTCCTATGCTTTAATCGGCCTGATGGTCTACTTCCTGATGACCAGCCTCGGCGAACTGGCGGCCTTTATGCCGGTATCCGGTTCCTTTTCCACCTATGGCTCCAACTTCGTTGAGGAAGGTTTCGGCTTCGCGCTGGGCTGGAACTACTGGTACAACTGGGCGGTGACCGTGGCTATCGAACTGGTGGCGGCGCAGCTGGTCATGACCTACTGGTTCCCCGACACGCCCGGCTGGATCTGGAGCGTAATCTTCCTGGGCGCCATCTTTCTGCTCAACTACATTTCGGTAAAGGGCTTTGGTGAGGCAGAATACTGGTTCTCCCTGATCAAAGTGGTCACTGTGGTGATTTTTATCGTAGTGGGCGTGATGATGATCCTGGGCATCCTGCGCGGCGACGCGCCGGTCGCGGGCTGGCAGAACTGGCAAATCGGCGACGCGCCTTTCTCCGGCGGCTTCGCCGCGATGATCGGCGTAGCGATGATCGCCGGCTTCTCTTTCCAGGGAACCGAACTGATCGGCATCGCCGCGGGCGAATCGGAAGATCCGGCCAAAAATATTCCGCGCTCGGTTCGTCAGGTCTTCTGGCGTATTCTGCTGTTCTATATCCTGGCAATCCTGGTGATCAGCCTGATCATTCCTTATACCGATCCAAGCCTGCTGCGCAACGACGTGAAGGATATCAGCGTCAGCCCGTTCACGCTGGTGTTCAAACATGCCGGACTGCTGTCGGCGGCGGCGATTATGAACGCCGTGATCCTGACCGCCATTCTGTCGGCAGGCAACTCGGGCATGTACGCTTCAACTCGCATGTTGTTTACGCTGGCACGTGAAGGTAAGGCGCCTGCGATTTTCGGCAAACTCTCCAAAGGCGGCGTGCCGCGCAACGCGCTGTATGCCACCACGGTCGTCGCCGCGCTCTGCTTCCTGACCTCTATGTTCGGCAACCAGACGGTTTATCTGTGGCTGCTGAACACCTCCGGCATGACGGGCTTTATCGCCTGGCTGGGGATTGCGATCAGCCATTACCGTTTCCGTCGCGGCTACGTAGCGCAGGGCCATGACATCAAGGATCTGCCTTATCGCTCGAAGTTCTTCCCGCTGGGGCCAATCTTCGCCTTTGTGCTCTGCCTGATTATTACGCTGGGGCAGAACTACCAGGCGTTTCTGGCGGATCGCATCGACTGGTACGGCGCGGCGGCGACCTATATCGGCATTCCGCTGTTCCTGATTATCTGGTTCGGCTACAAGCTGACCAAAGGCACGCGCTTTGTGAAATACAGCGAAATGCAGTTTCCGAAAATCAAATAATCGCCACTCCCTGTAAGGCGCGGTTTCCGCGCCTTTCTCCCCTGACACACTCCGTTACACATATGATTGATAACTATTATCATTTCCTTTATTGTTAGCGCCGTAAGTTTTTCGCTTTGCTAATTTTGCAGGGTTTGCGAGAAGCGTTTCGCAAATTCAATCACAGGTAGAAATCATGAGCGTGACCCACAACCCCGACCGCTGCGGTATGCAACAGCATGCAGGCGCGATGGATCGATATCATTATCTGCTGCGTCGCCGCCTGTTTTTTATGGGCGTACTGGTGCTGGCCATCCTCGCTTCGCTGCTGTTTGACTTTACGCTGGGGCCGTCTGGCCTGTCGCTGGAAACCCTGTGGCAAACGCTGATCTCGCCTGCGAGCGTGGATGCCGGTTCACGTGTGATCGTCTGGGATATTCGTCTGCCTTATGCGCTGATGGCGGTGGTAGTGGGGCTGGCGCTGGGGCTTGCCGGCGCGGAAATGCAGACCATCCTGAATAACCCGCTCGCCAGCCCGTTTACGCTGGGCGTCTCTTCCGCCGCCGCTTTCGGCGCCGCTTTAGCTATCGTACTGGGTATCGGCCTGCCGGGTATTCCGGATCAGTGGTTTATCTCCGCTAACGCCTTTATTTTCGCGCTGCTGGCGGCGCTGATGCTGGACGGCGTCACCCGCTGGACGCGCGTGGCGACTTCCGGCGTAGTGCTGTTCGGCATCGCGCTGGTTTTTACCTTTAACGCGCTGGTTTCCATGATGCAGTTTATCGCCAGCGAAGATACCTTGCAGGGGCTGGTGTTCTGGACGATGGGCAGCCTGGCCCGCGCTTCCTGGGAGAAGCTCGGCGTGCTGACGCTGGCGCTGCTGGTTATTCTGCCGTTTTCCATGATGAGTGCCTGGAAGCTGACCGCGCTGCGCCTGGGCGAAGATCGCGCCATCAGCTTCGGCATCGACGTGCGTCGCCTGCGCCTGGGCACGCTGCTGCGTATCAGTATTCTCTCCGCGCTGGCGGTGGCTTTCGTCGGGCCAATCGGCTTTATCGGCCTGGTGGCGCCGCATATCGCTCGCCTGATTTTCGGTGAAGATCACCGCTTCTATCTGCCGGCCAGTGCGCTGACCGGCGCGCTGGTGCTGTCGATGGCGTCGGTGGTTTCCAAAAATCTGGTGCCTGGCGTGATTATTCCCGTGGGCATAGTGACGTCGCTGGTTGGCGTACCTTTCTTCCTGAGTATTATTCTGCGTCATCGGGGGAACGTCTGATGGATGGCTTAAAAATCAGCAGCTTTCATGCCGGCTATCCGAAACGTAAAATTATCAGCGATCTGAACGTGCCGCTGCTGCCGCGCGGCAAAATTACCGTGCTGCTGGGACCAAACGGCTGTGGTAAATCAACGCTGCTGCGTTCGATTGCCGGCCTCAATCAGGCGCAGGGCGAGCTGTGGCTGAACGGCACCGAATTGCTGAGCCAGCCCTTCGCGAAACGTGCGGAAAAGGTGGTTTACCTGCCGCAGTCGCTGCCTGCCGGCGTACATCTGCACGTGCTCGAATCTATTATCGTCGCCCAGCGCGCTTCCGGCGGCCGCAGCAGTGCGACAAGCGAAGCGGAAGTGATGGCGCTGCTGGAAAGGCTCGGCATCGCGCATCTGGCGCTGAGCTATCTCGATCAGCTCTCCGGCGGGCAAAAGCAGCTGGTAGGGCTGGCGCAGTCGCTGATCCGTCGTCCGGAGCTGCTGCTGCTGGACGAGCCGCTTAGCGCGCTGGATTTAAACTATCAGTTCCACGTGATGGATCTGGTACGTCGCGAAACCAGCAAGCGCAATATCGTTACCGTCGTGGTGGTGCACGATATCAATATCGCTCTGCGTCACGGTCAGCATGTCTTGATGCTGCAAGACGGCGGGCTGATTGCGGACGGTCTGCCGGAAGAGGTGATCACGCCGGAAAGCCTGGCGAAGGTCTATGGCGTACGCGGCCGTATCGAGCGCTGCTCGCAGGGCACACCTCAGGTGCTGATCGACGGTCTGGTCAGCGAGCCGGTTTGCTAGCGCGGAGTTGTGTACCACGATAAAAGGCCGGGAAAATCCCGGCCTTAGTTTTATCCCAGCAAATACTTAGCGTGAAAGCGCAGATGGTCTTCCACAAAGCTGGCGATAAAGTAGTAGCTGTGATCGTAGCCAGGCTGAATGCGCACGGTCAGCGGATAACCTTTCTCCTGAGCGATGGCCTCCAGCCTTTCCGGACGCAGCTGATCGGCGAGAAACTGGTCGCTGTCGCCCTGATCCAGCAGCATCGGCAGCGGTTGCGTCGCCTGCTGCAGCAGCGAGCAGCTGTCCCAGGCTTCCCACAGGCTGCGATCCTCGCCCAGATAGGCCGTAAAGGCCTTTTCGCCCCACGGTACCTGTGAAGGATTGACGATCGGCGCGAAAGCAGAGGCCGAGACGAAACGCTGCGGGTTACGCAACGCCAGCATCAGCGCGCCGTGACCGCCCATGGAATGGCCCATAATCGCCTGACGATCGCTGACGTTGAAGTTGCCGGCGATAAGCGCGGGCAGCTCTTCGGTCAGGTAGTCATACATGCGGAAATGCGCATCCCACGGCGCCTGCGTGGCGTTCAGATAAAATCCTGCGCCCTGGCCCAGATCGTAAGCTTCGTCATTCGGAACGACCTCGCCGCGCGGGCTGGTATCCGGCATCACCAGCACCAGACCCAACTCCGCCGCTACGCGCTGCGCGCCCGACTTGGTTGAGAAATTCTCGTCGCTGCAGGTCAGGCCGGCCAGAAACCACAGCACCGGCGGCGGCTCATCGCTTTTCGGACCGGGCAGAAAAATGCTGAAGGTCATCGAGCAGTTCAGCGTGGCCGACAGATGGCGATAGCGCTGCTGCCAGCCGCCAAACATGCGGTGTTCTTCAAGTAGCTCCAGGCTGGAGGTCATCCCTGTCTCCTTATTTAAAGTGCACCACGGAACGAATCGATTTCCCTTCGTGCATCAGGTCAAACGCGTCGTTAATCTCTTCCAGCGGCATATTGTGGGTAATGAAATCGTTAAGCTGGAACTCGCCGTCCAGATAGCGCTGGACGATGCCCGGCAGCTCGGAACGGCCTTTCACGCCGCCGAAAGCGGAACCGCGCCAGACGCGACCGGTCACCAGCTGGAACGGACGGGTGGAAATCTCTTCGCCCGCGCCCGCCACGCCGATAATCACCGGCTCGCCCCAGCCTTTGTGGCAGCACTCCAGCGCCGAGCGCATCACGTTCACGTTGCCGATGCACTCAAAGGAGAAATCGACGCCGCCGTCGGTCATTTCCACGATAACGTCCTGAATCGGCTTATCGTAATCTTTCGGGTTAACCAGATCGGTGGCGCCCAGCTTTCTGGCCAGATCGAACTTGCTGGTGTTGAGATCGATACCGATAATGCGGCCCGCTTTCGCCATTTTCGCGCCGATAATCGCGGAAAGGCCAATGCCGCCCAGGCCGAAGATCGCCACGGTGTCGCCTTCTTTGACCTTCGCCGTGTTCATCACCGCGCCCATACCGGTAGTGACGCCGCAGCCCAGCAGGCAAACTTCTTCCAGCGGCGCTTCCTTGCTGATTTTCGCCAGCGAGATTTCCGGGATCACGGTGTATTCAGAGAAGGTCGATGTCCCCATATAGTGGAAAATCGGTTTGCCGTCTTTAAAGAAGCGCGTGGTGCCATCCGGCATCAAGCCTTTGCCCTGAGTAGCGCGAATCGCCTGGCAGAGGTTGGTTTTGCCGGAAAGACAGAATTTACATTTGCCGCACTCCGGCGTGTAAAGCGGGATCACGTGATCGCCGACCGCCACGCTGGTCACGCCTTCGCCGACCGCTTCGACGATGCCGCCGCCTTCATGGCCCAGAATTGCCGGGAAAACGCCTTCAGGATCCTTGCCGGAAAGCGTATAAGCATCCGTGTGGCAGACGCCGGTGGCCACGATGCGCACCAGCACTTCGCCTTTCTGCGGCGGCATCAGATCCACTTCTTCAATTTTCAACGGCTCGCCGGCGGCCCAGGCAACAGCGGCGCGAGTTTTGATCATCTGCATATCGGTATTATTCCTTATAAGGGTGCCTTTCGGCACGGGTGGGGCGAGCGGCCCGAAGCCGCGTAAACCCATTAATTATGGCTGAATTTCGTCATCCGGCGATTGCTCTATAATCAGATACTTCAGCGCCTTGACGTTGGGCGTGAAGGCGTCACGACGCCAGACAAGATAAGTGGCGGTAGCGCTGATTTCGGCTGGCAGCTCGTGCCGCTGTACCTGACCGGGATCGGCTATCTTCGCCAGCACCGACTCCGGCAGTATCGCCACGCCAGCGCCGCTGGCCACGCAGGCCAGCATGGCGTGGTAAGACTGAATCTCCATAAACTGACCGGGCGAAACGCCGCCCTGACGAAACCAGTTTTCCAGCCGCAGGCGATAAGAGCAGCCGGGACGAAAGGCAAACAGCGTATCGCCAGCGGCATCGGCAGGATGAGTAATCGGCACGTGCCTCAGGTTGCTGATCAGCACCATACGTTCGGCGAAGGCCTTACAGCTGTTCAGCTCGTCCGCCACTACCGGGCCTTCCGCCAGCGCCGCCGCCAGGGTGCCTTTGCGTACCTGCTCGATAATTTCGCCGGAGGTGCCGGTTATCAGCGACAGCGCGACCTCGGGGTAGCGCTGGTGGTAGGACGCCAGCAAAGAGGGCAGATGAACGGCTGCGGTGCTCTCCATTGAGCCTAACGCGAAGGCGCCGCCCGGTTCGCCGTTATGGGTCATCGCCAGCGCCTCTTCGCTGAGCGCCAGAATGCGCTGCGCATAGCAAAGAAAGTTGTGGCCCATCGGGGAAAGCCGCAGGCGCTGCTTTTCACGAATAAAGAGATCGATGCCCGTTTCCTGCTCCAGCTGGCGCAGCCTGGTGGTCAAATTGGACGGCACGCGATGCAGCTGCTCAGCGGCGCGCGCCAGCGAACCGGTTTCGGCCACCGCGCAGAACATCTTAAGCTGGGTCAGATCCATTTATTCTCTTTTCGTAAGCAAGTTGATCACTATTATTCACTTTTTGTAAGTCTATCCATGATGCAGACTGGCTGCAACACTTTCATGACAGCAGAAGGAACAAAGCATGGCGGGACGAGTAGCGCTGAGCGCGTTTATTGCGCTGATCGTGGCGATGGGCATTGGACGGTTTACCTTTACGCCTCAGGTGCCGCTGATGATTGCCGACGGGCAGCTGACGCTGACCAGCGCGGCGGTGGTCGCGGCCTTTAACTATCTGGGCTACCTTTGCGGCTCGTGGCATGCGATGCGTACCACCACGCGGGTGGAAGCGAAACTGAAAGCGGGTATCGGCGGCGCGGTGATGCTGACGCTGCTTTCCGCCTGCGTCTCCGACGCCTGGCTGCATGGCCTGGTGCGCTTTGTGATTGGCTGGGCCAGCGGCTGGACAATGGTGCTGGTGGCGGCCTGGAGCAACGATCGGCTGCATAAGTATGGCCGTCCCGGCTTAAGCGCCGCAGTGTTTGCCGGGCCGGGCGCGGGGATTTTCCTCAGCGGGCTGCTGGCGGTTTTCCTGCACGCGCAGCAGGTCAGCGCCGCGCAGGCCTGGTGCGCTTATGGCGTGCTGGCGCTGATTTTAGTGTTACCCATCCTGCGTTTTCTGCCGCGCAAAGGCGAGCTTCATCGTCCCGAAACGGCGCCGGAGCCGCTGTTGCTGACATCAGGGCTGAAAAAGCTGGTCTGGAGCTACAGCCTGGCCGGCTTCGGTTACATTATTCCGGCCACCTTTATGTCGCAGATGGCGACCGCACGCTTTCCCGACAGCGCCTTTGCCCAGTTTGTCTGGCCTGTTTTCGGCGGGACGGCGGTGCTGGGCGTGGGACTGGGCATTCTGCTGCGGCGTTTCGGTTCCACCAATACGCGGCTGGCGCTGAATCTGTGGGCGCAGGCGCTGGGCGTTTTTTGCGCTGCGCTGGTGCCGGGTTTGAGCGGGCTGCTCGTGGGTTCGGTGCTGATGGGCATGCCTTTTCTGAACCTGGTCTATCTATCGCTGCAGTACGCCCGCGAAATGGCGCCGCTGCACAGCCGCTATATGGCAGGTTTGTTAACCACCGGCTACGCCGTAGGGCAGCTGACAGGGCCGCTGGTTTCCGCGCTGTCCACTACGCTGAGCCATCGACTGGAGCCAGCGCTGTATGTGGCGGGCGCGAGTCTGCTGCTGGCCGGCACGCTGGTCTGGCGACGCGATACCGCCTCGACGTAAAGCCGATTCAGGCCAATTGGATTGATTACTGGATTAACGTCGCGTTGTGTACCAAAATACCGCCTCTGAAATTGTACCGGTCCCGTCGGACTGGCGTCACATCTGCTGGAGAAAAAATCGCCATGGCTACGTTAAGTCAGGAAGCCACACTTGTTCACGAAGCGCTGCTCGCACGTGGACTGGAAACCCCACTACGCTCGCCTGCGCGTGATATGGATGACGAAACCCGCAGACGGCTGATCGCCGGTCATATGACTGAAGTAATGCAGCTGCTCAATCTGGATTTAGAAGATGACAGCCTGATGGAGACGCCGCACCGCATCGCGAAAATGTATGTGAATGAGGTTTTCTCCGGTCTGGACTACGCTAACTTCCCGAAAATCACCCTGATTGAAAACAAAATGAAGGTGGATGAAATGGTGACGGTGCGTGATATCACGCTGACCAGCACCTGCGAACATCATTTTGTGATTATCGACGGCAAGGCGACGGTAGCCTATATCCCTAAAGACAAGGTGATCGGCCTGTCGAAGATTAACCGCATCGTGCAGTTTTTCTCTTCGCGCCCACAGGTGCAGGAACGTCTGACCCAGCAGGTCCTGATCGCGCTACAGACGCTGCTCGGCACCAATAACGTCGCGGTTTCTATCGACGCAGTACACTACTGCGTGAAAGCGCGAGGCATTCGCGACGCCACCAGCGCCACGACCACCACTTCGCTGGGCGGCCTGTTCAAATCCAGTCAGAACACGCGCCAGGAATTTCTGCGCGCCGTTCGCCATAATTAACCTTTCAGGCGGCTGACTTTCGCCGCCGCGCGTTACGCTCAGGATCTCGCCGATGCCTCGTATTCAGACGCTGGATTTTATTCGGGGCATCGCCATTCTGGGGATCCTGCTGCTTAACATCAACGCCTTCGGCCTGCCTGGCGCCGCCTATCTGAATCCTGCCTGGCAGGGCAGCGTAACGGCGCGCGACGCCTGGAGCTGGGCGCTGGTCGATTTCTTCGCCCAGCTTAAATTTCTGGCGCTGTTTGCGTTGCTGTTTGGCGGCGGCCTGCAGCTGCTGCTTTCCCGAGGTAAAAGCTGGCTACAGGCGCGGCTGAGCTGGCTGGTGCTGTTCGGCTTTCTGCACTGTCTGCTGTTTTGGGAAGGCGATATTCTGCTGGATTACGGGCTGATTGGGCTGGTGGCCTGGCGAATGATCCGCGACGTCGCTTCGACGCGGCAGCTGTTTAATACCGGCGTGACGCTTTATGCGCTGGGCTGCGGCGTGCTGGTGATATTTGGCCTGCTGTCGGGTCATCAGCCGAACAACTCCTGGCTGCCGGGCGCGGCGGACATTCAGTATGAGACTTTCTGGCGAACGCACGGCGGCTGGCAGGCGATGCGCAACCGTCTGGATCTGCTCTCGTCAGGGCTGCTGTCGCTGGCGGCGCAGTATGGCTGGCAGCTGGCCGGTATGATGCTGATTGGCGGCGCGCTGATGCGCAGCGGCTGGCTGCAGGGCCGCTGGAGCCTGGCACATTATCGGCGCGCGGCGTTGATCCTGCTGCTGGCGGCGGCGGCGATTGAAATTCCGGGCATCTGTCTGCAGTGGCGAGCCGGCTGGGCATTTTATCCCAGCGCCTTCTGGCTGCAGCTGCCGCGCGAGCTAAGCGCGCCGCTACAGGCGACAGGTTACGCCGCACTCTGTTTTGGCTTCTGGCCCGTGCTGGCGCCCCTTAAAATCACGCGCGCCGTCAGCAGTGTAGGGCGGATGGCGCTGAGCAACTATCTGCTGCAAACGCTGCTCTGCACCACGCTGTTTAATCACTTTGGCTGGTTTAATCAACTTGACCGGCTGCAGCTGCTGGCTGTCGTGCCCGCGATCTGGCTCTGTAACATTCTTTTCTCCCTGCTGTGGCTGCGCTATTTCCGACAGGGCCCGGTTGAACATATCTGGCGCATTCTTACCCGTTTTGGCGGCGGCGAGCCGCAGCGGTAATGATAGCCGTCACAAATGTGACGGAAACACATGTAACCGTTTTCATCCCTGTGACCTGATTCACGCAGCGTCGCGACGCCCTTTGTCAGAATAGCCTCCGCAATCAATCCATCCGGGAGGGCTATGCAAACCTTATCTTCCACAGGCGCTCAGCCATGATCACTATTCGCGATGTAGCCCGTGAGGCTGGCGTGTCGGTGGCGACGGTATCGCGCGTGCTCAACCATAGCGCGGCGGTCACTCAGGAAACGCGGGAAAGGGTGCTGAGCATCGTCGGTCAGCTGGGCTATCGGCCTAACGCCAACGCGCAGGCGCTGGCTTCTCAGGTCAGCGATACCATTGGCGTAGTGGTAATGGACGTCTCCGACCCCTTTTTCGGTGCGCTGGTCAAAGCGGTGGACACCGTGGCGCAACGTATGCATAAGCATGTACTGATCAACAATTCCTATCATCAGGCCGATAAAGAGCGTCATGCCATCGAAGTGCTGATCCGGCAACGCTGCGGCGCGCTAATCGTACACGCCAAAGCGCTGGCGGACGAAGAGCTGGCGTCGCTGATGGATCAGGTGCCGGGTATGGTGCTGGTCAACCGTGTTGTGGCGGGCTATGCGCATCGCTGCGTCTGCCTGGACAACGTCAGCGGCGCGCTGATGGCGACCCGTATGCTGCAGCAGCAGGGCCATCGGCGCATCGGCTTTTTAGGCTCCAGCCATGCGATAGAAGACAGGGATCAGCGGCGTACGGGCTGGCAGCAGGCGCTGGCGGAACAGGGTATAACGCCTGCCGAAAGCTGGATCGCCAGCGCCGAGCCGGATATGCAGGGCGGCGAAGCGGCGATGGTAGAGCTGCTGGGGCGTAATTTGCAGCTCAGCGCGGTGTTCGCCTATAACGACAGCATGGCCGCCGGCGCGCTGACCGCGCTAAAAGACAACGGCATTGCGGTACCGCAGCAGCTGTCGGTGATCGGCTTCGACGATATTCCTGTTTCGCGCTATACCGATCCGCAACTGACCACGGTACGTTATCCCATTGTATCTATGGCCAAACTCGCCACGGAACTGGCGCTGAAAGGCGCAGTAGGGCTGCTCGACGAATCGGCCACGCACTGTTTCATGCCGACGCTGGTGCGGCGTCACTCCGTTGCTGTCTGTCAAAGTGTGGCGGCGATCACTAACCGCAACGATACCGCCATGTAACCGTTTTCAATCCGTGAGTAAGTTCACAGTTAATTAACATCTGCTTCACTAAGATGGCCGTGCCTGGCGGGACAGAACCAGAAGAACACGGTCCGGCCGCATGCACACGCATACCGACCCTACACAGAACCGGAGATAACAATGAAGAAGGCATTCACCCTCACAGCCCTGGTTGCCAGCATGATGTTTGGCGCGACGGCGCAGGCGGCCGATACCCGCATTGGCGTGACGATTTATAAATACGACGACAACTTTATGTCCGTGGTGCGCAAGGATATCGAGAAAGAAGCGAAAAACAGCAGCGGCATCCAGCTGCTGATGAACGACTCGCAGAACAGCCAGTCAACGCAGAACGATCAGGTCGACGTTATGGTCGCGAAGGGCGTGAAGGCGCTGGCGATTAACCTGGTCGACCCGGCTGCGGCTGCGGTGGTGATCAGCAAAGCGAAAGCCAACGATATTCCGGTCGTCTTCTTCAACAAAGAGCCCTCCGCTAAGGCGCTGGCCAGCTATGACAAAGCCTATTACGTCGGCACCGATTCTAAAGAGTCCGGCGTCAAGCAGGGTGAGCTGATCGAGAAACACTGGAAAGCCAATGCAAACTGGGATCTGAACAAAGATGGCGTAGTGCAGTTTGTGCTGCTGAAAGGCGAGCCGGGCCATCCGGATGCCGAAGCGCGCACCAAATATGTGATCGACAAACTGAATCAGGACGGCGTGAAAACGCAGCAGCTGCATCTGGATACCGCCATGTGGGATACCGCGCAGGCGAAGGATAAGATGGACGCGTGGCTCTCCGGCCCGAACGGCAACAAAATTGAAGTGGTTATCGCCAATAACGATGCGATGGCGATGGGCGCAGTAGAAGCGCTGAAAGCGCACAATAAATCTTCCGTACCGGTGTTTGGCGTGGATGCGCTGCCGGAAGCGCTGGCAATGGTGAAATCTGGCGCGATGGCCGGCACCGTGCTGAACGATGCGGAAAATCAGGCTAAAGCCACTTTTGACATGGCGAAAAACCTGGCGGCGGGTAAACCAGCCACCGAAGGCACTAACTATAAGCTGGACGGCAAAGTAGTGCGCGTCGCCTATGTGCCGGTCGATAAAGACAATCTCGATCAGATTGGCAAATAACGCTTTCCGGGCGCAGCCGCGCCCGTTACCGGGCCTGTCGCTGGACAGGCCCGATCGTAAAACGATCCGCCAGGTAGAATTATGAGCAGCGATCAGGGGCAGTATCTGCTGGAAATGACTAACGTCAGCAAATCCTTTCCGGGCGTAAAGGCGTTAGACAACGTTAATTTAAAAATCCGTCCCCATTCGGTTCACGCGCTGATGGGTGAAAACGGCGCGGGTAAATCGACGCTTTTAAAATGCCTGTTTGGTATTTACAGCAAAGACACGGGAAGCATTGTTTTTCAGGGTAAAGAGATCGATTTTAAAAGCTCCAAAGAGGCGCTGGAAAATGGCGTTTCTATGGTGCATCAGGAATTAAACCTGGTATTACAGCGCACGGTCATGGATAACATGTGGCTGGGACGTTATCCGCGCAAAGGTTTTTTCGTCGATCAGGAAAAAATGTATTGCGATACCAAAGCGATCTTTGAAGAGCTGGATATCGATATCGATCCGCGCGACAAAGTGATCAATCTTTCCGTTTCGCAGATGCAGATGATCGAAATTGCCAAAGCTTTCTCCTATGACGCCAAAATCGTCATTATGGATGAGCCGACCTCTTCATTAACGGAAAAAGAGGTGAACCACCTGTTCACTATTATCCGTAAATTAAAAGCTCGCGGCTGCGGCATCGTTTATATCTCTCACAAAATGGAAGAGATCTTCCAGCTCTGCGACGAGATTACTATTTTGCGCGACGGTCAGTGGATCGCCACCCAGCCGCTGGAAGGGCTGGACATGGATAAGATCATCGCCATGATGGTGGGACGTTCGCTGAACCAGCGCTTCCCGGATAAAACCAACGTGCCGGGTGAAACCATTCTGGAAGTGCGTAACCTGACTTCGCTGCGTCAGCCTTCTATCCGCGATATCTCCTTTGACCTGCGCAAAGGCGAAATCCTGGGCGTGGCCGGGCTGGTGGGCGCCAAACGTACCGATATCGTCGAGACGCTGTTCGGCATCCGCGAAAAGTCAGGCGGCACCATCAAGCTGCACGGCAAAAAAATCAATAACAACTCCGCCAACGAAGCGATAAACCACGGTTTTGCGCTGGTGACGGAAGAGCGGCGCGCCACCGGTATTTACGCCTATCTCGATATTGGCTTTAACTCGCTGATTTCGAATATTCGCAAATATAAAAACTCGATCGGCCTGCTGGATAATAATCGCATGAAAAGCGATACCCAATGGGTTATCGACGCCATGCGGGTAAAAACGCCGGGCCATGCGACCTCCATAGGTTCGCTGTCGGGCGGGAACCAGCAAAAAGTGATTATCGGCCGCTGGCTGCTAACCCAGCCGGAAATATTAATGCTGGACGAACCAACGCGCGGTATCGACGTCGGCGCGAAGTTTGAAATCTATCAGCTCATTTCCGATCTGGCGAAAAAAGAGAAGGGCATCATTATTATCTCTTCCGAAATGCCGGAGCTGCTGGGCATTACCGACAGGATCCTCGTCATGAGTAACGGCATGGTCGCGGGCATTGTCGACACTAAAACTACCACGCAAAACGAAATATTACGTTTGGCATCGAAGCACCTTTAATGAGGCAAGGGCTGACACCATGAATGCTGTAAATAAAAAGAATGCGCTCACCTGGCTGAAAGAAGGTGGCATCTACGTCGTGTTGCTGGTGCTGCTGGCGATTATTATTTTCCAGGACCCGACGTTTTTAAGTCTGATGAACCTGAGTAATATTTTAACCCAGTCTTCCGTGCGTATTATTATCGCGCTCGGCGTGGCGGGCTTAATCGTTACCCAGGGTACCGATCTGTCGGCCGGTCGTCAGGTCGGTCTGGCGGCCGTAGTGGCGGCGACGCTGCTGCAGGCGATGGACAACGCCAACAAAGTATTCCCGCATCTGGATACCGTGCCGATTCCGCTGGTGATCCTGATTGTCTGCGTAGTGGGCGGCCTGATTGGCCTGATCAACGGCGTGATTATCGCCTACCTGAAGGTGACGCCGTTTATCACCACGCTGGGCACGATGATTATCGTCTACGGCATCAACTCGCTCTACTACGACTACGTGGGCGCTTCGCCGATCGCTGGCTTTGACGAAAAGTTTTCGACCTTCGCGCAGGGCTTTATCCGCCTGGGTGATTTCAAGCTCTCCTACATCACGTTTTATGCGGCTATTGCCATCTTCTTTGTCTGGATCCTGTGGAACAAAACCCGCTTCGGCAAAAATATTTTTGCTATCGGCGGCAACCCGGAAGCGGCAAAAGTCTCCGGCGTGAACGTTAACTTCAACCTGATCCTGATTTATGCGCTCTCCGGCGTCTTCTACGCCTTCGGCGGGATGCTGGAAGCGGGCCGTATCGGTTCGGCGACCAACAACCTGGGCTTTATGTATGAGCTGGACGCTATCGCGGCCTGCGTAGTCGGCGGCGTGTCGTTCGCTGGCGGCGTCGGTACCGTTGCGGGCGTGGTAACGGGCGTGCTGATTTTCACCGTAATCAACTACGGCCTGACCTATATCGGCGTTAACCCGTACTGGCAGTACATTATCAAAGGCGGCATCATTATTTTCGCCGTTGCGCTGGACTCGTTAAAGTACGCGCGTAAAAAGTAACGCCTCGCTAAAAAGAAAAGGCCAGATTATCTGGCCTTTTCCCTTTCTGAATCAGAACTGAACGCCTTTGGTCAGCCCGCCATCCACCAGCAGATTGGTGCCGGTAGTGAAACTCGCCGCCTCGCTGGCAAGAAAGACCGTGGCTTTCGCAACTTCCTCTGGCGTCGCCATACGTCCCAGCGGGTTCGCCGCCAGGCATTTGGCGAAGGTTTCCGGCTGATTGCGTTCGATATCGCCCCAGACGCCGTCGCTGAAATAGACGTTGCCCGGCGAAACGGTGTTGACGCGTATTCCGTCCGCGGCATGGCGTTCCGATAAGGTTTTACCATAATGGATCAGCGCCGCTTTCATAATGCCATAGGGTTCGGCAAACATATCCACCTCGCGTCCCGCCACGCTGGATATCAGCACTATCGCCGCCGCAGAAGATTTTTTCAGGTAAGGAAGGGCGGCCTGCACCATGCTCACGGTGCCCATCAAATCGGTATCGAAGGCTTTACGCCATACTTCGGGATCGCTACCGGCCGCCAGCGCGCTGACGTTAGGCACGACGATATCCAGTCCGCCCAGCCGGTTTGCCGCTTCCTGAATCCATTTTTGCATCTGTTCGGAAGAGGTGACGTCGACCGCCGTGCCTTTAGCGCGTGAACCCAGCGCCTGTTGAGCTTCGCTTACGCCTTCAGGGCTGCGGGCGCAAAATTCGACCTGTGCGCCTTCGGCAAGAAAGCACTCCACAATCGCTCGTCCAATTCCGCGCGAGCCGCCGCTGACCAGTACGCGACGATCTTTCAAATTCAGATCCATTTGTCTCTCCTGTTAACATTTGATGAGTAATGCGGGAGACAGACTGACAGAAGAGCGTGGCAGGTTTATAACAATCAGTGCGTTACTGCGGCTGTTTTAGGTCTGCGGACGAGCGTCCGCTTTGGTTTTCTGCTCCAGTTCCAGCAGCTGTTCTGGCGTGACCGCCGGGTAGCTCTGCGCATCTTCCGGAATCTCATGCCTGGCCGGAATCGGCACCAGCGGCCCTAAAAAACGCGGCTCGCGCTTCATCACATAGAGATCGGCCAGCGCGCCCAACCGCGCCGCGACTTCCCGGACGCGAATGTTCAGCATATTTTTGGGCGATGGCACCGCGTAGCACTGCGCCTGAATGCCCATATGCAGCGCGATAAAGAGCGCGCGCTCGCAGTGGAAACGCTGGGTAATGATAATAAAGTCGTTGGTATCAAACACTTTGCGGGTGCGCACAATAGAGTCCAGCGTGCGGAATCCAGCGTAGTCCAGCACGATATCGGCAGGCGCCACGCCGGCGGCAATCAGATCGCGGCGCATGGTCATCGGCTCATTGTAGCTTTGCTGCGCGTTATCGCCGCTCAGCAGCAGATAGTTGACCTTGCCGCTGTTATAGGCGTTAAGCGCGCCCTGCATACGATAAAGGTAATACTGATTAATGACGCCGGTGCGGTAATATTTCGCTGTACCCAGCACCACGCCGACCTGGCGATGGGGCAGAGATTTGAGATTATCGTAGACGTAAGGCGCAGTTTTAACGCTTATCCAGCGATCCAGGCCGAGCGCGACTATTACCATCAGGATAATGAGGGTAACCAGGCCGTAGATCGCGCGTTTTATCATGCCGTACGCTACTCAGAATTAAGCAAAAAAGGTGGCTCAAGGCTACTGTACCCGACGAGGTGAAGCAAGCGGCAGCGTAACGGGCGGTCGCTTTTTGCACAAAACAGAGAGGCAGAGGTAGGGGCGGCGTTGCGCAGGACAGAAGAACCGGGCGCGCGTCGCGCCCGGCTGCAATCATCAGATAGAGGTACGACGATAGTTACGGTATTGCGGCAGCCAGAAATTGGCGGCAATCGCCCGCGACAGCACATCTTCTGAGGTCACTACCGCCACGCCCGCCAGCTGCGCCGCTTTGCCGACCGCCATCGCAATCACTTTCGACACGCCCTGGATATCCTTCACTTCCGGCAATACCGGGCCTTTACCGTCGTTCACCAGCGGCGAACAGTCGGCCAGCGCGCGGCTGGCGGCCATCAGCATACTGTCGGTCACGCGCGTGGCGCCAGAGGCGATAACGCCCAGGCCGATACCGGGGAAGATATAGGAGTTGTTGCACTGGGCGATCGGGTAAGTTTCCCCTTTCCAGCTCACCGGCGCAAACGGACTGCCGGTCGCTACCAGCGCCGCACCGTCCGTCCACTCCATAATATCCTGCGGCGTCGCTTCCACGCGTGAAGTTGGGTTAGAAAGCGGCATCACGATAGGGCGCGCGCAGTGTTTATGCATCTCGCGGATAATCTCTTCGCTGAACAGGCCCGGCTGGCCGGAAACGCCGATCAGAATATCCGGGTGCGCGTTACGCACCACGTCCAGCAGCGACAGCGAGTCGGCATCCGCATCCCAGCTCGCCAGATTCTCGCTCTTCTGCACCAGCTTGCTCTGGAAACCGAGCAGGTTAGGCTGTCGGTCGGTCAGCAGGCCGAAGCGGTCCACCATAAAGACGCGGGCGCGGGCTTCTTCGTCGCTCAGGCCTTCGGACTTCATCTGCGCGATAATCTGTTCGGCGATGCCGCAGCCTGCGGAGCCAGCGCCGAGGAAGACCACTTTCTGCTCGCTCATTTTGCTGCCTGCCGCGCGGCTGGCGGCGATCAGCGTGCCCAGCGTAACGGCGGCGGTGCCCTGAATGTCATCGTTGAAGCAGCAGACTTCGTCGCGATAGCGCTCCAGCAGCGGCATAGCGTTTTTCTGGGCAAAGTCTTCAAACTGCAGCAGCACGTTCGGCCAGCGGCTTTTCACCGCCTGGATAAACTCGTTGACGAAGTTGTCATACTCTTCGCCGGTAATGCGCGGATGGCGCCAGCCCATATAGAGCGGATCGTTAAGCAGCTGCTGATTGTTGGTGCCGACATCCAGCACCACCGGCAGCGTATAGGCCGGGCTGATGCCGCCGCAGGCGGTATAGAGCGACAGCTTGCCGATAGGAATACCCATGCCGCCAATGCCCTGATCGCCCAGGCCGAGGATGCGCTCGCCGTCGGTGACCACGATCACCTTCACATTCTGCTTGGTGGCGTTTTGCAGCATATCTTCGATATTGGCGCGATTTGGATAGGAGATAAACAGCCCGCGCGCGCGACGGTAGATTTCAGAAAAGTGCTCGCAGGCCGCGCCGACGGTCGGTGTATAGATAATCGGCATCATCTCTTCGAGATGGTTGTCCAGCAGGCGATAGAACAGCGTCTCGTTGGTATCCTGGATATTGCGCAGGTAAACGTGCTTGTCGTTGGCGTTTTTAAAATCCTGAAACTGGCGCCAGGCGCGCTGGGCCTGCTCTTCAATGGTTTCCACCGTCTCAGGCAGCAGCCCGTTGAGATTAAAATCGTTGCGCTCTTCCACCGAGAAGGCGCTGCCTTTATTCAGCAGGGGAAACTCCAGCAGAATAGGGCCAGCGTAGGGAATATAAAGAGGGCGTTTACTTTCGTAGTCGAGTTCCATGTAAAATACTCACTGGGATCTAATGTTGTGGCCCAATCCTAAAATAATTCATCTGAAAGTACAGCATTTGTTAACAGCTGATAACAAAAGCGGGCGCTTTGCCGCAACTCAGAGGCTGCGGCCGTTGCGCTCAGCGTAGAGGAATGGTCTGCAGCGTGTCGCAGCCGAGAGCCTGTAAGGTCGCGGCGGTGGCCTGCCGTTGGATAAGACGGGCGTCGGGCGCCTCCGCCAGCACGGCACGCTGAATTTGCAGAACGTCATAGCCCGCGAGATTCAGCAGGATCAGCGCGGCCTGCAGCGGCGGCAGGCTGGGGTTGAAAGCGGCGTTTTCGGCATAGCTGCCGGCAAAGATGGCGCCGTCGGCCATCTGCAGCGCTACGCCGCTCAGCGCCTGCGAGTAGGGCGCATGACTGCGGTTGGCGGCCGCCAGCGCGGCGCGACAAAGCTCGTCCCCTTTGAGCGGTAAACCGTGATCGACTTCATCCAGCAGCAGCTTCTCAATCGCCAGATCGCGCGGGCCGAAGGCGTCGGGCAGATAATCGCCCAGCGTCGCCGGTTCGCGGCCCGGCAGATTGATACGCAGCGCGGTGCCGCTGTTCAGCTCATTCATAAACTGGCGGCAGTGGCCGCAGGGCGTGTAGTTGACGGTAATCGCCTCCAGCCCTTGTTCGCCGCGCAGCCAGGCATGTGTCACCGCGCTCTGTTCCGCATGAACGGTTTGCTGCATCGTCGCGCCGGAAAACTCCATGTTGGCGCCAAACCAGAGATGCCCGCTTTTTCCCAGCGCCAGCGCGCCGACGTTAAAGCCGGAGAGCGGCGTCACGGCGCAGGCTGCGGCCAGCGGCAGCAGGGCGAAGGTCAGCTCGCGATTCTCCAGCCCGGTTTGCGTTCTGATGAGCTGCATCTGTTCAGGGGTAAAAAACGCGGGAAAGGTATCGGTCAATAAAGGCTGCAGCGCCGCCTGCAGCGGTGAAGGCAAAGCGGCGAAAGCCGCATGAAAACGTGATTGCATAGGGGCTTCTCTTGCATAGTTGGCCGCTTATTCTGGCGGGCAGCCACCGGGATGTATGTGATTATAATCACATAGATTATGCAATTTATGAAAGAGAACCACAAAATGCGCGACGCATCGCAAGTTTTAATGCCATAAACGCAGCAGCAGCGGAAAGAGAAACGGCGCCAGCAGTGAGGTGATAATGCCGCAGAGCACCAGCGCCAGCGAACTCCAGGCGCCTTCCTGGTAATCTACCTCCGAGCTGCGTGCCGTACCCAGCGCATGGGAAGCGTTGCCGATCGCCAGGCCGCGCGAGGATTTGCTGCGGATCTTAAAGAGATTGAGCACCATATGGCCGAAAACCGCGCCGAGCACGCCCGCGATCAGCACGCAAATAGCGCTGATGGCGGGAATGCCGCCCAGCGTGGCGGAAACGGCCATCGCGATCGGCGTAGTCACCGACTTGGGCATAATGGTCGCCGCTATCTGCGGCGTGGCGCCCATCCATAAAGCGATAGCCGTGCCGGAGATCATTGCCGTCATGCTGCCGATAAAGCAGACGCCGATAATCGATTTCCAGCGCGCGCGGATTTGATGCAGCTGCTCATACAGCGGCAGCGCCAGCGCCACTACGGCCGGCTGCAGTAGCTGGTTGAGGATAGCGCTGCCCTGAAAGTAGCGGGCGTAAGGCATCTGAAGCAGCAGCAGCAGCGGAATAATCGCCGCCACGGAGATCAACAGAGGGTTGAACAGCGTTAGTTTCACCTTCGTCGCCAGCCAGCGAGCGCAGAAAAACACCAGCAGGGTCAGCGGCAGCGACCACCAGATATCACTCATCCGCGCCTCCTTTTGCCTTGCCGAGCAGCTTATCGGCAACCACTCCTACGGTCAGCAGCACGATAAAGGTACTCACTACGCAGGAGATCACAATGGGGCCGAACTGCGCGCTGAGCAGCTCCGTATAGCCCATTACGCCGACGCTGATGGGCACGAACAGCAGCGCCATATAACGGATCAGCAGCATACTGCCAGGGCGCACCCAGTCGGGCGGCACCAGCTGAAAAGCCAGCAGGAAAAACAGGATCAGCATACCAATAATACTGCCCGGAATGGTGACAGGCAGCAGTGCCGCCAGCGCGTTGCCGGCATAGAGACAGAGACAGATAATCAGAAAGGCGCGCAGATAGCGCCAGATGGCCAGCAGTGCGGTACGCATGATTAGCTCCGGTTTTTCAACGCATTAATCATACGATCAACGGAATAAATGTGCCAGAGATCCCATTTTCGGATGGCGAGCGCCTGCGTTGGCCGAAAAGCGAATAAAAAAACGGGCGAATCGCTTCGCCCGTTGCTCTCTTATTTGACCTGCATCCCTGGCTGAGCGCCGCTGTCTGGCGAAAGCAGGAAGATCTCTTTACCGCCGGGGCCAGCAGCCATCACCATGCCTTCCGAAATGCCGAAGCGCATTTTACGCGGCGCCAGGTTGGCGACCATCAGCGTCAGACGACCGACCAGCACTGCCGGATCCGGATAGGCGCTGCGAATACCGGAGAAGATATTGCGCGTTTCGCCGCCGATATCCAGCGTCAGGCGCAGCAGCTTGTCAGAGCCTTCCACAAATTCGGCGTTCTGGATCAGCGCGATACGCATATCCACCTTAGCGAAATCATTGAAGTCGATGGTTTCGGCAATCGGCGCATCCGCCAGCGGGCCGGTCAGCGCAGGCTTGTTCGCCGCGGCCGCGTCCTCTTTCGAAGCCTCGATCAGCGCGTTGACCTTGTCCATTTCCACACGGCTGTAAAGCGCCTTAAAGGCGGAGAGAGTGTGATCCAGCAGCGGCTGCTCAATGGCGTCCCAGCTCAGCTCCTGATTCAGGAAAGCTTCGGCGCGCTCGCTTAAGGAAGGCAGCACCGGTTTCAGCCAGGTCATCAGCACGCGGAACATATTGATGCCCATTGAACAGATCGCCTGCAGGTCGGCATCGCGGCCTTCCTGCTTCGCCACGACCCACGGCGCCTGCTCGTCGACATAGCGGTTCGCCACGTCGGCCATCGCCATAATTTCACGTACCGCGCGACCAAACTCGCGGCTCTGCCAGGCTTCGGCAATGCTGGCGGACGCGTCGACAAAAGATTGATACAGCGCCGGATCGGCCAGCTCCGCCGACAGTTTGCCGTCAAAACGCTTGTTGATAAAACCGGCGTTGCGCGAGGCCAGGTTGACCACTTTGTTAACGATATCGGCGTTTACGCGCTGCACGAAATCTTCCAGGTTCAGGTCGATATCATCAATGCGCGAGGAGAGCTTGGCGGCATAGTAGTAACGCAGGCTGTCCGCGTCCAGGTGCTGCAGCCAGGTGCTGGCCTTGATAAAGGTGCCGCGCGACTTGGACATCTTGGCGCCGTTTACCGTCACATAGCCATGCACGAACAGGTTGTTCGGCTTGCGGAAGTTGCTGCCTTCCAGCATCGCTGGCCAGAACAGGCTGTGGAAATAGACGATATCCTTGCCGATAAAATGATAGAGCTCGGCGTCGGAATCTTTTTTCCAGAAAGCGTCGAAATCGATGTCGCCGCGCTTGTCGCACAGGTTTTTGAACGAGCCCATATAGCCGATCGGCGCATCCAGCCAGACGTAGAAATATTTGCCCGGCGCGCCCGGAATTTCAAAGCCGAAGTAGGGCGCGTCGCGGGAGATATCCCACTGCTGCAGGCCCGACTCGAACCACTCCTGCATTTTATTGGCGACCTGCTCCTGCAGCGCGCCAGAACGGGTCCAGGCCTGCAGCATCGCGCTGAACTCCGGCAGATCGAAGAAGAAGTGCTCGGAATCGCGCAGCACCGGCGTCGCGCCGGACACCACGGATTTCGGATCGATCAGCTCGGTCGGGCTGTAGGTGGCGCTGCACACTTCGCAGTTGTCGCCGTACTGATCCGGCGATTTGCATTTCGGGCAGGTGCCTTTAACAAAGCGATCCGGCAGGAACATGCCTTTTTCCGGATCGTACAGCTGTGAAATGGTGCGGTTTTTGATAAAACCGTTCTCTTTCAGACGGGTATAGATCAGCTCGGACAGCTCGCGGTTCTCGTCGCTGTGCGTCGAGTGGTAGTTGTCGTAGCTGATGTTAAAACCGGCAAAGTCGGCCTGATGCTCCTGACTCATTTCGGCAATCATCTGCTCGGGCGCGATACCCATCTGCTGAGCTTTCAGCATAATCGGCGTACCGTGCGCGTCGTCGGCGCAGATGAAGTAAACCTCGTTGCCGCGCATTCGCTGGTAACGGACCCAAATATCCGCCTGGATATGCTCGAGCATGTGGCCGAGATGAATAGAACCGTTGGCGTAAGGGAGTGCGCACGTTACCAATATTTTCTTCGCGACTTGAGTCATAGTGAGACTTGCTATACCTGTTTAAAATAAGGGATTCCGATGTTACCCGAAAGGCCCGGCCTGCGTAAACAGCGCCGGGAAGACCGCACTGTTTTTTGCCGCCTGCCGCTCGCCGCTATATCTGATATGCTCTGACTAACGTCATAAGAAAAAGGAGCCGGGATGATGCAACAGCCCCAACACTCGCCGGAAGCGCTGCGCGCGATGGTGATGGGCGTTTTAACCACGTTTGAACATCCAACGCTGCAGCGCAACCTGACCGCGCTGAAGGCGCTACGCCACTGCGCCATGCTGGACGAGACGCTACATATTGAGCTGCAGATGCCTTTCCCCTGGCAGAGCGGTTTCGAGGCGCTGAAGGAGAGCGCCAGCGCCGAGCTGCTGCGGCTGACCGGCGCCGCCGCTATCAGCTGGAAGCTGAGCCTGGATATCGCCACCCTGAAAAGGGTGAAAAACCAGCCTGGCGTAAAAGGCGTGAAAAATCTTATCGCCGTCAGCTCCGGCAAGGGCGGCGTCGGCAAATCCAGTACGGCGGTAAACCTGGCGCTGGCATTAATCGCCGAAGGCGCGAAGGTCGGCCTGCTGGATGCGGATATCTATGGCCCGTCGATTCCCGATATGCTCGGCACGCAGAACGAGCGGCCTACGTCGCCGGACGGTACCCATATGGCGCCGATTATGGCGCACGGACTGGCCACTAACTCAATCGGCTACCTGGTGACCGACGATAACGCGATGGTGTGGCGCGGGCCGATGGCCAGTAAAGCGCTGATGCAGCTGCTTAACGAAACGCTCTGGCCGGATCTCGATTACCTGATCCTCGATATGCCGCCGGGTACGGGCGATATTCAGCTGACGCTGGCGCAGAATGTGCCGGTAACCGGCGCGATAGTGGTGACCACGCCGCAGGATATCGCGCTGATCGACGCCCGCAAAGGCATCGTCATGTTTGAGAAAGTTAACGTGCCGGTGCTGGGCATTGTGGAAAATATGAGCGTGCACGTCTGCAGCAACTGCGGCCACCATGAGCCGATCTTCGGCAGCGGCGGCGCGCTGGCGCTGGCGGAACAGTATCAGACGCGTCTGCTGAGCCAGCTACCGCTGCATATCACGCTGCGCGAGGATCTGGACGATGGCGAGCCGACAGTAGTGCGTCGCCCCGACAGCGAGTTCACCTGGCTTTACCGCCAGCTGGCGGGCCAGGTCGCCGCACAGCTCTACTGGGACGGCGAGGTGATCCCGGACGATATCGCTTTCCGCGTGGTGTGATTTTCCCTGCAACGGGCGCGCTGTTTGCTACAGCACATAGTGCAGCAGCAAATACTCGCCCTGTTCGCTTTCGCCGCTGCTGATAATCTGCCAGCCGTGACGCTGATAAAAAGCCAGCGCCCGCTGGTTCGCCTTCAGGCATTTCAGCGCGCCGGTCGAGGTGAAGCTTGCCTGCACGGCTTCCAGCAGTTCGCTGCCGATGCCCTGACCCTGGCGATCGGGATCGACAAATAAACTGTGCAGAAAGTTATCGGCCGGCAGCAGGGCGGCGAAACCCGTTCGATGCCCGTCGTGCTCCGCTACCAGAATACGCTCGCCCAGCGTCACGCGGTCGAAATCCTCCAGCTGCCAGTCGCTGCCGTCAAGCCAGTGCCAGTTCGCTTTTCTGGCGGCCAGAAACAGCGTGCGTAAAAAAGGGCGATCGGCTTCGGTAAAGGCGCGTACCGTCATGCGTTTTCTCCCCAGACCGGCTTAACGTGTCTTTCGCTTTCAATGCCCGTGCCGCGATAGTCGTAATCGATTTTGCCCGCTTCAAAAAGCTGATCCAAAAGTCTGAAATTATCCGGCGGCGTGACGTTGCAGCGGCTGTTAAGCACGGTATCACGGATGGTAAAGGCGCGATCGCCGCGCGCGATTTGGTGCAGGTAACGCAGCATTTGCAGCGCCGCTACGCTAATACCGTATTGCTCATTAAGCGGTCTTGTCATTTTACTTCTCGTCAGGGCGATGGGTTATTTCAGCGTAGCGAACCTTAGCAAAAAGTCGCGGAGAGAGGAATTATGACGGGAAAAAACCGGCGACGAATGCCGCCGGAACAGGGATCAGAAGCTTACCGTGACGCCGCCGGAGAGCAGCCAGTCGTTGGCGCCTTCCTGTTGTAGCCTGCGCTGGTGGCGAAGCTGAGTGGAGAAGGTTACGTTGTCCGTAACGGCCAGGCTGGCCTCGGTTTGCAGACTTAGCGCATCGCCGCCGTTGCCGGTACGGAAAGTATCGCTGTTAACACCGTCGCCGATGGTAACTTTCCCCTGGCCTGACGGACGTTTCAGCAGGTGCGCATCCGCGCCCAGCCGCAGCGTGCCTGCGCTTATCGGTAGCGAATAATCCCAGGCCAGCCCGCCGATCCAGGCCTCTCGCCGCTGCTGCTGATAGCTGACGCTGGCGCGATCGACATCGGTGAACTCTCTGACGCGCAGCTGCTGGTGGCGATAGCCGATATAGGGACGGAGTTGCCAGGTACCAAAATCCAGCGTTTTGCCCGCTTCGATTTCGCCAAAGGTTTGCCTGACGTGCGGCGAGGCCACGTTGCCGCGCAGATGCGTAACGATATCGCCTTTCAGCCAGCCGTAGCCGGAGAGCAGAGTCAGGTAATAATCGTCCATATGCCAGGCCAGCATAAGATTCAGGGTGTTATTATCAAATCTGCCCTGGCTGTAGCCGTCCGCTGCGGAAGGTTTGAAGCTCAAATCGCCCTGCGACCAGGCGCCGCTCAGGCTAAGCGACTGATTGTCGTTCTGCCATGAGGCCAGCGTTGCGCCCATCATCCAGCCTTTATAGCGGCTCTTGTAGCTGTAGCCATAGTCGAGAAAACCGTTGGCCGGACGATAGCGCTCTTCGCCGCGATAACCGAAGATAAAGAAATCGGAACTGCCTTTTTGCGCGCTCTGCAGGGCGCTCTCTTTAAACAGCTGAGTGCGCTGCTCATCTGCGCGGAACAGCGCAGACGGCAGAGAAATATAGGCTGGAACCTGCGGCGTAACCGCGCGGCGCACGGGCGCTGACGGCGTGACGGCAGGCTGCTCTTGCTGCTGGCTATCCGTGTCATCGGCCGGCACGGTTTCGTCAGCAGGCGTTTCCGGCGTGGCTTCAGGCGTTTCGTCCGCAGGCGCTTCTGGCGTGGCTTCATGCTTTTCGTCCGCAGTCGCTTCCGGCGTGACTTCAGGCGTTTCGGCCGCAGGCGTTTCCGGCGTGGCTTCAGGCGTTTCGTCCGCAGGCGCTTCCGGCGTGGCTTCAGGCGTTTCGTCCGCAGGCGTTTCCGGCGTGGCTTCAGGCGTTTCGTCCGCAGGCGCTTCCGGCGTGGCCTCAGGCGTTTCATCTGCAGGCATTTCCGGCGTAACTTCAGGCGCTTCGTCTGCAGGCGTTTCCGGCGTAACTTCAGGCGTTTCGTCCGCGGGCGCTTCCGGTATTACCTCTGGCGTTTCCGGCGTAGTTTCCGGGAGTTCAGGAACAGACGGCTCGCTAATTCCCTCTTCAGATAACAAGATATTCTGCAGACGATAGTCCCAGTATTGATTGCCGGAGCCGCTGACCTCGCGCTCGCTCGCCGCCGCTTTGCCCGGCGCGAAAGCGTACAGGCCGTAGGCCCAGGCGCCCTGAGCCACGTAATCGCCAGCAAGGCGGAAACTCTCTTTGCTCGCCTGGCCGCCTACCTGAATAACGGATACGCCTTCCGTGTTATCGGCGCTGCCGTTCTGGTTGCTGTCGCTGTCGCGCCACAGGCTCTGGCTGTTAACGGTTACCTGAATCGGCTCGCTGGTGCTAACGTCGCCCTCTATTAACAGCTTATCCGTAGCGCTGTTGCTGAAGGCGCTGTTCAGCGTTACGCCAACCGGGCCGGAAGTAGTCAGCGAGGCCAGGCGCAGCGTGGCATATTCGGCGGTATCGGTCAGCAAAGCGCCGGGATAAATCGTGCCGCCAGCCGCGTTCAGCTTCTGCAGCGAGCCGCTGCCGGCCAGCACCGTCTCGCTGGCCATATTGACGGTAGAGGCGGCGTTACCGTTCAGCGCCAGCATTCCCGCCAGCAGTTCGGTATCGCCGGCCGTTGTGATATCGCCATCGACAATTAAGGTGCCGGCGCCGCTTTTCACTATCTGACCCTTACCGCTGATATCCGCCGTAATAGTTGAAGAGAGTCCCGCCACGCTGCTGGCTCGCTCGCTGATATCCGCCTGCAGCACGCTGTCCGTTTCGCTCAGCACGATGCTGCCCGACAGCAGAGCGTGCGCATAGAGATTTAACGCGGCATTTTCAGCCACGGCTATTTCACCTTCCAGCGCGGCGTGATCGCTGACGACCAGCTTAGTGCCGGACTGAAGCTCTACCGTATCCGCGGTATAGCTTTTATCCTGCCAGTCATCGCTGTAGAGCACGCCGCCAGCGTGAGGAGTTTGTTCGCCTGACAGCGTCAGTTCGCCACGTTTTACCTTCAGCGAGGCAAGTTCCGCGCCGCCCGAAAGCGTGGCCTGATAAGCGCTGTCAGAGGCGTAATAGCTGAGATTTAAGTTGCCGCTATCTTTTTCGCCGAAATGTCCGGCGAAATTAAAACCGTTGCCATACAGCGTAACCGTACCGGCTTTGTCGGCGTTGCGGTTGACGATAGTGGCGCCGCTGTCGTTATGATTAATTTCGCTGAAGCTCAGGCTGTTGCCGTTGATATCCAGCGTGCCGCCGCGATAGCCAAAAAAGATATTTTTAGCGGCAACCTGATTCGCGTCCGCCAGCACCACCACCGGACGACCGCTTACCAGCGTCACGGTGGAAAAAGCCTGTTTCTTGCCGTTCTCGTCCGCCTGCTGATCCAGAATAACCGTACCGTCGCCGACGTTCAGGCTGCCGCCGTTTACGCCGGTCGCATTCACGTGCAGCGTGCCTGCGCCGATCTTATGCAGCGCGTCGCCCGCCTGGCCGTTTACCTGCCACAGCACCGTTTTCCCCGCGTCCACCTCAATGCCGCCGCCGACCCAGGTATTCTGCTGGCCGCTGGCTGAAACCACCTGGTAGTCGTTGGAAAACTGCAGCTTGCCGGCGCCAAGATTGACTGACTGGTTCAGAACCAGCGTGCCGCCCTCGCCGTTAAAGCGCAGGTCTTTACTGCTGTCCAGCTCTTCATTGGTCGCGGCGGCTGGCGTAAGCGCCTCGACGCCGTGCCAGGCCCAGCTGCTGTCGCCCTGGACTACCGCTTCTTTATTCCAGTAAAGCGTGCCGTTCGCCTGTATATCGGTAATATCGGCGTCCCGATTGGCCGCCATCACCTGCGCGACGAAATCATCCTGAATATAAAGCACATAGCTACGCAGATCGTAGGGCGCGCTACCGGCGATGGAGGTTAATACGCCCATCAGCTTCCAGACTTTTTCTTCATTATCGTAAACAAGCATCGGACTGCCGCTGTCTCCTCCCTGGGCAGCGCTATCAAACGGCTGAATATTGGGATTGTCCGGGCTGTAGTTATACCAGCGCAGCCGCCAGTTTTCGAAGGTAGGATTGGTCATCGTACCGCCGGATTTCCAGCTATAGGCGCCGGCGAGGTAAGTCAGCGTCTGCGTTTCCGCGTCAACCTGGTATTGCGTTCCTGCGCCGACGCGGGCGTACCAGGTATAGCGTTCAGGATTATCGCGCAATTCTGTCCCTTTCATTGAAGGGATAGCGGCCGCCTCGGTAACAACCTTATTTAAGCGAGGTAAATGAAAATCGCGCTCGTCGTACTCATTACGATTGATTAACTTATAGCTGGTGCTGTATTTGGCGTTATTGCCGAAATCCACGGACTGATAGCCGGTATTATGCTGGACGCTGGCAAGATAAGAGGGCGCGAACAGCGTAGCGAAGCCGCCGGATACCACGGCGCCAAAGTCAGGCATAGGGTACTCAAGCACGCCAGCCAGCGTACCGTCGGTTTTATAAATATGAATATTTTCTGCTCCGACGCGATATTTACCCAGGTTTTCGGCAAAATCGCGATAGTCCTGCACCGCGACGTCTTCACGCATGATACCGGCGAACAAGGATGAAGATGTAAAAGAATAGCAACATAAAAACGCAATTATTTTTAATTTCATTGAAATCCCTTTAATTCAAATTAACGATTGCGATATATAAGATAAATATAAATTTCCCGTGTTTTTTTCGTGCCGGGTTAAGTGTGGTTTACCAAATCATATATTTACAGACTTTTCTTATAGTCTAACAATAAAGACGTTATCTGTGGATTTTTTTGCGTTCTTGCGCCAGATGGGACGCAATAATATTGATTACCGTCAAGTTAACTCTATTTAATGAATATTATTGGCTGGCTACCTGCCAGATAAAAAGGAGGTGGTTATGGTTCTTTGAATACTTGTCGGATAAACATTTTTATAATTGTTTAATGATTGGGATTACTATTTTAATTAAAGGTTTTCTCTGTATAGAAAAGACGTGAAAGATAATAATGCTGTCGGATACTTCCGTAATGAATTTTCATAATCACGCCAGCTAAACGCGCGTCTTTAACACAGATGAAGAAGAGTTCAGGACGCCAGCGTGCTGATACTTCCTTCTTTCAGCATTCAGCGTTTAATCAGCCGCGCCAGGCTTGCGTAACATCACGCATTTCCCTATGCTGCGAAGCTTGCACTATGACTCGGGGTGCCCTTCCTTGTGAAGGCTGAGAAAAACCCGTTGAACCTGAACTGGATAATGCCAGCGTAGGGAAGTCAGATGCCTGCCCGCATCGCCTTCTTGATCGCCGGTTGGGAGCGCTATGATCCAACCTTCTCGCTTTACGGCCAGCCCGGCCGCTTCACTTTCCCTGTTTCGCCAGCGTTCGCCGCTGGTGCACTGCCTGACCAATGACGTGGTGCAGAGCTTTACGGCCAACGTGTTGCTGGCGCTGGGCGCGTCGCCAGCGATGGTGACCGAACCCGTGGAAGCCGCGCAGTTTAGCGCGATTGCCGATGCCGTATTAATTAACGTCGGCACGCTAACCGCCGCGCGCGGTGAAGCCATGCTTGCGGCGGCGCAGAGCGCTACGGCGGCAGGCAAACCCTGGACGCTCGACCCGGTCGCCGTCGGCGCGCTGACCTTCCGCAGCGATTTTTGTCAGCAGCTGCTGGCGTATCGTCCTGCCGCCATCCGCGGCAATGCCTCTGAAATTATGGCGCTGGCGCGACAGGCGGTTTCCGGGCGCGGCGTGGACAGCCTGCACGATTCCGCCGCAGCGCTGGATGCCGCCGTGCTGCTGGCGCAGTCAAGCGGCGCGATAGTCGCGGTGACGGGCGAAACGGACTACGTCACCGACGGCGAGCGGTTAGTAGCGGTGGCGGGCGGTTCCCCGCTGATGACGCGTGTGGTGGGAACTGGCTGCGCGCTTTCCGCCGTGGTCGCCGCATTATGTGCGCTGCCCGGCGACCGGCTACAGCATATCGCTGCGGCCTGTCGGGTAATGAGCCAGGCGGGCGAACGTGCTGCGGCAGCGGCCGGTGGGCCAGGCACTTTTGAGCCGCTGTTTCTGGATGAGCTTTATCACCAGCACAGGGAGGCCGCGCTATGAGAGTCAACGCGCTAACCATAGCCGGTACGGACCCCAGCGGCGGCGCCGGCATTCAGGCCGATCTAAAAACTTTTTCCGCGCTGGAGGCTTACGGCACCAGCGTGATCACGGCGCTGGTGGCGCAGAATACCCGTGGCGTGCAGTCCGTTTATCCGATTGCGGCCGAGTTTGTTTCAGCCCAGCTTGCTTCAGTGCTCAGCGACGTTCGTATTGATAGCGTGAAAATTGGCATGTTGCAGGATAGCGATATCGTGGAAGCGGTGGCGGAAGGGCTGGCGACGGCGTCCATTCCCTGGCTGGTGCTGGATACGGTGATGCTGGCGAAAAGCGGCGATCCGCTGCTTTCCGCGCGGGCGGTGGCGACGCTGCGCGAAAAGCTGCTGCCGCAGGTCTCCATTATCACGCCTAATCTGCCGGAAGCCGCTGCGCTGCTGGCGTGTTCGCCAGCGCGCGACGAAAAAGAGATGCTGCGCCAGGGGCGAGCGCTGCTGGAACTGGGCTGTCAGGCGGTGCTGATGAAAGGCGGCCATCTGAGCGACAGCGAAAGCCCGGACTGGCTGCTGACCCGAGAAGGAGAAGAGCGTTTTACCGCGCCGCGCGTGCCGACCAAAAATACGCATGGCACGGGCTGTACGCTCTCTTCCGCGCTCGCCGCGCTGCGACCGCGCCACAATGACTGGCTGACCACAGTGCGCGAGGCAAAGCAGTGGCTGCAGGGCGCGCTACAGCAGGCCGATACGCTGGAAGTCGGGCAGGGCTTTGGACCGGTTCATCACTTTTACCGCTGGTGGTAACGCGGCGTTAGCCAGCGCTATAGCGGCTCGAACCACTCGCCGTTCTGCTCTGCGATTGGCGTGATGGAAAAAATCATCTCCTGCAGATGGCGGCGCAGCGCCTGCTCCGCGGCTGTGGCGTCTTTCGCCAGCAGCGCCTGCAGGATCTCTTCATGCTGTTCAATCAGGATTTGCGGCGGCGAGACTTTGCTGAGGGTCAGAAAGCGTACGCGATCCATCGTCGCCTTGATATTCTCCACCGTTTCCCAGGCCAGCTCGCAGTTGATGCTCTGGGCGATCAGGCGGTGGAACTCATCATCCAGCAGCAGAAATGCCTGGCTATCCTGACGCTGCGCGGACATCTTTTGCAGCTGAAGATTCTGCTCCAGCAGTGCCAGCGCGGCTGGCGAGGCTTCGGTTGCCGCGCGGCGCACTACGGCCATTTCCACGGCTTCGCGGATAAAACGGCCATCGGCAACGCGCTGAGCGGAGATTTTACGCACAAAAGTGCCGCGCTGAGGCAGGATCTGCACCAGTCCCGCTTCCGCCAGTTTGATAAAGGCTTCGCGAACCGGCTGGCGGGAAACGCTGAAGCGGGCCGAGACTTCTTTTTCGGAAAGCAGCGCGCCCGGCGCAATCGCGCAGGTAACAATATCCTGGCGCAAAAAACGGTAAATTTGCTGGTTAACGGGTTCGCTGGCGGTAATCGTGTAGGCAATAGACATTCGGCAATTTTCATATCAAGGGTGGCCTGACGCCGGGGATGCTCAGTCTAATCAGCCTGATGCCCCGGCGCCAGTGCTTTTCCCTTAGCTTAGCCGATAACCTGACGCACCGTTTCTTTTGCGCCTGCTGTCAGCAATTTTTGGTAATAGTGACAGACGCGCTCGCGGAACAGCGAGTTGTCCGGCAGATCGTCGCCGAATACCGCCCGCAGCGAAAGCAGGGCGGCAACGCGCTCATCGCCTTCAGCGCTACTGTTTACCAGCTGCGCCAGCTCCTCGTGCAGCGGATCGTTGATGACAATGGTTTTGCCCTGTTCATCTACGCCGCCTACGAAACGCATCCAGCTCGCTACGCCCAGCGCCAACAGCGTAAAATCGCTGCCGCGCGCCAGATGCCAGCGGATGCTGTCCAGCCAGCGCTGCGGCAGTTTTTGCGTGCCGTCGGTAGCGATTTGGTAAGTACGGTGCTTAATCGCGCGGTTTTGATAGCGGGCGATCAGCGAATCCGCATAGGCGACCAGATCGACATTTTTCGTGCTTAGCGTTGGCGCCTGTTCATCCAGCATCAGGCTGCGCGCGGCTTTCAGGTAGTAAGGATCGTCCATGCAGTCGCTGATATGCTCGTAGCCCGCCAGGTAACCCAGATAGGCCAGCAGCGAGTGACTGCCGTTAAGCATACGCAGCTTCATCTCTTCAAAAGGCAGCACGTCCGCCACCAGCTCCGCGCCCGCTTTCTCCCACGCCGGGCGGCCGCTGACAAAGTTGTCTTCGATGACCCACTGGAAAAAAGGCTCGCACTCCACGCCAACCGGATCGCTGCAGCCGAGTTTGCCGCTCAGTTCCTCAAAAGCTTCCGGCGTCATGGCGGGAACGATGCGGTCGACCATAGTCGACGGGAAAGTAATATGGCTACGAATATAGTCGGCCAGTGCCTGGTCCTGCTGTTCCGCCAGCTGTACCACCACATTGCGGGTTACCCGACCATTTTCCGGCATATTGTCGCAGGACATCACGCTGAAAGGCGGCAGGCCGAGCGCGCGGCGACGTTTGATCGCCGCCAGAATAATGCCCGGCAGCGAATCCGGCTGCTCAGGATAAGCCAGATCGTGTTTGATCGCCGGGTGCTCCAGGTTCAGCTCGCCGGTCGCGGGCTGATAGCAGTAGCCTTTTTCTGTCACCGTCGCGGAGACAATCGCCACGTCCGGCTGGCACATCGCGTCAATGATCTTCTCGATGCCGTCGCCGTGGCGATAAAGCGCTTCTTTGATAACGCCGACCACGCGCGTTTTCAGGCCGCTGTCGGCCTTTTCCGTCATGCTGTAGAGTAAATCTTGCTGGCGCAGCGCCTTAATTAACTCGCCGGTGTTAGCCGGGTTGATTTCGCACTCGCAGTAGCCCCAGTCGCTGTGCTGTTCGGCGGCAAGGATATCCGTGCAGACGGCCTGATGAGAACGATGGAAGGCGCCAAAGCCAAAGTGCACGATGCGCTGACGCAGGGCGGAACGATCGTATTTCGGTAATACAGTGCCTTCAGGCAAAAGATCGACAGATAGCATGGTCAGTCCTTATTAAAGAAAAAAGCGCGCCTGGACAATCAGACGGAGACAGGTTTAACAGTGCCTTTCGGGCTCTTAATCACCACCAGCACCAGCATTGCGCCCAGCGCGGCAATCACGCCAGCCAGCACGAAGGCGCTGTCGAACTTGCCGGTATGGTGCACGATATAGCCGGTGACGATCGGGCCGATAATGCCGGAAAGACTGCCGATCAGATGGATAAAGCCGCTGATGCCGCCAACGCGGCTTTTGTGGACGACGTCCTGGATAATCGCCCAGTAGATGGCACCGGTGATATAGAGGAAGAAAATGGAAACCGACATCAGAATAACGGCCGGATAAACGCCTTTTACCGAGCCGGCGAAGGCGACACAGATAGCTGCGGCCAGTAGCGACACCACCAGCACGATTTTGCGCGAGAGCAGCAGCTTGCCGGTGATATTAAAAATTTTATCTGAAATCCAGCCGCCAAGCGCCAGGCCGACGAAACCCACAACCCACGGAATAACCGTCGTCATGCTCATCGACTTAATATCCAGGTTGTGCGCCTGCACCAGATAGGCCGGGAACCAGCTAAGGAAAAAGAACAGGATGTAGTTGTAGCAGAAGAAGGCGAAGGCGGTGACCAGGATAATCGGCTGGCGTAGATAGTGGCCAAGACCGTGCGCAGCCTGCGCCAGTTCTTCATCCGGTGTGGTCTGCTCGGCTTTCAGACTGTCGATCAGTTCACGCTCCCGCGCGCTGACAAGGCGGCTTTTCAGCGGGTTGTCCGCCGCGATAAAGAACCAGGCCACCATCCAGACGATGCCGATAGAGCAGATAATCACGAAGGCCGGACGCCAGCCGAACGCCAGCGCCAGATAGCCGATAATAGGCCCGGCGACCGCGCCGCCCAGCGGCGAGCCGGCGCTGAGAAAGCCCATCGCGGTGGCGGCCTGTTTTTTGGGGAACCAGCCGTTGATGGCTTTATTCGCGGAGGCGCAGATTGGGCCTTCCGCCATCCCAAACAGCACGCGCAGGATCAGCATCGACCAGAAGCCGGTCGCCAGCGCGGTAAAGCCGCAAAACAGCGACCACATGCCTACCGCGATGCCCAGCACCAGCGTTGGGCCGAATTTATCCGTCGCCAACCCGCCGACAAAATTAAACAGGGCGTAACCGAAGAAGAAGCTGCCGAAAATCAGGCCAAACTGCTCGGCGTTCAGCATGAGATCTTTTTCGATCATCGGTACGGTAAGCGAGAGCGCTACACGATCGAGATAGTTGATCATGTAGACGAGAAACAGCAGCAGTACAATGGTCCAGCGGAGATTCTTAAACATAAAAAATCCTTAATTATTATAGTATTGAAAAGATTTCTCTACGATTCAGGGAGCCTGGTTAAGGGAGAGCGACTCCCCCTTACCGAATACGGCCCTGACCGTTAAGCCCGGCGTTCGTTAACTGACCTCAAGGATAACTTTGCAGCAGCTGCGCGGATCCTTTTCGAACAGCGTCATCGCCGCTTCTACATCCTTTAGCGGCAGGTAGTGCGTCACCAGTTTTTCCGGCGCTATCAGTCCCTTTTCCATCCACTCAATCACCTGCGGAAAGCGCTGGCTGTTAAGGCGGGAAGTAAACAGAGAGAGCTCCTTGCTGGTCAGGCTCTGCTGCGTCACCGTGCAGGGCTCGCCGGAGAAGCCGAGCAGGCCGATGCGCGCCGCAGGCGAGGCGAGCGCCACCGCTTCGGCCAGAATCGCCGGATGGCAGGCGGCATCGATAATCAGCGTTGGTTTTTCGCCTTCCAGCTGTGCCGCCAGCGGGATCTCGCTGTTGTCCAGGGTCACATCGGCACCGCTCTCTTTCGCCATCGCCAGCCTTTCCGGCAGACGATCGGCGACGATCACCTTTTTAACCTTGTACACGCCTTTCAGCGCCTGAATCGCGGTCAGGCCCATTGGGCCAGCGCCGAAAATCAGCGCCACATCGTTCGGCTGCGGCTGCAGAAAAGCGCAGATATTGGCCGCGATGGTAAAAGGTTCGATCAGGCTGGCCAGCTTGTCCGGGATCGCTTCCGGCACCCGGTAAGCGTTGCGAGCGGGCGCGACGGCATATTCGCTGAAACCGCCGTCGCGGTGAACGCCAATCACCTGAAGTTCGCTGCAGACGTTGGGACGGCCAACGGAACAGGGATAGCAGTGGCCGCAGCTTACGACCGGATCTACCGCCACGCGTTCGCCGATGCGGGCAGCCTCGACGCCGGCGCCAACCGCGTCAATCACCCCAAAGAACTCATGACCTATCACTCGCGGATAGCGGGCGAAGGGATTATGACCGTGCCAGATATGCACATCCGATCCGCAAATACTGGCAAATTTTACTTTGACGCGGACTTCGCCCGCCGCCGGTTCCGGCAGCGCGCGCGTTTCCAGCACCAGTTTGCCGGGTTCGGCTATCACCACACTTTTCATTATCTTCTCCTTACCAGTTCCACAAGGTGCCGTCTTCCAGACGAGCTACAGGCAGATAAGCGGGTTCATAGGGATATTTCGCCGCCAGCTTTTCGTCGAATTCGATACCCAGGCCAGGCTTGTCGCCCGGATGCATATAGCCATCTTCAAAAGTCCAGCTGTGCTGGAAAACCTCCATCATCTGCGCGGAGTAGCCCATATATTCCTGCACGCCGAAATTAGGCACCCAAAGGTCAAAGTGCAGCGCGGCCGCCATGCAGATTGGCGAGAGATCGGAAGGGCCGTGCGAGCCGGTGCGAACCTGATAAAGCGAGGCGAAATCGGCGATGCGGCGCATACCGGTGATGCCGCCCGCGTGGGTAATGGTGGTGCGGATATAGTCGATGAGCTGCTCTTCGATCAGCTGCTTGCAGTCCCAGATGCTGTTGAACACCTCGCCGACCGCAATCGGCGTCACGGTATGCTGACGGATCAGACGGAAGCACTCCTGATTTTCGGCAGGCGTCGGATCTTCCATCCAGAACAAACGGTATTCCTCCACGCTTTTCCCGAAGCGGGCGGCTTCAATCGGCGTCAGGCGATGGTGCATATCGTGCAGCAGATGCTCATTGAAGCCGAATTTATCGCGGATCGCGGCGAACAATTTAGGCGTGAAATCGAGATATTTTTCCGTTGACCAGAGCTGCTCTTCCGGCCAGTCGCCTTTGGTGGCCGGTTCATAGGCCAGCCCTTTACCCTTCGCCATGCCGTAGGTGGTTTTCATGCCCGGCACGCCGCACTGGGCGCGAATGGCCTTAAAGCCCATCTCTTTGTGCTTCGCGTAGTCGTCCATCACTTCGTCGATGCTGTGGCCGGTAGTGTGGCAATAAACCATCACGCCTTCGCGCGAGGCGCCGCCCAGCAGCTGATAAACCGGCATATTGGCCGCTTTCCCTTTGATATCCCACAGCGCCTGATCGATGGCGGAGATGGCGGACATCGTTACCGGGCCGCGACGCCAGTAGGCGCCCTTATAGAAATATTGCCAGATATCTTCGATTTGATGCGCGTTACGGCCGATCAGTTGCGGGCAAAGATGATCTTTCAGATACGAGGCGACCGGCAGCTCGCGTCCGTTCAGCGTGGCGTCGCCGATGCCGGTCAGACCCTGATCGGTAGTGATCTTAACTGTGACAAAGTTTCTGCCTGGGCAGGTTACAAAGACTTCCGCTTTTACGATTTTCATTCCTGTCATCCTGGTGAAGAGAATGGGGAAAAAATACGCACTGTCGTACTACCATACAAGTAGTCTGCGGCGGATTTTAGACAGGGATCACATTGTAAAAACGGCGTGAGCCGTGCAGGGCGCTCGCTTTTCGCCGCGCGGCGGCGACAAATTTAGGGGCAGGGAGGGAGTTAAAGCGGGATCAGGTACAGGTTTCAGCTCTCAGACTATGGGCATAAGATCTTTCAGGCGCTGAGAGGATGAAGGGCAGGTCGTCAGATAGCGAGGTGAAAGTTACGGCCAAAAACCATAAGCTGAAAAAAGAAAGCCGGGGCCGGGCGGCCCCGAGATTCAGGCCAGCAGCTCGCAGGAAGGCGGCAGACGGCAGCTCAAAGCTGCAGGCAGGATCTCAATACGGAAAGCGTCGCCGCGCAGCGGCTCGCCGTCGAGATTAAAAACCATCTCATTCGGTGAAGTGATTTCCAGCCACGGCAACGAGGCGCGAATTATATTCGGGTTTTCATCATCGCCGCCGGTCAGCGAGTTAAACAGCGTCGGCAATATTTCCTTAGAGGTGACGATGGTCAGTTCCAGCTTGCCATCGTCGATCAGTGCCGTCGGACAGAGCCGCTGACCGCCGCCCGCCTGACGACCGTTGCCGATACCGATTACCAGCGCGTCGCCCTGCCAGCTGAAGTCTGGACCACGCAGTTCGCAGCTGTCCGCCTTCAGCGTATCCATGCGCAGCAGGCCGTGGATCAGATAGGAGACGCCGCCCAGCGCCGACTTCAGCTTTTCCGGCGTTTCGGTGGTAATGCGTGTACCGAATCCGCCGGTCGCCATATTGATAAAGTAGCGATCCTGATTCACCCGGGCCAGATCGACGGCGGTGGCTTTACCGACTATCGCCAGGCGCAGCGCGTGCTCCATCTCTTCAGGAATACCCGCGCTGGTGGCGAAATCGTTGGCGGTGCCCAGCGGAATAATACCCAGTACCGGACGTTGAGCGGTCTCCACGCTGGCCAGCGCAGTGGCGATCTCGTTAATAGTGCCGTCGCCGCCGCCCGCTACCACGGTCGCCGCGCCCAGCGCCACGGCCTCTTTCACAAAGCGCTCGCCGTCGCCCTGCTCCCAGGTGACGCGAACCTCAATTGACATCCCTTCTTCGCGTAGCTTCAGAATCGCCTCGCGCAGCTCTTCATTGCCTGCGCCTTTACCGTTAAGGATCGCCAGCGTCAGTGAATGTTGCTCCATCTTCTTGCCCTGTCAGATTGGCCTTGGCCGAAAGTGCTTCAGTTATAGCATATTCAATTAAGAGTGGAAAAAAAGAAGGGGCACCAGGCTCCCACAGTGCTGAAAAGGATGACACGCAAAGAAAGCTGCGGTATTCAGCAAGCAGACGGAGATAAAAAAAATTTGGTGTACACAGTACCCCAAAAATGTAGACTCAGTATACAAGGGAAAGGGAGGAGTCATGGAGCATGCCATCGAGTTTATCGAGACGATAATATTCACTCGCCAGATAAAACAGATCGCAACTGACGATGAACTTAAGGAGCTGCAAAGAGAGCTTATCGAATCGCCTCAGAAGGGCGATTTAATCCGCAAAACGGGCGGGTTACGGAAAATCAGAATGGCGGCTGGTTCCCAGGGGAAGAGCGGAAGCGTGCGGGTGATTTACTTTTTAGCGACAGCAGAGGTCATTTACCTGATTATGGCTTACCCCAAAAATGTTAAAGACAGCCTGACGGAAGCTGAAAAAGCTGAACTAAAAAAACTGACTAACATACTGCGAAACGAGGTGTGAAATGAGTTTCTTTGACGATCTTAAAACTTCTCTGGAAGAGGCTGTAGAGATTAAAAAAGGCTCAAAAGCGTCAGCCAGAGTCACCCGTTATGAAATTGCCGACGTGCGGGCGATACGGGAACAGCTAAATATTTCCCAGAGCGAAATGGCTAAGGCGCTGGGAACCAGCATTGATACCATTAAAAGCTGGGAGTCAAAAAGAAGAAACCCTACGGGGCTGGCTGCGAAAGTGTTGGCGACCATTCAGGCTAATCCAGCTTTTTTCTATGCGTTAGCTGCTCACTAAATTGATTTATCTGTCCAGCGTAAACCTGCCAATCGATCAAAGCGTTGCATGGATGATAATTAACGGCGCCTGTCGAAAAAAGAAAGGCCCGCGCGGCGAACCGGCGGGCCAGGAGGTGGTAAAACAAAATGCTGTTTGGAATTTTTCATTCGGCGCCCGCGCATCATAGCGGTAAATGAGAGGCGGGAATGTGATGGTATTCTAAAAGTTACGTCAGGAAACTTTCCCGCGCCGTTTTATTCGCTGCCAGGGAGGTTTCGCATCAGCAAAGCCCAGGCGAGATCGATATCCTCCGGCACCGGGATCCAGACAAAATGCCCGTTGCCTGGCGCGACTTCGGCAGGCTGCAGCTTCGCGTTTTCCATGCTCTCCAGCTGAAAGTGAATATTGCCCGCAGGCGTCATCAGCTCCATGCTGTCGCCGACGCTAAACTTATTCTTCACCTCGACCAGCGCCATCCCGCCGCGCCGTTCGCCGGTAAACTCGCCGACAAACTGCTGGCGATCGGAAGCGGAAAAGCTGCGATCGTAGGTCTGGTAGCTGTCGTGGGTATGACGGCGTAAAAAGCCTTCGGTATAGCCGCGATGGGCGAGGCCTTCCAGCGTCTCCAGCAGCGAAGGATCGAAAGGTTTGCCTGCGGCGGCGTCGTCAATGGCACGGCGATAGACCTGGGCCGTGCGGGCGCAGTAGTAATGCGACTTGGTGCGGCCTTCAATCTTCAGGGAATGCACGCCCATTTTGGTCAATTGCTCCACGTGCGCCACCGCGCGCAGATCTTTGGAGTTCATGATGTAGGTGCCGTGCTCGTCCTCGAAGGCGGTCATATATTCGCCCGGCCGCATCGACTCTTCCAGCATAAATACTTTGTCGGTCGGCTGACCCACGCCCAGCGTCGGCTCAATATTGGTCACCGGGATCGGCTGATGCTGGTGGACGATATTGCCGATTTCATCCTCTTTACCTTCCTGCACCTTGTACTCCCAGCGGCAGGCGTTGGTGCAGGTACCCTGATTCGGGTCGCGCTTGTTGATATAACCGGAAAGCAGACAGCGGCCGGAATAGGCCATACAGAGCGCGCCATGAACAAAAATTTCCAGTTCGATTTCCGGTACGCGCTCGCGGATTTCGGCGATCTCCTCCAGCGACAGCTCGCGGGAGAGGATCACGCGCGACAGCCCCATCTGCTGCCAGAAGCGCACGGTAGCCCAGTTTACCGCGTTGGCCTGCACGGAAAGATGAATCTCCATCTCTGGAAAAGCCTCGCGTACCATCATAATCAGGCCCGGATCGGACATGATCAGTGCGTCCGGCCCCATCGCCACTACCGGCGTCAGATCGCGGATAAAGGTTTTCAGCTTGGCGTTGTGCGGCGCGATATTCACCACCACATAGAATCGCTTTCCCTGCGCGTGGGCTTCGTTGATGCCGATAGCCAGATTTTCGTGGTTGAACTCGTTATTACGCACGCGCAGGCTATAGCGGGGCTGGCCGGCATAGACGGCGTCCGCGCCATAGGCGAAGGCGTAACGCATATTTTTCAGCGTGCCCGCGGGAGAAAGCAGTTCTGGTTTAAACATGGGGGTCTCAATCCTGACATAAGGCCGCGGCGACCGGCGGCCTTACAAAATGTGCGGGGATTGTAAAAGCTGAGGCTGAGAATGTAAATTGCGCTAGATCAAACGGCACACGTCCGCTTCCCAGCGATAGCCCATGCCGTAGACCGCGCGGATAAAGGGCTGGTCCGCATCCAGCGCCTCCAGCTTGCGGCGCAGGTTTTTGATATGGCTGTCGATGGTGCGATCGGTTACTACGCGATAGTCGTCATAGAGATGGTTAAGCAGCATTTCGCGAGAAAAAACCTTGCCTGGCTCCTGCGCCAGCGTTTTCAGCAGGCGAAATTCGGCGGGCGTCAGCTCCAGCGGCGTATTGTCCCAGCTGGCCTGGAATCGCGCTTCGTCAACCACCAGCAGCGAAGCCTTCTGCGCCTCTTCCGGCGTGCGCTTACAGCGCTTAAGAATAGTTTTTACCCTCGCGACCACCTCGCGCGGGCTGAACGGTTTGCAGATATAGTCGTCGGCGCCGAGCTCCAGCCCCAGCAGGCGGTCGATCTCCTCGATTCTGGCGGTGACCATAATGACCGGCAGCTCGGAGAAGCGCTTCAGCTCGCGGCACAGCGTCAGACCGTCCACGCCCGGCAGCATCAGATCCAGCAGCATCAAATCTGGCGGCGTCTGCCGGATCCAGTCCAGCACCTCGTCGCCGCGCAGCAGATGATGGGTTCGATAGTTGGCGGCCTGCAGATAGTCGACCAGCAGTTGACCGAGTCTGGGTTCATCTTCCACCACCAGAATGAGCGGGCTGAGCGGTTCCTGATTCATGGCACTCTTCTTTGCAAGCGGGCGAATTACGCCCGGATTAATCTTGCGGGTAAGTGTACCGTAATTTTAAGACCGCCGGCATCAGAGTGATCCGCTTTGATGGTGCCTTCGTGCGCCGCCACGATGTTCTGGCAAATCGCCAGGCCCAGACCGGAACCGCCGCTGGCGCGGTTGCGCGAGCTTTCCGCGCGGTAAAAACGCTCAAAAATCTGCTCGCGCTGTTCATCGGTGATGCCTGGCGCGCTGTCCTCAAACCAGATTATTGTCTGGTCCTGTTCCGCGCGCAGCGTAACGGTCAGTCCGCCGCCCGCGTCGGTATAGCGCAGGCTGTTTTCCAGCAGATTGGTGAACAGCTGCATCAGGCGATCCGGATCGCCGAACAGCGGCGCCGAATCGGGCAGGCGCAGCTGCAAAGTCAGTTCGCGGCTCTGGTAGCGCGCGATAAAGTTGGCCGCCACTATCTCCAGCAGCGGCACCAGGTCGATATCGCTGCGGCGATAGGCCAGCGCGCCTTCATCGGAGAGCGAAAGTTGATGAACATCGTCCACCAGTTTGGTCAGGGTCGCCACTTCGCCCTGCAGAGAAATAATCGATTCCGGCGTCAGCTTGCGCACGCCGTCCTGGATTGCTTCCAGCTCGCCGCGCAGGATTGCCAGCGGCGTGCGCAGCTCATGGGAAATATCAGCCATAAAAGCGCGCCGCATACTCTCGTTTTTCTCCAGCGTGCTGGCCAACCGGTTGAAATCCTGCCCAAGCCGTCCCAGCTCGTCGCGATTATTGGCCTGCACGCGCGTGGTGAAATCGCCGGCGGCCAGATGGTGCGTGCCTTCGACCAGCCTTTTTACCGGCGCCAGCAGGCCGCGCGACATCAGCCAGGTGACCAGCGCCGCCATCAGCATAGTCAGACCGACGATAATCCAGCTGGTGCGTTTCTGCTGCTGGTCGAAATTGATATCGGCGCTGCGGGTCAGTCTTTCCGGTGGCGAGCCAATGACCCAGCCCACGATATGGCCGCTGCTGGTGGTAATACTGCGGCGGCTGCCTTCCTGCGGCACCGGCGCGCGCGGCCCCATCATCACGCGGTACTGCTGATCGATAATCCAGAACTGCGTGCGCCAGCCGTGCGGCGGCAGCTGACTATTAGCGTCCGGATTCTGCTCCAGCGAATGCAGGATTTGAAACACCAGCTTGTTGTTATGGCGCAAAAAATCCCAGTTGCCGTGCTCCTCGTACTGTTCAGCCAGCGCGTCGCTCAGTAACCCGAGCCGCTGCTCATTGCCTTTTTTGATGTAGTCGATAAAGCCGTGCTCAAAGCTGAGGCGGACGCCCCAGTGCATGGTGATCAGCACTAACATGCAGGTGGAAAAGATGGCGATAAAGAGTTTGGCGGTGATGCCGATTCGTAATTTTGCAAACATTCAGGGCTTTCTCCGACGGCTCGGCAGCGCATTTTTCGTGGAATCAGGGGGAACGTGGCGAAATATCAGCGCCGGCAAAATAATCACGGCCGCCATGCAGATATAGGTGTAAATAAAGGCCTGCTGCGGCAGGCCGTCAGGCTGCGCCTGCTGGCCAAAGGCGCCCAGCAGCAAACCGGCGAGGGTAACGCCGACGCTCATCGACAGCTGCATCACCATCGACAGCAGGCTGTTGCCGCTGCTGGCCAACTCGTCCGGCAATGCTTTCAACGTCAGCGTGTTCATTGCCGAGAAGCGAATGGCGTTGACCATGCCCTGAAAAAACAGCACCAGCGGCAGCAGCCAGGCCCAGCCGAGCAGCGCCACGACCGGAAACAGCAGCACCACCAGCGCAAGCGCGACGGTGGCGCCGACCAGCACGTGGCGATAGCCGAAGCGGTTGACAATCTGCACTACGATACGCTTCATGCCCATATTGCCCAGCACCATCGGGATCATCATCAACCCGGCGTGAAGCGGCGTATAGCCCAGGCCAACCTGCAGAAAAATCGGCGTCATAAAAGGCAGCATGCCGCTGCCGATACGGCCGGTAAGGCTGCCCAGCAGCCCGATGGCGTAGACAGGATTAGCAAACAGCTTCAGGCTGAACAGCGCGTCGTCATTGGCGCGAGCGTAAAACAGATAGGAGAGTAGAGAAAAGACGCCAGCCAGGATAAACAGGCACAGCAGCAGCGGCGACAGGCCCGTCCCGCGCGAGCCGTCAAGCGCCAGCGTCAGCGTCGCCATGCCTGTGGCCAGCAGCAGAAAGCCGCGAAAATCGAAGCGGCGGCGCGGCAGCCGCAAATCGGGCATCAGCAGCAGCGTCGCCGTTGCGCCCGCCAGGCCGACCGGCAGGTTGATCAAAAAGATCCAGTGCCAGCTGGCGTACTGCACCAATACGCCGCCCAGCACTGGCCCGAGCAGCGGCCCGACCTGGCCCGGCAGCGTGACAAAGGTCATCGCCGCCATATACTGCGTGCGCGGCACCAGCTTCATCACCGTCAGCCTGCCAACCGGCACCATCATCGCGCCGCCAATCCCCTGCAGCACGCGCGAGGCGATCAGCTGATCGAGCGTGGCGGAGAGGGCGCAAAACAGCGAGCCGAGGCTGAACAGCACGATGGCGCTAAAAAAGATATTGCGCACGCCGAAGCGATCGGCCAGCCAGCCGCTGACCGGCAGCATTACCGCGACGGTCAGCACGTAGGAAACCACCACCGAATGCATATGCAGCGGATTCTGGCCGAGGCTGTGCGCCATCGCGGGCAGCGCAGTATTAACGATAGTGGTGTCCAGCGACTGCATAAAGAAGCCGAAAGCCACAATCCACAGCTGCCAGCGCACGCCAGGCGAAAGCGCGTTCATCAGCCCGTCGCCTCTTCGCGCACGCGCACGCGGGGTTTTCTGCGCAGCTTATCCATATAGAGATAAATCACCGGCGTGGTGTAGAGCGTCAGTAGCTGGCTCATCACCAGGCCGCCGACGATAGTGATCCCCAGCGGCTGGCGCAGCTCCGCGCCGTCGCCCGAAGTCAGCACCAGCGGCAGCGCGCCCAGCAGCGCCGCCAGCGTGGTCATCATAATCGGCCGAAAGCGCAGCAGGCTTGCCTGGAAGATCGCCTCGCGCGCGCTGAGATTGCCGTTGCGCTGCGCGTCCAGCGCGAAATCGACCATCATAATGGCGTTCTTTTTCACGATGCCGATCAGCAGCAGAATACCGATCAGCGCAATCAGCGAGAAGGGCGCACCGAACAGCTCCAGCGCCAGCAGCGCGCCCACGCCCGCCGAAGGCAGGGTTGAGAGGATAGTCAGCGGATGCACATAGCTTTCATACAGGATGCCGAGCACGATATAGACGGTGGCAATCGCCGCCAGGATCAGCCACAGCTGGCTGCTTTGCGTCTCCTGGAATATCTGCGCCGTGCCGGCGAAGCTGCCGCGCACGCTGGAAGGCACGCCCAGCGCGGTCATGCTGCGTTCAATGGCATCGGAAGCCTGGGAAAGCGACACGCCTTCCGGCAGGTTAAACGAAATGGTCGAGGCGGCGGAAAGCCCCTGATGGTTAACCGACAGCGGCGCGTTGGCCGGTTGCCACTTCGCGAAGCCGGAAAGCGGGATCGCTTTGCTTTCATTATTAATCACGTACATCAAATCCAGCGAGCTGATGTCCTGGGTGTAGCGAGGATCAACCTCCATCACCACTTTGTACTGATTCAGCGGCTGGTAGATGGTGGAAATCTGCCGCTGGCCAAAGGCGTTGTTCAGCAGGCTGTTGGCTTCGGAAACGTTGATCCCCAGCTGCGCCATACGCGTGCGGTCGTAGACCAGCGCCATTTCCGATCCTTTGTCCTGCTGATCGGAGTTGACGTCCGCCAGCTCGGGCAGGGCGGCAAAGGCCTGGCGGATTTTCGGCTCCCAGGCGCGCAGATCGTCCAGATCGTCCGACAGCAGCGTGTACTGGTAACCCGCGTTGGATTCGCGTCCGCCGGCCCGCAAATCCTGCACCGCCATCAGAAACAGATTGGCGCCCGGCTCTTTTGCGAGCTTAACGCGCAGCCGGGCAATAACCGCCTGAGCGCTGTCGCTGCGTTCGCTAAGCGGCTTGAGCGAGATAAACATCGAGCCGCTATTGGTGCGGGAGCCGCCGGTAAAGCCGACCACGCTCTCCACTGCCGGATCGTCGCGGACGATTTTCATAAAGTCTTCCAGCTTGCCGCGCATCGACTGGAAGGAGATGCTCTGATCGGCCTGGATAAAGCCCATCAGCCTGCCGGTATCCTGTTCAGGCATAAAGGTTTTCGGCACCACCACGTAGAGATACATGGTCAGGCCGATGGTGGCGATAAACAGCAGCAGCGTCCAGCGCGAGTGATTCAACACCCAGTTAAGCGAACGTCCATAGCCGCGCTGGATGCCCGTCAGCACGCGGCCGAAACCGCGCAGGCGCGGCTGCTCGCGTTTGGCGTGCGCCTTCAGCAGTCGGCCGCACATCATCGGCGTCAGCGTGATGGAGATCAGCAGCGAGATAAGGATAGAGACGGAAAGCGTTACGGCGAACTCGCGGAAGAAGCGGCCAATCAGCCCGCCGAGCATCAGCAGTGGCAGAAACACCGCCACCAGCGACAGGCTCATCGACAGCACGGTAAAGCCCACTTCGCGCGTGCCCTGTAGTGCGGCCTGAATCGGCTTCATGCCCGCTTCCACATGGCGGGAAATATTCTCCAGCACCACGATGGCGTCATCGACCACAAAACCCGTCGCCACCGTCAGCGCCATTAGCGAGAGGTTATTAAGGCTGAAGCCGCACAGATACATGGCGGCGAAGGTGCCGATCAGCGACACCGGTACGGCTACAGCGGGGATTAGCGTGGCGCGTCCCGAGCGCAGGAAAACAAACACCACCAGGATCACCAGCCCGACGGAAATCACCAGCGACTGCTCCACCTCGGCCAGCGAAGCGCGGATCGTGGGCGAGCGATCCTGGGCGACATCCAGCTGAACAGAAGCGGGAATGCTGTTGCGCAGCTCCGGCACCGCCGCACGAATGCGATCTACGGTATCGATAATATTCGCTTCCGGGAGCTTGCGGATCATCAGCAGGATCGCCGGTTTGGCGTTGGCCATCCCGGCGTTACGCACGTCCTGTACCGAATCCGTGACGTTGGCGACATCCTGCAGGCGTACCGCCGCGCCGTTGTTATAGTGGACGATCAGCGGCTGATACTCCGCCGCCGTTTTCAGCTCGTCGTTGGTTTTAATCTGCCAGCGATGCTGTTCGTCTTCAATCGCGCCCTGCGGCCTGCGCTGATTGGCGTTGCTGATGGCCGTGCGCACCGCGTCCAGCGACACGCCCTGGTTGAACAACGCCTGCGGATTGAGATCCACGCGCACGGCGGGCAGCGAGCTGCCGCCCACGGAAACGTCGCCGACGCCTTCGATCTGCGCCAGCTTCTGCGCCAGCTGGGTTGAGGCGTAGTCGTAGAGATCGCCCTGCGACCAGGCGTCCGAAGTCAGCGTCATGATCATAATCGGCGCGTCGGAAGGATTGATTTTACGCCAGGTCGGCCGGCTCGGCATGCCCGTCGGCAGCAGGCTTTGCGCCGCATTGATCGCGCCCTGCACGTCGCGCGCCGCGCCGTTGATGTCGCGGTCGTAATCAAACACCAGGATAATGCGCGTGCTGCCCAGCGAGCTGGTAGAGGTCATTTCGCTGACGCCCGCGATACGGCCCAGCGAGCGCTCCAGCGGCGTAGCCACCGACGAAGCCATCGTCTCCGGCGAGGCGCCGGGCAGCGAGGCGGAGATCAGGATGACCGGGAAATCGACCTGCGGCAGCGGCGCCACCGGCAGCAGGCGAAAGCTCAGCACGCCCGCCAGCGCGATGGCGATGGTCAGCAGAATAGTGGCGACCGGCCGGTGAATAAACAGCGCGAAAAATTTCACTCAGCCTCCTTTGCCAGCAGACGACGGCGTGTGGCGTGCGCCAGGCGGTCAAACAGCAGGTAGATGACCGGCGTGGTGAACAGCGTCAGCACCTGGCTGACGATCAGGCCGCCCACCATCGCCACGCCCAGTGGACGACGCAGCTCGGCGCCGACGCCGGTACTGAGCATCAGCGGCAGCGCGCCCAGCAGCGCCGCCAGCGTGGTCATCAGAATAGGGCGGAAGCGCAGCAGACAGGCCTGGTAGATCGCCTCGTATGGCGCCATGCCCTGTTCGCGCTCCGCCGCCAGCGCAAAGTCGATCATCATGATGGCGTTTTTCTTCACGATGCCGATCAGCAGGATAATGCCGATAATGGCGATCACATCCAGCTCGTTGCCGCTGAGCATCAGCGCCAGCAGCGCGCCGACGCCCGCCGTCGGCAGCGTAGAGAGAATGGTGATAGGGTGAATAAAACTCTCGTAAAGCACGCCCAGCACGATATACATCGCCACCACGGCGGCCACGATCAGCCAGACGGTGCTGGAGAGCGCCGCCTGAAACGCCAGCGTGCTGCCCTGGAATTTGGTCATGATTTCCGCCGGCATCGCCATATCCCGTTCGGCCTGGGTAATGGCGTTGACCGCTTCCTCCAGCGAATAGCCGTCGCTGACGTTGAAGGAAAAGGTGGTCGACGGGAACTGATCCAGATGGTTGATGCTTAGCGCGCCGTGACGCTGCTCTACGCTGGCGATAGCGCTGAGCGGCACGCTGCCGCCGTCGGTGCTGTTCAGGCGAATGGACTCCAGCGCGGCCAGGCCCGGCGTGGCGGAGATATCGTTTTCCAGCACCACGCGGTACTGGCTCGCCTGAGTATAAATAGTGGAGATCAGCCGCTGACCAAAAGCGTTATAAAGGGCGTTATCGACGTCGGCCATGCTGATGCCGAGACGGCTGGCGTTATCGCGATCCACCTTGATATAGGCTTCCAGTCCCCGATCCTGCCAGTCGCTGCTGACGTCCTTCAGCTGCGGCAGCTGCTTCAGCGCCTCGGTAAGCTTCGGTACCCACAGGCTCAGCGACTCCAGCGAGCCGGTCTGCAGCGTAAACTGGTACTGCGTGCGGCTGAGCTGGGTATCGATAGTCAGATCCTGCACCGGCTGCAGATAAAGCTCGATGCCGGGCAGGCTGGCGATAGACTGCTGCAGGCGCTCAATCACTGCCGGAATGCGGTCCTCGCGCTCGCTCAGCGGCTTGAGGTTAATCTGCAGCCGCCCGCTGTTCAGCGCCGGATTGGTGCCGTCCACGCCGACGAACGAGGTCAGGCTCTCTACCGCCGGATCTTTCATGATAATCGAGGCGACCTGCTGCTGGCGCTGCGCCATGTTGCGCCAGGAAACCGACTGCGGCGCCTGCAGCGTGCCCTGGATAATGCCGTTATCCTGCAGCGGGAAAAAGCCTTTCGGGATCGCAATCCACAGCAGGATGGTGATGGCCAGCGTGCCGAGCGCCACGCCCAGCGTCAGCCACGGATGGTTGAGCACGCGCTTCAGGAAGCGGCCATAGGCGGCGATAACGCGATCGAACAGCGCCTCGCTGGCGCGCGAAAAGCGGTTTTGTTTGCGCAGGGATTCCACGCTGAGCATCCGCGCGCACATCATCGGCGTTAATGTTAGCGACACCACGGCGGAGATCAGAATCGAAATGGCCAGCGTCACGGCGAATTCGCGGAACAGCCTGCCGACGATATCCCCCATAAACAGCAGAGGGATCAGTACCGCAATCAGCGAGAAGGTGAGTGAGATAATGGTAAAGCCGATCTCGCCCGCGCCTTTCAGCGCCGCAGCCAGCGGCTTTTCGCCTTTTTCGATATAGCGCGAAATGTTCTCGATCACCACGATGGCGTCATCCACCACGAAGCCGGTGGCGATGGTCAGCGCCATCAGCGTCAGGTTATTGATGGAGAAGCCGAGGAAATAGATGACGGCGAAGGTGCCGACCAGCGACAGCGGCACCGCCACGGCCGGAATAATCGTCGCCGGCACGTTGCGCAGAAACAGGTAAATGATCATCACCACCAGCGCAATCGCCAGCATCAGCTCAAACTGCACGTCATGTACCGAGGCGCGGATATTGGTGGTGCGATCGGTAAGCACCTTGACCTCTACCGATTTCGGCAGCGAGGCGGTGAGCGCGGGAAGCATCTTGCGGATGCTGTCGGCGGTGGTGATGATATTGGCGCCCGGCTGGCGCTGAATATTCAGCACGATCGCCTGCTGGCGATTGGCCCAGGCGCCCAGCCAGCTGTTTTCCGCGCCTTGCTCAACGGTAGCGACGTCGCGCAGGCGCACCGGCGCGCCGTTCTGCCAGCTGATAATCAGCTGACGATAATCCTCTGCCGACTTCATCTGATCGTTGGCGGAAAGGGTAATAGAGCGCTCCGGCCCGTCCAGGCTGCCTTTCGCCGAGTTGACGTTGGCGCTGCTGATGGCGGTGCGCACCGTTTCGCTGGTTAAGCCCAGCGAGGCGAGCGCCTGCGCGTTCAGCTTCACGCGCACCGCAGGACGCTGACCGCCCGCCAGCGTCACCAGGCCGACGCCGGAAACCTGCGAAATTTTCTGCGCCACGCGCGTCTCCACCATATCCTGCACCTGAGTCATCGGCATACTGGTGGTGGTGACGGCCAGTGTCATAATCGGCGGATCGGCAGGATTGACCTTGCTGTAAACCGGCGGATTAGGCAGATCGGAAGGCAGCAGATTGGTCGCCGCGTTGATGGCGGCCTGCACTTCCTGCTCGGCCACGTCCAGCGGCAGCGACAGCTGAAACTGCAGCGTCACCACCGAGGCGCCGCCGGAGCTTTGCGAAGCCATCTGCTTTAAGCCCGACATCTGGCCGAACTGCCGCTCCAGCGGCGCGGTGACCGCCGAGGTCATCACATCCGGGCTGGCGCCGGGATAGAGCGTCACCACCTGAATGGTCGGGTAGTCGACCTCCGGCAGCGCGGAAACAGGCAGATAGCGATAGCCGAGAATACCGGCCAGCAGGATGGCGATCATCAGCAGCGTGGTCGCTACAGGACGCAGAATAAACAGGCGGGAAGGGCCGCCGCCCGGCATGGATGGCATCACCTGCATTACTGGCGCGCTCCTTTAGCGGGCGGCGTCGTCTTGCCGGTGAGCGGCGTGGACTGCGGCGCGACCACTTCTACCGTGGCGCCTTCCGTCAGGCGATCGATACCGTCGGTGACCACGCTTTCGCCTTCGTCCAGCCCGGCGTCGATAATCGCTTTTTCGCTGTCCTGCACGCTAACGGTAACGGTTTTTTTGCTGACCTTGTTGTCGCTGTTGACCACCCAGACAAAGTGGCCCTCGTTGCCCATCTGTAGCGCCGCGACCGGGATAACGATAGCGTCCTGCAGCGTGTTGACCTGCAGACGGGCGTTAACGAACTGATTCGGGAAGAGGCGATCGTCTTCGTTGGCGAACTGCGCTTTGACCTTGATAGTGCCGGTGGTGACGTCGATTTGGTTATCCATACTCAGCAGCCTGCCGGTAGCCAGCAGCGTTTTATTGCTGCGATCCCAGGCTTCGACCGGGATTGGCTGTCCCGATTTTTGCGCTTTCAGCAGGGTTTCGATCTGATTTTCCGGCAGCGTGAACACCAACTCTACCGGATGCGTCTGGGTAATCACCACGATGCCGTTGCTGTCGCCGCTGCTGACATAGTTGCCGATATCGACCTGACGCAGGCCTACACGGCCGTCGATGGGCGAGGTAATGCGGCTGTAGGTCAGATTCAGCTGGGCGCTGGCGACGCTACCTTCGTCCGCTTTAATCGTGCCCAGGGTTTCGCTGACCAGCGCGCGCTGCGTATCCAGCTCCTGTTGCGATACCAGGTTGGTTTTCACCAGTTTCTCCAGCCTCGCCAGATCGCGGCGGGCATTGGCCAGCGTCGCCTGATCTCTGGCCAGCTGGCCCTGCGCCTGGGTCAGCGCCACCTGAAATGGGCGGGGATCGATTTCCGCCAGCAGCTGGCCCGCTTTGACCTGTTGGCCTTCGGTAAAGTGGATCGCCACCAGATCGCCATCCACGCGGCTGCGCAGCGTAACGGTATTGGCGGCGGCAACGGTGCCGAGACCGGTAAGATATTGCGGCACGCTCTGGCGCGCGGCGGCGGCGGCCTGCACCGGCGACAGCGCGCCGCCCATCGCATGACGTCCGCCGCCCTTAGCGCGCGCAGAGTCCGTTTTTTGTGTTGGGGCAGGCTGCGTGCCGTGGCTGTGCCACCAGTAGATTCCGCCCGCTGCGAGAGCGACGAGCACCAGAAGAGTGATTTGAGTACGGCGCCGGGTGTTCATCCTGTTATCAATTCTCCAGAAGCAAAGTTAGCGTCGGGCAAAGAGCCATACAGACTATGGAAGCCGGATGGCGAAGACGCTTAATTTTTCAATTTTAACGGGTTTATCAATGATAAAAATGAAGGAATTAAGAATAACCGTTCAGTAAGTGTAAGTATTCATGCCTTGTAATGCTTTTACTTTGCCTCAACAGGCTCCTCGTCAGGATGTTTGCTAAGCTAATAGTCACTGCAGAAACCCTTTCAATACAGGAGCATAAAGATGACTATACCGCATCGCGCGCTGGGCCGTACCGGCATTCAGGTTCCGACGCTGACTTTCGGCGGCAACGTGTTCGGCTGGACGGTCGATCAGCAAACGTCTTTCTCCCTGCTGGACGCGCTGGTGGAAAAAGGCCTCTTTTTTATCGATACCGCTGACTGTTACTCGCGCTGGGCGCCGGGCAACCAGGGCGGCGAATCCGAAACCATTATCGGCAACTGGCTGAAAAAAACCGGCAAACGCAACCAGATCGTACTGGCGACCAAAGTGGGTATGGAAATGGGCGAAGGCAAAACCGGCCTGGCGCCCGCTTATCTACGCCAGGCGGTTGAAGCTTCGCTGCGGCGTCTGCAAACCGACTATATCGATCTCTATCAGGCGCACCGCGACGACAGCGACACGCCTTTGCAGGAAACCCTGGCAACTTTCGACGCGCTGATTAAAGAAGGCAAAGTGCGGGCGATTGGCGCCTCCAACTACAGCGCGGAGCGCCTGGCGGAAGCCCTGAAAATCAGCGAAGCGCAGAACCTGGCGCGCTATGAAACGCTGCAGCCGGAGTATAACCTCTACGATCGCCAGCAGTACGAAAGCGGGCTGGAGCAGGTAGCGCGGCAAAACGAGCTGGGCGTCATTAACTACTACTCGCTGGCCAGCGGCTTTCTGAGCGGCAAATATCGCAGCAGGGCTGACGCGAGTAAAAGCAAGCGTGGCGAAGGCGTGGTCGATAAATACTTAAACGACCGTGGCCTGCGTATCCTGCAGGCGCTGGATGACGTTGCCGAAGAGAGCCAGGCCACGCCCACGCAGGTCGCGCTGGCATGGCAGATCGCGCGTCCGGGCATTACCGCGCCAATTGTCAGCGTCACTTCGCTTGCTCAGCTGGAGGAGCTGAGCAAAGCCGCCGCGCTTAAGCTCAGCGATGCAGCAATCAGCAGGCTGACCGAAGCCAGCCGCTACTGATTAGCGAAACAGCACCTGCGCCCAGCGCGCCAGACCGGCGGTGACGGAACCAAAGTCATCGCCGCTGGCCAGCGGAATATCGGGCAGCAACTGCTGCAGCGCCTGCCGCAGCACCGGCGAGCGAGCGCTGCCGCCGGTCAGATAGATCACATCCGGTTTGGTGCCGCTCTCGTCCAGCGCCAGCTTCACCTGCTCCTGAATGCGCTCCAGCGGCTGCGCGATAGCGGCTTTCAGGGCTTCGGCACTGATATCTGTCGCCAGAGCCTGGTCGATAAAATCCAGCGTCGCGGTTGCCTGAGGCCGTTCCGAAAGGGCGATCTTACTCTCTTCCGCCGCGCGCACCAGGCGATAGCCCAGACGCTGCTGCCAGACTTTCAACAGGCGCTTCACTTTTTCCGGCTCCTGCGCGTCGCGGATCAGATCCTGCAGCTGCTTGCGGCTGGCCGTGGCGTAAAAATCGCTCTGCGCGGGCACGTCGTTAATGGCAATAGCATTCCACCACGGTAGCGCAGGCAGCGCGATGCCTTTCTGCGTCTGGCCGCCGCTGCCCAGCAACGGCATCAGCTCTTTAAAGGCCAGCATGATATCCAGATCGTTACCGCCGACACGACAGCCGCTGTGGCCCAGCAGGCTCTCCTGACGCTCGGCTTTATCGTGCCACTGCGGCCCCATCAGCAGCATCGAGCAGTCGGTGGTGCCGCCGCCGATATCCACGATCAGCACGCGCGTCTCTTCTTTAAGGGTAGCTTCAAACTCCAGCCCGGCCGCTACCGGCTCGAACTGAAACTCCACTTCTTTGAAACCGGCGCGGCTGGCGGCGCGGGCCAGAATACCCTGCGCCTGGCGGTTGGCCTCTTCGCCGCCCAGCCCCTGAAAGTTGACCGGACGACCGATAACCGCCTGGGTAATGCTCTCGTCGATCTGCGCTTCAGCCTGCTGGCGAATATGCAGCATCATCGCGCACACCAGATCTTCGAAAAAAGCGACCTGCTGCGGCTTCAGGCCGCTGGCGCCCAGGAAGGACTTCGGCGATTTCACGAACCAGGTTTCTTCCGGCTCCGCCATATACTGCGCCAGCGACGCCAGCCCGAACTGCACGCTGGCGGGCGTCACTTCGATATCTTCTTCGCGGTTGAAGGCCAGCGCGCGACGTAAAATCGCCTGGTTTTCAGCTTCCGGGGTCGGCACCTGATGATGGCGGAACAGCCATTCGCTGACCGTGTCGCGCGTTGGCGAGCAGAGCATCGAGGGCAGCAATCTGGCGCCGTTTTCCAGCGGCAGCAGGAGAGGCGAGCCCTCTTTCATAATGGCTACCGAACAGTTTGCCGTCCCGTAATCAAAGCCGATAAACATTCCTTCTCTCCGCTAATAAAAAAAGGGAGCGACTTTAGCCCAGGGGCGACAGGAGAGCAAGGGCCGCGCGCGCTTTAATTGCGTCGGCGGCGGGAAGGGCGAAGCGCGGTCAGCGCGGCGGCTGCGGCAGGATCTGTTCGTTTTCGCGCTGCGACAGCACGGGTTTCAGGGTATCGATCAGCCTGGCGTCGTAAACGGAAAGCTGGCCGCGACCGTTGTGCTTGGCGTTATAACAGGCCAGGTCGGCCTGAGCCATCACTTCGCTGGCGTGAGCATTCTCCCGGCTCAGCAGCGTGATGCCCGCGCTGGCGCCGATGCGATGCAGCTGGCCTTCCCAGTAAAAAGCGTAGTGATTCACCGCGTCCACCAGCCGTTCCGTCACTTCGCGCGCTTCATTCAGGGCGCAGTCAGGCAGCAGCACGCCAAACTCGTCGCCGCCCAGCCGCGCCAGGAAATCGCCGCTGCGCAGGTGCTGTTTCATCTGTACGGAGATCTCTCGCAGTAGCGCGTCGCCCGCGGCGTGTCCGGCGCTGTCGTTAACCGCCTTAAAGCGATCCAGATCGATAAAGATCAGCGTGTGCTGGCGCTGCTGCTGACAGGCGCTGAGCAGCAGCTGCTTTAACCGCTGTTCGAAGCTGACGCGGTTAGGCAGGCGGGTCAGCATATCGTGCGAGGCGCCATAGCTCAGCCGTCGCATCATCTCCCGCGATTCGCTGACGTCCTGAATGACGATTACGCTACCGATATAGTCGCCCTGTTGGGTTTTCAGCGGCGTAATGCTGTAGTGAATATCGAACCGATCGCCGGAGCGGTTATGCAGCACCAGCTCCCGATCCAGCTCCGATTTGCTGTGCGGCAGTTCGCACAGCAGCAGATTTTCCATCTCCGGCCCGTCGCTGCCGTGCGTGATGCGCAGCAGTTCGCTGAGCGGTTTGCCCGCCGCTTCCTCCTGCGTCCAGCCGCTCATTACCTCCGCCACCGGATTCATAAAGGTAACGCGCATCTCTTCGTCGGTGCTGATCACCGCTTCGCCGATGGCGTCCAGCGTGATATGCATTCGCTCTTTTTCCTGATAGAGCGCGTCGGTCAGCAGGCGCATCTCCGTAATATCCTGATTGATGCCGAGCATTCTTTCCACGTTGCCGTCGTCGTCGAGCACCAGCGTCGACTGGCTGCGGATAAAGCGGATGCCGTTGTCGGTGACGATGCGAAATACTACGTCCACCGCTGAAGACTTTCTTATTCCCTGGTCAAATGCGTCGATGGCCAGCTGCCGGTCGGCGGGCAGCAGGCTGTTGACCCAGGTAAGGTAGGTCGCATGACCCTCTTCCCGCAGGCCGTAGATCTGGAACATGCGCTTGTCCCAGTTCATCTTGCCGGTCTTCAGGCTCCAGTCCCAGACGCCGATGCCTGCCGCTTCGTTGGCCAGGGTAATGCGCTGCATCAGGCGACGGTTAACCGCCTCGGTCTGTTTGAGATCGGAGATATCCTCGATTTGCGAGATAAAGTAGAGCGGCCGCCGGTCGACGTCGCGCACCAGCGAAACCGCCAGCAGCACCCAGACGATGCGGCCATCTTTCCGCAAATAGCGTTTTTCATGGCTGTAGGTTTCAATAGTGCCCGCGAGCAGCGCATTGAGCTTGCCTTCATCGCTGGCCAGATCGTCGGGATGCGTCAGCGCCTGAAAGGTCATACTGGTCAGCTCTTCCCTGCTGTAGCCCAGCAGCCGGCAAAGCGACTGGTTAACCTGCAGCCAGCGACCATCCGGCGACACCAGCGCCATGCCGATTACCGAATACTCCATGGCGTGGCGAAAGCGCGCTTCGCTCTGCGTGATATGCTTTTTCTCCTCGCGAAAAGAGTGCATTACCTGCGTCATGATATGGCTGGGAATAATCGCCAGCAAAAACGGCAGCCAGGGCGCGCTGCCCGCCACGGAAAGGGCGTCGGTATACTGCATCAGCAGGTTCAGCGCCAGCAGTATGCTCATCATTACCAGCGTAGCCAGAAACACAATATAGGCGGAAAAGCGCGGCAGGCGCACGGCGCTATAGAAGAGCACCACCATGACAAAAGTGAAAGACCAGGGCAGGTAGCGCAGCGCGCAGTAGCTCAGGGCCAGGGTAGCGATCAGCGTCAGCAGCGTTTCAAACAGCGCGCGCTGGCTGAAGGATCTACGCAGCTCGTCGCGCTGCCACAACAGACATACCGGGCCAAGCGCCAGCATACCGATGGTTTCCGAGATGGCCCAGGTGCTAAAAAAATGGAGGCTGGCCTGGCCGCTAAAGCTCAGCGCCCAGCAGGCGAGCAGCGCGCCGGCCAGCGGCATAAAGATACCAACCGCCGCCACCATTTTGCACCAGCTGAGCAGGGAATCCAGCGGCGCCTTCTGGTCGAGTAACCGCCGCAGCAGCAGGCCGCCCAGCAGCGCCTGCAGCAAATTAATCAGCGGAAACATGAGCAGCGTCAGCTCGCTGCCCATGATTAAGCGATTAGCGACGACGACCCCAATCAGACAGCCGCCCAGCAGCACCGGCAGCTCGCGCAGCGGATAGCGGAAAACAAGCATGGTCATCAGCGCGGTGGGCAGCCACAGCGAAGAGATTTGCACGCTGACCTTGATCAGTTCCAGGCAGAACAGCGTCAGAACAAAGGCGAGCGCGCCAAACAGCGCTCCTCTGCACCAGAAGAGAGAAGAGCGGCCAGCGGGGGAAAAAGTATCAGTCGTCATATCAATCCAGCGAGGCAACGGAGGTCGGTCAGCTCGTACCGGTTTAATGCTAACACAACGATTTTTGAATGCCTGCGGTAATTCAAAAGATCGCTCTATTCGGACGATTGACCCCGCCAGCCACGGAACTACTGGCGCAGCTTCAGCAAATCGGCGCGTGTCCAGGGATGATCGATACCGGCGATCTGCACGGAAAGGCGCTGTAAAAACTGTTGCGTGGTGGCGAGACGGCCATGACTCAGCAGCAGCAGAGGCAACAGCAGCGCAACGCAAAGCTGCAGCGAGGAGAATCCCTGCAGCCGTGAACGGCGCTGACTCACCAGAAAAGCCGTACTCAGCGTAAAGCCCAGAATCAGGCCGGTGACCACTTCGCTAACGGAGTGATAGCTAAGCAGCAGTCGCGAGACGCCAACCAGCACGGGGATCAGATAGCCGACAGCGACGGCGAACCGGCGGCCGTTTTCGCTCAGGCGACCGCTGAACAGCCAGAGCATGACCGGCCACAGCGTGGCCGACATGGCGGTATGGCCGCTGAAACCGGTAAAGTTAAGATGGGCGCTGCCAAGACCAAAGCCCATAAAAGCGATTTTGGAAAGACTGACCACCGCGCCAGCAGTGCAGAACGCCAGCGCCCAAAGCCAGACCGCGCGACGATCGCTGTTTTTCCAGCCGATCAGGCCAGCCATGACGATAGCGGTGGGAATAAGCAGCATGCTGTCGCCAAAATAGGTCAAAAAATGCAATGTACGCCAGTACAAGGTGTTTCCTTATTATGCTGTGCGGTTCCGACGAGCCTTTTATGACAGCGTAAAATCGCTGCCGACCACGTGCGAAACGAAAAGATGATCCCGACTGCCGTCAGTTTATCGATCGGTGTCGGCAAGGTATAACGGGAAAGTCTTAAAAGAGCGCCGCCGCTTTTTTCTGGCATCAACACCCCGAAATCCCTATAATTATGCGCGAATTCATCCTCTCCATCTGTCTCAGACACAAATCAGGTCTTTAATTTTATGACTGACAAGTCGCATCAGTGCGTCATCGTAGGTATCGCCGGCGCATCTGCCTCGGGAAAAAGTCTTATTGCCAGCACGCTTTATCGCGAAGTCCGCGATCGGGTCGGCGATGAAAATATTGGTGTTATCCCTGAGGATGCTTACTACAAAGACCAAAGCCACCTGACCATGGATGAGCGGGTTAAAACCAACTATGACCATCCCAGCGCGATGGATCATAATCTGCTGCTGCAGCATCTGCAGATGCTGAAAGCGGGCGAGGCGATCGATCTGCCGGTCTACAGCTATGTCGAACATACCCGTACCGCGCAGACCATTCAGCTGAAGCCGAAAAAAGTGATTATTCTGGAAGGGATTCTGTTGCTGACGGATGCGCGCCTGCGCGCCGAAATGAACTTTTCGATCTTTGTGGATACGCCGCTGGATATCTGCCTGATGCGCCGCATGAAGCGTGACGTCAACGAACGTGGCCGTTCGATGGACTCCGTGATGGCGCAGTATCAGAAAACAGTGCGTCCGATGTTCCTGCAGTTTATCGAACCTTCCAAACAGTATGCCGATATTATCGTGCCTCGCGGCGGCAAAAACCGCATCGCGATCGATATTCTGAAGGCGAAGATCAATCAGTTCTTCGAGTAAATGCTGCCCGACGCCCCGCAAGGCGGCTCGGGTATTCCGCGCAGGGAGCGACCCGCTCCCGCCGTTCAGCCTATTGTTTTGGAGTAACTTTCCATGCGTTTATGCGACCGCGATATAGAAGCCTGGCTCGACAGCGGCCAGCTCGATATCTCTCCACGTCCGCCGGTCGAGCGTATCAACGGCGCCACCGTTGACGTTCGCCTCGGCAACCAGTTCCGCACCTTCCGTGGCCATACCGCCGCCTATATCGATCTCAGCGGCCCGAAAGATGAGGTCAGCGCGGCGCTTGACCGCGTAATGAGCGACGAAATCGTGCTGCCGGAAGGCGAAGCTTTCTTTCTGCATCCCGGCGAACTGGCGCTGGCGGTGACTTTTGAATCCGTTACGCTGCCGGATAATCTGGTCGGCTGGCTGGATGGCCGCTCGTCGCTGGCCCGCCTCGGCCTGATGGTGCACGTTACCGCGCACCGCATCGATCCGGGCTGGCAGGGACGTATCGTGCTGGAGTTCTATAATTCTGGTAAGCTGCCGCTGGCGTTAAGGCCGGGTATGCTGATTGGCGCGCTGAGCTTCGAACCGCTTTCCGCGCCTGCGGCTCGTCCCTATAACCGTCGTCAGGACGCCAAGTACAAAGGCCAGCAGGGCGCGGACGCCAGCCGCATCGATAAAGATCAGGACGCTTAATGGCGGCAGGCCAGCGTACGGCCCTTTTGTCCGTCAGCCGCGTCGTCAGTAGTGGAAGTTATAAGGGGAAGGCATGAAAAGGTTTATCACCACCCTGGCCATTTTGCTGGTGGTCATCGTGGCCGGCATGACGGCGCTGGTGTTGCTGGTCAATCCCAACGATTTTCGCGCCTATATGGCCAGGCAGGTCGAGCAGCGCAGCGGCTACCGGCTGACGCTGAACGGCGATTTGCGCTGGCACGTCTGGCCGCAGCTCAGCATTCTCTCCGGCCCGATGAGCCTGACCGCGCCGGGCGCGCAGCAGCCTTTCGTCAGCGCCAGCAATATGCGGCTCGACGTCAAGCTTCTTCCTCTGCTCTCCCATCAGCTGGCGGTAAAACAGGTGCTGCTGAAAGAGGCGGTCATTCGCCTGACGCCAGACAGCGCCGCGCAGCGCCCGGCCAACGCGCCGCAGGGCCCGGCGGATTCGCCGCCGCCGTCGCCGCTGACCCAGCGCTGGACCTTCGATATCGACAACCTGCAGGTGGCCGACAGCCTGCTGATCTGGCAGCAGAGCAGCGGCGAGCAGCTTAACGTGCGCGACCTCAACCTCAGGCTGTCGCAAAACCAGCAGCGTCATGCCCATCTTGAACTGGGCAGCCGCGTCAGCCGCGATCAGCGCGAGCTGAATCTGAATCTGAACGCGGATGTGGATCTCAGCCGCTACCCGCAGCATCTCGCGGCGACGATCAACCAGCTGGATTACCAGCTCGGCGGCGCGGATTTGCCGCAGGAAGGAGTGAAAGGGCAGGCCAGCCTGCAGGCGGAGTGGAGCGACAGCGACGCTTTCCGCCTGAACAACCTGGCGCTGAGCCTGAACGACAGCCAGCTGACCGGCAGCGCCAGCGGTACGCTGGCGAACCGGCCGCAGATCCAGCTAAACCTTCATGCGCCGATGCTCAATATGGATTCGCTGCTGGGGCTGGAAAGCGGCGGCGACGGCCAGACTATTCAGGCGCGGCGCTCCGCTCCGGCGCCCGTTATCGCCCAGCCCGCGCAGGCTAACGTCGATTCTCTTTTCAACCAGATGGATGGGCAGCTGACGCTGTCGGCGGATCAAATGCGCTGGCGCGGCCTGGCCTTTGATCAGGTCGCGCTGCAGGCCAGCAGCAGCAACGGGCTGCTGACGCTGGCGACGCTAAGCGGCAAAGCGGGCAACGGCGCGTTTTCTCTGCCGGGCAGTATCGATTTCCGCTCGCCGCGCGCGCAGGCGTCGCTGACGCCGTCGCTGCAGAATATCGCCGTCGCGCCGCTGCTGAAAGCCTTTGAGCTGCCGCCTTCGCTGAGCGGCGATTTGACGCTGAACGGCAATTTCAGCGGCGCCGGACTGACCGTAGCCGATTTCAAGCGCGACTGGCAGGGTAGCGCCGAACTCAGCCTGAATAACGCGCTGATGTCCGGACTGAATTTCCAGCGCATGATCCAGCGCGCCGTGGAGCGCAGCAGCAACCGTGTTCATGCCGCCGCCGCGCCTGAAAGCGATTTCCAGCACATCACCGGTAAAATGACGCTGCAAAAAGGGCTGCTCGCCTTTGTCGATCTGGACGGCCGCGCCTCTATGCTGAACTACAGCGGCCAGGGCACGGTTAATATGGCGGCGAAGCAGGCGGATATGAATTTCGGCGTTACGGTCACCGAAGGCTGGCAGGGCGACGGCGAAGTAATCGAACGGCTGCGGCAGACGCCGGTTCCGCTACGGATTTACGGCCCGTGGGACGGGCTGAACTACTCGCTGCAGATCGATCAGGTACTGCGCCAGCAGCTGCAGGATGAGGCGAAAAAGCGCCTGAAACAGTGGTCGGAAAAAAATCCCGAGAACGGCAAAAGCAGCTCGGTGCAGAAGTTAATCAAGGATCTCTGAGGCGAAACGCTGATAAAGCAGGGCTTTATCAGCGTCAGCGTTATGCTTCCTCTTCCTGCGCTAAAGGAATAATCTGCACTTTCTGCACGCGATGGCTTTCAACCTGCAGCGTGCGGAACAGACAGTCGTCGATCTGAATCTCTTCGCCTTCCTGCGGCACGCGCTGCATATGCTCCATCAACAGGCCAGCCAGCGTGTGGTACTCCCTTTTTTCATCCAGCGGCAGCGGTACATACAGAATCAGGTCGTCCAGCGGCATATGGCCGTTAGCCGTCCAGCTGCCGTCGGCGTTTTGCTGAATATCGTAGCGGGGATCGATCGTTTCGCCTTCGTTAGGCAAATTGCCCGCGATGGTTTCCATCACGTCGCTCAACGTCACGACGCCTTCTACTGAACCGAACTCATCCACTACAAAGGCGAAATGGGTGCGCGCGTTGCGAAACTGCTCCAGCGCCGGCAGTAGCGAAAGCTGTTCCGGGAAAACCAGCGGCTGGCGGATAAGGGCGCGAATATCCAGACTGTCGCCATGCAGCGCCTGCTTCAGCAGATCGATTACGTGCACTACGCCCAGCGGATCTTCGCTGTTTTCCGTTACCACGATACGCGTGTGCTGGTTCAGATCGAGCGTCGCCATGATCTCTTCCGGCGACTCGCTGAGATCCACCGAGGCGATATCCTGCCGCGACGTCATAATGCTGCTCACCGTGCGCTGGCCCATACCCAGCACGCGCGCAATCATCATGCGTTCCTGCTTGTTAAAAATGGCCTGGCTGCCGCCGTCCGCCACCAGCGAAGAGGTTTCCGCGTCCAGCTCCGTCTGGTCGTGACTGCCGCGCAGCAGATTCAGTACGGCCTCGGCGGTGCGCTTGCGTAGAGGCGCTTTCGCGGAGAGAAACCGGCGACGGTTAAAGTGCGCCAGCTGGTTCAGCGCCTCGATAATCACCGAGAAGCCGATGGCGGCGTAAAGATAGCCTTTGGGAATGTGATAGCCGAAGCCGTCCGCCACCAGGCTGAAACCAATCATCAGCAGAAAGCTCAGGCAGAGGATCACTATAGTCGGATGCTGATTAACGAAGCGCGTCAGCGGTTTACTGGCCAGCAACATTAAGCAAATCGCGATAATCACGGCCGCCATCATTACTGCCAGATGGTCCACCATGCCGACGGCGGTAATCACGGAATCCAGAGAAAAAACCGCATCCAGCACCACAATCTGCGCCACTACCGGCCAGAATTTCGCCCCACGCTTTTGTGGATTCTCATCCTCGTCTTTGCCTTCCAGCCTTTCATTCAGCTCTACGGTAGCTTTGAACAGCAGGAAGACGCCGCCCAGCAACATAATCAGGTCGCGCGCGCTAAACGCGTGGCCCGATACAGAGAAGAGGGCAGAGGTCAGGGAAGAGAGCCAGGAGATAGAGGCCAGTAACAGCAGGCGCATCACCAGCGCCAGCAGCAGACCCGTTACGCGGGCGCGGTCGCGCTGCGCGGGCGGCAGCTTCTCCGCCAGAATGGCGATAAAGACGAGATTATCAATGCCCAGCACCAGTTCCAGCACGATCAGGGTGACAAGGCCAGCCCAGATTGACGGATCGGCGATCCACTCAAACATCAGAAATTCACTCTCAGGATTAAGGAAATGCCATGATGATAGTGAACGCCCTCTGATTCAACAAATAATCCCGCTGCTCGCCGCGTTAAAGCGATAAAGGGCGCTGTTCGATGGCGCCAATTTTTAGAATTATCCGAGCAAAGATTGCCTTCTGATTAAAAGGTTTTCAGGAATATTCGCATAGGTCTGCCCGATAAAGTAAGGGATACTTAAGAGATGAAGTTAAGTCAGACAGGATTATTCTTACTCTGAACGTAAAGCTAATCCGAATTTTATCGCGGGGAAAAAGATGAAAGCTAAGGTATAGCGTGGCGCTGCAGGTAGTCTTAATCCTAAAAGAGCGCATGGGGGAGAGCGGGCTCTTGTAAACAGGCCAGTAATAACTAGTATAGCAATGTGTTAGTAAATGGCTGCGTTAATGTAGCAATTAGCACGGTCGTGTTTTGACGTCCTTTTTATGTTTGCAGTTCAGGGGGCGATAAAATGCGTCTTAAGATGGCAGGATAAAACCAACATGTCAGGACAAGATACAGCGCATTGGCAGCTACAAGCCAGGGGCGGTAGCGTGTTCGAAACGGTGGAAAAACGTGCTGCACTGGCGAAGAAAGCACCGTGGTTGTTGATTTTACATGTCCTCTCCGATCGTACTGCCAGTTGCCATGACCTTTTACACAACTTCTGAATACGTCTCCTGTGGAATAAACAGCATGCCTGAAAACATGCGGTTCTTAGCGGTGAAATTATTAAATCACAGGCTTTTGAAGAATAAATAAGAGTTAACTATGCGCGATATACAATTCACCTTTAAAGGGCTGTTAATAAAAATATCACTGGCACTTTCAGATCTTATTTTTTTTAACGCGTCTTTATTTATTGCTATTCTGTTGATGAGAAGTTTTCCAGGGAATTTGTTGGAAAATATGTCAGCACAGGATATGCAATTAAAAATAAGCACACACATTATCCTCTCAGTGATCTGTATTGGCTGGTTCTGGGTTCGCCTGCGCCACTATACCTATCGCAAACCCTTCTGGTTCGAATTAAAAGAAGTTTTCCGGAGCGTGCTGATATTCTCCGTGATCGATCTTTCTATCACGGCGCTGTCAAAATCGGAAATGTCTCGCTGGGTATGGATTTTAACCTGGCTGCTGGCGCTGGTGCTTATTCCCGTAGGCCGCGCTATCGTTAAGCGCGTGCTTAACCGCAATGGCCTGTGGAAAAAGCAGACCATTATTATCGGCAGCGGTAAAAATGCGGAAGAAGCCTGGATGGCGCTACAGAGCGAAGAAGTGATGGGCTTTGACGTCATCGCTTTCTACGACGTGGACGGCACTACGCCTGCGCCGGCGCTGTTCGGCATCCCGGTTATTCGTGAAGAAGCTGCTCTCTGGCAGCTGGTAAACAGCGAAACGCAATTTATTGTCGCCGTGGAATTCGAACAGAGTCATCATCGCGATATCTGGCTGAAAAACCTGGCGAAGCATAATTGCCGTTCCGTTTCGGTTATTCCTTCGCTGCGCGGCGTTCCGCTATATGGCACTGATATGGCTTATATCTTTAGCCATGAAGTGATGATCCTGCGCGTCAGCAATAATCTGGCTAAACGCACCTCGCGTTTCGTTAAGCGCGCTTTCGATATTGTTGGCGCCTTAAGTATTATCATCATGCTGATGCCGGCGCTGGCCGTTCTTATCTTTATGGTTGCCCGCGACGGCGGTAATCCTATTTACGGTCATGAACGCGTGGGTCTGAACGGCCGGAAATTTAAATGCCTGAAATTCCGCTCTATGGTGGTTAACTCCAAAGAGGTTCTGGAAGAGGTGCTGCGCACCGATCCAGCCGCTCGCGCGGAATGGGATAAAGATTTCAAGCTGAAAAACGATCCGCGTATTACCCGTATCGGTCACTTTATTCGTAAAACCAGCCTGGACGAGCTGCCGCAGCTGTGGAACGTGGTACGCGGCGAGATGAGCCTGGTTGGGCCGCGTCCGGTCATTGAAGATGAGCTGGAGCGCTATGCGGGCGACGTTGACTACTACTTTATGGCCAAGCCGGGCATGACCGGTCTCTGGCAGGTCAGCGGACGTAACGACGTCGATTATGAAACTCGCGTCTACTTCGACTCCTGGTATGTGAAAAACTGGTCGTTGTGGAACGATATCGCCATTTTGTTCAAAACCATCGGCGTGGTGCTGAAACGCGACGGCGCCTACTAGTTCGAGCTTTCGGCGCGCTCTGCGGAGGGCGCCGCTGTTATGGCGTGATTTGGCTGTTGATCTGCGCGCTCAACGTTTTCCTGGTTAAGGGCTGGTTCACCGCGAACCGGCAGGACTTCTAAAGAGGATAGGGATCGAAAAAGAATGAGTGACAGTGACAGCGATTGAAACGCTTATATTGACTTTTGCATGACGCTACACAGCGGCGGATCCGCCACTATCAATCAAATTACTGATAGCGATGAAACAGATGATTACAATCAAAACGAAGTTATTGCCCTTGTTGATATCGGCTACCCTCCTTTCCGGATGTACGGTAGTACCGGGTTCAAAGCTTTCCACCAGCGGAAAAGATGTGATTAAGCAGCAGGATAACGATTTTGACATCGATAAATATGTCAACGTTTTCCCTATGACTCCAAGCCTGGTCGATCGCATGCGTCCAACGCCTGTGGTTGCCCGTCCTAATCCGCAGCTGGAAAACGAGCTGCAGAATTACGAGTACCGTATCGGCGTTGGCGACGTGCTGACCGTGACCGTCTGGGATCACCCGGAATTGACCACGCCAGCTGGCCAGTACCGTAGCGCCAGCGACACCGGCAACTGGGTACACTCCGACGGCACCATTTTCTATCCTTATATTGGCCGTGTCCGCGTCGCGGGCCGTACCGTGCAGGAAGTGCGCACCGAGATCGCCGGTCGTCTGGCGCAATATATCGAAAGCCCGCAGGTTGACGTCAGCGTCGCCTCGTTTAAATCACAGAAAGCCTATGTGACGGGCGAAGTGACCACTTCCGGCCAGCAGCCGATCACCAACGTGCCGCTGACGATTCTGGACGCGATCAACACCGCCGGCGGCCTGACCGCCAACGCCGACTGGCGCAACGTGGTGCTGACCCATAACGGCAGCGAAATACCTGTTTCCCTGCAGGCGCTGATGCAGAACGGCGATCTGTCGCAGAACCATCTGCTCTATCCGGGCGATATCCTGTTTGTGCCGCGCAACGACGACCTGAAAGTCTTTGTGATGGGCGAAGTCAAACAGCAGAGCACGCTGAAAATGGACCGCAGCGGCATGACGCTGTCCGAGGCGCTGGGTAGCGCGCAGGGTATGGATCAGCAGACTTCCGATGCTACGGGCGTCTTCGTTATCCGTCCAATCAAAGGCAAAAACCGCACCAAAATCGCCAACATCTATCAGCTGAACCTGAAGGATGCTTCCGCGATGGTGATGGGTTCCGAATTCCAGCTCGAGCCGTATGACATCGTTTATGTCACCTCGACGCCGCTGACGCGTTGGAACCGCGTTATTTCGCAGCTCACCCCAACTATCACCGGTATCTATAACGCGAGCGAAAACGCGCAGATTATTCACAGATGGTAACGGCGGGACATGATGATTAATTCAATCTTAGTGGTCTGCGTCGGCAATATCTGCCGCTCTCCTACCGGAGAGCGGCTGCTGAAGCAGGCGCTGCCGGATAAAAAGATCGCCTCGGCGGGCCTGGGCGCGCTGGTGGATCATGCGGCTGACGACACCGCCAGCAGCGTGGCCGCCGAGCACGGGGTTTCGCTGGCGGGCCATCGGGCGCAGCAGCTGACTTCAGCCATGTGCCGGGATTACGATCTGATCCTGGTGATGGAGAAAAAGCATGTCGATCTGGTTAACCGCATTAACCCCTCCGTACGTGGCAAGACCATGTTATTTGGCCACTGGCTCAACCAACAGGAAATAGCGGATCCCTATAAGAAAAGCCGCGATGCCTTTGAAGCCGTGTACGGATTACTCGAAAAAGCTGCCCAGAAATGGGTCAACGCATTAAGCCGATAGTTGGGATACTCGATGAATATTAAAAGTAAGGCGACGACCGCGTCGAAAGAGGAAGCTGGCGGGTGGGATTTAGCGCACCTGGTTGGGCAACTGATTGACCATCGCTGGATTATCGTGGCCGTTACGGCCTTCTTTCTGCTGCTCGGCACGCTCTATACGCTGTTCGCCACGCCTATCTATAGCGCGGACGCGCTGGTACAGGTAGAGACGAAAAGCCCTAACACCGTGCTGACCGATCTGACGGAAACGCCGGTAGAGCCAGCCTCCGCCACCGAAATCCAGATTATCCAGTCCCGCATGGTGATTGGGAAAACCGTTGACGATCTGGGCCTGAATATTCAGGTTGAGCAGAATCACTTTCCTGTCGTAGGAAAAGGGTTCTCGCGTCTGCTGGGCGCGAAGCCGGCTAAAATCGCCATCTCGCGTCTTGAGCTGCCGCGCAGCTGGAAAGATGCCAGCGTCAAGGTTGAGATCACCGGCGCCGACAGCTTCACCGTTTCCAAAGATGGCGATGAGCTGTTTAAAGGGAAAATCGGCCAGCTGCAGCAGCAGCGCGGTGTCTCCATGCTGGTTAGCGGCATCGACGCCGAGCCGGGCGACAGCTTTACCGTGACCAAACTCTCCACGCTGGCCGCGATCGGCATGGTCACCAACAATCTCGCCGTGGCCGATAAAGGCAAAGACACCGGCGTGATGGGCCTGACCTACACCGGCGAAGATCCAGAGCTGATCAGTCAGGTGCTGGATCGCATCATGGCCAACTACCTGATGCAGAACGTGGAGCGTAAATCCGCCGAAGCGCAGAAAAGCCTGGAGTTCCTGCAGCATCAGCTGCCGCAGGTGCGCAGCAAGCTGGATGAAGCGGAAGACAAGCTGAACACCTACCGCCGCAACAACGACTCGGTTGATATGTCGCTGGAAGCCAAATCGGCGCTCGACTCCTCTGTCAGCGTGCAGAGCCAGCTGAACGAGCTGACCTTCCGCGAGGCGGAAGTCTCCCAGCTGTTCACCAAAGATCACCCAACCTACCGCGCGCTGCTGGAAAAACGTAAAACGCTGGAAGACGAGCAGAAAAAACTGAACCAGAAAATTGGTCAGATGCCGCAGACCCAGCAGGAAATTTTACGTCTGACCCGCGACGTGCAGGCCGGTCAGGAAATCTACATGCAGCTGCTGAATCGCCAGCAGGAGCTGAGCATCAGCAAAGCCAGCACCGTTGGTGACGTACGTATCATTGACCGTGCGGAAACCGCGTCCAAGCCGGTAGCGCCGAAAAAGATGATGATCATGCTGGCCAGCCTGATTGCGGGCCTGGTGATCTCCGTCGGCATTATTCTGCTGAAAGCGATGTTCCATCATGGCATTACCGCGCCGGATCAGCTGGAAGAAGCGGGCATGAACGTTTACGCCAGCGTGCCGCTGTCGGAATGGCAGCGTAAGAAAGACGTTGAGGCGTTAAGCAAGCGTGGCGTCAAGGGCGTGAAGACCGATCCGCACAACAGCCTGCTGGCGCTGGGTAATCCCACCGACCTCTCTATCGAAGCGATCCGCAGCCTGCGTACCAGCCTGCACTTCGCGATGATGGAAGCCAGAAACAACGTGCTGATGATTACCGGCGCCAGCCCTGGCATTGGTAAAACCTTTATCAGCGCCAACCTCGCTACCCTGGTGGCGCAGGCGGGTCAAAAAGTGCTGTTTATCGATGGCGACATGCGCCGCGGCTATACGCACGAGCTGCTGGGCGCGGCCAACAAGCAGGGTCTTTCCACTATCCTGTCGGGCAAAACCGCCTTCACCCAGGATTTGATTCAGCACGGCGAATATGGCTTTGACTTTATTCCACGTGGTCAGGTGCCGCCGAACCCTTCCGAGCTGTTGATGCACAGCCGTATGAACGAGCTGCTGGAGTGGGCGAGCAAAAACTACGACCTGGTGCTGATCGATACGCCGCCGGTGCTGGCTGTTACCGACGCCACCATTATCGGCAAGCTGGCGGGCACCGCGCTGATGGTGGCTCGTTTTGAAACCAACACGCTGAAAGAAGTAGAGTTCAGCTACAAGCGTTTCGCGCAGAACGGTATCGATATCAAAGGCGTCATCCTGAACGCCGTGGTGCGTAAAGCGGCGAACGTCTATGGCTATGGCTACGACTATTACGATTACAGCTATAAAGGCAACGCAAAAAGCTAGCAGGTAAAAGGATCCGCCGTTCTGGCGGGTCCTTTCGTCTCTGGCTGCGGCCGTTTTATCAACGTTTAAAAGGTGCCTTGTGATGAAGGATATTTTCTTCTCGATTGTGATCCCTGCCTATAACGCTTCCGAATCGATCGTCACCACGCTGGACTGCGTTAAAGCGCAAAGCTACAAGCATTTCGAAGTGATTATCGTGGATGACAAATCCGCCGATGCGAGCCAGCTGGCCGAAGTGGTCAACAGCGACCGCTACAGCGAGCTGGATATCAACCTGGTGCTCTCCGAGGTCAAGCTGAACGGCGCCGGCGCGCGCAACCGCGGCATCGATCTGGCGAAGGGCGACTATGTCTGTTTTCTGGATGCCGACGACGAATGGCATGAAGACAAGCTGCTGGAAAACGTCAAAAAAATCCAGGAGCTGACCGCCCGTGGCAAAGATCGCTTTGTGATCTACAGCCAGGTCAATATTATTCAGGACGGCGCTTTCCTCAAAGTGATGCCGCTGAACCAGCCCGCGTACAACGAAAGCATCGCTGAGTACCTGTTTGGCTGCTACGGTTTTATCCAGACCAGCACCATAGTGCTGAAGCGCGAGCACGCGGCGGAAATTAAATTCGATGAGCGCTTTATTCGCCATCAGGATTACGACTTCTGCATCCGCGCGGATAAAAACGACTTTGAATTCGTGATGATCGCCAAACCGCTGGCGAACTACCATATGGTCAGCAAATTCAACTCAAGCCATAAGGGCGAATCGGTCAAATACTCAAACTTCTGGCTGCAGAGCATGAGTCCTTATCTCAGCAAGCGGGACGTTTACACCTATAAAGCCTATAAGCTGCCTATTCGCTATAAAATGGACGGCAAAGTGCTGCATGCCAGCCTGAGCTTCGCGCAATATTTTTTTCTGACCAACAAAGGCAATCGCGATTATTTTCTCGGCCGTTTGAAACAGAAGTTCTCAGAACGTCTTGCTAAAAAATAGCCCTGATTAAAAGAATAAGACGGCGGAACAACAATGGCCATATATTGGATAATCAGTTACAGCATTCTGGCATGCTGTATTTTCGAGTTGGCAGCAATCAACCAGCTTAACGACCCCAGGATTAAACGCGTCATTATGTGGCTGGCGTTTATCTGTACGATGGCGCTGATCTGCTTCGGCGGCTCGCGCGGCCTCAACTCCGGGATGGATGACAGCCAGTATCTTGATTTCTTCTCGGATTTTTCGGCGCAGCTTCATGTCAACACCTATGATGCGATCACCGATACCTACCGCTACGAAAAACTCTTTATGCTGCTGGCGTGGCTCTTCTCGCTGTTTACCAGCCAGAGCTACTATTTTCTGTTTTTTATCTGCTTTATTGCGGTTTCCACCAACGCATACTGTTATAAAAAATATTCGCCGCTGATCCTCTGTTCGCTTTGTTTATATTCGACCCACCTGTTTATCAACAAAGATATGAACCAGATCCGCTTTGGTTTATCCAGCGCCTTCGCCATCGCCTTTATCTGCTCGCTGGCGACGAAAAGAAACGTGCTGGCGCTGATATTCCTGGTGCTCAGCACGCAGTCGCACGCTACGGGCTACACCATTCTGCTGGCGGTGCCGTTCTTCTTTCTGCGCGAACGCAAATATCTGCCGCTGCTTATCGTTTTCGCCTGTATTCCGCTGGGCATTATCGGCGGGAAAAAACTCTTTCTCGACTCGCTGGGTATCGTTCCCGGTCTTGGCGAGCGAGCGGCAGGCTATAGCGGCACCGGCTTCGATACCGCGTCGCCGGTATTCGGGCTGGCTAACCTGAAAAACATCTTCTTTATTGGCGCCTTTACGCTCTACTACTTCCGTAACGGCATCCAGAAGGGCGATCGTCTGGTTTATATCCTGCTGGTTTCCTACGCGGTAGGCGCGGGCGTGCGTATTACCTTCTCCGACTTCAGTATCTTCGGCGGCAGGGTAGGTAACCTCTTCCTGCATGCGGAACCGATACTGTTCTCTTTCCTGCTGTTGCGTATACGTAATTTGCTGATAAACGTCGCCCTGTTAGCGGGGATCTGCTCTTACTATCTCGCCTATAACACGATACTTTCCGCGCAGTCGATTACCGGCTATAGCGTGTCGCCACTGTTCCGTATGTTCAGCGGCTAGGCGGCTTCGGCCGCCCTTTGATTCAATTTCAACAGGATGACTGAAAATGTACAGATTGCTGATCCTTATTGACGGCATTTCCAACAGCGGCGGTACGGATCGGGTCGCCAGCACCTTATCCAGCCTGCTTTGCAATAATGGTTACGACGTGACGCTCTATTCGTTGAACAAAGGCGATCCCTACTATCCCACCGATGCGAAGGTTAAAATCTGCTATCCGCAAGCCTCCGCGCGCCTGCTTAAAATTCATGAGTTCGTCCGCTTCGCCAAAGCGCAGCCTTTCGACGGCATCATGATTATCTCTATGGGCAAGCTTTCCGTGCAGGCGCTGCTGGCGATGAAGCTGTTCGGCGTGAAATCAAAAATCATCTGTTGCGATCATGTCTCGATTGAAACCTTTAAAACGCCAGTCCGCCGCCTGAAAGTCTTTTGCTATGGCCTGGCCGACCAAATCGCCGTGCTGACCGATCACGATAAACACTATCTGGAATCGAACTACGGCGTTAAAAACGTCCACGTGGTCAGAAACATTTCGCCTTTCCATGCCGAAAGCAGCGCCACCCGTTTTGAAGCGCTTTTTGCCCACAAACAAAAGCGCGTGCTGGCGGTTGGCCGTCTCACTTACCAGAAGAACTTCGACCGCATGCTTGATGTCTGGCATCGCGTGAATAAGCAGGGCTGGAAGCTGCAAATCGTCGGCGACGGCGAGGACAAGCCGGCGCTGCTGCAAAAAATCAAAAGCTACGGCATTGAAGAGAGCACCGAAATCGTCACCCCCAGCAAAAAAATCAACGACTACTACCGTTCGGCGGGCATCATCATCATGACTTCCCGCTATGAAGGCCTGCCGATGGTGCTGATCGAGGCGAAAAACTTCGCGCTGCCCGCTGTCGCTTTCGACTGCAAAACCGGCCCGGCGGAAATCATCAAAGATGATGGCTTCGTGGTTGACTATGACGACAACAAAGCGTTTGTTACGCAGCTTAACACGCTGATCGCCGACGAAGAAAAGCGCGAAAGCTTTGCCCGCGCGGCCTGGCGGAACGCCGAAAACTACGGGCCGACGCTGATCTTACAAAAGTGGAATGAACTTCTGAATTAACGGGTGGTGTTATGTTTTCAGTTCTTATGTCTCTCTATCACCGGGAGAAGCCGGAAAATGTCGAGCAGTGCATGCAAAGCCTGCACGAGCAGACGCTGCCCGCTGATGAAATCGTCCTGGTTTACGACGGCCCGCTGGGCGATGACCTGAAGGCTGCGGTCAATAACTGGATGGACAAGCTGCCGATCGTCATCGTGCCGCTGGAAAAAAACGTCGGCCTGGGCAAAGCGCTCAATGCCGGGCTGGACCGCTGCTCGCACAATATCGTCGCGCGGATGGACACTGACGATATCTGTCTGCCGCAGCGCTTCGAAAAGCAAATTCCCTATATGGAAGCGCATCCGGAGATGGCGCTGCTGGGCGCGGCGGTTATCGAATTCGACGAATTCGGCAACGAGCGTCTGAAGCGCCTGCCGCTCAATAACGTTGAGATCCGCCAGTTCGCCCGCATGAAAAACCCGTTCAACCATATGTGCGTGGTGTTTCGCAAAGACAAAGTGCTGGCGGCGGGCAGCTACCAGCACCATCTGTTTATGGAAGACTACAACCTCTGGCTGCGTATGCTGTCGCAGGGCTACGAGGTAGCGAACCTGCATGAAGTGCTGATGCGCGTGCGCTCCGGCAGCGAAATGGTCAGCAAGCGCCGCGGCATGACCTATATCAAAAGCGAAGTGCAGCTCTGGTCGCTGAAAAACCGGCTGCGCCAGACCAACCTTGTTAACGGCACGCTCTATTTTTTAATCCGCACCTCCACGCGAGTGATGCCGGTAAGCGTAATGAAGTTTCTGTATGAACGGGATCGCAAAGGATAAAAAAGCCTGACCGGACGATACCTCTGGACGAAACAGCACCGACATTTACCTGATTAACGGAATTTCGTATGAAGCGCAGAGAATTAATCCGAACAGCCTTTTCTTCCATTGTCGCCACCGCCGCGCTAAGTTCGCTGCCGGTGGCCGCCCGTAGCGAAGAAACGGGTTTAAAACTGAAAAAAGTGCCGGCCGACGCCATTCCTGAAAATGACGTGCCGATTTTTTCCCCTGATGACGTCTTCACTATGCCCGCCGAGTTCTGGCGGGATTTCAGGGGCAAGCTCTATATCGGTAAGGCGGGCGCTGCGCCTGACCAGCATCCGATTGACGTCTTTGTCAAAGGTGCAAATGGCGAGGTGTCGCTGCTGACCCAGCCTGTAATGCTGGACAGCGATACGCTGAAGCGTTTTGTCGCCGGCAAAGGCACGCTGTGGTCAAACAGCGAATATTCGATGGCGCTCTACAACGAGCGTGACGAACAACTTTTCTACGTGCCCGATGTGAAAAACAGCGGCGCCTTCGAGTTCAGTCGTCGCCTGGCGCAGCCGTCCGGCTACCAGCTGATTGGCGAAATCAGCTCTTTTGCCGAGCTGCGCCAGACGCGGCCGCTGTTTAACGGCGCCAAGGTGCGGCTGAAAGGCTGGCACGCCGGCACGGAAACGGGCGGCGGCGCTTTCGTTGGCGAGCTGACTCAGGCAAAAGACGACGGCGGCTATATCGCTTCGGCAGGTCAGGATTATCACTGGCGACGCGTTGCCGACGATCTCAATGCCCTGACGATTTTCGACTTCGGCGCTATCGCCGATGGCCGCACCGATACGCTGCCGGCGATTCAGGCGATGTTTCACTGGGCGCAGGACAACAACCGCATGTTGTCGGTACAGTTCCCCGCCGGGCGTTTTTTCGTCTCCTCATTCGATATTTCCGGCAGCTACGTCAGCTACTTCCGCGTGGCCGGCGCGCCGATAAACTTCGGTTACTTCCCGTCAACGACGCTGGTTTCCGACGGCAAATCGGACTTCGTCTTTAAGGTCAACGCGCGCTGGGTAGAAGTCAGCAACCTGAGTTTTGAAGGGCGCAACAAAGAGCTGCCGAACAGCCAGGGGTTCTATCATAACGCCTGTCCGGCAGGGCAATATTTTCGCGGCTCCTGCCTGCGCTTTATCGGCGTTGGCGGCACCTCGCTGAGCCTGATCGACACGCTCGACTGCAAAATCGACCAGTGGTACGCCAATAACTGTACCGGCGACGTGATCAAAGCGACCTGGTCCTATACCAAAAAAGGTAACTGGGATCACAGCACCGCTATTGAGCTGTCAAACTTCAACGTGCAGCACTGCTCCAAAGGCATGGCGCTGAACCTGCCGCGCTGCACGCAGTCCATTATTCACAACGGCTGGATTGAGCATACCGAGTTTCCGGGCGATCTCTCCAACGGCCAGTGGATTGTTGATGCGCTGAGCATTGAAACCTGTCCAAACCCGCTAATCGCGCATCATTCGCGGCTGAATATGCGGCAAATCAACCTGCAGGCGAAAAGCTGGATCGACAACTCGCTGCAGGGCGACGAGTGGCTCGGGCCTTATGAACGGGGTTCCACTCGCGTCGAGTCTTTCGGCATCGCCGCCGACGGCAGCATGAAGTACAACTACCTGACCTCGCGCTTCCGCATTCAGAACAACAGCAACCAGGAAAAATGGTATCTGCTGGGCAATATCCATACGCCTGACGTGGGCGACAGCTGGGAAGTTGAAGTTCTCGGCCAGTCGCAGTTCAGCAACGGCACCACCTCTGAACCGCTGCATAATCTGCTCAACGATCGCAATACCGGCGGCAAAGCTATTGTCACGCTGCAGCGCAAGGTTCACGGTTTCGAAGGCAGCTGGCATATCGAAGGCAGCAGCCCAATCGTCGACGTGATGTACACCACGGATCACGACGCTGACACCCAGCTCTTTGTTAAGGTCGCTGGCTGGGTCGGATCTGCCGGCGTCATGATGAAGACCACGGCGCGCGATCGCTTTGTGACCGGCCAGTGCGCGCGCTTTGATGCGGAAATGGCCGTTAAAAATCCGCCGCAGGGCGCTCGCCAGGCGGTTCGACGCTTCGCGCTGCATAACGGCAAAGCGGGCGTCGGCGCCAACGAGCAGGGCGATCTGCTGTTGCAGTCGCGGCAGCTCAACGCGGCTGAAGTCGACACGACCAAACCCGGCGGCTTTGTCTCCGTGGTCATCAACGGTCAGCAGGTCGCCGTGCCCTGGTATGCGCTGAAACAGAATTAACGCCCTGTTTCCCGCTGTATTTGCTCTGAAATTACCGAAAAACAGGCTACCCGTTTGATTTTTAGGATAATTACGCTTATTCAGTGGGGACGCTTAGCTGTTACTATAAAGTAAAAATAAATGACAATCGGGCCTGGCCGCGACGCCCGCGCCCGTTTTGCTTAAGCCGCCTCTGGGTGGATACGACGCTGCGAGCTTTATGCCTTTCGCTCCGGCCAGCCGCGCTGCAGTGCAGCAACGGCCGGTCGGGACTTATTACCGAAGACGTCGTCAGGATTTTAGGGTAAATCGATGAAACTAACATTTTTCACCATGCGTTTTCCGGTAGCGTCAGAGACCTTTGTCCTGAACCAGGTGACCCACTTTATCGACAGTGGTTATGACGTGGAGATCATCTCGGTGTTTCCGGGCGATCATGTAAACCGGCACGCGGCTTTCGATCGCTACAATCTGGCGGATCGCATTCACTATCTGCTGCCGGAAGAGAAAAAGAGCTATAAGGAAAAGCTGCAGCAGCGCCTGAAAATCATACTGCCAAACCTCTTTAAGCCTGGCGTAATGAAAGCCATGAACGTTGGCCGCTATGGCGATCAGTCCATGAAGCTGCTGCTGCCGGCTATCGTTGCCCTGGCCAAAAAGCCAATTGTGTCAGACGTGTTTCTGGTGCATTTCGGCTACGCTGGCGCGCTGGCGAACAAGCTACGCGAACTGAAAGTTCTGCGCGGCAAGCAGGCTACTGTCTTTCACGGTGCCGATATTTCTCGCCGCTTTATCCTGAAGGAGCATCGAAAAGACTATCCAAATCTTTTCCGTGAAACCGAGCTGCTGTTGCCTATCAGCCATCTTTGGGAAAGAAAGCTGATCTCAATGGGTTGTCCGCCGGAAAAAATCCAGGTGACGCGGATGGGCATCGAGCCTGAGAAATTCAATATGAAGGTGCGGGATGCGCTGCATCAGCCGCTGCGTATTCTGACCGTCGCGCGCCTGACCGAGAAGAAAGGACTGGGCGTGGCGGTGGAAGCCTGCAAATACCTTAAAGAGAAGGGCGCTAACTTCCAGTACACCATTATCGGCAATGGCGATATGGAAGAGCAGATGCGTGAAACTATCCGCCAGGCGCGGCTGGAAGATTGCGTACAGATGGTCGGCTTTAAGCCACAGGAAGAGATCAAGCGTTATCTGGACGACGCCGATATCTTCCTGCTGCCTTCGCTGACCGCCGCCGACGGCGATATGGAAGGTATTCCCGTTGCGCTGATGGAGGCGATGGCGGTCGGACTGCCGGTTGTCTCCAGCGATCACAGCGGCATTCCGGAGCTGATTGAAAACAATGTTTCCGGCTGGCTGGCGCCGGAAGGGGATGCTAAAGCGCTGAGCGAAATCCTTTTCAAACTCGCTCAGGGCGATGTGGACGTCGCGCCTGTCGTCGCCGCCGCACGCGCGAAAGTGGAAACGGAATTCAACCAGCATATCGCCTACCAGCAGCTGGCGGAGACGCTGGAGCGGTTAGCGGCGCGCTGAAAAGAGATAAATGCGCCGGTAAAGGGCGCATTATTAATCAGGACGGGTTTTTAACCCTGCCGTAGAGTTAAATGTGGTCGTAAAATTGCGTGAAACTCTATTTGTTTTTGGCCTTGCTGCGTGGGCTAAAACTTAATATCGATATCAGGTTAAAAATGGATAAAGGCGATTGCTACGGCGATGGCCTTTTTTTATTTAAATGCGCAGATTTGCTGAAGTTCGGCAATTTTATCTGCATGATGTTTTGGTAATTCGTTACCTGAGCCTGCGATGTTAAACCGCTCTGCGACAGGCGTTATTTATTTTAGCCGACAGCGCAAGAGTCACAAGCCGGTCGCGACGTTAAAAAATAGCGCCATTTTGCGGGCCAGCCACAGCTAAATTTTCAGATAAAGATTATACTTGCCGAATATCGCTTTAATGCATAATTGCTGAACGTTTTTTTACTTCATTTATATGGAAAAAATATGACCAAGCTTAAAGCAGTTATCCCCGTTGCGGGTCTGGGTATGCACATGCTCCCTGCTACAAAAGCCATTCCTAAAGAGATGCTGCCCGTTGTCGACAAACCGATGATCCAGTACATCATCGACGAGTGCGTGGCGGCTGGCATCAAGGAAATTGTTCTGGTCACTCATGCATCCAAGAATGCGGTTGAAAACCATTTCGATACCTCCTACGAGCTGGAAGCCCTGCTGGAAGCGCGCGTTAAGCGTTCGCTGCTGAGCGAAGTGCAGTCCATCTGTCCGCCGGGCGTGACCATTATGAACGTGCGTCAGCCGCAGCCGCTGGGCCTGGCCAACTCTATTCTGTGCGCGCGTCCAATGCTGCACGATGAAGCTTTCGTTGTAGTGCTGCCGGACGTGCTGCTGGATGACTCCACCGCCGATCCGCTGCGTTACAACCTGGCCGCGATGGTCGCGCGCTTTGAAGAAACCGGCCACAGCCAGGTACTGGCGCACCATATGCCGGAAGCCGACCTCTCTGAATACTCCGTTATCAAAACCAAAGAAACGCTGGATAACCCGGGCCAGACCAGTCAGATCGTCGAATTCGTCGAGAAACCGGACCAGCCGCAGACGCTGCAGTCCGATCTGGCTGCGGTAGGCCGCTACGTGCTCTCTGCCGATATCTGGGCCGAACTGGAAAACCTGGAGCCGGGCGCCTGGGGCCGCTATCAGCTGACCGACGCTATCGCCAGCCTGGCGAAAAAGCAGCGCGTCGACGCACAGCAGCTGACCGGCACCAGCTATGACTGCGGTCGTAAAATGGGTTATATGAAAGCCTTCGTCTCCTGGGGTCTGCGTAATAACGCGCAGGGCCGCGAGTTCCGCGAAGAGATCAAAAAGATCCTGGCTAAATAATTTCCATTCACCGAAGGTCGCGTCTGCGCGGCCGTTAAAGGAGTTAACATGGCTATTTTGGTAACGGGCGGAGCGGGCTACATCGGTTCCCATACGGTGCTGACGCTTTTAGAGCGCGGTGACGACGTTGTTGTTCTGGATAACCTGAGTAATGCTTCACGGGAGTCCATTAGCCGGGTAGAAAAACTGACCGGGAAAAAAGCGACGTTCTGCGAAGGCGATATCCTGGATCGCGCTTGCCTGCGCGATCTCTTCGCTCAGCACAATATTACCGCTGTTATCCATTTCGCCGGCCTGAAAGCGGTGGGCGAATCGACCCGTATGCCGCTGGAGTACTATCAGAATAACGTGACCGGCACGCTGGTGCTGCTGGAAGAGATGCGCGCCGCTGGCGTTAATCAATTTATTTTCAGCTCGTCCGCCACCGTTTACGGCGCCGACGCGCCGGTTCCTTACGTTGAAACCACGCCGATCGGCGGAACCACCAGCCCTTATGGCACCTCCAAGCTGATGGTTGAGCTGATCCTGCGCGACTACGCCAAGGCCAACCCGGAGCTGAAGGCAATCGCGCTGCGCTACTTCAACCCGGTTGGCGCTCACGAGTCCGGTCAGATTGGCGAAGATCCAAACGGCATCCCGAACAACCTGCTGCCTTATATCGCGCAGGTTGCCATCGGTCGTCTGGAGAAGCTGGGCATCTTTGGCGATGACTACCCGACCAAAGACGGCACCGGCGTGCGCGACTATATCCACGTGATGGATCTGGCGGAAGGCCACCTGAAAGCGCTGGATCATCTGCCGGCCATCAGCGGCTACAAAGCCTATAACCTGGGTGCGGGCGAAGGCTACTCGGTGCTGGAGATGGTGAAGGCGTTTGAGAAAGCCTCGGGCCGCCCAGTGCCTTATCAGATTTCTCCGCGTCGTGACGGTGACCTGGCGGCGTTCTGGGCGGATGCCTCGCTGGCAGACAAAGAGTTAAACTGGCGCGTATCCCGCGGCATTGACGAAATGATGCGCGATACTTGGAACTGGCAAAGCAATAACCCTAACGGGTATAAGTAACGCTTAACCGTTCTGTAAGAGAGCCCGGCAAATGCCGGGCTTTTGCATATGTGCCAAAATTTGAAAGCAGGGCTAAGCCCCGCCTGTAAAAGAGCAGGCTTATCAGACCTGACAAACTTGTGTTCATTAAATAAGCGCTCAGCGGGTTGTATTATTTATTAACCCCGGGGCGCCAGCATCTCTAAGAAACTTCCTAAGTTTTGCTCGCGCAATAAGGAAAAATTCTTATTTTAGTTAGTTTTCATAATTGCTGAATGATACAATTCTCGATTGTATGTATGCGTTATGTTGTCAGGATTAGTCAAAAAATAAGACGTGTATTCATACCCTTAGACGGCTGAAACCGCTGCCAGCGCGTTATACGAGAGCCGGAACGAGGCTATATCACGCAGGATGTTGAGCTACTGGGACGCTATACCCAGGGGCGGTAGCGTGGCGAAACGGCAGGCTGACAACGTAACTGACGTAAATTCAATAATCTACGGTTATTGTTCCAAATCACTCCGTTTAGAGACTTGCTATGAAGATTTTGATCACTGGTGGCGCTGGTTTTATAGGTTCAGCCGTTGTAAGACATATCATCAACAATACGCAGGATGCCGTAATCAACGTTGACAAGTTGACCTATGCGGGTAACCTGGAATCGGTAAAAGAGGTCAGCGACAGCGAGCGCTATCAGTTTTTTAAACTGGATATTTGCGATACTGACGGTTTACTTAAAGTAATGAACGAATGCGCGCCGGACGCTATTATGCATCTCGCTGCGGAAAGCCACGTTGACCGCTCCATTACCGGCCCGGCAGACTTTGTGCAGACCAACGTGGTTGGCACCTATAGCCTGCTGGAAGCCGCGCGTCAGTACTGGAGCTCGCTGGGCGAAGAGAAAAAGCAGGCTTTCCGCTTTCATCATATCTCTACGGATGAAGTCTATGGCGATCTGCCGCATCCGGACGAAACCAGTGGCGAACTGCCGCTTTTCACCGAAATCACGCCTTATGCGCCAAGCAGCCCTTACTCCTCAACCAAAGCCGCCAGCGACCATCTGGTGCGCGCATGGGGACGTACCTATAAGCTGCCGGTGATCATCACCAACTGCTCAAACAACTACGGGCCTTATCACTTCCCGGAAAAGCTGATCCCGCTCACTATACTAAATGCTTTAGCAGGCAAGCCATTACCTGTCTATGGCAATGGAGCGCAAATTCGGGACTGGCTTTATGTAGAAGATCACGCTCGTGCACTTTATCAGGTGGTGACAAAGGGGCGCGTGGGCGAGACATACAATATCGGAGGTCATAACGAAAAGAAAAATATCGATGTTGTTAAAACTATTTGCCATATTTTGAATGAAATTGTGACGGTAAAACCGACAGGCATTACAGACTTCAATACGCTAATTACATTTGTAACAGACAGACCGGGGCACGATTTACGCTATGCCATCGACGCTTCGAAAATTCAGAAACAGCTGGGATGGACACCCCAAGAAAGTTTCGAAAGCGGCATTGAAAAAACCATTAAATGGTATCTGAATAATGAAAACTGGTGGAAGCGCGTGCAGGATGGTTCATATGCCGGGGAAAGACTGGGGCTGATTTCTTAAGGAAAAATGATGAAAGGTATAATTTTAGCAGGCGGCTCAGGCACACGACTTCACCCTATAACCCGGGGTTTATCAAAGCAGCTTTTACCCGTTTATGATAAACCGATGATCTATTATCCTCTTTCAGTATTGATGCTGGCCGGAATAAAAGAGATATTAATAATCACTACACCGCAGGATTTGGGATCTTTCCAGCGTCTTTTAGGTGATGGATCGGATTTCGGCATTGAACTGCATTTTGAAGTCCAGCCTTCTCCGGATGGACTGGCGCAGGCGTTCATTATCGGTGAAAAGTTTATTGATGGAGATGAATGCGCTCTGGTACTGGGTGACAATATCTTTTTTGGACAAGGTTTTGCGCCAAAACTTGAAGAGGTGGCTGCGAAAAAAACGGGCGCCACGGTATTCGGCTATAAGGTGCAGGATCCAACGCGGTTTGGCGTTGTCGACTTTGATCAAAACTTTAAGGCGCTGTCGATTGAAGAAAAGCCGCTTAATCCAAAATCCAACTGGGCGGTAACAGGATTATATTTCTATGATAAACACGTTGTAGAAATGGCAAAAAAAGTAAAGCCTTCGCCACGCGGTGAACTGGAAATTTCGACCTTGAACGAAATGTATCTCCACGAAGGAAAGCTTGAAGTAGAATTATTGGGGCGTGGCTTTGCCTGGCTTGATACAGGAACGCATGAAAGCCTGATTGAAGCCTCACAATTTATTCATACTATTGAGAAGCGCCAAGGGTTCAAAGTAGCCTGCCTGGAAGAGATAGCCTACAACAAAGGCTGGCTCACTAAAGATAAAGTGCGTGAGCAGGCAAAATCGCTGGAAAAAACAGATTACGGTAAATATCTTTTTAGCGTTATTGGCGAATAAATAAATATTCGTCAGGTGATATGAAACGGCGACAAGAGCTGGCGATTAAAACTGATAACAGTCGTTTGGGGCAGATGCTCCGACGATCAAATCATAGGAACAATGATGCAAACAATTTTGTTTTTAGGCGGCTCAGGTTTTATTGGTACAAATCTGATTAAATACCTCTGTGATAAAGATTACCGGGTGGTAAATTTTGGACGCTCGAAATCTTTAATTGAACATCAGAATCTTACCAATATCATTGGCGACATTAGAAATGCTGCCGAAGTCGAAGCCGTTTTTTTAAAATATGAAATTAGTTGCGTGTTCAATGCATTAACCAGTCTTTCCGCAACGGATAATGTGGATAGCTGTCAGGAACTGGTTTCCGTTAATCTTTCTGCATTTATCGATACAATATCATTGATGAAGAAATACAACGTGACGGATATGGTCTATGTCTCTTCAGGTGGTTCAATCTATGGTGTATCAGATGAGCCACTGAAAGAAGATCATGAACTATCGCCAGTGAGTTTTTATGGCTGGATGAAAGAAGTATCGGAAAGATATTTGGCTTATGAAGCAAGAATTAATCCGGCATTCCGCTTCCTTATATTGCGTCCAGCTAATGTATACGGTAAATATCAAAAATTCAACCGTATCATTGGCGTGGTATTAAGAAATGCCTGCCTGAAACAACCAGTGCATATCTACGGCGATATTAATATCTGTAAAGATTACGTCCATATAAATGATTTTTGCGAGATCACTCACAGCCTGATGACGCATGAAAATGCGTGGAACGAAGTTTATAATATAGGTTCAGGCAAAGGCACTAGCATTCAGGATATCCTCAGTATTGCTGAAGATATTACCGGTAATAAAATAGAAGTTATACTGCATAAGCAAATGGCTGGCGATGTGCGCTATAGTATTTTGAATGTTGACAAAGTTGAAAATATAACAGGGAAGAAAAATTACATATCCGTGTACGAAGGTATGCAGGATATGTATAAGTATGTGCTGGAAAAAACCGGAATAACAAGCAGCGTAACACACTAATTTTGGGGTAAGGTAATGCCATTTTATGGCTAAGCCATAAAGATATTTAAATTTACTAATGAGATTTATATGAAGCACAGTTTGGGATATCTTTTCGATCTAGCGACGGTAATTACCCAAAAAGAGTTGAAGGTAAGGTATAAAAGTAGCTTTTTTGGCTATCTATGGTCAATCGCTAACCCTTTGCTGTTCGCAATGATCTACTTCTTTATTTTCAAGTTGGTTATGCGTGTACAAATACCAAACTATACGGTGTTTATTATCACAGGGCTTTTTCCGTGGCAATGGTTTGCCAGCTCGACAACTAATTCACTTTTTTCTTTTCTGGCTAACGCGCAGATAATTAAGAAAACGATGTTTCCCCGTTCGGTGATTCCTATGAGTAATGTACTGATGGAGTGTTTACACTTTTTATGTACGATACCGGTAATTATCATCTTTCTCTATATATACGATATGCGACCTTCATTTGACTGGTTGATCGGTATTCCCCTGATAGGCCTCGGGCAGATGATACTGATGCTGGGTGTATCATTAGCCTTGTCAACCTTGAACCTTTTTTTCCGTGATTTAGAGAGATTCGTAGGCTTGGGCATCATGCTGCTATTTTACTGCACACCTATACTTTACTCTGCAGATATGATACCTGAAAAATATCGATGGCTTATTGATTATAGTCCGTTCTCCTCAATGATTTTAAGCTGGAGAGAACTCTTTATGAATAACACAATTAACTTCAACTATATCGGTGAGTTATACATTTATGGGTTTATCGCTTTAATCATTGGTAGCGTTATTTTTAATAAGCTGAAGCACAGATTTGCAGAGATATTATAATGAGCGTCGTAATTGAATTTAACAATGTTACCAAAAGATATCCCCTGTATCACCATATTGGTTCAGGCATTAAAGAATTGATCTTTCACCCTCGCAGAGCTTTTAATCTGCTTAAAGGGAGAAGTTATCTGGCCATTGAAGATATAAATTTTCAAATTCGTAAAGGCGAATCCGTTGCGTTAATTGGCAGAAACGGTGCAGGTAAAAGTACTTCTTTAGGATTGGTTGCGGGCGTGTTAAAACCTACCACGGGAGAAGTAACCGTAGTAGGACGCGTAGCGTCAATGCTTGAGCTTGGCGGCGGATTTCATCCGGAATTAACCGGTCGGGAAAATATACAACTCAATGCAACTCTTTTGGGGTTACGCAGAAAAGAACTAAAAGCCCGTATTGATAAAATCATCGAATTTTCTGAGCTGGGCGAATTTATTGATGAGCCTATCAGAGTCTATTCAAGTGGGATGCTGGCTAAATTGGGATTCTCCGTTATTTCTCAGGTATCACCAGATATCCTGATCATTGACGAAGTTCTGGCTGTGGGAGATATTTCATTCCAGCGTAAATGCATTGAAACAATCAATGAATTTAAAAAGAAAGGCGTGACTATACTTTTTGTTAGTCATAACTTAACTGATATCGAAAAAGTATGCGACCGCGTTATCTGGATTGAAAATCATCGGTTAAAAATGACAGGTGATGCTCAGGAAGTGCTTAAAGCCTACAAAATTGCAATGGCTTAATTGAAAATACATAATGGAATGAAAATGAATATTTCTCTTTATACATGCCATCATAAACCCAGTGCATTTTTAAGCTCGCCAATAATCAAGCCTGTGCATGTAGGCAAAGCATTATCTTTGGCAGAAATTTGCTGTCCCGGAGATGATACTGGCGATAATATTTCCTATAAAAATCCTTTCTACTGTGAGCTGACAGCGCATTACTGGGTATGGAAAAATACACAGTTAACTGATTATATCGGTTTCATGCATTACCGCAGGCATTTCAATTTTTCTAACGATCAGCAGAAAGAAGAAGATGTATGGGGCATGGTTAATCGGAAAGAGATTAACGCCGAGTATGAAAGAGAGTTTGGTTTAGACGCAGATTCTGTTGCCAAATGCGTGGAAGGGATAGACCTAATCGTACCGAAAAAGTGGTCCGTAAAAGCAGCCGGCAATAAAAATAATTATGATCATTACAAGCTTTCAGATCACTTACATATTGAGGATTATGATCTTGTACTGAATGTACTATTGGCCCGTAATCCAGAGTATAAAGCTGCCGTTGATGCGTTTAACGAGAGTCATGATGGTTACTACACCAACATGTTCGTAATGAAAAAGGAACTTTTTATTGAGTACTCAGAATGGTTATTTGCCATTCTGGACGAGCTAGAAAGAAAAATTGCGTTTAAAAATTATAGCGCACAGGAAAAACGGGTATTTGGACATTTGTCAGAAAGATTATTTAACATATTTGTTATTCATAAGGGTTTTTCAACGCAGCTCAAAGTTAAAGAGATACAACGCACATTTGTAGAAAAAGAAACGTTTAACAGCAATATCGCGCCTTACTACCAGCACAATAATATTCCAATTGTTATTTGTTCCGATGATAATTACGCGATGAGCCTTGGTGCCCTGATAAACTCAATTGTCACCAACTCCAGTAAAAACCATAATTATGACCTGGTCGTTCTTGACAATGGCGTCTCATTGAGGAATAAGCAGCGTATTTTCAAATTATTAGAGAAAGTAGAAAACTTCAATGTGCGGTTCTTCAATGTAAATGCGTTTGAAGAAATCAAAGGCGTCTATATACGTCCGCCATTTACTATTGCCACCTATTTACGTTTGTTCATTCCTAAACTATTCAGTCGTTTTGAGAAAGTTCTGTTCATTGATACGGATACCGTTGTTGAAAGTGATTTGGCTGAACTGATCGATACGCAGTTAGGCGACAATCTGGTTGCTGCGGTACAGGATATCGTGATGGAAGGATTCGTAAAATTCGGTAATATCGCCGAGTCAGATGCGGGTGTTCAAACTGCTGGCGAATATCTGAAAACCAAATTGGGACTAAAAAAACCTGAAGAGTATTTTCAGGGCGGCATTATGGTTTTCAATGTCAGTGCTATGAACAAAGAAAATGTATTTGAAAAACTGATGAAAGAATTAAAGGGGCAGAGTTTTTGGTTTCTGGATCAGGATATTATGAATAAAGTTTTCCATGGCCGTGTTCACTATTTGCCGCTGGAGTGGAACGTTTATCATGGTAATGGACATACTGACTCTTTTTATCCAAACTTAGTCTTCTCAACCTATAGCCGTTATCTTAAAGCGCGACAAAAACCAAAAATGATCCACTTTGCAGGCGAGAATAAACCCTGGAATACCGATAAAGTAGATTTTTACGACAACTATATCAAAAACATTCAGGGAACACCCTGGGAAGTAGAGGTCTATGCCCGACTTATCGGCAGGACCAGTGCAATGCCTGGCAATGCTTCGCCTGCGACTGAGCGCGTTCTGTTACAGACTAAAATCAAAAGACGTTTGATGCCTTTAGTTGACAAATTTGCCCCACGCGGATCAAAACAGCGTAGCGATCTTGCAAGGGTTTATTACAAAATCAGACGTAAAATTTTAGGTTAATCCGGATAATATGATGAATAAAAAAGTTTTGATCGTGGGTGCAGGTTTCTCAGGCGTAGTCATCGGCAGGAAACTTGCTGAACAAGGCCATCAGGTCAGGATCATCGATCGCCGTAATCATATTGGCGGAAATTGTTATGATGAGCGTGACAAGGAAAGCGGAGTAATGGTTCATACCTATGGCCCGCATATTTTCCATACGGATAACAAAGAAGTCTGGGATTTCGTAAATAGCTACGCTGTTATGATGCCTTATATTAACCGGGTAAAGGCAACCTATAATGGTCAGGTATTTTCATTACCTATTAACCTGCATACCATCAATCAATTTTTCAAGAAAACCTGTAGCCCGGATGAAGCAAAGCAGCTGATTGCAAGTAAAGGTGATAGGAGTATCGCTTCACCTAAGACTTTTGAGGAGCAGGCTCTTAAGTTTGTAGGTCGTGAGCTGTATGAAGCCTTTTTCAAAGGTTATACAATAAAACAATGGGGAATGTCACCTGCTGAACTTCCCGCCGCGATACTGAAAAGGCTACCCGTTAGATTTAATTACGATGATAATTATTTCAATCATCAATATCAGGGGATGCCAAAAGAAGGCTATACGGCTATGATTGAAAAAATAGCCGATCATGAAAATATCAGCGTTCAACTTGGCGTTGATTATAATGAGAGCGAGCGTGCTTCTTGGGATCATGTTTTTTATAGCGGCCCGCTTGACGCATTTTATGGCAATAGATTTGGACGCCTTGGTTACCGCACGCTTGATTTTGAACGCTTCAGCTTTGATGGCGATTTTCAGGGCTGTGCAGTAATGAACTACTGCGAACAAGATGTGCCGTTTACCCGTATTACAGAGCACAAATATTTCTCGCCCTGGGAAACACATGAAAAGTCTGTCTGTTACAGAGAGTTTAGTCGGGAATGTGAGGAAAATGACATTCCTTATTATCCCGTTCGCCAGGTAGGCGAGATGAAGCTACTGGAACGCTATCTGGATCTTGCAGAGAGTGAAAGTAATATTACCTTTATCGGTCGGCTTGGTACCTACCGGTATCTGGATATGGACGTTACTATTGCCGAAGCACTGAACACGGCGCGGCTTTATCTTGATTCTCTGGACAAGGCGGAAAAGATGCCGGTGTTTACAGTGAGCGTGAGATGAAATCAGTTGCGTTAATCGTTACTTTTAACCGACTGGAAAAGCTAAAACTCTGCTGGGCCGTTACGGCTCAGCAGTCTTTTGATTATGTTGTTATTGTCAACAATGCCTCATCGGACGGGACGCAAGAGTGGCTGAACGGGCTTAATGATCGCCGGCTTCATCTTCTGCACTGTGAAGAAAATTTGGGTGGAGCAGGCGGGTTTAAAAAGGGAGCAAGTTATATAGCTGATAATATCAGCGCTGACTGGGTCTTTATTTATGACGACGATGCATGGCCACAGGATAATATCATTGAGACCTTCTCAAATCTTAATCAGCATAGCGATTATGATGCTTTCGCCTGTAAAGTTGTTAATACCCGTAATGAATTGTGTAAAATGAATCTTCCCTGGGTCAGATTCCCGAAAACATTCAGGGAAAATGTTGATTACAGGCAATCCTCACAAGAGTATGTGGTTAATCCGGAACGTTGTGAAAATGTCATTACATTTTCATTTGTTGGCGTTATCATCCGGTATAAGACTCTGGTTAATAATCTTTCTTCTATTTATGAAGGATTGTTTATCTATTTTGATGATGTTTACTTTTCGGCCCATCTTTCGGCCGCCGGTCATAAGATACAATATACTCCTGAAATTTACTTTGTCCATGATGTACCTGACACTACCAGTAATGACATGGCAGCATGGAAAGTATATTATCTTATCCGAAATATGCTTTTAGATAAAAAACTTATGGGTGAAAACGCGCCATTCACCTTTGCCTTTAAAGCGGCAAGGGTGGCAAAATATGCTATGTTGACACTGAAGCAGACGCGCAAAGTTAACTACATACGTTATTTTATGAAAGGAATAGCTGATGGTATCTGTGGAAGAACAGGACGAAGGCACTAGATATCAATGACAAAAAAAATTTGTTACCTTATCAATACAGACTGGTATTTTGAACTTCACTGGCTTGAACGTGCACTTGCCGCTTGTAATAGTGGCTACGAAGTCCACGTTATCACGCATTTTGTCAATGACAACATTTGTAAGCGAATCACCTCAGCCGGACTAATTTGCCATAACATCCCTTTATCCGCACAGTCTTATAATCCTTTTCTGATGATTCGCAGTTATTTTAGGGTGCGAAAAATTTTAGATTCATTGAAACCGGATGTTCTACATTGTATTACTATCAAAGCCTCATTAATCGGCGGGCTTTATTCAAAATCGGCTAATAAAAAGCTTGTCTTAAGTTTTGTGGGGCTTGGTCGCGTATTTTCGTTCGATAAAGTTCCATTCAAGTGGCTCAGAAGCGGTGTAGTTTGTTTTTACAAATATATTTTCAGAAATAGAAATATCAGGCTGCTTTTCGAGCATGAAAATGATCGCCTTGATTTGATTAAGTATACGGATGTTAGTTTTGATAAAACGTTGGTTATTAATGGTGCAGGCGTTAATACCGACTTATTCCACTATACTGAAGAAAAAATCAACGATGTACCAGTAATACTTTTTGCCAGCCGCTTATTGTGGTCTAAAGGTTTAGACGATCTTATCAAGGTCAGAGAAAGCCTGATGGAAGAAGGGATGTATTGCAGAATTGATGTTGCCGGTATTGTCACTGATAAAGATAACGATGCTATTCCGCTGTCAAAAGTTGAGAAATGGCACGCAGAAGGAAAGATAAACTGGCTAGGGCAATCTGATAACGTGGCAGCCCTGATTGCCAACGCCAATTTGGTAGTATTACCTTCAGTCTATCCTGAAGGAATACCAAGGATTCTTCTCGAGTCTTCTGCCTCCGGACGAGCCTGTATCGCCTATGACAGCGGTGGCTGCGCCTGCCTCATCAAAAACGGTGTCAATGGCTATCTGATTGCAAAAAAAGATATTCCCTCCTTAAAAGAATGCATCAAGTCTCTGCTTGTCAATCCCTCGCTACGTAAAGAGATGGGGCAAAAGGGGCGTACTCTTATTCTGGAAGAGTTTTCCTCAGAGCTGGTTACCCGAAAAACGCTTGAGCTATATGCTAACTTAATAAACTTTCCAAATTAACAGACTCACTTTTTACGACTTTAATTATATTGATACAGCATACTTGCTCATTAATCTACCAGAACTGGCTTTGCTGATTAATGGTTTCTGTAATTTCCCCTACAGGTAATGAACGAATATTTATGCGTGAAATTAATGCTTCTGTAGCTATTATAACAAGGACATATCAACGTCCGCATCTGCTTGAAAGATGTATTCTTAGCGTAAATTCCCTTAACTATTCAAACTGGCATCATATTATTGTAGTTAATGGTGGTGATCATAATGAGGTCGTTGCCCTTGCGGAAAAATATAATGAACAATATAACGGCCGCAGTACAATAATTTGTCTTGAAGAAAAGGTTACGCCAGGTTCTGCATTGAATATTGGGATAAGAGCTTCACAGACTGACTACGTCATGATTTTAGATGACGATGATACTATTGTACCTGATTGTCTCTCAGGCTTCCTGGTAGAATTTAATAAATCATCATCTGATACTGGAGCGATTTATTGTCAAACCAATATCATTGATGAAGAAATCGCCAATAATGAAATAGTTAAATTTGCAGAGCGAGATAATCCTTTCCAGCGGGAATTTATAAATATCTTTTCATTACTGAAAGATACCAGATTTACCCCAATTGCCTACATGTTTAAACGGGAAGTTTTTAATAGAATCGGTAATTTTAATGAATCTGAAGACTCAATGTCACAATGGGAGTTTTGGCTAAAGCTTATCTCCAGTACGGAAGTTTCTTTTGTTGATAAGGTCTTAGTAAGCTGGCATAACAGAGTTTCCGCAGAAGGTTATGATAAGAATCTAATTCATACTAAGCCAGAATCTCTTATGGATAGCTATAAAGAAAAATTTATTCAGAGGAAAATATCTGGCTTTAGTAACGATAATCTTGGTCACTGCGCTTTACTTTTTTTGGCAACTTCTGCCGCATTAAAAGACGCAAGCGATAATAATATCTATTCAATGGAACGATCAGATCTGCTACCTGCCTCGGGCTCCATCAGATCCTTTATGGGTAAACTACTCCGTAAAGTTACCAGCCAATTCAACCGGGGATAACAGATGAGCGTTAGGAAAAAAAGGCTATTTATTTCAACGGGCTTCTATTCAACGCTGCTGGCCGCTGTTCTGGCTGAAAGGGCTTCTTCCGATAATTACGATAATTATCTGCTTATTACTTTAGATCGTCAGTCGCCAGAACAAAACATGTTGTGGGCCTGGCGATTATACGACGCATGGGCTGCTGTTGATACCATTGACCATACTAAGTATTATGTGGGCGATATCCAGTTTCAACATCCAATCGGCTATTTTGATGAAGTCTGCTCGCCTTTTCCTGTTATGCGCGGTGCTGTCGCTAAGGCTTTTAACGCGGCGAAATACTCATTTTATGAAGAAGGCCTCACCAGCTATCAGCATTTTCTTGACCGACAATACTGCGATGGCGACTTCTTTTATTCACTTCATCCTTATCTGTTTACAGAGTGTTCTGGATTGCTTTCACTTCCTCTGCCTGCCGCTAAGGTCAGGGATAAGCTTGTTCTTGCACAACAATGTTATAAGATACCAAACCTTAGCGGTGACAATAATGTCATCATGGTCGCGACGGGCGGTTTTCCGGACGAACTGCAAAATATCGCTATGCGCAATGAATATCTTACCTGCATTAAAAGATTAAACTCACAGGGCTTTCGCGTATGCATTCTGCAGCATACGCGTGTGGGAATTGAACAGGAATTACTTAACGAGATAAAACATAATCCGCGTTATGACATCGAGTTGATTACGCTCAATGCCCCTCTCAGCGATCTGTTTATATTAAAAAATCGCGAGCGTATTAAATTTCTGGTGGGGATATGCTCTACGCTGCTGATTAACTCTTCTCTGTTGTATAATCTCAACGCTTTCAGCATGAAGGCTAATTTTTTAAATGAAAGACAATCAGCCCTTGCTGCTATACAAAATTATGTCGTAGAGCCTTTTGAGAACATTACCTCTTAGCATCAGGCTTATGACCAGTTGTAATTCTCGCTTGCGGATTGACAAAGCTGTTCACCTAAGTTTATCCACTTTCTTCTTTTTGCATTTTTGATTGCAAAGAAGATTTTTATGCGGAACTTCAAATCATTGTCGCTGGTAACAGGTTTAGGTAAATTATATTCTTCAGCTATGGCATCTATCTTTGGCGTATTAGAAGGGAAATAAACCGTTGGCGTGCCCGTACACATCGCGCCAATGGTATAGTGATATCTTCCGGAGACGAGCAGGGCAGCATATTTGATAACGGAAAGCCACTGCTCAAAGCTTTCAGCGCCAAACATAGTAAGCTCAGGGATATATTTCTTTAAGCTTTCATAAACAATCGGTTCTTCATGGTGAATGCCTTCTTCTTTGGAACCAGCAAGATAGATGAATTTATGTCCGGGGTACTCTTTAAGCAGCCTGTTCGCAATTATTTTTGAACGATCATGTTTATAGTTTACCGCGCCTGAGACGCACACGTACCGGCCTTCAATCGCGGGGTTTAAGTTTTTATCCGACCTGCTGAAAACTGTCGCCTCTTTTCTACCCGTTTTATTCTGAAAAGTCTGATTTTAAGCAATACTTCAGCATCATGAAACAATAATTTACAGCATAAGACAATTGATTTAGCGAAGGTTTGGTTTTTTAATATCCAACAATCCGCTCTTATCAATCGCACCAATAACTACCTTTCATCAGCTATCCTGAGTTAACATGTTTGCCACTTTGACACGCGGCGTCTTTGACTGACGTCGTGAGTGACCTTCAGACAGGAGTATGTAATGTCCAAGCAACAGATCGGCGTTGTAGGTATGGCGGTGATGGGCCGCAACCTGGCTCTCAATATTGAAAGCCGCGGCTATACCGTATCCATCTTTAACCGCTCTCGCGAAAAGACTGATGAAGTCATCGCCGAGAACGAAGGCAAAAAGCTGGCGCCTTACTACACCATCGAAGAGTTTGTAGAGTCTCTGGAGAAACCTCGCCGTATTCTGCTGATGGTGCAGGCAGGCGAAGCGACCGATAAAACCATCGCTTCCCTGACGCCGCACCTTGATAAGGGCGATATCCTGATCGACGGCGGCAACACCTTCTATAAAGACACCATTCGTCGTAACCGCGAACTGTCTGAGCAGGGCTTCAACTTTATCGGCACCGGCGTTTCCGGCGGCGAAGAGGGCGCCCTGAAAGGCCCATCCATCATGCCTGGCGGCCAGAAAGAAGCTTACGAGCTGGTTGCGCCAATCCTGGACAAGATTGCCGCGCGCGCTGAAGGCGAAGCTTGCGTTGCCTATATCGGTCCGGACGGCGCGGGTCACTATGTGAAGATGGTGCATAACGGCATCGAGTATGGCGATATGCAGCTGATCGCAGAGGCTTACTCTCTGCTGAAAAATGCCCTGAACCTGAGCAACGAAGATCTGGCTAAGACCTTCAGCGAATGGAACGAAGGCGAGCTGAGCAGCTACCTGATCGACATCACCAAAGATATCTTCACCAAAAAAGATGATGAAGGTAACTACCTGGTTGACGTGATCCTGGATGAAGCGGCGAACAAAGGTACCGGTAAATGGACCAGCCAGAGCTCTCTGGACCTGGGCGAGCCGCTGTCGCTGATCACTGAATCCGTTTTCGCGCGCTACCTCTCTTCCCTGAAAACTCAGCGCGTAGCGGCTTCCAAAGTACTGAGCGGCCCGACCGTGCAGACCGTTTCCGGTGATAAAGCGGAATTCGTTGAGAAAGTGCGTCGCGCGCTCTACCTGGGCAAAATCGTTTCCTATGCGCAGGGCTTCTCTCAGCTGAAAGCCGCTTCCACCGAGAACAACTGGGATCTTAACTACGGCGAAATCGCGAAGATCTTCCGTGCTGGTTGTATCATCCGCGCGCAGTTCCTGCAGAAAATCACCGATGCCTACGCGGACAACGCCGACATCGCTAACCTGCTGCTGGCGCCATACTTCAAAAACATTGCTGACGAATACCAGCAGGCGCTGCGCGACGTTGTGGCCTATGCCGTACAGAACGGTATCCCAACGCCAACCTTCTCTGCCGCTATCGCTTACTACGACAGCTACCGTTCAGCGGTACTGCCAGCGAACCTGATTCAGGCTCAGCGTGACTACTTCGGCGCGCATACCTACAAGCGTACCGATAAAGAAGGCGTGTTCCACACCGAGTGGCTGGATTAAAAGATAATTCGCTCGTTATGAGCCACGTTCAGTAATACAAACCCCGTCTGCGTACGGGGTTTTTTACATTCTGATCTCCCATAACTTTTTGCTAATCTTCCATCCCTGAGCCACCCGCTGATAAGACATGGTTTCAGCTACAGCGTCTTTCTTGCGACCGTCTCATCCCAATAATCTTTCAGTATCCACCTGATCTATAAAATAATTTGCTTAAAGTCACCTTCATTATTTTCGTTAAAGTATTTGTGGACTACGCCGATAATCAAAATGGCAGGTTTTGAGAAAGAACGCTTCAGACCTTTTCATGATTAACGGGTGTCCAGATGAATGTAATCGAATCGCGTATCCACGGTGCTAAGCTGATTAGTCCAAAAGTGTTTGAAGATGAGAGAGGTTTCTTTCTCGAAACATTCCAGAGGAAAAGTTACCAGGAGATTTTAGAAACCGATCTGGAATTTGTGCAGGACAATCAGTCACGTTCTTTTCAGGGCGTGTTAAGAGGGCTGCATTTTCAGTCATCCCGTCCTCAGGGCAAACTTGTTCGTGTTGTACGCGGTCAGGTTTTCGATGTCGCAGTAGATATTCGTCCCGGCTCGCCAACTTTCGGCATGTGGGATGGGTTTTATCTTGGTGAAGAGGATAAGGCGCAATTCTGGCTACCGCCCGGACTGGCCCACGGTTTTGTCGTCCTTTCCGACTATGCGGATTTTGAATACAAATGCACCGATTATTACGATCCTTCCGGTGAAAAATGCCTGCTCTGGAACGATCCCGAGATCAATATCAGCTGGCCTGTAGAGAATCCGCGCCTGTCAGCTAAAGACAATCTGGGCAAACTCTTTAAAGAGTTATTCTGATGAAAATATTATTAACGGGCGCACAGGGGCAGGTTGGCCGTTCCTTTCATAGGCTGATCTCAGAAAACCACCCGGAAATTATTTTGCTGGCTGCCGATCGTCAGCAGCTTGATATTACTGACGCAGAAGCCGTTAAGAAGCTGATTTTTTCTTTTCAGCCAGACGTAATCGTCAATGCGGCCGCTTATACCGCTGTCGATCGGGCAGAAACGGAAGTAGGCCCAGCCTTTGCAGTAAATGCCGATGGCGCAGGCTATATTGCGCAGGCAGCCAGCCAGTGCGGGGCGCATCTGATACATTTTTCAACGGACTATGTTTTTGGCCGAGCTGGCTCGCTGCCGCTAAAAGAAGATGAACCGTGCTCGCCGCAAAATGTCTACGGCCAGAGCAAACTGGCCGGTGAAAAAGCTGTACTTGCTTACGAACGAACTACCGTTATTCGCACATCCTGGGTATTTAGCGAATACGGCAACAATTTTTTAAAAACCATGCTGAGGCTGGCCGCTTCACATGCTTCGCTTAGTATTGTTTCCGACCAGCGTGGCTGTCCCACTTATGCAGGTGACATTGCCGCTCTGGCCGCAGGCATAGCTTTCGCTGCTGACAAACCTTGTGGCCTCTATCATTTTTGCGGCACGGAAGAAGTCAGCTGGTACGAATTTGCTGCGGATATTTTTAATCAGGCTCTGCAACACAACATGATTACCGCTTTGCCTGCATTGAAAGCGATTCCAACGGAAGATTACCCTTTGCCGGCAAAGCGGCCAGCTTACTCGGTACTGGATACGTCGAAACTTGCCGCCGCAGGATTCCCACCTCAACCGTGGCGGAAAGCGGTGGAAATAGTGCTGAGTAATCTCAGGCAGGGTTGAAGCAACCGGCCTGTCGGCAGGCCGGTTTACGCCGCTTTTAAAATATCAGCGTGGGCAAAACCACCAATACGCAAATAATCCTCTGCGTTGAGCACTATCGACTTCTCCAGCAGACCAGCATTGAAGGCGATTTCGCGGTTGCGCTCGCACAGCGTGGGATCGACCACCACTTTCAGCTCGTCGTGAAAGCTGAAGGGCGGAATAGCGCCGAAGACGCAGCCGGTAAGCCGATCGACTTCAGCCGGACTGGCCAGCGAGGCGCGCAGGCCGCCGACGGCTTTGGCGACCTTGCTTAAATCCGCCTGCTGGTCGGCCGGCAACACCGCCAGCACGTACTGCTTCAGGCCGTTGCCCTTGACGTGGCACACCAGCGCTTTCGCGCCCTGGCCGACGGCGGTGCCGCGGATCGCCGCCACTTCCTCGCATTTCCCGGTAGCCTGGTGCTCCATCACCTGATAGCGCGCCTGCCTGCTCTCCAGCAGCGTCATTAGCTTGTCAAAAGTGCTCATCGATTTTCCCTAATGAAAAAGGCCGGTTTCCCGGCCTGTTTGGCTAAGATCTTTTACTTGTGGCGCTGACGCAAGTTCTCGATCACCCTGCTCAGGTCAAGATCCTGATCCTGCAGCAGCACCAGCAGATGATAGATCAGATCTGAGGCTTCATTGGTCAACTCTTCGCGATCGTTAACGGTGGCTGCCAGCGCGGTTTCCACGCCTTCTTCACCCACTTTCTGCGCGATACGCTTGGTGCCGCTGGCGTACAGGCTGGCGGTATAGGAGCTTTTCGGATCGGCGTGCTTGCGTTCCGCCAACAGCTGCTCCAGCTGATAAAGGAAAGTCCAGTCGGCAGCTGCGGGCGAGAAGCAGCTTGAGGTGCCGCGATGGCAGGTTGGGCCAACCGGATTGACCAGCACCAGCAGCGTATCGTTGTCGCAATCCGGCGTGATGCTGACCACGTTCAGATAGTGTTCAGACGTTTCGCCTTTGGTCCACAGCCGCTGTTTGGTGCGCGACCAGAAGGTCACTTTGCCAATTTCCAGCGTTTTCGCCAGCGCTTGCTGATTCATATAGCCATGCATTAACACTTCGCGGAAACGGCGTGCTGGACGATGGCCGGCATCATGCCGTCGGTTTTTTCCCAGTCGAGCCGGGCAAGCTGTTGTTCTGTTAACACGTGCGAATCTCCATACCCTGGTCGAGCAGAAACGCTTTCAGCTCGCCAATATTGATAATCTGCTTATGGAATACGCTTGCGGCCAGCGCGCCATCGACGTCGGCATCACGGAAGGCCTCAAGGAAATGCGTCATCGTACCTGCGCCGCCGGAAGCGATCAGCGGCACTTTGCAAACCTCGCGCACTTTCTGCAGCTGCGAGAGGTCGTAGCCGTTGCGCACGCCGTCCTGATTCATCATATTTAGCACGATTTCGCCCGCGCCGCGCTTTTGCACTTCCTGCACCCACTCCAGCGTTTCCCAGCTGGTGACCTGAGTGCGGGCTTCGTCACCGGTATACTGATTGACATGGTATTTGCCGCTTTCGCTGTCATACCAGGTATCGATACCGACCACGATGCACTGCACGCCAAAGCGATCCGCCAGACGCGTAATCAGCTCAGGATCGGCGAGCGCGGGCGAGTTGATGGAAATTTTATCCGCGCCGAAAGAGAGGATCTGCGCCGCATCTTCTGCCGACTTGATGCCGCCCGCCACGCAGAAAGGAATATCGATCACTTCCGCCACGCGCGCTACCCAGCTCTTATCCACCACGCGACCGGCAGAGGAAGCGGTAATATCGTAAAACACCAGCTCGTCCGCGCCTTCCTGCGCATAGCGCTGCGCCAGCGGCACGATATCGCCGATGTTCTCGTGATTACGAAACTGCACGCCCTTGACCACCTGGCCGTCGCGCACGTCCAGACAAGGAATTATCCGTTTTGCCAGCATGCAATCGCCTCCGAAACATTGAATTTGCCTTCCAGTAAAGCGCGACCGACAATCACGCCCTGAGCGCCGCAGCCGCGCAGCGCGCGGATATCATCCAGCGACCCGATGCCGCCGGAGGACTGAAAAGCGATCGGCGGGTAAAGCGCCGAGACTTCGCGGTAAAGATCGACATTCGAACCCTGCAGCGTCCCGTCGCGGGAAATATCCGTACAGAGCACGTGCCGCAAACCGTAAGGCTGAAACTGCTCGATCACCTCTTCCAGCGTGACGCCAGCCGCTTCCTGCCAGCCGCTGATCGCTACCTCTTTACGGTTGCCTGCGTCGATACGCACGTCCAGCGCCAGCACAATCGCTTCCGCGCCGTACTCTTTAAACCATTTCTGCACTTCTTCCGGCTGCTTTACCGCGGTTGAGCCGACCACCACGCGCGTCGCGCCCGCTGCCAGCAAGGCTTCAACGTCGTCTTTGCTACGAATGCCGCCGCCGACCTGCACCGGTACGCTGACGCCAGCCAGCAGCTTTTTCAGCAGCGGGATCTGCCGCGCCGCCGGATCTTTCGCGCCGGTCAAATCCACCAGATGCAGTACCTGCGCGCCCTGAGCCTGATAGTCCTGCAGGCGCGGCAGCGGATCGCTGCCGTAGTCGCGCTGCTGCCCGTAGTCGCCCTGATGCAGCCGCACCACTTTGCCTTCAATTAGATCCAATGCGGGAATAATCACTTACATCTCCAGGAAGTTTTTCAGCAGCTGCGCGCCAGCCGCGCCGGAACGCTCCGGGTGAAACTGCACGCCGAAAAAGTTATCTTTCTGCACCGCAGCGGTAAAAGGCTCGCCATAGTTGCACTGCGCGATGGTGAAAGCGTTCACCGGCATAGCGTAGCTGTGGACGAAATAGAAGTAAGCGCCGTCCGGTATGCCGCGAAACAGATGGTTGCCCGCCTGCGCAGTAATCTGGTTCCAGCCCATATGCGGCAGCGGCAGGCCGTGATCGCTCATCTGCTGCACCGGCTGTTCGATAATACCCAGCGTGGCGACGCCGTTGCTCTCCTCGCTGTGCGAACCGAGCAGCTGCATACCCAGGCAAATGCCCAGCACCGGCTGGGTACAGGCTTTGATCAGTTCAATCAGCTCACGCTCGCGTAGCTGATCCATTGCCGCCTGCGCAGTGCCGACGCCGGGCAGCAGCAGCTTGTCCGCCTGTAAAACGATATCGGCTTCGCGGCTAACCTGCGGCTCATAGCCCAGACGTTGAATCGCCCACTTTACGGACGAAAGGTTGGCGCAGCCGGTATCCAGAATCACCACGTTCATTACAGCACTCCTTTCGAGCTGGGCAGGGTGTTGCCTTCCACGCGAATCGCCTGACGCAGCGTGCGGCCAAAGGCTTTAAACAGGCTTTCGACGCGATGATGATCGTTTTTGCCTTTGGTTTTCAGGTGCAGCGTGCTCGCCATGGTGTAGGAGAGCGAGCGGAAGAAGTGTTCCACCATCTCGGTGCTCAGATCGCCCACACGCTGGTAGTTGAACTCGGCTTTATACTCCAGGTGCGGACGACCAGAGATATCCAGCGCGCAGCGCGCCAGGCATTCGTCCATCGGCAGTACGAAGCCGAAGCGACCGATGCCGCGCTTGTCGCCCAGCGCCTTCAGCAGCGCCTCGCCCAGCGCCAGGCCGGTATCTTCCACCGTGTGGTGATCGTCGATATAGAGATCGCCTTTTACTTCGATATTCATGCGGAAGCCGCCGTGCGTGGCAATCTGATCCAGCATATGGTCAAAGAAGCCGACGCCGGTATTGAACTGGCTGTTGCCTTCGCGATCCAGCCAGACTTCCACCTTGATCTGCGTCTCTTTGGTATTGCGTTCCACCAGCGCATGGCGGTCGCGCTTAGTCAGCTGCTGCGCGATCCCCTGCCAGTTGAGGCCGTCCTTTGAATAGTGCAGTCCCTGAATACCCATATTGGCGGCCAGCTGCAGATCGGTGGTGCGGTCGCCGATCACATAGCTGTTGGCAATATCCAGCACGCCTTCTGCCAGCCATGCGGTCACCAGTTTGGTTTTCGGCTTGCGGCAGTCGCAGTTCTCTTCCGGCAGATGCGGACAGATCAGCACTTCATCAAAGCGGATGCCCTGCGAGCTTAAAACCTGCATCATCAGCTGATGCGGGCCGTCGAAATCAGCCTGCGGAAAACTGTCGGTGCCCAAGCCGTCCTGATTCGTGATCATCACCAGCTTAAAGCCGGCGTTTTGCAGCGCCAGCAGGGCAGGAATAACGTCCGGCTCGAAGGCCAGCTTCTCCATGCGGTCGACCTGATAATCTTGCGGGGGCTCGGAAATAAGGGTTCCGTCACGATCGATAAAAAGAACTTTCTGGCTCATGCTTGCTCCATGGATGCGGATGCGCCGGAGAACTGCTGCAGCGCGGCGATAACGCGGTCACACTCTTGCCGGGTGCCGACGGAGATGCGCAGGCAGCCCGCCAGACCCGGCTGTTTGTTCTGGTCACGCAAAATAATGCCCTGATCCCAGAGCGTTTTAAAGACCAGCGGCGAATCGGTAAAGCGGGCCAGCACGTAGTTGGTATCGCTGGGAAACACTTTTTCCACGCAGGCGCAGTCGCGCAGTTCGCTAATCAGTTTCTCACGCGTCGCCAGCAGCTCGCCGACATGCTCTTTCATCAGCGCGAGGCCTTGCTCGCTCAGCGCCTGGGCGGCGATATCGGCCACCGGCGTGGAAAGCGGGTAGGGCGCGATAACTTTCAATAGCAGCGCGATAACGTCTGCGTTAGCCAGCGTAAAGCCGCAGCGCAATCCGGCCAGCGCGAAGGCTTTGGAAAGCGTGCGCAGGATCACCAGATGCGGATACTCGGCCAGCCAGCCGCTTAGCGTGGCCTGCGGGCAGAACTCAATATAGGCTTCGTCGGCCACTACCAGCGCCTTGCCACGGGTCATCTCCAGCAGCTGGCGAATATCTTCCGGCTTCACCAGATTGCCGGTGGGATTGTTCGGGCTGCAGACGTAGACCAGCTTCACGCCGTCGAGCTTCTCTGCGATGGCGGGCAGATTGAGCTGCCAGCCATCCTGTGCGGCTACGGTGCGGTACTCAATGCCCAGCGTTTCGGCGCTGACGCTGTACATGCCGTAGGTCGGCGGGCAGAACAGCACCGCGTCCTGGCCCGGTTCGCAGAAGGCGCGCATCAGCAGCTCAATGCCTTCATCGGCGCCGCGGCTGACCAGTACCTGCTCCGGCGACAGTCCCGCGTAGGCCGCGTAGCGCTCAATCACTAGTTTAGGCTGACACTCTGGATAGCGGTTCAGCGTCTGCTGGCTGAGCTCGAACGGCACCGCCAGCGGGTACTCGTTGGCATTAAGCCAGACGTCGCCGTTGCCGCCAAGACGGCGGGCGGACTGATAGGGCGTCAGTTTGCGCACGTTGGCGCGAGCAAGATTTTCAATGCTCATTGCTTCTCCTTGAGCGCGGCAACGCGCAGAGTCACGGCGTTTTTGTGCGCAGTCAGCTGTTCGGCCGCCGCCAGCGTCTCAATGGTCGGCGCCAGATTTAAGAAACCCTGCTTTGTGAGCTCCTGCACCGTCATGCGCTTCTGGAAATCCGCCAGGCCCAGGCTGGAACAGGTAGCCGTAAAGCCGTAGGTCGGCAGCACGTGATTGGTGCCGGAAGCGTAATCGCCCGCCGATTCCGGCGACCAGTCGCCCAGAAAAACGGAGCCCGCGCTGGTGATACCGTCGACCAGATCGCGCGCCTGGCGAGTCTGAATAATCAAATGTTCAGGCCCATAGCGATTACTGATTTCCACGCACTGCGCCAGATCGCGCGTCACAATCAGGCGGCTGGCGGCAAGCGCTTTACGCGCCGTTTCGGCACGCGGCAGCACGGCCAGCTGACGCTCCACGGCAACGGCCACGGCTTCGGCCATCTGACGCGAAGGCGTCAGCAGGATTACCTGTGAATCGGGGCCGTGTTCGGCCTGGGAAAGCAGATCGGAGGCGACGAAATCCGGCGTGGCTTCGGCATCGGCAATCACCAGCACTTCCGAAGGCCCGGCAGGCATATCGATCGCCGCGCCGTCCAGACGTTGACTCACCTGACGCTTGGCTTCGGTGACGTAAGCGTTGCCTGGCCCAAAAATCTTATCGACCTTAGGCACGGATTCGGTGCCCAGCGCCATCGCGGCAATCGCCTGCGCGCCGCCTACCTGAAACACTTCCCGCACGCCGCACAGCTGCGCCGCGTAGAGGATCTCATCGGCGATCGGCGGCGGCGAGCAGAGCACCACGCGGCCACAGCCGGCGATGCGGGCCGGCGTCGCCAGCATCAGCACGGTGGAGAAGAGCGGGGCGGAGCCGCCAGGAATATAGAGGCCAACCGAAGCCACCGGCCGGGTCAACTGCTGGCAGCGGACGCCCGGCTGCGTTTCGATATCCACAGGCGGTAGCTGCTGCGCCCGATGGAAGGTTTCGATATTCGCTACGGCCACGGCCATCGCCTGTTTGATTTCATCGCCCAGCCGCGCGGCCGCCGCCTGGATCTCTTCATCGCCAACACGCAGGACGGCAACGTCGGTTTTATCAAAAGCGGCGCTGTAGTAGCGCAGCGCTTCATCGCCTTCCGCTTTGACCTTCTGCAGGATCTCACGGACGCTGGCGCTGATATTTTCTGAGGCGGAAATCGCCGGCCGGGTCAGCAGAGCCTGCTGCTCATCCGCGCTGCAATCCTGCCAGTTAATCGGGGATAAAGAGTTCATCGCTTACTCCATCATCTTCTCAATAGGCAGCACGAGGATGGAGCTGGCGCCCAGCGCTTTCAGTTTCTCCATCGTTTCCCAGAACAGCGTTTCGCTACTCACCATGTGCATAGCGACGCGGCTTTTATCGCCCGCCAGCGGCAGCACGGTAGGACGCTCCGCGCCCGGCAGCAGGTCGATGATATCTTCCAGCTTTTCGCTCGGGGCGTGCAGCATGATGTATTTGGACTCGCGTGCCTGGATAACGCCCTGAATACGGGTCATCAGCTTGTCGATCAGCTCCTGCTTGGCGGCCGGCATTTCGCCGTCGCGCTGGATCAGACAGGCTTTGGAGCGGTAAATCACCTCTACTTCGCGCAGGCCGTTGGCTTCCAGCGTGGCGCCGGTGGACACCAGATCGCAGATGGCGTCGGCCAGCCCGGCGCGAGGCGCGACCTCAACGGAGCCGTTCAGCAGGCAGGACTTAAAAGAGACGCCCTGCTTGTCGAGATACTTTTTCAGCAGGTGAGGATAAGAAGTAGCGATGCGGGCGTTTTGCAAACATTGCGGGCCGGTATACTCATCGTCGACCGACATCGCCAGCGACAGGCGGCAGCCGCCGAAATCGAGACGGCGCAGCGTCAGATAACGCGGATTTTCTCCCTGAGCGCGACGGGTCAGCAGCTCCTCTTCCAGCACGTTCTCGCCGATAATGCCCAGATCCACAACGCCGTCCATCACCAGACCCGGAATATCATCGTCACGCACGCGCAGGATATCGATCGGCATATTCTCTGCGAATGCGATCAGGCGCTGCTGCTGCAGGTTGATTTTAATGCCGCAGCGGGCCAGCAGCTCGCGGGATTCATCGCTTAAACGGCCGGATTTCTGCATAGCTATGCGTAAACGTTTGTTATCTAACATCGGTGCTTATCCTCTTTTCCTGTCTGCTCGATTTAACCTGCTTTGCCGTTCATCCCTTCAGGCCCGGGCTTGCGCCCATAAAAAAAGCCCCCGGAAGGCGATCTTCCGGGGGCTTTTTCTGCGTTCTGCACCACTGGAAGATCTGAATGTCTCCCAGCACACATCGCCTGAAAGACTAGTCAGGGTGATGGTGATGATGGTGGTTGAACTGAACGCGTGTCATAGTTTTCTCAAAATTGGGTGAATGATTATTCATTGCGTGACCAATAACCTAACTCAGGACAAATGTCGGGCGCAACACTTTTTTATCTTTAATCACCGATAAAAAAGCTTAATCGATTGTTGTTAACCAAAGGCTGGCGTAGTTTTAGTGACATTGTTAAGCATCAGGAAGTGGGAAGATGAAAAAAGTGGCAATCGTAGGGCTGGGCTGGCTGGGTATGCCGCTGGGGTTGGCTATGTCGGCGCGAGGCTGGCAAGTGACCGGCAGCAAAACCACGGCAGACGGCGTGGAAGCGGCGCGCATGTGCGGGCTGAACAGTTTTCTGCTGACGTTGACGCCTGAACTGGAGTGCGATCCTGACGATCTGGAAGAGCTGCTGAACGTGGATGCGCTGGTCATCACTTTGCCGGCAAGCCGCACGGCGCAGGGCGGCGAAAATTATCTGCTGGCGGTACAGCAGATTGTGGACAGCGCCCTGGCCGCCAGTGTGCCGCGCATTGTCTTTACCAGCTCCACCTCCGTATACGGCAGCGGCAACGGTACGGTTAATGAAGAGAGTCCGCTTGAGCCGGTAACGGTGGCCGGCAGGACGCTGAAAGAGCTGGAAACCTGGCTGCATAATTTGCCGGGAACCTCGGTAGATATCCTGCGGCTCTCCGGGCTGGTGGGGCCGCAGCGCCATCCAGGCCGTTTCCTGGCGGGTAAAACCGACCTGAGCGACGGCTCGCACGGCGTCAATCTGGTCCATCTGGAAGATGTTATCGAAGCTATCATCCTGCTGCTGGAAAACGGCGAGGGCGGAAGAGTTTATAATTTAAGCGCGCCCATGCATCCTGCCCGCCAGGATTTCTACCCGGCGGTAGCCCGCCAGCTGGGCCTGACGCCGCCAACGTTTCATGCAGATATGGGCGGTGGAGAAGGCAAGATTGTCGACGGTAGCCGTATCTGTAAGGAGCTGGGGTTTAGCTATCGCTATGCCGATCCGGGGAAGATGCCGCTACAGTAATCTCAAACCCCCAGCCTGTCTCTTAACGCGTACCAGGCCGCGCCGATCGCCGTCAGGGGCACACGCAGGCGACGGCCGCCAGGAAAGGGCAGATGCGGCAGCCGGGCAAAGGCGTCGAAGCGCTTCGGCGCGCCTTTTAACGCTTCGGACACCAGCTTGCCCGCCAGATGTGTCCAGGTCACGCCGTGGCCGCTGTCGCCCTGCAGATAAAACACGCCGTTCTCCAGCCGTCCGATCTGCGGCATCCTTGATAGCGTCAGTAAAAAATTTCCGCTCCAGGCATAATCAAACTTTATCCCTGCCAGCTGCGGAAAGGTTTTCAGCAGTCTGGGACGGAGCAGCTCTTCAATATTATCCGGTTCACGCGCGCCATAGGTAACGCCGCCGCCATACAGCAGACGGTTATCGGCGGTCAGACGATAGTAATCCAGCAGGTAGTTACAGTCTTCTACACAATAGTTATCCGGCAGCAGCGCCAGCGCTTTATCGGTGGAAAGCGGTTCTGTGGCGATAATCTGCGAGCCGCAGGGCAGGCTTTTACGCGCCAGCCTTGGTTCCAGATGCGGAGCCAGATAGGCGTTGCCGGCGAAAATAACGTATTTCGCCAGCACGCTGCCCCGACCTGTGGCAACGCGATGAGGCGCGCCGTAGGTGACGGCGGTAACTTCCGACTCTTCATAAATTCTGCCGCCGTGGCGCCGGATTGCTTCCGCTTCACCCAGCGCAAGGTTAAGAGGATGCAGGTGACCGCCGCTGCGATCCAGCAGGCCGCCGACGTAGCGTTCGCTGGCAATCTTACGTCGGATGCCCAGCTCGTCCAGCAGCTCCAGCTGGTGATTGCCATACAGCTGCCAGCGCTGCTGCTGCTGCTTCAAATGAGCGAATTGGCGCTTGTTTAGCGCGGCGAAAATGCCACCGGGCCGGTAGTCGCAGCTGATAGCGTAGCGGTCGATACGGTCGCGGATCACCGCCGCGCCTTCAAACATCATACTGCCGAGTAGCTGCGCGCTCTCTTTGCCGTAGCGCCGCTCAATAACATCGACGTCGCGGCTGTAAGAGTTGACGATCTGACCGCCGTTGCGGCCGCTGGCGCCAAAGCCGACTCTGGCCGCTTCCAGCACCACGACGTCATAGCCGGCTTCCGTCAGGTAGAGTGCGGATGAAAGACCGGTAAACCCGCCGCCAATAATACAAACGTCGCACTGAATATCATCCATAAGCTGAGGCCATGGAGCGTGAGGATTTGCCGTGGCGGCGTAATAGCTCTGCACATGTTCCATCTCTCCCTCCGAAAAGCCTGACGCGGCGTCTGTTAAAAAGTGGTTGGCGTATGCGCGCTGACAATCCGGCAAGGCTGCGCGGAGGTATTGGTAAAGCTGTGCGGATGGCCGGTATCGATTGCGTAGCTCTGCCCGGCCTTAAGCTGGTAGTGCTGACCGTCGATGGTCAGCGTGATCTCGCCTTCCAGCAGCGTGCCGATCTCTTCGCCCTGATGACGAATTTTTTCCCCGGTGGTCGCGCCCGGCTCATAGGTTTCCAGCATCATTGCCAGCGTGCGATCGGGATTGCCGTTATGGATTAGCTTCAGCGAAACGCCCTGACTGCCGATATCGATCAGCTCGTCTGCTTCAATCACCACCTTCGGCCTGGCTGGCTGTACCGGCTCGGAGAAAAATTCAGAGAGCGAAAGGTTATAGACTTTCAGCAACTTCTGCAGTGTGCCAATCGCCGGGCTAACCTTATCCTGCTCAATAGTGCTGATTGCGCTGTGGGTCAGGCCGGAAAGTTCTGCGACGCGCCGCTGTGACAGACCAAGCTGCTGACGAATTTCTGCCAGGCGGCGGCCAGGGGCCAGAGAGATATCGCTCATGGCATGGCTTCCATCTGCGACGCGCGCGCGCTTTCCGGTAATCTCTGACCGGTTGTCAGATAATGCGGCAGGGCGGCGCAAGCATGACTTCGTGCCTTCCGCATGACTTTACTTGCCATGCAGCCTCGACACATTATTACGCCAATCAAAGGGTTGTTCGAAATAATGCCCATCCCGACTCTCCATCCTGTTTCTGTGAGCAATTAAAGGCGGTATCAGCGCTATCCTGCCAATCTGGCATTCTGCCGGGCAATATGCAAAAGATTTTGCCTGGAAAATAAACTTATCTTTAACATTTGCCGCCCGCAAAGGTTGGCGCTATGTTAAAAAGGTGGCGCTTATTTTGAGCGACGCACATTAACCGGCAGGCTCAGCGAAGGCGGGTGGCATCATGACCAATATCGTCGAAGTGGAAGACTTTACGCGGCATAGTGAAGAACAACGAACCAGCGCGTTCCAGCTTGAAGTGGAAACTTATCTGGAACGCTATCCTGAAACGCAACATGTTGATGTTTTGCTGAATGATTTAAACGGTGTTTTTCGCGGCAAGCGCCTGCCGGTAGCCAGTCTGTTCAGGCTGGAAAAAGGCTGCTACTTTCCCGCTTCCGTCTTTGCGATGGATATTCTCGGCAACACGGTGGAAGAGGCCGGGCTGGGCCAGGCGCTGGGCGAACCGGACAATCTCTGTTTACCCGTCGAAGGCACGCTTACTCCCTCCGCTACCGACCCGCAGCGCCTGGCGCAGGTTTTACTGACCATGCGCAATCAAGATGGTACTCCCTTTGACGTTGAACCCCGGAATGTCCTGAATCACCTTTGGCAGCAGTTACGCAATCGGGGACTCTTTCCGGCGGTAGCGGTAGAGCTGGAGTTCTATCTGGTGGATAAAAAACGCGATGCGGAAGGCGCTATTCAGCCTCCCTGTTCGCCAGGCAGTGAAGAACGCAACCGGCAAAGCCAGGTCTACTCCGTGGACAACCTTGACTGCTTTTCCGCCGTGCTAAACGATATCGATCGTCTGGCCAGGCTACAGGGCATCCCGGCCGATGGCGCGCTGGCCGAAGCGTCGCCCGGCCAGTTTGAAATCAACCTCCACCATACCCGCAACGTGCTCAGCGCCTGCGACTATGCCGTGCAGATGAAGCGGCTTATCCGGCAGGTCGCCGAGAACCACGGTATGAACGCCACTTTTATGGCGAAACCTTATGAAGCCTGGGCGGGCAGCGGGATGCATGTGCATATCAGCCTGCTGGACGCCGCTGACCATAACGCCTTTATTACCGATGACGGCAGCGACTCGCCGCTGTTGAAGCGGGCGCTGGCTGGCATGATCGATCTTATGCCTGCCTCTATGGCGCTGTTGGCGCCTAACGTTAATGCTTATCGCCGCTTTATGCCGGAAGCTTTTGTGCCTCTACAGGCATCGTGGGGACACAATAACCGCACGGTCGCGCTGCGCATTCCCTGCGGCGAAGCGGAAAACCACCGCGTGGAATACCGTGTCGCGGGCGCGGACGCTAATCCTTATCTGGTGGTCGCCGCCGTACTGGCGGGAATTCTGCACGGTCTTGACCACCAGCTGCCGCTACCGTCGGCGATTACCGGCAACGGTCATGAAGCTGAAGGGCTGCCGCTACCGATCAGGCAGAGCGACGCGCTGGATGAATTCGCACAGAATCAGGCGCTGCAGAAGCTGTTGGGCGAACGTTTCGGCTTTGTCTGGCACAGCTGCAAACACCACGAGCTGAAACATTTTGAGCGCCTGATCACCGCGACGGAAATCGACTGGATGTTGAAAAACGCCTGATCTTACCCGTAAAGAATTGGTTATGATGGCCTTAAAAACTTGTATTCTGCTTTACAGCCAGGCAAAATATCCCGGTAAACAGATAACCGACGCTTCCTGCGCCGGTTATTTTTTTTGCACAAAAAAACCAAAGGTTAAGAGGCCGGCTTCGCCGGACTGATACACACTGACAGGGTCATTTTGAGGAAATAAAAATGGGGCAACATTTCATTACGCCGGCCGCAGCCGGTAAACATTTGCGCGACGACTACGGCGCAGCGGCAGCCATTACTTTAACGCCTGCCTGCTTTACCTCCCCAAATAAGAACAACGCTCGCATAAAGCGAAGTTTCCCTGTGGTTCAACCCAGAAAGGTTGATGCTATGGGGAGGCTGAATCATGTCGCATAATGCCCAGACCTCTGCGCCGCACTCACGCGCGCACCTGAAAAAAACGCTGACTCTGATGCCTGTAGTGATGATGGGCCTGGCTTATATGCAGCCAATGACCCTGTTCGATACCTTTGGCATCGTTTCTGGCCTGACCGATGGTCACGTAGCTACTGCCTACGCCTTCGCGCTAATCGCGATCCTGTTTACTGCGCTGAGCTATGGCAAGCTGGTTCGCCGCTTCCCGTCTGCCGGCTCGGCCTATACCTACGCCCAGAAAGCCATCAGCCCACACGTCGGCTTTATGGTGGGCTGGTCCTCGCTGCTGGATTATCTGATCATGCCGATGATCAATATCCTGCTGGCGAAAATCTATTTTGAAGCGCTGGTGCCGGGAATTCCTTCCTGGATTTTCGTGGTGCTGCTGGTCGGCTTTATGACGCTTTCTAACCTGAAAGGCATTAAAACCGTCGCTAATTTTAACAGCGTCATCGTAGTGCTGCAGATGGTGGTGATGGTCGCTATCACCGGCATGGTCATCTACGGTGTGGCGCACGGCGAAGGCACCGGCACGCTGGTCAGCAGCAAGCCGTTCTGGTCTGAGCAGGCTCACGTGGTGCCGATGATTACTGGCGCGACTATCCTGTGCTTCTCGTTTTTGGGCTTTGACGGCATCAGCTCGCTGTCGGAAGAAACCAAAGATGCCGGACGCGTGATCCCGAAAGCGATCTTTTTGACTGCCCTGATTGGCGGCGTGATCTTTATCGTGGTCTCCTACTTCCTGCAGCTTTACTTCCCGGATATTTCGCGCTTTAAAGATCCGGACGCGTCACAGCCGGAAATCATGCTCTACGTGGCGGGCAAAGCCTTCCAGTTCGGCATTCTGATTTTCTCCTGCATCACCGTGCTGGCTTCCGGCATGGCGGCGCACGCGGGCGTTTCCCGTCTGATGTATGTGATGGGCCGCGATGGCGTGTTCCCGGAGCGTTTCTTCGGCTATATCCATCCGAAATGGCGTACGCCGGCGCTGAACGTGATTCTGGTTGGCGTCGTTGCGCTTTCCGCTATCACTTTCGATCTGGTGACGGCGACGGCACTGATTAACTTCGGCGCGCTGGTGGCCTTTACCTTTGTTAACCTGTCGGTGATCTCGCAGTTCTGGATCCGTGAAGGGCGCAACAAGACGCTGAAAGATAACATCAACTTCCTGCTGCTGCCGCTGTGCGGCGCGCTGACGGTTGGCGCACTGTGGATTAACCTGGAAGAAAGCTCGATGATTCTGGGACTGGTCTGGGGCGCGATTGGCCTGGTCTACCTGGCCGTGGTCACGCACCGCTTCCGCAAGCCGGTACCGCAGTACACCGAAGAGCCGATGTAAGCGACGATCTCACATCGCCATAAAAAAGGGCGCGGTATGAAAACCGCGCCCTTTTTCGTCTGCGTTAGCGGACAACAATCAGGAAACCAGCTCGCGGGCGTATTCGAACAGCGCTTTTAGCTGGGTCATTTTCGCCTGATCGCCTTCATACTGATTGAACAGCATCTCCAGCTCCTGAATGTAATCCTGCACCCGCTGCGGGTTCAGCATCTCGCGGCGGTGCTGCAGCCAGCGATTTTGTTCGGCTTCATCCAGCGTGCCGGGGAAGTTGCGCGCGCGATAGCGGAACAGCAGTTTCTCAATACGCTTATCGTTAAAGGTCAGATCCAGCGCGGGCAGGTTTTCTGGCGATGTCTGCCGGATGATATTCATCGCGTTGCGATCCGCATCGCTGAAAAAGCCGTCGTAAAGCTGGGCGTCCACATCTTCTGAAGCGACAAACGGCTCCGCTTCCGCGTAAAGCGCCACTACCTTTTCCCGGATCTCAGGATGCTGACGCAGCAGGGCCAGGTTATCCAGACAGCGCTGGCGATCGATTCCCAGGCGTTCGGCGTCTTCCGGCCGCAGCGTATTGGCGGGCGCGACGACCGGGCATTTATTAATATGCAGCAGTTTAATCGGCACGGGCGCGGCATCGCCCAGCTCTTCCCGGCGGGTATATAGCCTTTCGCGCATGGCATCGGCGTCCAGCTCCAGCAGCGGCGAGATATCCTGAGCAAGGTCGCAGGTAATCAGCGCGTTTTTGTTAGTCGGATGCCAGGCCAGCGGCGCTATCCAGCTGGTATTGCCGCGCTGCGCGCCGAACATGCCGGAGATATGCATCAGCGGCTTCATCTGCGGGATATCAATCAGCGTCATAATCTTCTGTTTATTGCGATGACTGAACAGAAAATCGTACAGGCGCGGCTGCTTCTCTTTCACCAGCTTCGCCATCGCGATAGTGGCGTAAACGTCGGACATGGCGTCATGCGCGTTAGCATGCGCCACGCCGTTGGCTTTGGTCAGGTGCTCCAGGCGAAAGCTGGGAAAGCCGTCGTCATTTTCCGGCCATTCAATACCCTCGGGCCTCAGCGCATAGCAGGCACGCATCACGTCCAGCAAATCCCAGCGGCTGTTGCCGTTTTGCCAGCTCCAGCCGTAGGGATCGTAGAAGTTGCGGTAGAGCAGGTTACGCGTTACTTCGTCATCAAAGCGAATATTGTTATAGCCCACGATGCAGGTATTGGGTTCGCTGAACAGCTGATGAATGCGCTGAGTGAAAGCGGCCTCGCTTATGCCTTTCGCCTTCGCCAGCTGCGGCGTGATGCCGGTGATCATCACCGCTTCCGGCTGCGGCAGGTAGTCGTCGGCAGGCTGGCAGTAGAATACCTCCGGCTCGCCGATGATGTTGAAATCCATATCGGTGCGGATGCCGGCAAACTGGGCAGGGCGATCCAGCGACGGACTTTTCCCGAAGGTTTCGTAGTCGTGGAAAAGGAAGGTCGGTTGGTTGCTTTCGGTTTTCACAGTGTCTGATTACCTGTCATTTCATCATCAGAAAATTATGTTCCATTGTCGCTTAAATGGAAGTGAATATCTATGTATGTACAAAATAACGTTGCCAGAATCAGCCAACCCATTATGAAGGAATGATATCAGGATTTAAATTTATGCCCAAAACGAGTAAAAGGTTTTTCAATAAATTTTGAGGTGAATTCAGAAAGCATTAGCGCTATAAAAATAGCCGCCCACGCCAGAAGAATATTATGTTTTGTATCATCAGTCTGCATTCGAATTAAAAGAAATATTACCGGCGTGTGCAGAAGGTAAAGGGAAAAAGAGCGAGCGCCCAGCCATTTGAAAAAGGGTGTTTCCAGAAAGGCAAGGACGGGAAAAGAACTTGAGGGGAGTAGGTTGATCGTCATTGCACAATATAAGGAAAAAGCCGTCCATGATAATATTGAAAGATGTAAGTGGATAATAATTATTGGCATAGCTATTAACCCAGTAATCATTATCGTATTTGTTATTTTTATGTTCCTGATAAATTTAATTCTTTTTTCACATAAAACACGATAAAAGAAAATGCCTGCACTCATACAAAAAAGGCATCTGATAACGCCGCTGGTCATAAAGGGTATGGCGGGATTAGTAATACCTGTAGGGTCAAAATTAATGAAGCAAATAATAATAATTGCGGCGATCATCAACAGCAGTGAGCATTTTTGATGCAGGCAACTAAACCAGGCAATCAATGTTCCTGCAAAGAGTTCAACTGAGACAGACCAGGCCGGACCGTTAGTCAGGACATGAAAACCTAATCCTAGAGCGTTAAGAAGAGTCAGGTCGCCAAAGAGTTCAAGCGGCGTAACTTTACCAATCCAGTCCGGGTAAGGCTGGCCAATAGAGAGTGAGAAGAAAAAGGGAACCAATAAAAAACAAAAGATATGCATCGGATAAAGCCGGAACATTCGAATAAGGAAAAAATCTTTCAGGCTAATCATTTTAAGACTGATTGCTTCGTGATAATTATGATATAACACGATCCCAGAAAGAATAAAAAATATGTCCACACAGTACACAGCATTCTTAATTGAATAAAAACCCGAGTGCCATCCAGTAAAGTTGCCAAAAGCATGGTGGAGAGCAACAATGACGGCCAGAATTCCTCTGAGACCATCCAGATATTTTAGTTTTTCAATCGGCGATGTCAGATGTGTTGTCACTATATTATCCTTTTTTAAACTGAAAGCTCAGGATTCTTAGTGACCTTTTTTGGTACTAATTTTTTTCCATAACGATGTAACGGGAGTTCTATATAATTAAAGGTATATTTTGATAAAATTACAGTTGCACAGATAGCCAGTGTGGCATACAGAATATTCAGCGGGTAGGAGGCCGATTTGAAATGAAGAAAAAGATAAACAACAGGTGTGTGAATAATATATATAGAGAAAGAATACTTTCCTAAAGTCGAGAGAGTTTGTGATTCAAAAAAGCGGCGCAATTCAAAATCTATGCAGGTAAAGACACAGATAGCCAGACTCATCAGTACAGTAAAAGTGAGATAGAAAGGCAGAGTCGGCGTAAGGCCAAAAAGAATAATCATCATAATGATGAAGCAAACAGAGACATAGCAGCGGGCTGATTTTTGCCAGGCTAAAATTAGTGGTTGATAACGTAATACTACCTGTAAAGCACAAATACCTGCGGACATACAGAACCAGCATCTGAGTACGCCATTACTTAACAGTGGATAAGCCGCCTGAGAGGCGCCTTTCACTTCAATATTCAGTAGCAGGCAGAGGACTATGGCTGATGCCAAAAGCACCCAGGGCATAAAACGGTGGATGCAGGACAAAAGCAGAATTACCGTACCGGCAAACATTTCAACAGAGATAGACCAGCTTGGGATATTAGTTTTGGGCACAAAGCCAATGCCAAGAGAATTGGTTAAAGTAATATCGCCTAAGAGATTATAAGGTGTAATGACGCCAAGCCACGAGGGGAAAAACTGCCCGCTTGATATATAAAGGGCAAAGGGAACCATAGCTACAGCCAATATATGCAAAGGGTATAAACGGAAAAATCTCACAACAACATAATCAAAAGGGGAAATGGCCTGACTCTGGATTTTTTGATGGTATGTGTAGTAAAGCACGATGCCGGATAAAATAAAAAAGACATCAACGGCGTAATCGGGGTTATGAAAAATATCATATCCTGTATGCCAGCCTGTAAAGTGACTATACGAATGCGAGAGAGCAACACCGAGCGCAAGCATACCGCGCAAACCATCCAGCCCCAAGAGCTTCTTCATCATTAGCAACTATTCCTCAAACCGAGCTGGTGAAAACAGTAAGCAATACAGAGTCAAAACAACAAAAGAATGAACTTTTAGCATTGATTTTGTAACCTAAAAGTAAATCTTTTGCAAGTTTGCGTTAAGCTGGTTGGGGTTTGAATCAAATAATTACCCATAGAAGTTAACCTGGGTAGCTAAAAGTTAACAAAAAAAGCGGTGAAAAATGAAGGAGCACAGTCTTTTATCGTGAATTTTTGGTAATCTTGTGCTTTCAAAATTTTGTCTGACAGTTTTTGTGCGAGGGCATTAGTCACCCATCGGGATTAGTTGCGAAGAGAAGAAAAGGGCGAAGTGGAGCGCGTCGAAAGCAACAAAGTATCCTGAAACCATTTGTTCCGGTCGCGACTGGCCTTGGAGCTACTTAGTTCAGGCTATTTTGTCCTTTCAGCAATATTTTTAGCTAAAAATTGATGACACTAAATCTAAAAATGATTGTGAAAGCCTTAAAGGTTGCAGGAAATACAGGATGAGAAAGAGAAGCGTTCAGGCCCTCCTTAAGAGGGCCATCAATTATCTGCGGCAGAAGAGCTATTGCTACTGAATGGTTATTGAATCACAACTTACAGTCTTGCGTTTATCAATCGTCAGAGTGGAGAGTTTGCCATTAAAATCATGTAGATCTAATTGACGTGTTTCGCCATCAGGAATCGTAACCGTTAAAGCATGACCAGCATCGTTCTGGACAGTGACGTCTACGCCATCAGCATCCGGACAACTGGTACTGACTGATGAAATGCTTAACGTCTTAACACCGTCAAGTCGCCACTTTACAATAGTCGGGCGATGCTCGCCAGGATGTGCTGAAATGACGCCATTTTCCCCAATATTAAATTCTCCCCAAATATCGCCTTTTACAATAGTTGCGGAAATCCAGGTCGCTTTCAAACCGGAAGTATAGTTTTTGAACCAATCCGGATAGGATTTTGAGAACTCGCCAATGAAATCCCGATATTCTTCAGGCGTAAAGTTACGCACTTTTTCATAAATGTAGGCAGTGGAGTTGCGTGAAAGGGAATAGCTTGTCTCCAGCCTTTGATAAGCTCTGCCAATATTTTTTGCACCTAATAGCGCATTTGCAGGAATGGTAATGACCTGCTGACCACTGGCGAGAATATGCGTTTGTACAGGATCAACGACAATAACATATCTGGCGTTCAGCGGCTCCAGGCGAATGCCATCACGTAAATCTACTTGTGAGGTATACTCGATAGCATTATCCAGTCCGCCACGGGCCATCGTTTTGATCATATCGTCGTTCAGCACGCCACTTGAACTGAAAACGGCTATTTTATCATTGTTCCCTTTGGTTAATGCCTCCAGTTTATCAATCAGGCTAACGTAATTTTCATAATTTTCTATATGAAGAGGATAAGAGCGAGTAGGCAGAAGTTTTGTTTCAGCAAAGCTGTTCTGGAACCATGGGACGGTCGTAATGATATTGACGACTACAGAAAAAAGGATAATCGCTGTGGCAAAAACGGTGCCGACAAGTCCTTTAACCAGACCGTTCTGAATTTTGTATACAGCGTAGACTGCAACAAAAAGAACCCAGGCTGCGAAAGGAATAATATGTTGCACGCCGGGTGACTGAGTTTTTGTAAACAGATAAAAACTGATTATCAGGTTGCAGAGACAGAATATAACAAATGTGCGGGATTTTATGTTCTTTTCAAAAAAACATGCAATTATGCCTACGATGAAAAACAGGAAGACATAAACACCAATGCCATGAATAGTATTATAGATAGAGACCGAAACCAGTGATTGATAGGCAGAATAAATAACCGAATAATCAGTGGTCAGTACGCGAATAATCAGGTTTTTCTGGAAAATAATAGCCAGCGCGATGGAGCTGATACCTGATATAAAAAATGAGATTATAATGTATTTGGCATCTTTGAAACGATGCTTTTTTTCTGAATAAAGGAAGAAGTTTAATATTGGCAGCGTTAAATACAGGCTGACTACCGTAAACGCGTACCAGCGACGAAAGAGAAAAGCAGACCACAAGCATAGCCCGATAAGCAATGCTGTTTTCCAGCGAATTTCTTTAGTTAATGGCGTTTTCAATACCAGAATAATTGCCAGCAAAATACCGACCAGACCTGAGATGTCAGGGTAGCCTTTTAGTGTTGGCGCCCAGAAAGCAACGTAGCTTCCTGCCATAAACAGCGTAATGGTTGTCGTCAAGCTGCTGTTGTACGCAAAAGCATATTTTGTTGATTTATAAAAAAGGAAAATTACGGGTAAAAAGTAAACCAGCTGCAGCGCAAGGATGTAGGCTAGCCGGGAAGGTAAACCGGAGTAATAAAAAGGGGTAATTAACGCGACAGGCAGCGCATTATAATCTTCATTTAAAATACTGCTTTTCAACGCGGCAAAAAACTGAACCGGATCGGTTCTCAGCAGTCTGGAGAAGTTTTCCCAAATACGCCAGTAGCCGTTATAGTCCCAAAAGTAAATATGCTGCTCAGTGTTGATAAAAGCCACAGTGTGAACGATTATCGCCATTACCAGCATAATGAACAGGAGCAAACCGTATCTGTTTTTTAAAAACTGCATTTTTTCACCATCAGCTTGTTTCTTTTTATAGAATATTACGTGCGGCCTACGCTAGTTTGCCACGTTATCGTCGGTTTTTTTCTCAATGAAATATTTTGGTCTTTTTTTGCTTTCGATGTAAATTTTACCAACATATTCGCCTATGATGCCTAAAGAGAGCATCTGTACACCACCCAAGAAAAATATTGCAATCATCACCGACGTCCAACCTTCAACGGTATTGCCAACTATCTTCTCAAAAATAGAATACAATGCTACAAGGGTAGACAGGATACTGATGATGAATCCGGCGGCAGCAATAATACGCAATGGCGTTATCGTCAGGGAAGTAATGCCTTCGATAGCGAGCGCAAGCATTTTTTTTAAAGGATACTTGGATTCTCCCGCCAGACGAGCAGCTCTTGAATAGTAAATTTTCGCATCTTTAAAGCCTATTAATGGCACCAGACCACGCAGGTAGAGATTTTGCTCACCGAACTCAAGTAAAGCATTTTTAGCGGTATTACTTAGCAGTCGAAAATCCGCATGGTTTGGAACCTGCTGTACGCCCATCCATTTCATACAGGCATAAAAATATTCAGCGGTTCTTCTTTTAAAGGTGCTGTCCGTGCTTCGGTCATTTCTTACGCCATAAACGATATGACAGCCGTTATGGTACTCATCCACCATTTTTTCAATAACGGTGCAGTCATCCTGTAAATCCGCATCAATACTGATAGTCAGATCGCTATCGGCATGTTGCAAACCCGCCAGCAGCGCTATTTGATGACCCCGGTTACGAGAAAGCTTCAGGCCTTTGGCATGAATATTAACAATGCTTTCCTGTTCGATAATGTTCCAGGTATTATCTTTGCTGCCGTCGTCAGCATAAAGTACATAGCTGTTCTCATTGATTTTATTTTGGGCTATCAGGTTTTTTATAATATCAGTCAGCGTTAGCATACAGGAAGGTAAGACTTCCTGCTCGTTATAGCAGGGAACAACGATAGCCAGAGTTGGTAAGGGAGAATTCATTTCATTACCCAATATTTATTTATGAAAAACCCAGTAATCGTATAAACAGCCATGCCTGAAAGTTGCGCCAGATAAACATGCTGTGGAACCAGGGAAAGTGAAAATTTGATAGCGAGCAGATTTGCAAAGTAGCAAATCAGACAGGATATAATAAATTTTATAAAACTTTTAACTGATAATTTTGCGCTAAAGGTGAATATTGAGTTCAGAATAAAGCTAAATATAATACCTACAATATACCCCAGCGCGTTCGATACGTAGAGAGATAATCCAGCATGCATACAAAGGAATATAACCAGCGCGGTCAGGGCCGTATTAACAAGACCAACGGATGCGTAAGTTATCGACTGTCGGGTCAAGGTATTTTGACTGGACACTATAAAATTCCTTTGAAAAATGAAACCAATTTTAGCATCGATATTTGTATTTTCAAACAAATGTTACGATTTTATGTAAGATATGGCTAATTTTTCGTTAATGTATCGTAATCAGCGAGCGGTCAAACTGAGGTTCCGCATCCAGGCTTCTGCTTATCACTCAGGCTCGTCTGCGCGCTATATTTAACTTTCCGATCGTTCCAGATCTTAATATTTCCTTGCAATTTTCTTACGCATCCCAACGGCAAATCCCGTACAACAGGCGGGATTTTTTCCAGACTATTGAGGATTTACCGTTGAAAAAGCGTCAGCTCGCAAGTGTCAGCCTGCTTTTGGCCGTGGTCGCCGTGGCCCATGCTGAAGACAGCCCCTTAGCTTTTCCCCTGACTCCGCCCGCCATTGATGCCGCTTCCTGGGTGCTGATGGATGCGACTACCGGTCAGGTGCTGACGCAGGGCAATGCCGATGAACGTCGCAACCCGGCCAGCCTGACCAAGCTGATGACGGGCTACGTGGTGGATCGCGCTATCGACAGCAAGCGTATCAGCCGCGACGATATGGTTACCGTAGGCAAAGATGCCTGGGCCGCAGGCAATCCCGTATTTAAAGGGTCTTCGCTGATGTTTCTTAAGCCCGGCGAAAAAGTCTCGGTGCGCGATCTGAGCCGTGGCGTGATTATCGATTCCGGCAACGATGCCTGCGTGGCGCTGGCGGATTATGTCGCGGGCAGCCAGTCAGCTTTTGTCGATCAGATGAACCAGTATGTGGTTAAGCTTGGCCTTAAAAATACCCATTTTGAAACGGTGCACGGCCTTGATGCGCCGGGTCAGTACACCACCGCCGGCGATCTGGCGAAGCTTTCTCGCGCCATTATCTATGGCGAGCCAGATTTCTATCAGATGTATAGTGAAAAATCGCTGAGCTGGAACGGCATTACTCAGCAGAATCGTAACGGCCTGTTATGGGATAAAACCCTGCACGTCGATGGCCTGAAGACCGGTCATACCGAAAGCGCCGGTTTTAATATTATCGCCTCCAGCGTCGACGGCCAACGTCGCCTGATCGCGGTTATCATGGGCGGAAAAAGTTCTAAAGGTCGTGAAGAGCAGGCGCGCAAGCTGCTGATCTGGGGACAGAACAACTTCGATACCATTCAGCTGTTCCATGCAGGCAAAGAGATCGGCCATGAAAACGTCTGGTACGGCAATCCGCATCAGGTTTCCGTTGGCAGCGATAAAGACGTTTATCTTGCTCTGCCGCGTGAAGACGTTAAAAGAATCAAGGCTAAATATGTTATCGATCGCAAAGACCTGGAAGCGCCGCTGAAGCTGCACGAGCAGGTGGGGACGATTCGACTGGTCGACGGTGACAAAGAGCTGGCTTCCTATCCGCTGGTAACGCTGAAACCGGTAGAGCAGGCTGGCGTGATCGCTCGCATTACCGATTACATTAAACGCAAACTGTAACCTTTACGGCGATCCGGCAGGCTTGCCGTTTCGCTGTTTTTAATGGTTTGTTAGGCTATTGTTATCGCGAGACGCGAGTACAGAAAAAAGCGGACGACGTGCGGCGGAGCAGGGTATGATGCCGGTCGTTTAATCGCCGCCCGGAGAAAATTGTGCGTCCCGATAAGCCGCTATCGGCCTTTGAATTTACCCTCTATCGCAACTATCGCACGGTGCATGGCATTCGCATCGCGCTGGCGTTCGTCCTCACTTTCCTGCTGATCCGTCTGCTTTCTATCCCGGAAGGCAGCTGGCCGCTGATTACCCTGGTGGTGGTCATGGGGCCGATCTCCTCCTGGGGCAACGTTTTTCCTCGCGCCATCCAGCGCATCGGCGGCACGATATTCGGCTCGGTGTCGGGCCTGATCGCGCTGCGGCTGGAGCTGTGGTCGCTGCCGATGATGCTGGCCTGGTGTACGCTGGTGATGTTCCTGTGTGGCTTTCTCACGCTTGGCAAACATCCTTATATGGCGCTGCTGATCGGCATTACGCTGGCGGTGATCTGCGGCGGCGCGCCGGGCGATATGACGATGGCGCTCTGGCGCGGCGGCGATGTGATTCTGGGCTCGATTCTGGCGCTGCTGTTCACCAGCATCTATCCGCAAAAAGCTTATACTCACTGGCGCATCAAGCTTTCCGACTCCCTGCTGGAAACGGCGAAAATCTATCACGCCGGCTTTTCGCCCAACCTTGTCGACAAGCCTCGCCTGACGCATCCTTTGCAGCGGCTGCTGACCGGCGTGGTGAAAATGCGGGCGTTAATCGATCCCGCCAGCAAAGAGACGCGCATACCGCGTTCGGTCTTCGAGGGCATGCAGACGCTCAACCGTAATATGGTCTGTACGCTGGAGCTACAGCTCAACGCCTGGTGGGCCTCGCGCGAAAGCCATCTGATTATGCTGAACGCGCCAACGCTGAAGCGAACCCAGCAGATGACGGAAAACACGCTGCGGGCGCTCTCCAAAGCCATAGTGGAAGGGAGCACGGAGCAAATCTCCGCCAACAGCGCCGAACTGGCGGAAATCACCCGCGAGCTGCGCCAGCTGATCAAAGAGTCCAACAGCGACGAGCTGGTGGAAACGCCGATCCACGGCTACGTCTGGCTGAGTCTGGAGATGGCGGGGCAGCTGGAAAGGCTGTCGGATCTGATGCGGCTGGTGCTGCGTAAATAAACGATTAATAACAACTTACTGCGAAAAGCGCCGGTTCGCGCTAAGATAGCCGCAGTTTGGCTCTCGTCCTCGGCCTTGTAAGCCGGGCGCTATGATAATAATGCCTGCGCAGGCAGGCCTGAACAGAAGGTGTTTCCATGGAAAATGCAAAGCAGTCCTTTCAGGATGTACTGGAGTTTGTGCGGATGTTCCGTCGTAAGAACAAGCTGCAGCGTGAAATCCACGATATTGAAAAGAAAATTCGCGACAACCAGAAACGCGTTCTGCTGCTGGATAACCTCAGCGAATACATCAAGCCTGGCATGAGCGTTGAGGCTATCCAGGAAATCATCAGCAGCATGCGCAGCGATTACGAAGATCGCGTGGATGACTACATCATCAAAAATGCCGATCTCTCTAAAGAGCGTCGCGAGCTCTCCAAACGGCTTAAGGCGATGGGCGAGCCTAAATCTCAGTAAGCTGTTTGCTCTCTCCGGGGCGAGACTCTTCGCCCCTTTAGCCTTCTCGCTCTTTTACCAGTAAAGCAAAATTGACTGTTGCTGTTTATGGCAAGCAAAGCTCGCCACAGGCTCGACAATATCGATTTTTATCAGCTCACAGACGGCTGCTGCTCTTACCCTTGTCCGCTTCTGCTTTCCGGCCAGCTAAAAGTGGCTAAGAAAAAGGCGGTCGGCGAGCAAAAAGACTTTGCATATCAGAGCGCCTTTTACCATCATCTGTAGAGTCTTTTTCATTTCTGGCAGGCAGCATCTTGCAAACATTCCGCTTTTCTCCGTTACAGGCCATCAGGCGCACGCCCTGGTATCCGAAAAGGCGTTCTTATCGGGTGCTGTTCTGGCGAGAAATCACGCCGCTGGCGGTGCCGATCTTTTTCGAAAACCTCTGCGTGCTGCTGATGGGCGTGCTCAGTACTTTCCTGGTCAGCTGGCTGGGCAAAGAGGCGATGGCGGGCGTTGGGCTGGCCGACAGCTTCAATATGGTGATTATCGCTTTTTTCGCAGCTATCGACCTGGGCACCACGGTGGTAGTGGCCTTTAGCCTGGGCAAGCTGAACCGCGAACGCGCGCAGGCAGCGGCTCGCCAGTCGCTGGTGCTGATGACGATTTTCGCCGTGCTGTTAGCGATAGGGATTGAGTTCTACGGCGAATGGATAATCGATCTGATTGCCGGCAGCGCGGAGCCGCAGGTGAAAGAGATGGCGCTGATCTATCTCAATATCACCGCATGGAGCTATCCGGCGGCGGCGATAGCGCTGATTGGCTGCGGCGCGCTGAGGGGGGCGGGCAACACCAAAATCCCGATGCTGATCAACGGCGGCATGAATATCCTCAATATCATTTTCAGTACCGTGCTGATTTACGGCTGCTTCTCCTGGAAAGGGATGGGCTTCGTCGGCGCCGGGCTGGGACTGACCATCGCCCGCTATATCGGCGCGGCGGCGGTAATCTACGTGCTGGCTATTGGCTTTAATCCTCGCCTGAAAATCACCCTGAAAAGCTACTTCAGCAAACTCAATACCAGCATCCTGATGGAAGTCCTGGGCATCGGCGTGCCCGCCAGTATCGAATCGGTACTGTTTAACGGCGGCAAGCTGCTGACGCAGGTTTTCGTGGCGGGCATGGGCACTGACGTCATCGCGGGCAACTTTATCGCCTTCTCTATTGCGTCGATGATCAACCTGCCTGGCAACTCGCTCGGCTCCGCTTCCACGATTATCGTCGGTACCCGCTTAGGGAAAGGGCAGCTGAAGCAGCCGGAAAGGCAGCTGCGGCATATTTTCTGGCTCTCCACGCTGGGGCTTTGCCTGCTGGCCGCGCTGACGGTGCCTTTCGCCGGCATACTGGCCTCGTTCTATACCCGCGATGAAGACGTCATTCATGTAGTGAAAATATTGATCTGGCTGAACGCGCTGTTTATGCCGTTTTGGGCCGCCTCCTGGGTGCTGCCTGCCGGACTGAAGGGCGCGCGCGACGCAAGGTTCACCATGTGGGTTTCGCTGCTGGGCATGTGGGGATGCCGTATTGTGGCGGGCTATAGCCTGGGCGTGGTGCTCGGTTTCGGCGTGGTCGGGATTTGGCTGGGCATGTTCCTGGACTGGATTGTGCGTGCTATCTTCTTCTACCGCCGTATGACCAGCGGACGCTGGTTGTGGAAATATGCGCCTGCGCAGGAGCCGCCCGCTCAGGATCTGGCGCTGTCAAAAAAATAACCGGGAACCGCTATGTCATCGCCCACTTCCGCCCGAGCGGAGTCGCTGTTTCATCATCGCTCTTTTGTCGCTTTCTGGCTGGCGCGCACCAGCTCCAGCTTTGGCTTTCAGATGCTCTCTATCGCGGTCGGCTGGCAGATTTACGCTATCACCGGCCGCGCTTTCGACCTGGGCCTGATTGGGCTGGCGCAGTTTCTGCCGGCGTTGGTGCTGGCCTTGCCGGCGGGACACGTGGCCGATCAGTTCGATCGCCGCCGGGTTGTGCTGCTAGGGCAGTTTACCGAGCTGTTGGCGATAGCCGCGCTGGCGACGCTGACGCTGCTGCATATGACCAATGAGCTGGTGATTCTGGCGCTGATTTTCGTGCTTTCCATTGCCAAAACGCTGGAGGCGCCGTCGCTGCAGTCGATGCTACCCGCGCTGGTGCCGCCCGGCATTCTGGCGCGGGCGACGGCGGCTAACGGCGCGTCGATGCAAACGGCTTCCATGCTGGGCCCGGCGCTCGGCGGTTTCTTATATGTCGCCGGGCCGCAGGCGGTCTATATCACTACCGGCGTGCTCTACCTTATCTCGGTGATTATGGTCAGCCGCCTGCGCTACGACCATGCGCCGCCGCCGCGGACGCCAGCCACCTTTGCCAGCGTCTTCGCCGGCGTGAAATTTATTCGCAACCGGCCGGACGTGCTGGGCGTCATCTCGCTGGATCTTTTTGCCGTGCTGTTGGGCGGCGCGACGGCGCTGCTGCCCATTTTCGCCAAAGATATCCTGCATACCGGCCCGTGGGGATTAGGCCTGCTACGCGGCGCGCCAGCCGTTGGCGGTCTGCTGGTGGGCTTCTGGCTCAGCAGCCGCTCGCTGGAGCGCAACGTCGGTAAAATTATGTTTGCCTCGGTAGCCGGATTCGGCGTGGCGACGCTGGTATTCGCGCTGTCAAAGGAGCTGTGGCTCTCGCTGCTGGCGCTGTTTGCGCTGGGCGGCTTCGATATGGTCAGCATGGTGATTCGCGGTTCGCTGGTGCAGCTGGATACGCCGGACGAGATGCGCGGACGCGTCAGCGCGGTGAACTCGATATTTATCAACACCTCTAACCAGCTCGGCGAATTTGAATCGGGAATGCTGGCGGCCTGGCTGGGCGCGGCGCCGGCTGCGGCGATCGGCGGTATCGGCACGCTGGTGGTGGTGGGGCTGTGGATGGCCTGGTTCCCGAGCCTGCGCAAACGGCAGCGGCTGCACGATCCTGCCGCCAACGAAATTGCCAGCGCTCCCTGACCGCGCTATCGGCAAGCGCCGCTAACCATTAGCGGCGCTGTTATTCTTATCGTCGGCCCTCTTTTCCGCGGCATCCGCATCGTTTTAACGCTTCGTCAGCCGGCAAGTTTCCCGTTCGACCTCTCGCCGCTCCTCTTGTTTTTCCTCTTCTTTTCTGTGGGTTAACGCCTTACCACCCCGCAAAAATTCCGCGCTATTTCTTATTGCAAATGAAAACTATTATCAATAAAATTGGCGGCTCTGCAGTCCCGAGGTTATTTAGTATTAATTACATAAGGTTATGATATGACTGGCGGTTGGGAAAGCGGCGCGCAGGCGGCCTGGCGAAGCAAGCTGGCGCTGGGATCACCGGCAATCGTGACGGAAGGCGATATCTGCACCGTCACCTTTTACTGGCAAGATCCTGCCGGAACGGAACGGACTTCACCAATAAAGCGGGTATGGATTTACATCACCGGCATTACCGATCATCACCAGCAGCGCCCGCCGCAAAGCCTGCAGCGCATTAACGGCACGGCTATCTGGCAATGGCAGATCCGCCTTCATGCAGGCTGGCGGGGAAGCTACTGTTTTATCCCCTCGGAGAGTGAAAGCGACTTTTCCGCCGCCGCGCTGCAAAGCCCGCCCGATCGCGCCGCGCTGCGCGAAGGCTGGCAAAAATTGCTGCCGCAGGCGATAGCGGATCCGCTTAATCCTCACAGCAGCTGGCGTGGCGGACGCGGCCATCCTGTTTCCGCACTCCACCTGCCGCAGGCGCCGACACAGCCGGGCTGGACGGATAACGTCGACTACGCCGCGCCGCGCTGCCTCACCTGGCAAAGCAACCGTCTGGGCAACCAACGTCGGGTCTGGCTTTTCGCCACGGGCGAAAGCCAGCCGGAGCAGCGTCCGCTGGCTATTCTGCTGGACGGCCAGTTCTGGGCGGAACAGATGCCGGTCTGGTCGGCGCTGCAGGCGGAAACCCAACGCGGCCAGCTGCCGCCAGCGGTCTATCTGCTGATTGACGCTATCGACACGCGGCATCGCGGCGAAGAGCTGACCTGCAATCCCGATTTCTGGCTGGCGGTACAGGAAGAACTGCTGCCGCAGCTTTCACAGCAGACGCGCTGGCGCGACGATCCGGCGAGCACGGTTATCGCCGGCCAGAGTTTCGGCGGCCTTTCCGCGCTCTATGCCGCACTGCACTGGCCGCAGCGCTTTGGCTGCGCGCTCAGCCAGTCCGGCTCCTTCTGGTGGCCGCACCGCCAGCGAACCGGCGAAGACGGCTGGCTGACGGAACAGCTGCTGCAGAAACGGCTCGACGCCGGAACGCTGCGTATCTACCTGGAAGCGGGCCTGCGCGAGCCGGTGGTGCTTCAGGCCAATCAGCGCCTCTGGCCGCTGCTGCAAAAAAGCTGCCCGGCGCTGCACTATCGCCTGTTTGACGGCGGCCACGACGCCCTGTGCTGGCGAGGCGGCCTTATTAACGGGCTGACCACGCTGTGGCGGCCTGAATCCGGAGTATCCCATGGAACAGAGTAATCCCTTCGATCGTCCTGAGAGCCTTTTTCTTATTCTGCAAAACCCGCAGGGCTACAGCCTCTGGCCCGCCCACTGCGCACAGCCTGCTGGCTGGCAGCAGGTTTATGGGCCGGCGGCGCTGCAGGCCTGCAACGAGTGGCTGACAGGCTGGCAAACGCTGACGCCGGCCCATTTCGCCACGGAGAGAGAAAAGTGAAAACTGAATTAAGCGAGGTGCTGGTGAATAACGCACAACAGCAGTTAATGCCGCTGGTGGCGGCGCAGCCCGGCATCTGGATGGCGGAACAGCTTTCGCCGCAGGTTAACGCCTGGAGCGTGGCGCACTATGTGGAGCTGAACGGCGCGCTGGATGAACAACGACTGAGCCAGGCGGTGGTCAGCGGTATGAGGGAAGCGGATACGCTGCGGATGCGTTTTACCGAACTGGACGGCGTGCCGATGCAGTGGGTAGACGAAACGGCGGACTTTACGCCGCCGGAATGCGTCGATCTGCGGCATGAAGCCGATCCCGCCGCCGCTGCGCTGGCGCGTATGCAGCAGGATCTCGATCGCGACCTGCGTATCGGCAGCGGCAGCGCAATTTACTGCCATATTCTTTTCCGCCTGAGCGAAACCCGCTGGTACTGGTATCAGCGTTTCCATCATCTGGTGGTGGATGGCTTCAGCTTTACCGCGATCACCCGCCGCATTGCGGAAATCTATACGGCGCTTTGCGCTGGCAGCGAGCCAGGGCCTTCGCCTTTTGTGCCTTTCCGCGAGGTGGTGGAGGAGTACGATCGCTACAGCGCTTCCGCCACTCGCCAGCGCGACGCCGCTTTCTGGCAGCAGCAGGCGAGCCAGCTGCCGATGCCGGCGAGCCTGTCGCCGCTGCCGCTGAACGGCCAGAGCGCCACCACGCGCCTGATCCGCCAGCGTCTGCAGCTTAACGGCGAAGCGTTCCGCGAACTGCAGGCGCAAAGCGGCCTGAACGCGGCGGAGCTGGCGCTGGCGCTGGTCGCGGTCTGGCTGGGACGCCTGAGCGGTCGGGCGGAGTACAGCGCAGGCTTTATCTTTATGCGCCGTCTGGGTTCGGCCGCGCTGAGCGCTACCGGCCCGGTGCTCAACGTGTTGCCGATGGCGATACGTCTCGATCCGCAGGCCACGCTGCCTCAGCTGGCCGAGACGCTCCAGCAGCAGCTGAAAAAGGTACGTCGCCACCAGCGTTACGACGCGGAGCAGATCCAGCGCGATATCGGTCAGCTCAGCGAGCCGCTGTTCGGCCCGGTCATCAACCTGAAAATGTTCGACTATCGGCTGGATTTTGCCGGTATGGAGGGTATCACCCATCAGCTGGCGTCCGGGCCGGTGCGCGATCTGGAAATCGCGCTCTATCCGGACGAGCAGGGCAACGTCGCACTGGAAATACTGGCGAACTCGGAGCGCTATCAGGCGGAGATGCTGCGTGAGCACCTTGATCGTTTGCCGCTGCTGCTTAACCAGTTTGCGCAGGATCCCGCGCTCCACTGCGCGCGCGTCGATCTGCTGCATCTTTATGAGAAAGAGCTGCTGCGCCAGGTTAACGATACCGCGGCGGAAGTGCCGGAAACCACGCTGAGCAGCCTGATAGACGCACAGGCGCAGCGAACGCCGAATGCGCCCGCGCTGGCGGATGAAAACTACAGCTTCAGCTATCGCGAGATGCGGCAGCAGGTAGCGGCGCTGGCGGATGAGTTGAAAAGCCGTGGCGTGCAGGCGGGGGATATTGTAGCGGTGGCGCTGCCGCGCTCGGTGTTGCTGTCGCTCTCCCTGCAGGCGATTGTTCAGCTGGGCGCCGCCTGGCTGCCGCTGGATACCGGTTATCCTGACGACCGGCTAACCATGATGCTGGAAGATGCCAGCCCGCGCCTGCTGATTACCACGGAAGAGCAGCTCAGCCGCTTCGCGCAGCTCGATAATTTGCGGAGCTTCTGCTATCGCCAGCCGCTGCCGGTTGAGCATTCGCCCGTGATGCAGGATTTTTCGCGTCCGCATCATACCGCCTACGTTATCTATACTTCCGGCTCCACCGGGCGGCCAAAAGGCGTGATGGTCGGCCAGCAGGCGATAGTCAACCGTCTGCTGTGGATGCAAAACCACTATCCGTTAAGCGCGGAAGATGTGGTGCTGCAGAAAACGCCGTGCAGTTTCGACGTATCGGTATGGGAGTTTTTCTGGCCGTTTTTAACCGGCGCGCAGCTGGTAATGGCGCCGCCGGAAGCGCACCGCGATCCGCAGGCGCTGCAGCTTTTATTCAGCCGTTACCGTGTCACAACCACGCATTTTGTTCCTTCTATGCTGGCGGCTTTTGTGGCCGCGCTGCAGGACGACGAAGCGGTGGCTCACTGCGCCACTTTACGCCGGGTATTCTGTAGCGGAGAGGCGCTGCCGACCGATCTCTGTCGCCAGTGGCAGGATAAAACCGCTGTACCGCTGCACAATCTCTATGGCCCGACCGAAGCCGCAGTGGATGTCAGCTGGTATCCGGCATATGGCGAGGCGCTGCGAAAGGTGACCGGCGCAAGCGTGCCGATAGGTTTCCCGGTCTGGAACACCGGGCTGCGCATCCTTGACGGCAATATGCAGCCGGTGCCGCCGGGCGTCGCGGGCGATCTCTATCTGACCGGCGTGCAGCTGGCGCAGGGCTACCTGGCGCGGGCCGATCTGACCGCCAGCCGCTTTATCGCCGATCCGCAGAGCGTGGGTGAAAGAATGTATCGCACCGGCGACGTGGCGCGCTGGCTGGCGGATGGCGCGGTTGAGTATCTGGGCCGCAGCGACGATCAGCTAAAGATCCGTGGACAAAGGATCGAGCTGGGCGAAATCGATCAGGCGATGCTGTCGCTGGCTAACGTGGCGCAGGCGGTTACCAACGCCTGCGTGCTGGGCAACCTTAGCGCGGGCGGCGGCGATCAGCGGCAGCTGGTGGGTTATGTGGTGGCCACCAGCGGCAAGCTGGACACGGCGGCGCTGCGCGAGCAGCTCAGCGAACGTCTGCCGACGCACATGGTGCCGGTAAAGCTGATTCAGCTGGACGCTTTCCCGCTGAGCGCCAACGGCAAGCTGGATCGTCGGGCGCTGCCGCTGCCGCAGCTGGCCGCCGCAGAAGGCCGGGCGCCGGCGGAAGGCGTGGAAACCGTAGTGGCGGAAGCTTTCGCCCGCCTGCTCGAGTGCGAAATCCGCTCGGTCAACGACGACTTCTTCGCGCTTGGCGGCCATTCGCTGCTGGCGATGCGGCTGGCGGTCGATTTGCGTCGCCGCCTCGATCGGCCGGTCACGGTAGGCCAGGTGATGGTGGCTTCCACCGTCGGCGCACTGGCTGAACAGTTAACGCAGCAGCAAAGCGAAGAAGAGGCGAATCGCGCCGGCATGGAAACTATCCTGCCGCTGCGGCGCTCGCACGGCCCGACGCTGTTCTGCTTCCATCCCGCCTCCGGCTTCGCCTGGCAGTTCAGCATTCTGCAGCGCTATCTGGAGGCGCGCTGGTCGCTGATCGGCATTCAGTCGCCGCGTCCTGATGGCCCGATGCAGCAGGCGGACAATCTGGATGAGGTCTGCGAGCGCCATCTGGCCACGCTGCGCGAACAGCAGCCGCACGGCCCTTACTATCTGCTGGGCTATTCGCTCGGCGGTACGCTGGCGCAGGCTATCGCCGCGCGTCTGCAGGAGCAGGGCGAAAAGGTCGCTTTCCTCGGGCTGCTGGATACCTGGCCGCCGGAAACGCAAAACTGGTCGCAAAACAACCAGCTGGATGCTGAAGTGCTGGCGGAGATCGATCGCGAGCGCGAGGCCTTTATGGCCGCTCAGCAATCGCTGCGGCAGTCGCTGGCAACCTCCGCCAGTCAGGATCTCTTCGGCGCTATCGAAGGCAACTACGGCGACGCGGTCAGGCTGCTGGCGACCGCGAAGAGCCGCCGTTTCGCAGGCAAGGCCACGCTGTTCGTCGCGCAGAAAACCCTGAAACCGGGGCAGGATGCGCAAACTGCCTGGGCGCCGTGGCTCGACGAGCTGCAACTCTGGCCGGTGGAGTGCGCGCACGTGGATATTATCTCCGCAGCGGCGTTCAGCGATATCGGCCCGCGCCTCAACCAATTGCTTAATCAGGCCACAGAATGAAGAAACAAAGCTTTATGCTCAGTCTCAGCCTGCTGAAGACGCATCCCGCTTTTCGGGCGGTTTTTATCGCCCGGTTTATCTCGATCCTCGCGCTGGGGCTGCTCGGCGTCGGCGTGCCGGTACAGATTCAGGCGCTGACCGGCTCCGCCTGGCAGGTCAGCCTGGCGGTGACGCTGACCGGTATCGCGCTCTTTACCGGCCTGATGCTTGGCGGCGTGCTGGCGGATCGTCACGAGCGTCGGCGGCTGATCCTCTTTGCGCGCTCGACCTGCGGGCTGGGCTTTATCGGCCTGTGCATCAACGCGGCCATGCCGCAGCCTTCGCTGGTGGCGATCTATCTGCTGGGGATCTGGGACGGCTTCTTCGGCGCCATCGGCGTAACGGCGCTGCTGGCCGCCACGCCCGCGCTGGTAGGCAGGGAAAACCTGATGCAGGCCGGCGCGATCACCATGCTGACGGTCAGGCTGGGCGCGGTGATTTCGCCTATGGTCGGCGGCGTGCTGCTCGCTGCCGGCGGCGTTTTCTGGAACTTCGCGCTGGCGGCGGTAGGCACCTTTATTACCCTGATCCCGCTGCTGCGCCTGCCTCAGCTGCCGCCGCCGCCGCAGTCGCACGCCAGGCCGCTGCACGCGCTGATCGAGGGCTTTAAATTTCTGCTGGGGCATCGCCTGCTCGGTGGCATAGCGCTGGTTGGCGCGCTGCTAACGATGGCGACAGCGGTGCGCGTGCTCTATCCGGCGCTGGCGCTGCGCTGGGAGCTGAGCGCGCAGCAGATCGGCTTTCTCTATGCCGCCATCCCGCTCGGCGCCGCTGCGGGCGCGCTGACCAGCGGCAATCTGGCGCAGCATCCGCGACCCGGACTGGTGATGCTGTTGACTGCCGTCGCTGCCTTTGTCGCGGTAGGCGCATGCGGTCTGATGCCTTCGTGGGAGGCGGGCGCGCTCTGCCTGGTGCTGTTCGGCTACCTCAGCGCCCTGAGCGCGCTGCTGCAGTACACGCTGATCCAGACGCTGACGCCCGATGCGATGCTGGGACGCGTCAACGGCCTGTGGACGGCACAGAATGTGATGGGCGACTCGCTGGGGGCGCTGCTGCTGGGCATGATGACCACGGTTATGCTGCCGGCCACCGCCGCCAGCGCCAGCGGACTGGGTCTGGCGGCGATCTGCCTGCTGGTGGCCGCCGCGTTCACTTCGCTGCGGCGCTACCAAAAGCCTGCGCCCGCGGCGCCGGGAGAAAGCGTGACCGAATAGTTTCACCGCTTTCGCTTCCCGCATCGGCCTGCTTTATCTGCCTTAACGGCAGGTAAAGCTTTCCAGAACGCTTCAATTAACGGCGCTGACATTGCGTTGGGTCGCGGCGTGGAATCTGGCCCGGTTTTAAACTACGAAACGCGCTTGACATCACAAATAATTTACTTAAAGTTACGCGGTAATAATGCAAATGATAATCATTATTATACTTCTTTACGCTGTGGCTGGAGGCCGTTATGGAGACGCTCTGCGCTGATGAAATCAACACGTCAGCTTCTCTCTCGAATGAAAGCTTTTTCTTCGGATCTAAGTGGAAAAGCTTAATTACCCGTGGTCGCTTCGCCGAAATTACCTGTCCGGCTGCGGACGGCGACAACCTGCAGGGCGCTTTTCAGCAGCAGGTGCGCGAGGCCTTTGCAGCGGCGAAGGCGAAAGGGATCAAACAGCCGGTGATGGTCGGCGCCATTCCTTTTGATACGCGTCAGCCTTCCGCGCTGTTTATTCCTGAACACTGCGAACACTTTTCCCGCCAGCCGCAGGCGGCGCAGCAGACGAATACCGGCCTGAACCCGGTGATTACCGCCAGGCAAGAAATTCCGCAGCAGGCGGAATTTATGGCGATGGTGGCGCAGGCGGCAGAGGCAACCGCGCAGCCTGGCCTGGACAAAGTGGTGCTTTCCCGCCTTATCGATATCACCACGGAAGAGCCGGTAGACGCCGCCGCGTTGATGGATCGGTTGGTGGCGCTTAATCCCACCAGTTATCACTTCCACGTGCCGCTGGCCGATGGCACGACGCTGCTGGGCGCCAGCCCGGAGCTGCTGCTGCGCAAAGCGGGCGAAACCTTCTCCTCGCTGCCGCTGGCCGGTTCCGCCCGACGAGATCGCGGCGACAAAGCGCGTGATTTCGCCATCGGCGAGCAGCTGATGTATTCGCAGAAAGATCGCTATGAGCATCGCCTGGTGACCAGCGCCATGTATGACGTGCTGAAGCCTCGTAGCAGCTATCTGGCGGTGCCGGAAAAGCCGGAGCTGATCACCACCTCCACGCTGTGGCATCTGGCAACGTCCATTGAAGGCAAAGCCAGCTCGCCGGAAGAAAACGCGCTGTCGCTGGCCTGTCTGCTGCACCCGACGCCCGCGCTCAGCGGTTATCCGCACGTTGCGGCGCGCGAGTGGATTGAGAAGCTGGAGCCGTTCGATCGCCAGCTGTTCGGCGGCATCGTCGGCTGGTGCGACGACGAAGGCAACGGTGAATGGGTGGTGACTATCCGCTGCGGCACGCTGAACGGGAAAAATATTCGACTGTTCGCTGGCGCGGGCATCGTTCCGGCCTCGTCGCCGGAATCGGAATGGCGCGAAACCGGCGTCAAACTCAGCACCATGCTGCACGTATTTGGACTGCAATAAGGCTATTTTATGACGATTTCCTACACACGCTGGCCGGACGATTTCGCGGCCCGCTATCGTGAAAAAGGCTACTGGCTGGATCTGCCGCTTACCGATATCCTGACCCGCCACGCCGACAGCCCGCAGACGGCGCTGATCGACGGCGACCGCGAATACAGCTATCAGCAGCTGGAAAGCGCCAGCAACCGCCTGGCCGCCGCGCTTTCACGCCGCGGCCTGAAATGCGGCGACACCGCGCTGGTGCAGCTGGGCAACGTGGCCGAGTTCTATATTGCGCTGTTCGCGCTGCTGAAAATTGGCGTCGCGCCGGTCAACGCACTGTTCAGCCACCAGCGCCAGGAGCTGGATGCCTATGCCAGCCAGATCGAGCCGGCCCTGCTGATCGCCGATCGCCAGCATGCGCTATTTGCCAGCGACGACTATCTGCAGCCTTTGCGTCAGCGCTATCCGTCGCTGCGTGAAGTGGTGTTGCGTAACGCTCGTGAAGGCGATACCTCGCTGGAGGCGTTGATTAACGAAGCGGAAGAAGAGTTTGTCGCCGCGCCTTCCGCCGCCGATGAAGTCGCCTTTTTCCAGCTTTCCGGCGGCAGCACCGGCACGCCCAAGCTGATCCCGCGCACCCACAATGACTACTACTACAGCATTCGCCGCAGCGTGGAAATCTGCCGTTTCGACGAAAAAACCCGCTATCTCTGCGCCTTGCCTGCCGCGCATAACTATCCGCTCAGCTCGCCAGGCGCCTTTGGCGTCTTCTACGGCGGCGGCTGCGTGGTGCTGGCGAGCGATCCCAGCGCCAACCTCTGCTTCCCGCTGATCGAAAAGCATCAGATTTCGGTGACGGCGCTGGTGCCGCCGGCGGTAAGCCTCTGGCTGCAGGCGATTGAAGAGTGGGGCAGCAACCGCGCGCTCAGCTCGCTGCAGCTGCTGCAGGTTGGTGGCGCAAGATTGAGCGAAGCGCTGGCCGCGCGTATTCCGGCGGAAATCGGCTGTCAGCTGCAGCAGGTATTCGGCATGGCGGAAGGGCTGGTCAACTATACGCAGCTCAACGACGATGAATGGCACGTTTTCTCCACGCAGGGCAAACCAATGAGCCCGGACGATGAAGTCTGGGTCGCCGACGAGCAGGGCAATCCGCTGCCGCCAGGCGAAACCGGACTGTTGATGACGCGCGGGCCGTACACTTTCCGTGGCTACTATCGCAGCCCGGAACACAACGCCAGCGCCTTTGATGCTAACGGCTTTTACTGCTCCGGCGATCTCATCTCCATCACGCCGGACGGCTACATCTGCGTGCAGGGCCGCGAAAAAGATCAGATCAATCGCGGCGGCGAAAAGATCGCTGCCGAGGAGATCGAAAATCTACTGCTGCGCCACGAGGCGATTTTGCACGTCGCGCTGGTGTCGATGGAAGACAGCCTGCTGGGCGAAAAAAGCTGCGCCTTTATCGTCGGCAAGCGTCCCGTGCGCGCCGTGGAGATCCGCCGCTATCTGCGCGAGCTGGGCGTAGCGGACTACAAACTGCCCGATCGTATTGAAAACGTTGACGACATGCCGCTGACGCCCGTGGGCAAAGTGGATAAAAAACGTCTGCGTCAACAGCTGGCCGCCAGCCAGACCCACTGAATTCCGGAGAGAACATGACTATTCCTGCACTGAAAGCCTATGCCCTGCCAGTCGCGGCAGATCTGCCTGAAAACAAGGTCAAATGGGCCTTCGAGCCGTCTCGCGGCGCGCTGCTGATCCACGACATGCAGAACTACTTTATTAATTTCTGGGGCGAAGAGTGCCCGATGATCAAACAGGTCATCCGCAATATCGCGGCGCTGCGCGACTACTGCCGTCAGAACGACATTCCGGTTTACTACACGGCGCAGCCGAATCATCAGAGCGATAAAGATCGCGCGCTGCTGAACGATATGTGGGGGCCAGGCCTGAACAAACATCCGGAGCAGCAGAAAGTCGTCGCGGAGCTGGCGCCGGAAGAGGGCGATGAAGTGCTGGTGAAATGGCGCTACAGCGCCTTCCACCGCTCGCCGCTGGAGCAGCATCTGAAGGAAACCGGTCGCGATCAGCTGATTATCTGCGGCGTCTACGCCCATATCGGCTGCCTGACCACCGCTATCGACGCCTTTATGCGTGACATTCAGCCCTTTATGGTGGCGGACGCGCTGGCGGACTTCAGCCGCGAAGAGCACCTGATGGCGCTGAAATATACCGCCGGCCGCGCCGGGAAAGTAGTGATGACGGAAGATCTGCTGCCGGTGCCGCTGAGCATGGAACAGCTGCGCGCGCTGGTGCAGCCGATGCTGGACGAGGACGAAACGCCTGAGGATGACGAGAATTTGATCGACTACGGTCTGGATTCGGTACGCATGATGGCGCTGGCGGCGCGCTGGCGTAAAGCGTACGGCGATATCGATTTCGTGATGCTGGCGAAAGAGCCGACGCTCGCGGCCTGGTGGCGACTGCTGACGCGGGAGCGCGCATGAGCTTCGATTTCACCGGAAAAAATGTCTGGGTAACCGGCGCCGGAAAAGGCATCGGTTACGCTACCGCGCTGGCTTTTCATCAGGCGGGCGCAAGGGTTATCGGGCTGGATCTCGCTTTTCCTCAGGCGGAATACCCTTTTCAAATCGCTGAGCTTAACGTGGCGGACGCGCCGCAGGTCAAAGAGGTCTGCCAGCGTCTGCTGCAGGAGACGCCGCGGCTGGACGTGCTGGTCAACAGCGCGGGCATCCTGCGTATGGGCGCGACCGACGAGCTGGCGGTCGCCGACTGGCAGGCGGTGATGGCGGTAAACGCCGGCGGCGCGTTTAACCTGTTTCAGCAGACCATGCCGCTGTTTCGCGAACAGCGTAGCGGCGCTATCGTCACCGTGGCTTCCGACGCGGCGCACTGTCCGCGCGTCGGCATGTCGGCCTATGGCGCATCAAAAGCCGCGCTGCGCAGCCTCAGCCTTACTGTCGGCCTGGAGCTGGCGCCCTATGGCGTTCGCTGTAATCTGGTGTCGCCCGGCTCTACCGACACGGACATGCAGCGCACGCTGTGGAAAAGTCCTGATGCCGAACAGCAGCGTATTCGCGGCTTCGCGGAACAGTTCAAGGTCGGCATTCCGCTGGGCAAAATCGCCCGGCCGCAGGAAATCGCCGACACCATTCTGTTTCTTGCCTCCGATCAAGCCAGCCACATCACGCTGCAGGATATCGTGATCGACGGCGGCAGCACTTTGGGGGCGTAATGACGAAATCAATCTGGAAAAGGCAGCTGAGTCTGGAGGAGCTCAACCGCATGAGCGACGGCTCGATGGTCGCCCATCTGGGCATTACTTTCACCCTGTTGGACGAGGGCAAGCTGGAGGCGACCATGCCGGTCGACGCGCGCACGCAGCAGCCTTTCGGTCTGCTGCACGGCGGCGCTTCGGTGGCGCTGGCGGAGACGCTGGGCTCAGTGGCTGGCTATCTGACCAGCCAGGAAGGGCAGTGTGTGGTGGGTACGGAGATCAACGCCAGCCACCATCGCGCCGTCACCGGCGGTCTGGTGCGCGGCGTCTGTCAGCCGCTGCATCTGGGCAGAAGCCAGCAGGTCTGGGAGATCGCCATCTTTGACGAGCGGGACAGACGCTGCTGCACCTCACGGCTGACCACGGCGATTCTGGGATGACTTTTCGGCCCGGCGTGCCGGGCCGTTTTACTGATGACCATTCGGTTACATGGAGAGAAGATGAAACTTACTTTCAGTCGTGGAAAAGGCTACTTCCTGACGCTGGCGCTGTTTGCCGCCGCCGTTCCCGCCCACAGCGAAACCGCTGAACCGCTGCGCCAGCCGGTAGCTAAAGGCGCCTATGAGATGGCCTATAGCCCGTCGCAGCAGGCGCTTTACGTGGCGACCTCCGGTAGCCGCCAGCTGGATAAAGGCGGCGTGGTTTACCGTCTTGACCCGCAGACGCTGGCGATTACCCAGGCTGTCCACAACGATTTAAAACCTTTCGGCGCCGCGATCAACAATAAAACCGACACCCTGTTTGTCGGCAACACGCTGAACAGCGCGGTAACGGCGATTGACGTTAAAAGCGGCGAGGTAAAAGGAAGGCTGGTACTGGACAAGCGCCCGCGTAGCGAAAATTTTCGTCCGCTGGCGCCGCGTGAGCTGGTCGTGGATGAGAACACCAATACGCTGTATGTCAGCGGCGTGGGCGAAGAGAGCCAGATCTGGGTAGTGGACGGCGACACGCTGACGCTGCGCCACACGCTGGAGGGATTAGGCAAGCGGGCGACCGGCCTGGCGCTGGATGCGGCGGCACATCGTTTGTACGCCACCGGCGGCGACAACGAGCTGTTCACCTTCGATACCGCCAACAACAAACTGCTTGCAAAAGTGAAGCTGGCGGAAGGCGAGCACTTCTTCCTGAATATCAGCCTGGATACCGCGGCGCATCGCGCCTTTATCACCGATTCCAAACAGCCCGAACTGCTGGTAGTCGATACCAACGACGGCAAGGTGCTGCAGAAAGTCGCGGTGCCGAAATCGCTGGCGGTGCTGTTTAACTCGCAGCGCAATGAAATCTATGTGACCCACCGCGAAGCGGGCGAGGTCAGCATTATCGATGGCAAAACCTACAAGGTTGTCAAAACTATCAAGGCGCCGACTCATCCCAATAGCCTGGCGCTGTCGCCGGACGGCCAGACGCTTTATATCTCCGTTAAACAGGCCTCTTCCCGCAAACAGGAAGCCACCGCGCCGGACGACGTGATGCGCGTCGCGCTGTAAATTGTTCTCCCGGAAGCCTGGCTGCCGGGAGTTTTTTTATTTTTTCCTCCCTGGCGTTCAAAAAACCATCGGCCGCTTGCTGGTGATACTGGTTATGTTATATTGCTAATAACCACCATCACTTGAGGGTATGGCGATGAGCACTATCCACACTTTTTCCGGTATTTCTACGTTGGTAGGCACGCCAAAAGAGATACAAAGCCGTTTAGGTAAATCCCACGCGGATCGCGTGCTGGTAATGACTTTTACACAGCAAAAGCCAGACGTAGTCGAGACGCTAACGGAAAATATTTTAAATATGACGCTCTCAATGTTTGAGGTGCTGCGCGAGCGGCAGGAGCAGTCATCGCTTGAACGCCTGGCGGAAATTATGTTGCCGGCAGCGCCGGTTTCTCCTCGTCTGCTGAAAGAAGCATCAATGCTTATTCAGGCGCGCAAAGCCGTACTGGAAAGCGGAGACTGGCTAACGGCAGCCAATGTCGCGGAGCTGGCCGGGTTCAGCGCGCGTAACCCCAGCGCCCAGCCTAATAAATGGAAAAAGCAGAAGCAGATATTCACCATTATGCACAATGGCGTCGACTATTATCCGGGCTATGCACTGGATGCGGAGGCGAACTTTCGGCCTGTGGCGGCGCTATCTGAAATTATCGCTATTTTTACCGACCGCAAAGATGGCTGGGGAATGGCTTACTGGTTTCGGTCGGACAATAGTTTTCTTGGTGGAAAGCGACCACAGGATCTGCTGGTTACCGAGCCTGAACGAGTTATCGCGGCCGCCAGGGACGAAGTGGAGGAGGTAGCACATGGCTAAGGATGGCCCCGCTGTGCCACAGAAAGATCCGTTGTTAATAACGGTCCCTCCGGATAATCTCTCCGTTTCTCTGATTACCGTTGAAGCGGGCGAGAGGCTGCATCGTATTCATCTCGATAAATACAAAGCGAACCAGTTTAATCCCGGTGTTAAAGGGAATGCGCGATTTAGTCCGATAAAGGATGAAAAAGCCAGGGCAATACCAACGCTTTATGCTGGTTCAAACTTTTCTTGCGCGCTTATGGAAACGTTGTTTCATGATGTTCCCCATACTTCTGGATTCAAAAGCCTGGCTAAAGGAAAATTCACGGGGCAAAACTATTCCGTTATCGAAGTGAAAGAAAAATTGTTACTGGCCGATTTGCGCGGTTTGGCGTTACGTAAGCTGGGTATAAAACGCAGTCAATTAATTGATACCGAAAAAAATCATTATCCGGATACGAGAAAATGGGCGGAGGCGATCCATAGCCAGTATCCCGATGTTCAGGGGTTGCTGTGGGTATCCAGACAGGACGATACGGCCCGCGCCGTAATGATTTTTGGCGATCGCGTCCGGGCTGACGCCCTCCAACCCGTAGGTGATTCACTGTCGCTGCTGCAAGATGCCGGTATCTGGGAGCAGGTGCTTGATTTGGCCGGCAAGATAGCGCTAAGCATAGTGCCTTCGCTCCATTAACCATTCTCGCCTGTCGGCCATCCCATTTTTGCTTTAAAATCTGCCTGTTCCGTAATGAGTTTGTCGCTAAAACTTTCCGTTTTAAAAAGGACGAATGCAATGAAAGAAAGGTTTCCGCAAGGCTTTATGTGGGGCGGAGCGACCGCCGCGAATCAGGTCGAAGGCGCTTACGACGAGGATGGCAAAGGGCTTTCTATCGTGGACGCCATTCCCGGCGGCAAGTCGCGCTTAGCCATCGTCTCCTCGCCCGATTTTGATTTTACCGTAGACACCTCCCGCTATACTTATCCCAACCATAAAGGCATCGACCACTATCATCGCTTTCGTGAAGATATCGCGCTGTTTAAAGAGATGGGGTTCAAATGCTACCGCTTCTCTATCGCCTGGACACGCATCTATCCAAACGGCGTCGAGCTCGAGCCCAACGAAGCGGGCCTGCGTCACTATGATGAGGTGATCGACTGCTGCCTCTCCCTCGGTATCGAACCGGTGATTACCATTTCCCACTACGAGATGCCGCTGCATCTGGCGACCGAATTCGGCGGCTGGAAAAACCGCGAGGTTATCGGTCACTTTGAGCGTTTTGCCCGCACGGTGCTGCAGCGCTACGGCCAGAAAGTGAAGTACTGGATGACCTTTAACGAGATCAACAGCGCGGTGCACTTTCCGATGATGAGCCAGAGCCTGACGGTGAAAACCGGCGCGCTGGAGGCGCAGGCGAAGTTTCAGGCATGGCATAACCAGTTCGTCGCCAGCAGCCTGGCGGTAAAAATCGCCCATGAAACCAGTCCTGCCATTCAGATTGGCTGCATGGTGATCCACGCCACCGCCTATGCGTATGACTGTAACCCGCTGAACCAGCTCGCCACCCTAAAAGAGACGCAGCTGTTTAACTTCTACTGCGCCGACGTGCAGGCAAAGGGCGACTATCCTTATTACGCCAAAAGCCTGTGGAAATCGCTGGGCGTGGAGCTGGATATTCAGCCGGGCGATATGGCGTTGATTAAGCAGCATACCGTGGACTACATCGGCTTCAGCTACTATATGTCCACCACCATCAACAAAACGCAGGCCGAGGCGGACGGCGCGCAGGGCAATCTGCTGGGCGGCGCGCGCAATCCCTTCCTGGAAGCCAGCGACTGGGGCTGGGAGATCGATCCTGTTGGCCTGCGCATCGGTCTGAACCAGCTTTACGATCGCTACCAGAAGCCGCTGTTTATTGTCGAAAACGGCCTGGGCGCTATCGACAAGCCGGACGAAAACTTCGTTGTCGAAGACGACTATCGCATCAATTATCTGCGCCAGCATATTGAGGCGATGGCGGAAGCGATTGACGACGGCGTGGAGCTGATGGGCTATACGCCGTGGGGCTGCATCGATCTGGTCAGCATGTCCACCGGCGAGATGAGCAAGCGCTACGGCTTTATCTATGTCGATCTGGACGACACCATTTCCGGCACCGGCAACCGCTATAAGAAAAAGTCGTTTTACTGGTATCAGAAGGTCATTGCCAGCAACGGCAGCGACTTAGGTTGAGTAGTGGGGCCGCCGCTGGCGGCCTTATTGCGGCCTGTTTTTGTTGATAAAAACAGCAGCGCTCATTTTGAAACAGACCCTTTATCAGGAAAACTGTTTTTTACACGCGCGACTTAGCTTTGCGGTCCGCGCCGCAACTTGTCGGCATACAGGCGCCATAATCCCGCTCGTTAGTGACATTCCGCTAATTAAATCTGACTATCTGCTCAGATACCCTCATCCCACCAACCGCAGCGGCTATGGTTAAAAGGCACCAGCAATTTCATCTGGAGGGGTCGATGAGCGAACAACAGAATCAAGCCTTGATAGCCGCGCGGCTGGCGCTGACCGCGCAGCAGCGCGCCGATACGCGTCAGGCGCTGGCGGAAGGTCGGCAGGCGGAACCCGATCTGTCCCGCGCGCGACGCTACGCTTTTCAACAACGGCTGCAGCAGGGCGTGATCGCTGGCGAAAGTAACGATTTACTGCCGCTATCCTTTCTGTCTCAGGGGCTGAACCGCGCGCGTTCGGTAGCGCTGCTAAGAGAAGACGGCGTGCCCAAAGGTAGCGCCTTCTTGCTGCATGGCGGGCTGATGCTGACCAATCACCATCTGCTGCCGCAGCCGCCCACAAAAGGCGCGATTAGCGTGCAGTTTGGCTGGCGGCGCACGGAGCAGGACGAACTGGCGGACGGCGTCACTTATAGTCTGGATGCCGAGAGGTTCTGGCTCACCAGCCCGACCGACGAACTGGACTGCACGCTGATAGCGCTTGGCGAGCCGATCGGCGGCCAGGGCGAAGCGCCGCAGCCGCTGGAACTGAACGATCGCCATGACAAACACGCGCTGGGCATCAGCCTTAACCTGATCCATCACCCTGGCGGTGCGCCGCAGCAGGTTACGCTGCGTAACAACGCGCTGCTGGCGCGGCACGAGCAGGCGCTGCACTATGAGGCCGACACGGATAACGGCTCGTCCGGCGCGCCGGTGTTTAACGACAGCTGGCAGCTGGTGGCGCTCCATCATGGCGGCGTCGAGAGCGACGACGGCTGGGTGAATGAAGGCATCCGCATCAGCGCTATCATCGACTGGCTGAAAGGAGAATTGCCGCAGCTGCCCGCAACGCAGCAGGCTGTGCTGATGCAGGCGCTGACCTCCGGCAACGCGCCGGTGGCCACAACTGCCGCAAAGCCGGATGAAAACTACGGCAATCGCGACGGCTATCAGGCCAATTTTCTGGCGGGCGAACCGATTGAGCTGGCGGAGATTATCGCGCCGCGTGCGGCGGAAGTGGCGCCGTTACGCAACGGTAAACAGGGCGCTGAGGCGCAGCTTAACTATGAACATTTCTCGCTGCTGATGAACGCCGACCGACGGCTGGCCTTTTTTACCGCGACGAATATCGACGGCGCGAGCTATATCTCTATCGATCGCGGTAGCGGCCAGCCGTCGCTGCTGGAGGAGGCCGACCATTGGGTGGAAGATAGCCGTATCGACAGTCGCTACGTCACCGGCCAGGCCTTCTACAGCGAATATAGCCGCTGGTTCGATCGCGGCCATCTTACCCGGCGCAGCGATCCGACCTGGGGAACGGCGGCGGAAGCGGTGCGCGCCAATAAAGACACCTTTCATTTCACTAACTGTTCGCCGCAGCATTTTCGCTTCAACCAGAGTTTGCAGTACTGGCAGGGCGTGGAGCGCTATATCCTGGAGTCGGGCGTGCTGGAATCAAAGCGGAAAATCACCGTCCTTACCGGGCCAGTACTCAACGAACAGTGGCGGCAATATGCCGACTGGAAAGTGCCTTTGCTGTTCTGGAAAGTCGTTCTGCGTATCGGCCAGGCGGGCAAACCACAGGCGACCGCGCTGCTGGTGAGCCAGGCCGATCTGCTGGACGAGCCGCGACGGCTGCTGCCGGAGGCGCAAAACGCGCGTCCGAATGTGGATGAGTATCGCGTAACGGTAAGCGCGCTTGAAAAGCTGACCGGACTAAACTTCGCCGCCTTCCGCGACTGGGAAAGCTGGCGGCCTGAGGAATCCCTGCTGGCGCAGCCGCTGCCGGCGAAGCTGATTATGAACTGGGAAGATCTGCTTTAAGCCAGCAGCAAGAGTCGAACCGGATGGGAAAAGCCGCAACAGCAAAAAGCCCGCTTAGATAAGCGGGCTTTTCAGAATTTGGCTCCTCTGACTGGACTCGAACCAGTGACATACGGATTAACAGTCCGCCGTTCTACCGACTGAACTACAGAGGAATCGTTTGAACGGGGCGCATATTATCGATAGCGATTTGCGATGTCAAAGCCTGATTGCACTTTTTTTACTGACTGCCGAATAAATCAGCAAACTGCCCGCTATCCTTGCCTGCAAAGCCGCTCCTCTTCGCCAGCATGCGTTTGCGTAGCGCCTCGCAAGTTACGTATGTACCGGCCTGCGGCTTGCAGTGACTTTCGTCGGAACGATCACGTTTGTTTCATTTTTACGTTGTTCAACCCTTTTTTGAAATATACATTCCATAAAAAGCCTCATACACCTGCAAGGAACCGTGATGAAAAAGGTCAGAATAGGGTTGATCGGCACCGGCTATATCGGGCGCTGCCACGCCATCGCCTACGCTCAGGCGGCTACCGTCTTTGCGTTAAAAGGCGAAATCGTGCGTGAGATGGTGGCAGAAGTAAACGCGCAGACGGCGCAGACGCAGGCGGCCGCGCTGGGCTTCAGGCGATCAACCGGCGACTGGCATCAGCTGGTAGCAGACCCGGACATTGACGTGGTGGACATCTGCGCGCCTAACTTCCTGCATAAAGAGATGGCGCTGGAGGCGATTCGCCACGGCAAGCACGTCTATTCTGAAAAGCCGCTGGCGCTGAACGTAGCGGACGCCGAAGAGATGACGCGCGCGGCGGCGCAGGCAGGCGTTAAAACGCTGGTGGGCTTTAACTATATGAAAAACCCGACCAGCCAGCTGGCGAAAGAGATTATCGCCAGCGGCGAAATCGGCGAGGTGGTGCATTTTTACGGCACGCACAACGAAGACTATCTCGCCAGCCCGCAGACGCCGCTGGACTGGCACTGTCAGAAAGCGCTGGCCGGGCTTGGCGCGCTGGGCGATCTGGGCGCGCATATCGTCAATATGGCGCACTATCTGGTGGGCGAGATCTACGAGGTTTCCGGCGATATGCAGACGGTCATCAAACAGCGTCCCGATGCGAAAGATCCTACGGTAGTGCGCGAGGTGGAAAACGAAGATCAGGCCAGCGCGCTGCTGCGTTTCGCCAGCGGCGCGCACGGCGTGATTGAAACCTCGCGCATCGCCTGCGGCAGTAAAATGGGATTGACCTATGTGGTGACCGGCACCAAAGGCACCCTCCGCTATACCCAGGAAAGAATGGCGGAGCTGGCGCTTTATCAGCACAACGACGCTGCCGGACGCCAGGGATTTAAAACCATTCTCACCGGCCCGGCGCATCCTGACTACGCCGCGTTTTGCGTCTCAGCCGGACACGGCATAGGCTTTAACGATCAGAAAACAGTGGAGATCCGCGATCTGATTAACGGCGTGGCGGCCGACGATCGCATGTGGCCGGACTTCGCCGAAGGGCTGCAGGTGTCAAAAGTGCTGGAAGCGATAGCCGTCTCCGCGCTGGAAAGGCGCTGGATTAGCGTGAAGTAAGCGGAAAGCCGCGAGCGATTGAGGGCTTTTCATCAAGCGCTTGCGGCAAAAATGTGACAAACATCACGCCTCTGCCAGGCTTAAGGAAGGTTTATCACAAGGAAAAAAGCGATGAGTATCAGAGGCATTGAACACATTGGCATCACCGTATCCGACCTGCCCGCAGCGGAAGCGTTTTTTATTAACGCGCTGGACGCCAGTGTGCTGTATCGCATCGTGCCGCCTGAGGAGCCTGAACAGAAGGTCGAAGGCGAAGCGATGCGGCCGCTTAACGGCTTTCCGCCAGAGATGCAGGTTACCGGCCTGGCCATGCTGCGGCTGCGCAACGGCTGCAATGTCGAGCTGTTTCAGACCAGCCCGGTAACGGCCAACGAAAAACAGGGCATCAGCCACGCTGGCGTTAACCATTTTTCCGTTTACGTGGATGATATTCAGCAGGCGGGCGAAAGAATGCGCCAGCACGGCGCGGAGATGTTTGATGGCCCCAGCGACTGCTTTGCGCAGGAAGAGGGAAAGGGAAATCAGACCTGGTTTGGCCGTACGCCTTTTGGCGTGTTGATCGAGCTGATTACGCTGCCTTCGCCGCTGCACTATGACGCCGAAGCTACGGAAAAGCGCTGGATACCGGCCAGCTAAACGCCTGGCCGCCGCCGCTAAACTTTTAACCCTTTGCAAGCGGTCATTCAGGCGACGGCGGGCAAAAAAATCGGGCGAAAGCCTCTGCGCCCGCCCGATCTCAGTGGATGACCTTTGTAAAAGACCGCCTGCCGTGAAGCTTAACGGAACGGCGGCTCGTTAAAGGTACGCAGCTTGCGGGAGTGCAGCTTGTCGCCTTCCGCACGCAGCAAGTCGATAGCGCAGATGCCTATCTGTAAATGCTCGGAGATGGCGCCTTCATAAAAACGGTTCGCCTGGCCGGGCAGCTTGATTTCGCCGTGGATCGGCTTATCGGAAACGCACAGCAGCGTGCCGTAAGGCACCCGGAAGCGATAGCCCTGGGCCGCAATAGTGGCGCTCTCCATATCCACCGCCACCGCGCGGCTAAGGTTAAATCGCAGCGCGGAAGCGGAGTAGCGCAGCTCCCAGTTTCGGTCATCCGTGGTGACTACCGTACCGGTACGCAGCCGCTGCTTGACCTGTTCGCCCGGCATATCGCTGACCTGTTTGGTGGCGTCAAACAGCGCGCGCTGCACTTCGGCGATGCTCGGCACCGGAATGTCCGGCGGCAGCACCGCGTCCAGCACGTGGTCGTCGCGCAGGTAGGCGTGAGCCAGCACGTAATCGCCGATAGCCTGGCTCTCGCGCAGGCCGCCGCAGTGGCCAATCATCAGCCAGGCGTGTGGACGCAGTACCGCCAGATGGTCGCAGATGGTTTTCGCATTCGACGGGCCGACGCCGATGTTAATCAGCGTAATGCCTTGGCCCTCTTTGGCGATTAAGTGCCAGGCAGGCATCTGGTGGTTTTTCCAGGCCAGGCCGGAAATCGTGGCCTGCGGATCGGGCGTTTCGGCGGTGATATAAATACTGCCCGCGCAGGAAAGCGCCTCATAAGGCGAAGTCGGGTCGGCGATCTGCTCGCAGCTCCAGCGCACGAACTCGTCGACATAGCGGGTATAGTTGGTAAACAGTACCCAGGACTGGAAATGCTCGACCGGCGTACCGGTATAGTGCCGCAGCCTGGCCAGCGAAAAGTCGGTGCGCAGCGCGTCAAAATGCGACAGCGGAAATTTTTCGCCCGGCTGATAGAGCCCGTCGGCGTTCTCATCGCCAATCTGCGCCAGTTCTGTCGTAGGGAAATGCTGGGCCAGTCCGGCGCTCATGCTGCGATCCAGACCCAGGTTAGATCCGTCGATCACATAGGGGAAAGGGATCTCCTGACGGGACGGCCTGACTTCCAGCGTCACCGGATACTCGCTGCTGAGCATAGCCAGCTGCTCGTGCAGATAATGGCGAAACAGCGCCGGACGGGTAATGGTGGTGGCGTAGCTGCCGGGACGGGTAAAGCGGCCAAAAGCGCGCGACAGCTTGTGGTCCATCGCGTCGCCCTGCCAGCTGACGCGCAGCTCGGGGTAGACAAAAAGTCCGGCGTCGCGGCTGGCCGCATCAGGCAGCGTGCCCTCGCTGACATAAGTGGTGATAGCCTGGCGTAGCGCGTCGACCGCCGCCTCATACAGGGCGTCCAGTTTGTCCAGCGCCTCGTCTACGGTGAGTCCTTGTGGGGAACGCGTCATGGGTGTCTCCTCGGGCTGTTATTGTTTTCTTAACAGCATGTTAGCTGAAATAACGCCTGCGCGCACAGGCGCCGTCTGAATTGCTGCTCATCTGGAGAAATTTGCGTCAGGCTGGCTGCCTGAAGGGGAATTGCGTTAGGCTGACAGCCTGAACGTTGACAAAGGAAAGGGATATGAATTGGGGCGAGCACAGGGAAAAAACGATCGGCGTGCTGGTGATTGCCGCCGGACGCGGACAAAGATATAAAGCGGCGGGCGGCGCAACCGACAAGCTGCAGGCGGAGTTCGCCGATGCGTCGGGCCAGTCAGCAACGGTATTCGTTCACAGCTGCCTGGCGGCGCAGCAGAGCGGCCTGCCTGTCTGCGTGGTGACGCGGCCCGGGCAGCATGCTATTCGTCAATATTGCGAACAGCAGGGCATCGCCACGGTGCTGGTGGAAAATACCCGTATGGGCGAATCGATCGCGGCGGGCGTTCGCCATACGGCTGACTGGGATGGCTGGCTGATCCACCTGGCCGATATGCCTTTTATTACTGCGGATACGCTGCGGCTGGTGGCGGGAAAAGTAGTCGAAGATGGCGCCGTTCGCCCGGCTTTTAACGGTCGCCCCGGTCATCCGGTAGGCTTTGGCCGCAGCGCTTTTCAGGCGCTAAGTACGCTAAGCGAAGAGCAGGGCGCGCGCAGTCTGCTGGTGCAGTTTCCTTTGTATACGATTGAAATGCGGGATGAAACCATCCTGCGCGATATCGATCTGCCTTCGCAGCTGCCGACGGGAGGAAATAATGAGGTCGATAAATGATCGGGTTATGCAGCAGGCAGCAGAGTGGATTGCGACAGAGCCTGTCTGGCTCTGCACCGTGATCGCCACCTGGGGATCTTCGCCGCGCGCGGTGGGATCGCTGCTGGTTGCCAACGCGCGCGGCGCCGTCTGCGGCTCGCTGTCGGGCGGCTGCGTGGAGGAGGATTTCCTGCAGCGTATTCAGGCCGGCTACTACCGCCAGCCCGCTCAGGTAATCCGCTATGGCGAAGGCGGGCTGACGCCGAACCGGACGCTGCCCTGCGGCGGCACGCTGGAGGTACTGGTAGAGTATCTGCCTTCGACGGCGGAGAATCGCCACTATCTGCAACAGCAGCGTGCATTGCTGGAAGGTTACGGCGCGCTGGTAAAACATTTTACGCTGCCGTACGCCTGTCAGTCGCTACGGGCAGGCGAAGCGGAGAATCAAAACGGCGTGGAGCGGGAAGACGGGCAGTTGACGCTGCGGCTGGCGGCGGCGCCAGCCGTGCTGATTGCCGGTCTGTCGGCGGCCGCGCTCTGCTGTAGCGAGTTTGCCGTCGCGCTGGGGTTCAATACTGTTGTTTGCGAACACCGGCCCGAAGTTTTAAACGATTACGCCGCAAGCCTGAACGAGCAGGTAGAGCTTGTTCGTCAGTTTCCGGCAAAGTTTATCGAACGTGAGGGCTGCCCGCGCCGCTGCGCGATTATTTCGCTAACCCACGATCCCCGCATTGATGACCTGACGCTGATGGAGGCTATCCGCACCGACTCCTTTTATATCGGCGTAATAGGTTCGCAACGCAGCAGCGAAAACCGGCGTAAAAGGCTGAAAGCGATCGCGGACTTCACGGAGGAGCAGCTCAACCGTATCCATGCGCCCATCGGGCTGGCGATTGGCAGTAAAACGCCAGCCGAAATTGCGCTGGCGGTAATGGCGGATGTGGTGCTGCATAAAAATCGCGGGCCGTCGGAGAGCCCGCCAGCGGCTACAGCAGTTTGTCCTGAGTAATGGGAAGATCGCGGATACGTTTGCCGGTTGCGTGCCAGACCGCGTTGGAGATGGCTGCCGCTACGCCGACGATCCCCAGCTCACCGACGGCTTTGCCGCCCAGCACGGTCGCCAGATAGTCGGGCTTGCCAACGTCTATCGTGGTCAGCTCGGGAATATCCGCATTGACCGCCACCAGATAGTCGGCCAGGTTGGCGTTGTTGATGCGGCCGTCGCGGTCATCGATCAGTCCTTCCTCCAGCAGCGCCTGACCAATGCCCATTACCATGCCGCCGATCCACTGGCTTTCTGTGAGTTTGGGGTTATAGATGCGGCCGGAATCGAAGGCGCCGACCATCCGCTTAACGCGCACCGTGCCGAAATCCTCGTCGACGGCGACCTCGACAAAGATCGCGCTCCAGCTATGGGCGGAGACGCCGCCGTCGGTCGGCGGCAGCATCATGGAAGAGGTGCGATCCGCTTTGTTGCGATCTTCCTCGCTGGCTGTTTTATCGAAGGTGTCCTGATGCGCCACCAGCTTGTCATGACCGCTCAGCTTCAGCAGATCGGCAAAGCCGATGCGCAGATCGGGGCTGCTGGTCAGCCAGAGAAAGCCGTCTGCCAGCGAAACGGCTGACGGCGCCTGCTGCCAAAGCGGCGATTTTTCGCAGGTGACGGCCAGCGTAATCAGCATATCGCGCAGCGCCAGAGCGGTTTTATGCACCGCGCCGGTCAGCAAGTTCGCCAGCTGCGAACCGCCCGCCACCGGCGCGCGCGGCAGCAGCGTATCGCCCAGCGAAACGGTAATGCTTTCCGGCGCCACCAGCAGCACATCCGCTGCCGTCTGCGCCAGAATGGTATAGGTTCCCGTGCCGATATCCACGCCGCTGCTGCGTACCTCGATAGCGCCGTCGCCGGAAAGCACAATCTGCGCCTCGCCCGGCGTGCGGCGAACAGGATAGGTGCCGGAAGCCATGCCCCAGCCAATCAGCTGGCGACCCTCGCGCAGGCTGCGCGGTTCAGGCGGGCGTTTGCTCCAGCCGAAGGCTTCGGCGCCCCGTTGATAAGCCTCGCGCAGCTGCCGTGAACTCCAGGGAATATTGGCCTGCGGATCCTGCTCCGCATAGTTTTTCAGCCGCAGCGCCAGCGGATCCATTTTTAGCGCCCAGGCCAGCTCGTCCATCGCCACTTCCAGCGCGAAAGCGCTGGGATTTTCACCTGGCGCACGCATCCAGCTGGGATTAACGGTATTCAGATGAATCAGCTTGTGGTGCGACAGGAAATTCGGCGCGGCGTACATCAACGCCGTTACTGAGTTACAGGGCTCCTGATGAACATCCTTCAGCGCGGTTTCGTTCCAGCTGTCATGCACGATGGCCTGAAGCGTCCCGTCGCGGCTTGCGCCCAGCGCCAGCTGCTGATGCGTACGCGGCCTGCCGCCAAAAGCGGTAAAGGTTTGCGGCCTGGTCAGCGCCAGTTTAACCGGGCGATTCAGCTCGCGGGACGCGACGCAGGCCAGCGCGCTATGCGGCTGAATGCCGCCCTTACAACCGAAGCCGCCGCCGACATAGGGCGAGATTACCCGCACCTTGTCGTGGTCAAGCCCCATCCACTCCGACACCACCTGGCGCGCGCCGCCAACCCACTGGCTCGGCTCCCACAGCGTCAGGCTGCCGTTTTGCCAGTGCGCGATACAGCCGTGCGGCTCAATAGGGGAATTATATTCTCTTGGCGTGGTGTAGACGCCGCCGATCTGTACTTCAGCCTGCGCCAGCGCGGGGACGGCATCGCCCCAGGCAACCGTTAGCGCATCTACCGTCTCCGGCTTCGCGTCGGGATGGTCGGGATGGATAATCGCGGGCTGCTGCTCATACTCGGTTTCAATCAGCGCGGCGGCTTCGGTAGCCTGCTCCAGCGTCTCAGCCACCACCAGCGCAATATGCTGACCGTTCCACAAAACCTTGTCATCCTGCAGCGGCAGAAAAGCCTGGGCCGCGGCGCCGCCTTCGCCAAAGGTTTTAGCCGGCTGAATCGTCAGGCCGCTTTGATGGTTATAAACCGCCAGCACGCCGGGCGACTGACGCGCGCGCTCAAGATGCATGGCGCTAATGCGGCCGTGGGGAATGGTCGACTGCACTACGACCGCATAAGCCATCTTCTCCAGCGACTTTTCAATAGCATAGGTCGCCAGACCCTGAATTTTCAGCCTGCCGTCGGCGCGATCGAGCGGGCTGCCTAAAGCCTGCTGGCGGCTGGGGGTATGGGTTTCCGTCGTGCTCATACCAGACCTCCTACGGTCATCAAAGCCCTGGCGATAACGCGAGGCGCAAGAATAATTTTATGGCCGTTATGCTGACGGGCGATGGCGCCCTCGGTAACTTTTTCCGCTGCTTTGCGCAGTGTTTTCTCATCCAGACGCTGACCCTTTAAAGCCTGTTCCACCTGACTGGCGCGCCAGGGTTTGGTGGCCACGCAGCCCAGCGCGACGCGGACTTCCTTGATGGTCAGGTTATCCTCTTCCATCTCCAGTCCTACGGCGGCGCTGGCGGCGGCGAACTCATAGGAGCTGCGATCGCGTACTTTCAGGTAGTGCGAGCGGGCCAGCACGGCGCTGCGCGGCAGCGTCAGGCTGACGATCATCTCGCCGGGTGCAAGCTGATGCTCAAGATCGGGACGATCGGAAGGCAGACGGAAAAAATCGATAACGGGCACGGAGCGCTGCTCGCCCGCGCTGTTTTGCAGGTTCAACACCGCGTCGAAGGCGGTCAGCGCTACGGCAAAATCGCCCGGATAGAGCGCGATGCAGCTGTCGCTGGTGCCTAATACCGCATGATTATGATTCAGTCCGTTCAGCGCGGCGCAGCCAGAGCTGGGGTTGCGCTTGTTGCAGGCAGAGTAAGCCTGCGGATCGCGAAAATAGCTGCAGCGCGTGCGCTGCAGGATGTTGCCGCCCAGCGAGGCCATATTGCGCAGCTGGGCCGAGGCGGCCAGCGCCAGACTTTCCGCCAGCGCGGGCGCAAAGGTTTTTACCGTTTTGCTGTCGGCCGCCTGGCTCATTTTCACCAGCGTGCCCAGCGTCAGCTCGCTGTCGCTGAGGGTAATATCGTGCAAATCCTGCAGATGGCTGATATCGACCAGCGTGGCGGGGCGTTCGACGCCACACTTCATCAGATCCAGCTGCGTGGTGCCGCCAGCCAGAAAGCGGGTTTCCGGCTGGCTGCCCAGCGTGATAGCGTCGTTAAGATCCACAGCGCGCCGATAGTTGAACTCTCTCATGATATCGTCTCCTGACTCAGGCTGGCCGCCGCGTCCTTCACGGCCTTCACGATATTGGGATAGGCGCCGCAGCGACAAAGATTGCCGCTCATATACTCGCGGATCTCATCGTCAGAGCCGGCGTGGCCCTCTTTGATGCAGGCGACCGCCGACATAATCTGGCCGGATGTGCAGTAGCCGCACTGAAAGGCGTCGTGGCGCAGGAAAGCGGCCTGAACCGCATGGAGCGTCCCGTCGGCGCCTGCCAATCCTTCGATGGTGGTGATTTCCCTTCCTTCCGCCTGGGCCGCCAGCGTCAGACAGCTCAACACGCGTTCGCCATCGATATGCACCGTGCAGGCGCCGCACTGGCCCTGATCGCAGCCTTTTTTGGCGCCGGTTAAGGCAATATGCTCCCGCAGCGCATCCAGCAGGGTGGTGCGCGGATCGACCGTCAGCTGACGGCTTTCGCCGTTCACGGTAAGCCGCATGGAATAAAGTTGAGTCATTGTCGTCTCCAGATTGGGGAGGTCACCGACAGTGTGCGCAGCGCTTACGGAAAGGGTGTCGACACTGCCTCATTGCTCATACAGGCAAGCCTGAAAAAGGTGATGGCGATCGCTCTTTTTAGATGAGCGTATCGGAAAGGTAAGGATAGTCAGGATTACGAAAAAGGCGGCGGCGGAGTTGTGCGGTCAGACAGATTATGCCGGAACCGATGGCGTCGTGCGGATAAGGCTGGTGTTACGGCGCCGTGATAGCGGCCTGAGGATTTTTAGCGAAGCGCGGATCGAAAAAGAAAGGCTCTTTGCTGACCGTTTTTAGCGCTGCAGCGGCCTGAGGATGAGCAGGGTTAAACAGCGCGTTCCCTTCGCCGGTAAGCGTGCCCGGCACCTGTAGCACCAGGCCGTTATCGCTGCTCTGCAGCCAGCCGTCGCCGATGGCTTTTGTGGAAGCGGGCGCCGGATCGCTCTGCCAGTCTTCCGGCAGATCGCGGATATCCAGCTGCGACACCAGCGCGGCGGGAACCGTTACAGAGAGCATCGTGTAGCCGCTGGCGAGGTCGGCAAGCTGCAAATGCACCAGCGCTTCCAGCACGCATAAAGCTTTGCTCGACCTAAAGCGAAAAAGTCATACGTCCTCCGGGCTGTTCATTTGAACGAAATTTCAGATCAAATGAACAAGCAAGGCAATCGGCGCAGGGAAAAGGGCGGAAGGGTAAAGGGCTCAGGACACCCCATAGCGTTGCCGGGCGCGTTGAATAAACAGGCCGGGCAGCATACCGATCGTCAGGCTGAAAAAAGGCGCGAGCGCCAGCCTGAGCAAACCATTCGAAAAACGATATTTCACCCGGAAGGTGACGGTACAGCTTGTTTGGCCGTTAGCGTCGAACAGCCAGTCGCCCTCAAACTGTGACAGAAAGGAGCCGGAAACCAGCCGCAGATGTAGCGAACGCGGCGGACAGAAAGTTGCTTTGGTGGTCAAGCTGAGTTCGGGAAGCTGCTGAAAGCGCAGCCCGATCCTGACCAGCTTGCTGTCCGGTTTGTCGTCAAGAATATCAACCTGGCGGCACCAGGGTAAGAACTCGGGATAGGCGGCGACATCGGCGACCAGGTCGTACATCTGGCTCTGACTATAGCTAACCTGAATACGCTTTTCGAAAGTGGTCATAGGATCTCTTAGCCTGTCCGGCATCGCGCGCAGCCAGCTTAGCCGCTGCAAAAGGCTAATAAGTTACCGCGCGGATTTTATTGATCTGCCGCAAGGGAAGCGGCATCAGCCCTTATCCCGGTTATAAAGCGAGCCCGATCGTAATCTCGCTGTAAAGAATGTCGCACCTCATTATTTCTCTGGAAAGCAGTCCGGGCTTCTGAATATCAGCGGAAGCCTGACCAGACAAAAAGTTGCATTATAGGTTGTCGCCTATATAGGTCTGGAGTTATATTGGCAGGGAGCCTTATATGTGGAAGATCACAACAACGGACAGATTCGACTGGTGGTTCAGCACGCTGCAGGAGCATGAAAGGGCTGCCGTTCTGGGGTCGCTGCTGGTGTTGCGCGAAAGGGGGCCTGAGCTGCCGCGCCCCAGGGCTGATGTTGTTCAGGACTCGCGCTATAGCAACATGAAAGAGCTGCGCGTGCAGTGTCGTGGCAGGCCCATTCGAATTTTTTTCGCTTTTGACCCACGGAGAACCGGCGTATTGCTTTGCGCGGGCGGTAAGACAGGCAATGAAAAACGTTTTTATCGCATGATGATCCCGATAGCCGATCGGGAGTTTACAGAGTATCTGGACAGAACCAGAGGTGACGTATGCGTACATTAGAACAGATGCTGGCGGAGGAAGAGCCACATGTTGTGGCCGCGGCGGAAAAACTGGCCGCAGAGATAAAATTGGATATCCATCTGGCGGAACTGCGCGAGCGGGTGCAGAAAACCCAAAGCGAGATGGCGCAGGCGCTGGGCGTTAAACAGCCTACCGTGGCGGGCATGGAAAAGCCAGGCCGTGATATCAAGCTCTCCACGCTAAAACGTTATATCGAAGCGGCGGGCGGCAGGCTGCAGCTTAATATTGAGCTGCCGGACGGCTCGCACTACGGGTTTACCGTTTAACTTAAATTGCGATGGGCAAGCGTCGGCGCAGCCGCTATTATTCCCCCTCTTTTTATGGGGTTAATAAGTAAAGCGGGAGGCGACAGGCGGAAGGATGAGCGGACTATGCAATAAGTGCGTGGCGGCGACAGACGGCAACCAACGCAGAGAGAAAGTGCGAGGATATCGCCGTGAACGCTAACGTCGCCGTTTCGCCCTTGCGGCATGTCTTGCGTTATACGCCCTTCAGAAACCTTTTTCTGGCCCGTTTTCTCACCGTGCTGGGCAACAGCGTCGCGCCTGTCGCGCTGGCCTTCGCCGTGCTGGATATCGGCGGCACGGCAGCGGATCTGGGGCTGGTGGTAGCCGCTCGCTCGGTGTTCAACGTCGCTTTTCTGCTGTTTGGCGGCGTGCTGGCGGATCGCTACTCGCGTAGCCTGGTGCTTTTCTCATCTTCCGCCGTCGCCGCATGCTCGCAGGGCGTGGTCGCCTGGCTGGTGCTGAGCGGCATGGCGACTGTTCCGCTGTTGCTGCCGCTCAGCATGATAAACGGCGCGGCGGCCGGCATCGCGCTGCCCGCCTCTTCGGCGCTGGTGCCGCAGACCGTGCCTGCGCAGCGCCTGCGCCAGGCGAACGCCTTTATTCAGGTCGGCGTCTACGTCGGCACGGTGCTGGGCGCCTCGCTTGGCGGCGTGATGACCAGCGCAATCGGGCCGGGCTGGGGGCTGTGTGTGGATGCGCTGGGGTTCGCCATTGCCGCACCGCTCTATTACTGCATTCGCACGCCTTATCAACCTGCAGGCGCGCCCGCCACTCTCTGGCAGGATCTGCGCGACGGCTGGCGTGAGTTTACGGCGCGAACCTGGGTTTGGGCGGTGGTAGCGCAGTTCGCCGTGATGAACGTCGCCTTTACCGGCATGGTGATGGTGCTGGGGCCGGTGATCGCGGACGTTTCCTTTGGTCGTGCCAGCTGGGGATTAATGATCGCCTCGCAGAGCGTCGGACTGATTATCGGTTCCTGTCTTGCGCTGCGCTGGCGGCCACGGCGCGCCATGCTTATTGGCGTGGTGCTGGTGACGCTTAACGCGCTGCCGATCCTGCTGCTGGCGAGCGAGGTCGCGCCTCTGCTGCTGATGGGCGGATTCTGTCTGGCGGGCGTCGGCTTTGGCCACTTCGGCGTGGTCTGGGCGCACGCGCTGCAAACGCATATTCCGAGCGAAAAGCTGGCTCGCGTTTACGCTTACGACGCGATGGGATCTTTTATCGCTATTCCGCTGGGCGAGCTGGCCGCCGGGCCGCTGGCGATGCGCTTTGGCGCGACGGCAGTACTACTCTGCTGCGCTGCAGCCGTGGTGGTCGCCTGCTTTATCACCGCGCTGGTTCCGGCGATAAGAGAGTTAAAAACCGCTCCGGTTCAATAGCCGTACATGCACGCTATTGCTAAAGAAAAACGGCCCACGGGCCGCCTGCATCCGTTATTGACCGACAGGCGACCTTTCAGGAATGCTCAGTCAGCCAGTTTCTCGTTCAGCACGCCGGCTGCGGGTTTTTTCCATTGAGATTCCAGCTCTTCCAGCGACTTGCCTTTGGTTTCCGGTACGAATTTCCACATAAACGCCGCCGCCAGCAGACCCATCACGCCATACAGCCAGTAGGCGAAGCCATTATTGAAATGCGCGTTGAGCACACTGTTTTTATCCATCATCGGGAAAGTCCAGGAAACCAGGTAGTTCGCCACCCACTGCGCCGCCACGGCCAGCGACATCGCCTTGCTGCGAATGCGGTTAGGAAAAATTTCCGCCAGCAGCACCCAACATACCGGCCCCCAGGAGATAGCGAATGACGCCACGTAAAACAGCATTGCGCCCAGCGCCACCACGCCTGACATTTTGCTATAGAAAGCGGTTCCCAGGGTAAACATGCCAATCGCCATGCCCAGCGCGCCAATAATTTGCAGCGGCTTACGGCCAAAATTATCCACGGTCAGAATAGCGATGGTAGTAAAAATCAAATTAATGACGCCCACAATAATCGTTTGCAGCAGTGCGACATCCGTACTGGAGCCGACAGAGCGAAACACTTCCGGCGCATAATATAAAACCACATTAATGCCGACAAACTGCTGAAATACGGAAAGCATAATACCGATAACAATAACGCCGGCGCCAAAAGAAAAGAGCGGAGCGCTGCGACTGGTATGATTGTTAACCGAGTGAACAATATTCTGTAGCTCCGTCTGGCTTTGCACTTTACCAAAAAGCTTTTCCAGAATAGCGGCCGCTTTATCATTCATACCTTTGGCCGCCAGCCAGCGTGGACTTTCCGGCACGGCAAAGAGCAGAATAAAAAACAGTAACGAGGGAATAGCGCCGGAAAGGAACATCATTCGCCAACCCAGGGTATCCAGCCAGGCTGCATTGCCCGACAGCGCAATAGCGTAATTCACACAGTAGACTAATAGCTGGCCTAAAATAATGGCGAATTGATTACAGGCGACCATGCGGCCACGAATTTTTGCTGGCGTAATTTCAGCGATATACATAGGGGAAACCATAGAGGCCAGTCCCACGCCAATGCCGCCGACGATGCGGTAGAGGACAAACTCGCTGAGATAGCCCGAAAGATAATAAGGCACGCCGTTATCCTCACTAATGGCGCGATGGCCCATTTCAGGAAAGGCTGAGCCCAGGGCCGATAAAAAGAAGAGCACCGCCGCGACCAGCAGCGTTTTCTTCCTGCCGAAGCGGGCGCTTAGCGGGCCGCCCAGCACGCCGCCGATAATACAGCCGATCAGCGCGCTGGCGACGCAAAAGCCCAGCAGGGAATTGGCGGCCGATTCGCTTAATCCTCTGGGGGAAATAAAAACGTGATCCAGTGAGGAAACGGTGCCGGAGATCACCGCCGTATCATAACCGAATAATAACCCGCCTAATGTCGCCACCAGCGTGACGGAAATTATATAGCGATTGTTGGCTTTCATCTCGGATGCTATTGCCATAACAAACCTCTTGGGTATGAAAAATAGGGTGATTTATATTTACGCTGCTGATGATGTTCAGGGTGCCGCGCTTATTTATTTCGTGAAGCGCATTAGTGAGAAAGAACATAATCTTTCAGGCTTGCCAAAGAAATTACAATTTTTTGTAAGTGACAGCGCTATTTTGCTTTTTATGAGAGGGATCACAGCTTCCCTTTTTTATCTGCCGCTTCTGCTGCCGCAACTTTGTGACTGAAGTCATGGTTGGGATATTCAGGTTCTGCTTTGTGAAATTTTATAATTGAGCGTCGCGCCTTCTTTTTTCATAGTGATGCGGACTTCGCTAATTACAGAAAATATCGAGGATAAAGAACATGGCCGACTATTTCGATCGCATTACCAAAATTGCCTACGAAGGCAGCGACAGCCAGAACGATCTGGCCTTTCATTTTTATAATCCCGATGAAATTATTCTTGGTAAAAAAATGAAGGATCACCTGCGGTTCGCCGCCTGCTACTGGCACACTTTCTGCTGGGCTGGCACCGATATGTTCGGCACTGGCGCGTTTGAGCGTCCCTGGTTTAAAGGCGGCGACGAGCTGGAGCAGGCGAAAGCGAAAGCAGCTATCGCCTTTGAGTTTTTCGACAAGCTGAACGTGCCGTTTTACTGTTTTCACGACGCTGACGTGGCGCCTCAGGGAAATTCCGTCAAAGAGTATCTGCATAACTTTGCGGTTATGACCGATATTCTGGCTGAAAAACAGCAGCAGACCGGCGTGAAATTGCTGTGGGGCACGGCGAACTGTTTCACCCATCCACGCTATGGCGCGGGCGCGGCCACCAGCCCGGATCCGGAAATCTTTGCCTGGGCCGCGCTGCAGGTTAATACCGCGATGGCCGCCACGCAAAAGTTGGGCGGCGAAAATTATGTGCTGTGGGGCGGGCGTGAAGGCTACGAAACGCTGCTGAATACCGATCTCAAACAGGAGCGGGCGCAGATTGGCCGCTTTATGCAGATGGTGGTGGAGCACAAGCACCGCATCGGGTTTACCGGTACGCTGCTGATTGAGCCCAAGCCGCAGGAGCCGACCAAGCACCAGTATGACTACGATGTGGCGACCGTGTATGGCTTCCTGAAGGAGTTCGGGCTGGAAAACGAGATCAAAGTCAACGTGGAAGCTAACCATGCGACGCTGGCGGGCCATTCGTTCCAGCATGAAATCGCCACGGCGGCCGCGCTGGGCATTTTTGGCTCCGTAGATGCCAATCGCGGGGATTTGCAGCTGGGCTGGGATACCGATCAGTTCCCGAACAGCGTAGAAGAAAATGCCCTGATTATGTATGAAATCCTTAAAGCGGGCGGCTTTACCACGGGCGGGCTGAACTTTGATGCGAAAGTTCGCCGTCAGAGCAGCGATCCTTACGACCTCTTTTACGGCCACATCGGCGGGATGGATGTGATGGCGCAGGGCCTGCGCGTCGCCGCTCGCCTGCTGGAAGAAGGACGGCTTGAGCAGGCCCGGGAAGCGCGCTATGCGGGCTGGAAAGGGAAACTGGGGCAGGAGATCCTCGCCGGGAAGCTCTCTTTGCAGGAGCTGGCAAGCTATACGGAAAAATCAGCGCTCTTCCCGGAGCATCGCAGCGGCCATCAGGAGCGGCTGGAAAATCTGGTGAACCAGGCGCTCTATCGCTAGTTTTTCGCCTTACGCCGGAGGAAGCGACGCATGTATGCAGGAATCGATCTGGGCACGTCCGGCGTGAAAGCCGTATTGCTGGACGAAAACAACCGGGTAGTAGCCAGCCACACGGAGAAGCTAACCGTCTCGCGACCGCATCCTCTGTGGTCGGAGCAGGAGCCGCAGGCGTGGTGGCAGGCGACCGATCGGGTCATGCTGGCGCTGGGCGCGCAGCACAGTCTGAAAGAGGTTCGCGCCATCGGTCTGACCGGACAAATGCACGGCGCCGTGCTGTTGGGACGGCAGCAGGAGGTGCTGCGGCCCGCTATTTTATGGAACGACGGCCGTAGCGCGCAGGCCTGTCAGCAGCTGGAAGCCCGCGTGCCGGACGCGAGAAAGATAACGGGCAATCTGATCATGCCGGGCTTCACCGCGCCGAAGCTGCTGTGGGTACAGGAGCATGAACCCGCTATCTGGCGGCAGATAGCGCACGTGCTGCTGCCAAAGGACTATCTGCGCTGGCGGCTGACCGGCGATTTCGCCAGCGATATGTCCGATGCGGCGGGAACCATGTGGCTGGATGTCGGCAGGCGCGCCTGGAGCGATAAGCTGCTGGCTGCCTGCGGCCTGACGCGCGACCAGATGCCGACGCTTTTTGAAGGCAACGAGGTAACGGGTGAGATAACCGTCGAGCTGAGCCAGCGCTGGTCGCTGCCCGCGAAGGTGCCGGTGGTCGCGGGTGGGGGAGACAACGCCGCCGGGGCGATTGGCGCCGGCATCTGGCGGCCGGGCCAGGCGATGCTGTCGTTGGGCACGTCCGGCGTCTGCTTCGCGGTCAGCGAGCGTTTCCTCAGCAATCCCGAGCAGGCGGTACACAGCTTCTGCCACGCTTTGCCCGACACCTGGCACCTGATGTCGGTGATGCTCAGCGCCGCTTCCTGTCTGGACTGGGCGGCGCGGCTGACCGGGCAACCTTCCGTGGCGGCGTTGCTGGCGCTGGCGGAGCAGGCGAAACCGGGAGAAAAATCACCCTGTTTTCTGCCCTATCTCTCCGGCGAGCGCACGCCGCATAATAATCCTGATGCAACCGGCGTGTTCTGGGGATTCACCCATCAGCATGGCCCGGAAGATCTGGCGATGGCGGTGCTGGAGGGCGTCAGCCTGGGCCTGGCGGAAGGGATGGCCGCGTTGCGCGCTACGGGCGTTATGCCTGCTGCGGTGACGCTGATTGGCGGCGGGGCGCGCAGCCCGTTCTGGCGGCAGCTGCTGGCGGATATCTCCGGCGTAACTATGGAATACCGTACCGGTGGCGATGTCGGCCCGGCGCTGGGCGCCGCCAGGCTTGCCCGCATGAGTTGCTATCCGGGCGTTTCACTGGCGGAGCTGCTGCCTCCGCTGCCGCTGGAGTCCCGCTATACGGCGCGAGCCGACCGCCACGACCTCTATCGTCAGCGGCAGGCGCTGTTCAGCGCGCTTTATCGCCAGACAGCCTCGCTGTAAGGCGTTTTCAGCGGCTTCTTCCGCCCGTCGGGAAAAGGCCGCAGCGCTTTTTTTTGATCAACCCGGCACGGCTGGCGGCTACGCTTGTCTTTACAAAAAAACTCTGCATATTGAAGCGGTCGCTTTAGTTTCAGGGTCAGGATATGAAGAAAAATGAAACGCCCGCCAGACACGCCAGAATCTCGCTGCTGTTTAATGCCAACAAGGCGTATGACCGACAGATCATTGAAGGAATAGGCGAATATTTTTACGCCTCGCAGTGCGACTGGGATATCTATATAGAAGAAGATTTCAGCGTCCATCATCTGAACGAGAATATCCTTTCCGGCAGCGGCATCATCGCGGACTTTGACGACAGCCTGCTGGCCGCGCAGCTAAGCCAAATCGCCATACCGGTTGTCGGCGTTGGCGGCTCCTACAGTAATCGCGAAGAGTATCCCAACGTCAGCTATGTGGCCACGGACAACGAGGCGCTGGTGGCCGCAGCGCTCCAGCATCTTACAGAGAAAGGGATTGAGCGCTTCGCGTTTTTCGGCCTGCCCGCCGAAGCGGGGAAACGCTGGGCGCAGGAGAGGGCGTCGGCGTTCCGAAGGCTGACCAGCGAGATGGCCTCTCCCGCCATGCTTTATGAAGGCATGGTCACAGACAGCAACAGCTGGGAAACGGCCCAGCAAAAGCTGGCCGAATGGCTGCACTCGCTGCCCGCCCATACCGGCATCGTCGCCGTCACCGATGCCCGCGCCAGGCACATTTTGCAAACCTGTGAACATATCGGCATTGCGGTGCCGGAAAGCCTGTGCGTTATTGGAATTGATAATGAGGAGCTGACCCGCTATCTGTCGCGGATTTCACTCTCTTCCGTGGTGCAGGGCACGCGCCGAATGGGGTTCGAAGCGGCCAGACTGCTGGATAATATGCTTTCAGGCCGCCGTGTGCGTACCGAGCCGGTGATTGTCGCGCCTGAAAGCGTGATTGGCCGGCAGTCTACCGATTACCGCTCGATCATCGACGCTATGGTGGTCAAAGCGATGGGCTTTATCCGTAAGAACGCCTGTCGTGGCGCGACCGTTGAGCAGGTTCTTGAGGCGGTTGGCACTTCTCGCTCCAATCTGGATAAGAAGTTTATGAGCGAGCTGGGGACGACCATCCACAAGGTGATTCAGGACGAGAAATTTGCCAGAGCGAAAGAGCTGCTGGAAACCACTTCGCTGCCGGTAGCGGAGATCAGTCGGCTGTGCGGCTACAGCACGCCGCAATATTTTTGTACCGTTTCCCGACAAAACCTGGCCATGACGCCGATAAAATATCGCAGCAGTCGTAAAGGCATAAATGCGTAGCTTTTAGGTCAGCTCTGAGAGACGCCAGCTGCTACAGGTATGGATTCAGATGAAGCAGCATGACGAGATCGCCATGCTGCTTGCAGGCAAAGCAGAGAGCGTTATTGCGGACAGGCGGTGCTTAAAACAAAATCAACATCCTTATCTCCGCGACCTGACAAGTTGATAATGATTGATTCGTCGCGGCCAAATTTTTTGGCGTTTTTTACTACCCAGGCGACAGCGTGAGCGCTTTCAAGCGCGGGAATAATACCTTCTTTACGGGAAAGAGAGAAAAAGGCTGCAAGGCATTCATCATCCGTAACCGTATGGTATTCAACGCGGTTAATATCGCGAAGGTAACATTGTTGCGGGCCTACGCCAGGGTAATCAAGACCTGAGGCGATAGAATAGGCATCGCAGGGATTACCATTTTCATCCTGTAAATAGAGACATTTAAATCCGTGTAGGGTACCAAATTTCCCCTTAGTCAGCGTTGCTGCATGTTTTCCGGTTTCTAATCCTTTCCCTGCAGCCTCAACGCCGATTAATTTAACCTCCCGATCGGATAAAAACGCGCTAAAAATACCCACGGCATTGGAGCCTCCGCCTACGCAGGCGACTACCGCAGAGGGCAACCTGTTGGTCATATCCTTAAATTGCTGTTTGGCTTCCTCGCCCACTACAGACTGGAAATACTGAACCATTTCCGGATAGGGCACAGGGCCGACAGCGGAACCAAGAGCGACAAAGTTATTTTTTAAATCGGAAGTATAAGCTTTAAAGGCGCTGTCAACGGCGTCTTTTAATGTCGCCGTTCCTGCGGCTACAGGAATAACCTGGCAGCCTAACACCTTCATCTTATTTACATTTGGCTTTTCTTTTTCAATATCGACCTGGCCCATATGAATTTCGCATTTCATGCCCATTAAAGCAGATACGGACGCCAGGGCGACGCCATGTTGACCTGCTCCCGTTGCCGCCAATATTTTTTTCTTACCCATTTTTTTAGCAAGCAGTATCTCGCCGATACAGTGATTTATTTTATGTGCGCCAGTGTGATTTAAATCTTCCCGTTTTAAATAGATTTTCGCTCCTCCGGCATACTCTGTCATTCGCTTTGCAAAATAGAGCGGGCTGGGACGGCCTGTATAGGAACGTTTTAGTTCCGTCATTTCACGCTGGAAATCGGCATCTTTAATAATCTCGAAAAACGCCTCTTTAATTTCATTCATAGCACGGCGAAGCTCCGGGTTTTCGGCCTCGCCGCCATAAATACCATAAAATCCATTTTGATCGGGTTCAAGCAGAGGTATGTTCCTGTTCATCATTCTGTCCTTGTTAATAATTAACTATAAAAACGGTTAATTGCGTTTTCATCGCCTTAGAAGCAGTGATAAACCCCGCGAATTTTAAATGCGTCAGGCTGGCGTGGGTTCCTGTTTATCAATGTGTTAGTTAACTGGCAGTAAAAACACCTCCCTGAACGCTGAAAGGGGAGAGAAGATTCTCGTCAAAGTCGGGTAATAATCTGACAACTTCAAGCGATCGCTGTGTTTAAATATTTTATCTGACGCTGCGTAGAAAATTTTACCGGATTTTAAGTGCTATATTTCTGTATTTATACAACGATTTTTAGCCTGAAGTGTTGATATCACTTCCTGTTGTCCGGCTATCCTACAGAAGAAGAATGGAGTGACAGAGTATCCTCAATTAAAATAACAGCAGTGCATCGCCAGATTAATATGGCAGAATTAGATGTCAACGTTTTTCGTTTTTTAAGGGTGATATAGATCAATTAAAGGTGGATTAGCAATTCGCTATTTAATACCAGAAAAAAGGTAATGTTTCGCTCTGGCTTTTTCGCTACCCGATAAAAAATGAATGCCTTTTTCCAATTTTTATAACTGGTTTTTTTGTACTAAAGCCACACTTTGTTTTCTTTTCTTACCAGGGTTATTTGCTATTTTATGTCCCGGCGTTTTGAACTGTTGGAGGCGAGCGGCAGATATAGTGGTGAACTATCAGTAAGTCTGAGGGTTTTATCAGTGGATTGAATTCGCAGAAAGCAGTAGCGATGACTACTGTAGATAAGGGCCTTTTCTGCACAAATCTTTGTGTCCGATTTATGGATACCAGAAATCCCGGTGATACTTTGCAGCATCGCCGGGTAAAGATAATCTTTTTTAAACGTCCCCGGACTTGCCCGAGACTTAAATCTGGCTCCTCTGACTGGACTCGAACCAGTGACATACGGATTAACAGTCCGCCGTTCTACCGACTGAACTACAGAGGAATCGTTTGAACGGGGCGCATAATAACGAGGCCGCTGCGGCCTGTCAAAGGCGTAATACGATTTTTGGCGCGAGTGCCTGAAAGTTAAGCGGAAAGGCTAAAAAAAGTAGTGAATGGCAGGCTCAACCTTTGAGGGCAGGACAATCGAAGCGCGGAAAACCGGAAGCCGCCGGGCTTGTCGATAGTTACAACATACTTTTGAATTATTACGTCAGGCGCCGGATGCAGCCGCGAGGATAACAAGCGTCAGGAAGACAATATCTTGCCCTTGCCGCCGACCGCAAGAATGGCGATCGCAAGAAAACAAAAAGCCCGCTTATATAAGCGGGCTTCTCTGAATTTGGCTCCTCTGACTGGACTCGAACCAGTGACATACGGATTAACAGTCCGCCGTTCTACCGACTGAACTACAGAGGAATCGGTTGATGGAGCGCATAGTAACGGCGTCGCCCGGATGTGTCAAAGGGGGAATGCAACTTTTCCGCGCGTTCGGCCGCAAAATCAGCAATTCGCTCTGTTTCTCGCCCGTTCGGGCAAAATCTAATCTCTTGCGCCAGATCCCACTTTATCGCGAATAGCTCGCTGATGTTAGAGGTATGTCAAAATTCTGTTATTTGGCGTTTTTAAAACGCGCATTTCGGTGCTTTTATAGTAAAAGTTTCAAAAATGTTAATTATGAAATAATTGCATCACTCAGACTGCAGGCCTGCGCCGCCACGGCGCAGGCGTAAAACGGATGCAAAGTAACGGTATGATAAACAGTGATAAAAAAATAAGGAGTCCCTGACCGAAGCGTATCTGAAACAGAGGTTTATCTTTCACGAATTTAACTCCGATCGCCGGTGAAGTTGTGTGAATGTAAAAAATATCTTTCATTCGAGGTCCAGCCAGCCGCACAAGCTACTCATACAAGGGCTTTATCATGAAAAAATTTGTTGCAGGGTTACTGTTGCTTTCTTTACTGCCTGCCGCCGCGCTGGCGAAAGATTTACAGATCGGCGTTTCTATGGCGCTGTTCGATGACAACTTTCTCACTATCGTCCGTAACTCCATCCAGAAAGAGCTGAAAAAAGAGAACGTCAATGGCCAGGTCGAAGACGCGAAAAATGACGTCTCCCAGCAGTTGCAGCAGGTGCAGAACTTTATCGGGCAGGGCGTCGACGCCATTATCGTCAACCCGGTCGATACCAACGCGGTGAAGCCGATTATGGATCAGGCCAGCAAAGCGGGCGTGCCGCTGATCTTTATTAACCGTCGTCCGGCCGCCGAACTGACCGGCAAAATGGCCTACGTAGGTTCGAACTCGCAGCTGGCGGGACGTCTACAGATGGAAGCGCTGGCTAAGCAGATGAATTACAAAGGCAACGTCGCCATCCTGCTGGGCGATCTCGCTAACGAATCCACGCGCGAACGGACCAAAGGCGTGAAAGAGATCGTCGCCAAATACCCTGGCCTGAAAATCGTTCAGGAACAAACCGCGAAGTTTATGCGTAACGATGCCGTAGACGTAGTCAGCAACTGGCTTACCGCGGGCGATGATATCCAGGCTATCGCGTCCAACAATGATGAGATGGCTATCGGCGCGCTGCAGGCGCTGGGTAAAAACGACAATCACGTGCTGGTGGCGGGCGTCGACGGCACGCCGGATGCGCTGCAGATGATCAAAAACGGCAAAATGGTCGCCACGGTCTTCCAGGACGCGAAAGGTCAGGGTGAAGGCGCGGTACAGGCGGCGGTGAAGCTGGCGAAAGGCGAAAGCGTGGAGAAAAACGTCGATATTCCTTTCCAGCTGATCACCAAAGAGAACATGGCAAAATTCACCAGCCTGAACCAGAAATAGATCGGGGTGCACCATGACCGCATATGCGCTTGAGGCTGAAGGCATCAGTAAGTTTTTTCCGGGCGTAAAGGCACTGAGCAACGTCTCTTTACGGGTCAGGCCAGGCAGCGTCCACGCGCTGATGGGGGAAAACGGCGCAGGCAAGTCCACGCTGATGAAATGCCTGATAGGCATCTATCGTCCGGACGAGGGGCAAATCCGCGTCAAAGGCGAACCGGTGGCCTTTCAGGACACCATGGACGCGTTGCACTCCGGCATCTCCATGATTCATCAGGAGCTGAACCTGGTGCCTTATATGACGGTGGCGGAAAATATCTGGCTGGGCCGGGAGCCGATGAAGTATGGCTTTGTCGATCACGGCAGGCTTAACCGCCAGACTCGCGAGCTGCTGGGAAAATTAAAAATCCGCCTTGAGCCGGACGAGCTGGTAGGCGAGCTGAGCATCGCCTCGCAGCAGATGGTGGAGATAGCGAAAGCGGTTTCCTGGAACGCGGACGTGGTGATTATGGACGAGCCAACTTCGGCGCTGACCGAAACCGAAGTTTCGCACCTGTTCGCCATTATTCGCGACCTTCGGGAGCAGGGCAAAGCCATCATCTACATCAGCCACAAGATGGATGAAATCTTTGCCATCACCGATGAGATCAGCGTCTTTCGCGACGGCAGCTGGGTCGGCAGCAACGCGACGTCAGACTATACGCGGCAGTCGCTGATAACCCAGATGGTAGGTCGCGAACTGACCCAGCTTTTTCCTAAATTCAACAATGACATCGGCGAAGAGGTGCTGACGGTGCGTAATCTGCATCGTAAAGAGGTGTTCCACGATATCAATTTCGGCGTGCGCCGCGGCGAAATCTTAGGCGTAGCGGGACTGGTCGGCGCGGGGCGCAGCGAGGTGATGGAAAGCCTGTTCGGCATGACCAGCCTGGACGGCGGCGAGATCCTGATAGACGGCGTGCCGGTAAAGATAGACTCGCCGTCGACGGCGATTGAAAAAGGGCTGGCGTTCCTCACGGAAGATCGCAAAAAGTCCGGGTTGTTTCTGGTGCTGTCGGTGATGGAGAACATGAGCATCGTCAATATGCCGGAGTACAGCAGCAAAGGCGGCTTCGTCAGCCATATGCAAATGGCGAAGGACTGCATGGAGCAGATCCGACGGCTGAATATTAAAACCCCCACGATGGATCAAATCATCAACAACCTCAGCGGCGGCAACCAGCAGAAGGTGCTGATCGCCCGCTGGCTGCTGGCCCAGCCTAAAGTCCTGATTCTGGATGAGCCGACGCGCGGTATCGACGTCGGCGCGAAAGCGGAAATTTATCGGCTGATCAGCGAACTGGCCAACCGCGGCGTCGCCATCATTATGGTCTCTTCCGAGCTGCCGGAAATTCTCGGCATGAGCGACCGCGTGATGGTAATGCACGGCGGCCGTATCACCGGCATCCTCAGTAAAGAAGAGGCCGATCAGGAAACCATTTTGTCACTGGCGTCGGAATAGGGGCTGAAACCATGAGCGATGTAAAAATAAGTAGCCAACGGCCATCTTTACTCACCAGCCTGAAGGTGAAAATGCCGAAAGACACCGGGATCTTTATCGTAATGGTCGCCATCGCGTTGATTTTTGAAATAGCGGGCTGGTATGTGCGCGATCAGTCCTTTTTGCTGAATCCTAACCGGCTGGTGCTGATAGTTTTGCAAGTGGCGATTATCGGCATTATCGCGGTCGGCGTCACTCAGGTCATTATCACCACCGGTATCGATCTCTCCTCGGGATCGGTGATCGCTTTAACCGCCGTGGTGGCGGCCAGCCTGGCGCAAACGTCGGACAGCCTTTCTCCCATGTTTCCTTCGCTGGTGAATATGCCTGCCGTGGTGCCGATCGTGGCCGGCGTTGGCGTCGGTTTTCTGTGCGGCGTGGTAAACGGCGTGCTGATCACCAAAACCGGTATTCCGCCTTTTATCGCCACGCTGGGGATGATGGTTTCCGCACGCGGGCTGGCTCAGTACTATACGCAGGGTAATCCGATCAGCTTTCTCTCCGACAGCTTCACCGCCGTGGGTCAGGGCGCGATGCCGGTGATTATTTTCCTGGTGGTGGCGGTGATCTTCCATATCGCGCTGAAACATACTCGCTACGGCAAGTACGTTTACGCCATCGGCGGCAATATGACCTCGGCGAAAGTTTCCGGTATTAACGTCAATAAATACCTGGTTATCGTCTACACCATCGCCGGCGGCCTCTCCGGTCTGGCGGGCGTGGTGCTGGCGGCGCGCGTCAGCAGCGGGCAATCCAGCATGGGGATGTCCTACGAGCTGGACGCCATCGCGGCGGCGGTTATCGGCGGCAGCAGCCTGATGGGCGGCGTCGGACGCATTACCGGCACGCTGATCGGCGCGGTTATCCTGGGCCTGATTAAAAGCGGCTTTACCTTTGTCGGTGTGGATGCCTACGTGCAGGACATCATTAAGGGCATTATTATCGTCAGTGCCGTATCGGTAGATATGTATCGCAACCGCAAAAAGCGCTAAACAGCGCCAGGCCGGTTCGCCGGCCTTTTCTCTTTTTTCCCGTTTGTCCGGCTGTGGAAACGCTAACATGCACAGCCTGACGGCATCTTTTGCACCGTTGAAGTGCACCCGCGTCGAACTCTTTTAGCATAAATAAACGGCGCTACTCCTTAAGGGGTAATCAGTTTCTCTTATTTTACCGACGCTTAGCCTGAAACAAATTCATCTCAATGCTGGCCGGAAGTTTCTGGCACGTCGCTTGCAATTCTTCCTTCGCACCAGAGTGAAAATCAATTATTACCGCCAGCGAAAATGGCATTTGGGATCCGTGACGGAGGCAAAATGAACTTAAGACGACTGAAATATTTTGTGAAAATCGTCGATATCGGTAGTCTGACCCAGGCCGCAGAAGTGCTGCACATCGCCCAGCCCGCGCTTAGCCAGCAGGTAGCTACGCTTGAGAACGAGCTGGATCAGCAGCTGCTTATCCGCACCAAGCGCGGGGTGACGCCTACGGAAGCCGGTAAGATTTTATATGCCCATGCCCGTACCATTTTACGTCAGTGCGAACAGGCGCAGACGGCGGTCATCAACGCCGGACAGACGCTGACTGGCCAGGTTTCAATCGGCCTTGCGCCCGGCACTGCGGCTTCTTCGCTGACCATGCCTTTACTGCAAACCGTGCGCGAACAGTTTCCGGAGGTGCTGGTTTATCTGCATGAAAACAGCGGCGCCTCGTTAAATGAAAAAGTGATGGATGGCCAGCTGGATATGGCGGTGCTCTACGATCGCGCGCCCTCGGCCGGTATCACCAGCCTGCCGCTGATGAAAGAGGAGCTCTATCTGGTCGGCGCCACCGACTGTCCCGGACAGAACGTCGATTTAGCCGACGTAGCCGGTATGAGCCTGTTTCTGCCGCGCGATTACAGCGCCGTACGCAAGCGGGTTGATGAAGCCTTCTCGCTGCGCCGCCTGAGCGCCCGCATCATTGGCGAAATCGAATCGATCGCCACGCTGACCGCCGCCGTCGCCAGCGGGATGGGCGTAACCGTGCTGCCGGAGTCTGCCGCGCGTGCGCTGGTCAGCTCTACCAACGCCTGGATGGCGCGTATCAACAGCCCAACGCTGAACCTGCCGCTGTCGCTGAATATCTCGGCGCGTGCGCCGCTCTCTCCGTCTGCGCAGGCGGTAAAAAACATCCTGCTGTCGCTGCTGAATAAACCGGTTTCTGAAGATCGCGAACTGATGTTAGTAAGCTAATCCCTTCTACGGGCGCGTGCAGGCGCGCCTCGCCGCTATATCGCTAAAAAGCATATAAAACCTCTTTTTATTATTTGTTGCTATCAATTTGCCTTATTAACATGGCTGAAACCAACAGATAACAGAGGGAGAGGCGCACGTGAATTTTCAGCAACTTAAAATCATCCGGGAAGCGTCGCGCTGCGAGTTTAACCTGACCGAAGTCGCTAACGCGCTGTTTACCTCCCAATCCGGCGTCAGTCGCCATATACGCGATCTGGAAGATGAACTGGGCGTGGAGATCTTTATCCGTCGCGGTAAGCGGCTGCTCGGCATGACGGAGCCGGGCAAGGCGCTGTTGACTATTGCTGAACGTATCCTGGATGAAGCTGGAAAAGTGCGGCGCCTGGCCGATGTCTTTACCAATGAATCCAGCGGCGTGCTGACTATCGCCACGACGCACACGCAGGCGCGCTACAGCCTGCCGAAAGTAATTAAAGCCTTTCGCGCGCTCTATCCTAATGTTCGTCTGGAATTAAACCAGGGCACGCCGCAGGAGATTGTCTCTATGCTGGTGGCAGGAGAAGCCGATGTCGGTATCGCCAGCGAGCAGGTAGTCAATAATCCCGCGCTGGCGGCTTTCCCCTGGTTCAGCTGGCATCACGCGCTGCTGGTGCCGAAAGGGCACGAGCTGGAGCAGGAGCAGCCGGTATCGCTGGCGGCGCTTAGCCGCTATCCGCTGATCACCTATCGTCAGGGGATTACCGGTCGTTCCCGCGTCGACCGCGCGTTCTACGCGGCGGGATTAAAGCCGGATATTGTGCTAAGCGCGCAGGATTCCGACGTGGTGAAAACCTATGTCGAGCTTGGGCTGGGCGTGGGCGTGCTGGCGGATCAGGCCTGCCAGCTCGACCAGCACTCCGCACTGACGCGGCTGGAAGCCAAACACCTGTTTGAGTCCAACACCGTCTGGCTGGGGCTGAAACGCGGGCAGCTGCAGCGTAACTATGTCTGGCAATTTCTGGAGCTGTGCAACGCCAATCTGTCGCTGGAAGAGATTAAACGCCAGGCGCTCTCCACCCACGAGGTAGCGGAGCCGGTGCTGGATTTTCAGATTTAAATTCGAGGTGTCTCGAAGAACAGCAATAAAAGCCGACGGTAGCCTGCCGTCGGCTTGTTTTTAGCCCTCTGTCTCGCTAGTTTGCGTCCATCGCCGTGCAGGGAATGCACGGTTTAACGACGAGGCGTCACGGATGAAAATAGCGGTCAATCCAGTTAAACCTTTCCTGTCCACACAGGGCACCTGTTATCTGGTCAGAGTGGATAAAAACAACGAGTTGTGGATCGAATATATCGTTGACATCGTTCCATTGCCGCCGCATCTTTATTGTTTATTTACCCGGCACTATCAGCTGCCAGTAATTAAACAAACTTTTTTTATGGTGAGTTTTTACACCCTGGACGCATTGCTCTGCGGCAGAAGCCTTTACGAACCCGAGCCGCGGATGCGCTACGATAAAGACGAATTGCAGGAGATGCTGCTAAAAGGCATTGGCAAAGCTATCGCCGCCTTCATTCAGGAACGCAGTGCCTGCTCGTTGATAGCGTTGCCAGCCAGGCCCGGTTTGGGCAAGGTTTATGATAAATTGCTGAGCGCGCATGAGCAAAGTTCAGGCTATCGCTACATAAAGCACTACAAGGAGGAAGGAATTTATGTCATCGAAAAATGAGCAAGAAACGCCAAAAGCCGGGCAGGGTCTTTCGCGTGAAGAGATCCGGCGCATTGCCAAAGAGTGTAAAGAGGAGCGCGCCAGGGAACTTTCAGCGGCGTTCAGAGAAGAGGGCTTCGTGATCGGCGATCCGCTGCCGTAAAAGCCGTCGCGCCCGGTTTAAAAGGGCCTTGCGGCCCTTTTTTCAGCTAATCCACAATCGCAACGGAAAAACCGTCCCAGCCTTTAGCGCCTACCGTCTGAATGGCCGTTGCCGTCAGCCTCTGTTCCTCGCCCTGACGCTGCAAAAATTCCCTGAGGCCTGCGATATGCTCGTCCCGATCCTCTTCATCGGTAATGCGGCCGTCGCGCACCACGTTATCGCCAACAATCACCGTGCCTTTGCGGGAATATTTCAGCGCCCACTCCAGATAAGCCGGGTTATTCTTCTTGTCCGCGTCGATAAAGATCAGATCGAAAGGCGCGGAAGAGTGGAGTTTCGGCAAACTTTCCAGCGCGGGGCCGACCAGGATAGTCACGCGGCTCTCCAGACCGGCGCGGCGAATGTTTTTCGCCGCGATTTCAGCATGGCGCGGTTCATACTCCAGCGTAATAACCTTGCCATCTTCCGGCAGCGCCCTGGCCAGCCAGATAGTGCTGTAGCCGCCGAGCGTGCCGATCTCCAGCACGCGCTTTGCGCCCATCATGCGGGCGTAGATATGCAGCAGCTTGCCCTGATTCGGCGAAACGTCGATAGCGGGCAGATTCGCCTCGCTGTTGGCGGCCAGCGCCGCCAGCAAAGCCTCATCCTGCTCAACCAGCGTATCAATCAGAAACTCATCCACTTTACTCCAGCGAAGCTCGTTCATCGTTGTCTCACTTTTTCGGGCGGCAAACAGCAACTATAGCAGCAGGATGCCTGCGGCGTTGCAGGCGAACGGGCAGGAAAATCAGCGGCAAAGGTCTACGCTGTAAAGCAGCCTTACTCACTCAGGAGGATGTATGGTTTTTGCTAAAAGCACGCTTGCTCTCCTCGCGGTTTTACTGGCCGGTTGTGCGGCTAAAACCGCCGACCAGTCGCAATATTCCGGATTTTTAAAGAGTTACTCAGAGATAAAACCGGTTACCACGGCAACCGGACATGAAACGCTGCGCTGGATTGCGCCAGACTATCAGGCGAACCGCTATACCAGCCTCTATTTCGCGCCCGTGGTTTACTATCCTCGCGCGCAGCCCAGCGAACGCGTGAGCGCGGCCACGCTGGAGCAGATCCGCAGCTATACCGAATCCCGACTAAAAAGCGCGCTGGCCGCGCGGAAAAAACTGATCGACAAACCGCAGCCCGGTAGCCTGATTGTGAAAACGGCCATCACCGCCGTGACGGCGGAAAACAAAGATATGCAGTTTTATGAAGTCGTGCCGATCGCGGCGGTAGTGGCAGGCACAATGGCCGCTACCGGCCACCGCAGCCAGAACGCCGAGCTGTTTTTAGAGGCGGAAGCGATTGATGCGGCGACCGGAAAACCGGTGATTAAAGTTATCCGCAAAGGCTATGGTAAAACCGTGGCGAACGGCACCGCGCCCATAACGGCGGCGGATGTGCAAAGCGCCATTGATGATATGGTCAAAGACGTGGCGGCGTTTTCAACGCAGTAGCGCCACAACAGGTCGCCGCTCGCACAAGCGGCGGCCTCTACCTGTGACGCTTCAGGCGCCTGCCGCAAACCCGCGATCCTGTCCGCTTCGACAATATCAGCCCACAGCATAAAATTTTGTTTCATTAATCAGAACCTGCCGTTCGCGCATTCGTACGACCCGATAACGCAGCATCCGCTGCGGCACTTCCCTTAAAGTAAAAAGACTTACAAGGGGGAAGATATGTTGACGCAACGCTTAAAGGATCCGCAGTTGTTAAAGCAGCAGGCCTGTTTCGACGGGCGCTGGCAGAGGGCCGATAATGGCGAAACGCTGCCTGTAACCAATCCGTCCACCGGCGAGGTGCTGGCGACCATACCGGCGCTGGGCGCGCAGGAGACGCAGCGAGCCATCGCTTTTGCCGATTCGGCGCGGCGGAGCTGGGCAAAAACGCCCAATGCGCAGCGCGCGCAGCTGCTGGAAAAGTGGCACCAGCTGATCCTGGATAACGCGGACGATCTGGCCGTTATCATGACCGCCGAGCAGGGCAAGCCGCTGGCGGAGGCGAAAGGCGAGGTGCTCTACGGCGCCAGCTTTGTGAAATGGTTCGCGGAAGAGGCGCGGCGCGTCTATGGCGAAACTATTCCCGCGCCGTCCGACGACCGACGTATTCTGGCGATAAAACAGCCGGTCGGCGTCGCGGCGGCAATTACGCCGTGGAATTTCCCCATCGCAATGATCACCCGCAAAGTGGCGCCCGCGCTGGCCGCAGGCTGTCCGATTATCGTCAAGCCTTCCGAACTGACGCCGCTCTCCGCGCTGGCGCTGATGACGCTGGCAGAGCGCGCCGGTTTTCCGCCAGGCGTCATTCAGGTGCTGACTGGTTTGCCGCAGGCGATTGGCGCGGCGCTGACCGGCAGCCGCAGCGTGCGCAAAATCTCTTTTACCGGCTCCACGCGTGTCGGCCAGCTGCTGATGCAGCAAAGCGCCGACAGCATCAAGCGGTTGAGCCTGGAGCTGGGCGGCAACGCGCCGCTGATCGTCTTTGACGATGCCGATTTAGAGATCGCCGTCGCAGGCGTGATGGTCAGCAAATTCCGCAACGCCGGACAAACCTGCGTTTGCGCCAACCGTATTCTGGTGCAGCGCGGCATCAGCGCCCGTTTCAGTGAGCGATTGCTGGAGGAAGTGGCGAAGCTGCAGGTCGGTGACGGCTTTGCCGAAGGCAGCACGCTGGGGCCGCTGATCAACCAGGCGGCGGTCAATAAGGTCAATGCACATATAGACGATGCGGTGACGCACGGCGCGACCGTGCTGACTGGCGGCATCGCGCAAAACGACGGCACCTTTGTGGCGCCAACGGTGCTCTCCGGCGTTACCACCGCAATGCGTATCGCCCATGAAGAAACCTTCGGGCCGGTCGCGCCGCTGTTTGTTTTCGATACGGAAGAGGAAGCGCTGTCAATGGCCAACGAGACGCCTTTTGGCCTGGGCGCCTACTTCTTTACCGAGGATTTGCGGCGCGCCTGGCGAGTGGGCGAAGCGCTGGAGTTCGGCATGGTCGGCCACAATACCGGCGCCATCTCGCTTGAGGTCGCGCCGTTCGGCGGTATAAAAATGTCCGGCATCGGTCGGGAAGGCTCCCGTCACGGTATCGACGAATATCTTGAAATAAAAGCTTTTCATTTCGCCAGCCTGAATTAATTTCTATCGGTAAACGCCCGCTTTATTTATTAAGGCGGGCGTTTTTTTATGGCTGAAAGTCACCAAAAGAAACGCGCGACTGAATAAAAAGAGGGCCGTTATGGTGCAATTCATAGCGCAGCCGCTCCGCGCTGGTGCGTTGATAAAATTCATTAAATCAATAAGTTAAGTGCGTGCGATTTTTACCCCTGATTACGGCATAAAATTTTTTTCGCGCGGCTTTTACGCATTTTTATTTTCCCGCTGGCTGGCATACTTTCTGCATAGAGTGAATAAGGACGGCACGAATGCCGACTCCACGCAATAAAAGAAGGATGGCGCCATGCTGAGTTTCGATCCCGAAAAGATTGCTTTACCGCGAGGTCACTATATTAACGGCGAGCAGCGTACCGATGGCGGCAGCCGTTTTGAGGTGCGCCGTCCTTCTGATGGCCGCACGGCCGGCGAGCTGGCGGAAGCCAACGCTTCGCTGGTGGATGAAGCGGTAAAAGCGGCGGATCGCGCCGTGAAAGAGAGCGGCTGGGCAAGCTGTCCGCCTCGCCAGCGCGGCGCGGTTTTGCGGCGCTGGGCCGATCTGATCCAGGCCGACACCCGGCTTCCGTTGCTGGAGGCTTTGGGATCCACACGCCCTATTTATGACGTTATCCATCACGAGATCCCTTTTACTGCCGAAGCCATCCGCTTTTACGCGGAGTGTGCGGACAAATATAGCGGCGATTTGTTACCGACGCGTGACGCCAGCCTGGGCATGCTGATCCCGGAACCCTACGGCGTTATCGGCGCCATCACGCCGTGGAATTTTCCGCTGTCGATGGCCTCATGGAAGTGCGGCCCGGCGCTGGCGGCGGGCAACGCCGTGGTGCTGAAACCCTCTGAGCTGACGCCTTATTCTACCGTGCGTTTCGCCGAGCTGGCGGCAGAAGCGGGGTTGCCCGCGGGCGTGCTGAATATCGTGCAGGGCAGCGGCGCCGTTACCGGCAGCGCGCTGGTGGCGCATCCGCTGGTGCGCAAAGTCTCTTTTACCGGCTCGACGCTGACCGGCGCGCGCATTATGAGCGACGCGGCGCACCACGGCATGAAGCCGGTCACGCTGGAGCTGGGCGGCAAAAGTCCGCAGCTGGTATTTGACGACGCGGGCGACGTCGCGGAAGTCGTGGGCCGTATCCTGCGCGGCTTTACCGCCAACGGCGGCCAGGCCTGCGTGGCGGGCACGCGATTAATCGTGCAGCGTGGCATCGCCAACGCGCTGATCGACAGCCTGATCGCGCTCTGCCAAGGCTTTCAGCCGGGCGTCACCTGGGATGAGAACAGCCGCTACGCGCCGCTGATTGACCGTCGCCAGGCCGCGAAAGTACAGCAGGTTATCGAGGCCGCCGTGCGTCAGGGCGGCGAAATCCTGACCGGCGGCAAACGCTTTGAGAACACGGGCGAAGGCTATTTCTGGCAGCCGACGCTGCTGGCCAGCGTGGCGGCCGACAGCCCGGCGGTACAGGAGGAGATCTTCGGGCCGGTACTGACCGTGCAGGTTTTCGACACGGAAGAAGAGGGCCTGGCGCTGGCGTCGCACCCAACCTATGGCCTGTGCGCGGGCGTCCATACCAAAAACCTCGACCGGGCTCTGCGCGCGATTCGCGGCATTGCGGCGGGCACCGTCTGGGTCAACCGCTACGGACGTTCCGGCGACTTTATTATTCCTACCGGCGGCTTTCACGGTTCCGGCATCGGTAAAGATTTAGGCCGTCAGGCTTTCGAAGCCTGCCAGCGTTACAAGAGCGTACTGATCGATTTCTGATTACTTCATCAAGAGGATGCGGCATGAGCGTGTTTAAACCGAAATTTATCACCTTCGACTGTTACGGCACTCTGATCAACTTTGATATGTCCGGCGCGGCGGCGAAGATTTTCGCCGGTCGCGTCAGCCCGGAAAAAATGCGGGCCTTCACCGACGATTTTTCCAGCTATCGCATGGATGAAGTGCTGGGCGCGTTCAAACTCTATCCCGAAGTGGTCGGCAACGCGCTTTACCGCACCTGCAACAAATGGGGCGTGGAGTGTACGGACGAGGATTGCGCGGCGGTCATGGCGGCCTGCGCCACCTGGGGCCCGCATCCCGACGTACCGGCCGGGCTGGCGAAAGTCGCGCAGGAATTTCCGCTGGTGCTGCTCACTAATTCCACCGACGAGCTGATCAAAAACCACGTTCCCCGTCTGGGCGCGCCGATCCATATGACCATTACGGCGGAAGAGGTCGGCGCCTATAAGCCGCAGATGAAAGGCTTCGAGTATATGCTCAGCAAGCTCAACTGCGGCCCGGAAGAGATCCTGCACGTCTCCAGCAGTCTGCGCTACGACCTGATGACCGCGCACGACCTGGGCATCACCCACAAAGTCTTCGTCAACCGCGGCCACGGGCCGGGCAATCCTTTCTACGGCTACAGCGAAATTCAGGATATCGGCGGGCTTCCTGCCGTGGTCGGCCTCTAACCCAACGCGGGAGCAGCGCGATGAAACTGGAATCTTTCTGGCAGGCGACGGCGCCGACCTTTACCAGCGCGGCCACCGGCGATCTGCCCGCCACGGCGGATGTGGTGGTGATCGGCGGCGGCTTTACCGGTATTTCGGCAGCGCTCAGCCTCGCGCGCAGCGGGCTGAAGGTAGTGGTGCTGGAAGCGGCGGGCGTGATGAGCCAGGCGTCGGCGCGCAACGGCGGCCACTGCAACACCGGCGTGGCGCAAAACTTCGCCTCGCTGGTGGGGAGACTCGGCGAAGAGCAGGCGAACCGCTACTATCGCGCCTTCGCCAGCGCGGTGGACTATGTGCAAAGCCTGGTGACGCAAGAGCAGATCGACTGCGATTTTCTGCGCTGCGGCAAGATCAAGCTCGCCAGCAAGCCAGGCCATTTCGCCGGGCTGAAGGCGACTTATGAAGCCTTGCGGCGCGGCGTAGACCCCGACGTGGAGCTGATCGGCGCGGATGAGGTCAGGCGCGAGGTTAACTCAGATGCCTTCCATGGCGGCCTGATCCAGAAGCACGGCGGCCAGATGCATATGGGCAAGTTCGGCATTGGCCTGGCGGAAGCGGCAGCCCGCAGCGGCGCGGCGATCTTCGAGCATACGCCGGTAACCGGCCTTGCCCGCGTGAAGGGTTATCAGCATCGCGTCGGCACCGCGCGGGGCGAGATTCTGGCGGAAAAAGTGCTGATGGCGACCGGCTGCTCCAACGTCGGGCCGTTTGAGTGGTTCCAGCGGCGCATTATTCCTGTGGGCAGTTTTATTGTGGTGACCGAGCCGCTGGCGAACCTGCGCGAGCTGCTGCCCGCCAATCGTACCTGTGTCACTTCGATGAATATCGGCAACTACTTTCGCACCACGGCGGACAACCGGCTGGTGTTCGGCGGCCGCGCCCGCTTTGCCGTGAGCAGCCCAACCTCTGACGCGCGCAGCGGCAAAATATTGCAGGCGGGCATGAGCAAAATCTTCCCGTCGCTTGCCGATGCCCGCATCGACTACTGCTGGGGCGGCCTGGTGGATATGACCGCCGATCGCCTGCCGCACGCGGGCGAACATGAGGGCGTCTTCTACTCGCTGGGCTACAGCGGCCACGGCACCCAGATGTCGGTATGGATGGGCCGCGTGATGGCCGATATGCTGGCGGAAAAAAGCGTGGAGAATCCGTGGCGGCGTGAAAGCTGGCCTGCGGTGCCCGGCTACTTCGGCAAGCCGTGGTTCCTGCCGGTAGCGGGCCTCTACTACAAAACACTGGATCGGATCTCCTGAACCAAGACCTGAGGGCGTGCAGATGAGTAAATTTCGTAAAGCGTTCACCGGCGTAAACCCATCTTTAACCCAGGCCATTACGGACGTGGCGATTTCCCGGCGCGGCATGATGAAGCTGCTGTCGGCAGGCGCGGTGATGAGCACCGGCCTGATCGGCTTTCCCGAAGTCAGTTTTGCGGCGGAAACGCCGGTAAAAGGCGGCAGGCTGCGCGCTGCGGTCGCCAACGCCTCCGCTACCGACACGCTCGATCCGGCCAAAGGCAGCAACAGCGGCGACTATTGCCGCCAGTTTATGTTCTACAGCGGCCTGACCGAGCTGGATAAAAACCTTAAGGCGCAGCCCGCATTGGCAGAGTCGATTGAGAGCAGCGACGGCCTGACCTGGCAGATCAAACTGCGTCCGGGCGTGACCTTTCACGACGGCAAAAGCCTTACCGCCGACGATGTGATCTGGTCGCTGAGCCGCCATAAAGATCCCGCCGTCGCCTCCACCGCCATCACCCAGGCGAAGCAGTTCAGCAGCCTTACCGCCGTCAGCCCGACAGAGGTAAAACTGGTGCTGACGAAGCCGAACTTTGATATTCCGACGGTGCTGGCCACCAGCCAGTTTCTGATCCTGCCAAAGAACACCACCGACTTCAGCAAGGCGATCGGCACCGGCCCCTTCGTGCTGAAAAGCTTTACGCCGGGCGTCAGCACGGTCGGCACCAAAAATCCGCACTACTGGAAGCCGGGCCTGCCGCATCTGGACGAGGTGGAGCTGATGGGCGTCACCGATCAGGCGGCGCGCGTCAACGCGCTGATGTCCGGCGACTTAAACATGGTGGCGACGCTCTCCTCCCACGACGTCAAACGCCTGCGCCAGTCCGGCCAGTTTGGCGTGCTGGAGAGCAAATCGGGCATGTACACCAATTTGATCGTGCGCACCGATATGAAGCCGGGCAGCAACGAAGATTTCGTGCTGGGTATGAAATATCTGCAGCCGCGCGAAATGATGGTGAAAACGGTGATGCAGGGCTTCGGCCAGGTCGCCAACGACACGCCGGTGCCGCCGTGGCATCCGCTGTTCAACAAGGATATTCCGCAGCGTCCGCTGGATATCGAAAAGGCGAGATTTCACTTTAAAAAAGCCGGCATGGCGGGCGCCAGCGTTGAAATCATCACCACGCAAAATATCGAAGGTTCGGTGGAAGGCGGCCAGCTTATCCAGCAGCTCGGCAGCGCGGCGGGCATGAAGTTCAACGTGCGTCGCGTGCCTTATGACGGCTACTGGTCAACGCACTGGACGAAAGATCCGCTGGGTTACGGCTCGATCAACCCGCGCGCCACCGTAGATCTGCTGCTGTCGCAGTTTTACCTGTCGGACGCGCCCAACAATGAATCGGGCTGGAAAAACGCGCAGTTCGACCAGCTGGTAGAAGCCGCGCGCGGCGAGCGGGATCAGGCGAAGCGCAAGCAGATGTATGGCGATATGCAGCAGCTGATCTACGACCACAGCGGCACGCTGATCCCCACTTTTATCAGCTCGCTGGATGGCTACAGCAACAAAGTCAGGGGCGTCGAGGCCTGGCCGTCGGGCATGATGATGGGCTATCGCTTTCACGAGTTTGCCTGGCTTTCGGCCTGATCCGTTCTATCCGACAGGAGAGCGACCATGAACCGCTATCTGCTTTTTCTTATCGCGCGCCGCTGCGGCTCGGGCCTGCTGACGCTGCTGATCGTCTCCGCCGTGGTCTTTTTTGTCACCAGCCAGCTGCCGGGCGACGCGGCGCAAATGGTGCTGGGCCAAAGCGCCACGCCGGAAACCGTGGCGGCGTTACGCCAGCAGCTGGGTCTGGATCAGCCGCTGATGCTGCGCTATCTGCACTGGCTGGGCGGTATGCTGCACGGCGATTTCGGCACCTCGTTCGCCAGCCATCTGCCGGTGTCGCAGCTGGTAGCGCAGCGTATGCCCGCCACCTTTGAGCTGGCGGCCATCGCCACGCTGGTGTCGGTGCCGCTGGCGCTGCTGATTGGCCTGGCGGCCGCCATGAAGCGCGGCTCGCGGTTCGATCGCGCCCTGATGCTGGGCACGATGGCGGTGGTGGCGGTGCCGGAATTTCTGGTGGCGACGCTCGCGGTGATTATCTTCGCCGTCAAGCTGCACTGGGTGCCTGCAATGTCATTAGGCACGCCAGCGCTCGATTTCGTCAGCTATCTGAAAACCTACGCGCTGCCGGTGCTGACGCTCTGCTGCGTGCTGGTGGCGCAGATGGCGCGCATGACCCGCTCGGCGCTGATCAATCAGATGGAGAGCCCCTATCTGGAGATGACGCTGCTGAAGGGCGTTTCGCCGCTGCGCGCCGTCCTGCGTCACGCGCTGCCCAATGCGGTGGGGCCGATCGCCAACGCCATCTCGCTCAGCCTCTCTTACCTGTTCGGCGGCGTGATCATTATCGAAAGCATCTTCAGCTATCCGGGCCTCGCCAGCCAGCTGGTCGACGCGGTCAGCAATCGCGATCTGCCGGTTGTTCAGCTCTGCGTGATGCTGTTTGCGGGCTGTTATCTGCTGCTGCTGTTGCTGGCGGATATTCTCACCATCGCGTTCAATCCAAAATGGAGAGGCTGATGAACCTGCTCACGCTGCCTTTGCGCTTTTTTCTGTCGCTGACCGCCAGCGGCAAAACCGGTCTGCTGATTACCCTGGTCTGGATCGCGCTGGCGATTTTCGGCCCGTGGCTGACGCCTTACAAACTTGAGGATATCGGCGTCGGCCCGATGTTCGGCGGCTTCAGCAAGGCTTTCTGGTTCGGTACCGACTATCTGGGTCGCGATATGGTCAGCCGCATTCTGTACGGCGCGCGCTACTCGATCGGCCTGGCGTTGGGCGCGGCGCTGCTCGCCAGCCTGACCGGCACGCTGCTGGCGCTGCTGGCGGCGGTCGCGGGACGCTGGCTGGAGGAAATTCTCGGCCGCCTCAACGACGCCATGCTGGTGCTGCCCGGCAAAATCCTGGCGCTGATGATGGTGGCGGTGTTCGGCTCCTCGCTGCCGATGCTGGTGGTCACCGCCGTCTTCACCTACTGGCCGGGCGCGTTTCGCATCGCCTGGGCGATGGCTTCCAGCCTGCGCTCGATGGACTACGTGCGCGCCTCCAGGCTGCGTGGCGAAAGCCGCTTCTATATCGCTATCCACGACATTCTGCCCAATATGCTGCATCCCATGCTCACCGATTTCGGGCTGCGCTTTGTCTATATCGTGCTGCTGCTCAGCGGCCTGAGCTTTCTGGGGCTGGGCGTGCAGCCGCCGTACGCCGACTGGGGCACGCTGGTGCGCGAAAATCTGCAGGGACTGTTCGACGGCTCTCCGGCGGTGCTGATGCCCGCGCTGGCTATCGCCAGCCTGACCATCGGCGCCAACCTGTTTATCGACAGCCTGCAGGCGATGCGTCCGCTCGCGCCGGCTAAGGGGGTTGCATGACGGTAACACCACATAAAGCTCGTCCGATGGTGGCGGTAGAAAACCTGCGCGTCATCGCGCACGCCGAAGATGGCCGGGAAATTCCGCTGGTGGACGATATCCGCTTCACCGTGCAAAAAGGGGAAGTGCTGGCGCTGATCGGCGAATCCGGCTCCGGTAAAACCACTATTGCGCTGGCGCTGATGGGCTACGCGCGGCACGGTTGCCATATCGCCCAGGGAACGATTCACGTCGCCGGCACCGACGTCACTGCGCAAACGCCCGCGCAGCTGCGGCAGTTTCGCGGCAACAAGGTCGCCTATATTGCGCAGAGCGCCGCCGCCTCTTTTAACCCGGCGATGAAGATTATCGATCAGGTGGTAGAGCCGGTGGTGATCCACAAGGTAATGAGCCGCGCCGAGGCGGAGAAAAAAGCGGTGGCGCTGTTCCGCGAGCTGGCGCTGCCGCAGCCGGAAACCATCGGCCAGCGCTATCCGCACCAGGTTTCCGGCGGCCAGCTACAGCGCCTGATGACCGCAATGGCGTTGATTAGCGACCCGGAAGTGGTGATCCTGGACGAGCCGACCACCGCGCTGGACGTCACCACGCAGGTTGAAGTGCTGAAAACCTTCCGTCGCGTGGTGCGCCAGCGCGGCATGACCGCTATTTACGTCAGTCACGATCTGGCCGTGGTGGCGCAGATGGCCGACCGCATTCTGGTGCTGCTGAAGGGCGCTATCGCCGAGTACGGTAGTACCGAGGATCTGCTGCGCGCGCCGCAGGCGGAGTACAGCCATCTGCTGCTGGAAGCGGCGAAGCAGAAGGTGCGGCCCAGCCCGTGGCGGCCGGAGGAGGCCGCGCTGCAGCCGATGCTGGAGGTGCGCGATCTCTTTGCCGGCTACGGCCCGCTCGACAGGCATGGCCAGCCTGCCATCCCTATCCTGCACGATATCAGCCTGCGCCTTTATCGCGGCCAGGCGATGGGCATTATCGGCGAGTCCGGCTCCGGCAAAACCACGCTGGCGCACGCTATCGCCGGCATGAATAAGCCGTGCGGCGGTCATATTCTGTTCAATGGCCACTATATCGCGGGCGAAATGCGACAGCGTTCGGCCAACGAGCTGCGGCGTATTCAGTACGTGTTCCAGATGGCGGATACCGCGCTCAATCCGGCGCACAGCGTGGAAACCCTGCTGGCGCGGCCGCTGAAGCTGTTCCACGACCTGCGCGGCGCGGCGTTGAATCAGCGCGTCGCGCAGCTGCTGGATCTGGTCAGGCTGCCGACCAGCGTGCTCAACCGACGTCCGTGGGCGCTCTCCGGCGGCCAGAAGCAGCGCGTCAACCTGGCGCGGGCGCTGGCGGCGGAACCCGATCTTATTCTCTGCGACGAGGTGACCTCCGCGCTGGATACGGTGGTGGCGGCGGCGGTGCTGGATCTGATCACCGATCTGCGCCGCGAGCTGGGGCTGTCGGTGATATTTATCAGCCACGATCTGCACGCCGTGCGCTCGGTCTGCGACGAAATCATGGTGGTGAAAAACGGCCGGATGGTGACTCAGGTGGCGCGCGCCGACTACGATAAACCTTCCAGCGAGCTCTATTACGAGCGGCTGAAGCGGGCAGTGCCGGAGCTGCGTCAGGGCTGGCTTGACGAACATAACGATATCGCGCTGTAGCGGCGCGACTGACACCATTAAGAGGTTAACTATGCCCGCACTGATACGGTACGTACAGGACAGCCGATATTTCCCCGAGTCGGTCGATGTGGTGGTGATCGGCGCCGGCATTGCCGGCACGAGCGCGGCTTACGAACTGGCGAGAAAAGGGGTCAGCGTGGCGCTGATCGAAAAAGGGCTGGTCGGCGGCGAGCAGTCCAGCCGCAACTGGGGCTGGTGCCGTCAGCAGAACCGCGACGAACGCGAGCTGCCGCTGATCATCTACGCGCTGCGGCGCTGGGGCGAGCTGGCGCAGGAAACCGGCGAGGAGCTGGGCTTTCGCCGCTCCGGTCTGGTCTACGCCACCGGCAACCAGAGCGATATCGACGCCTGGGAAAGCTGGGGCGCGATGGCGAAAAACTACGGCGTGCGCAGCGACATTCTGAGCGCCGAACGGGCAAAAACCATGACGCCGGGCAGCACCAGCCGCTGGCTGGGCGGCGTTTCGTCGCCCACGGACGGCCATGCGGAACCGGCGATGGCGTCGGCTGGCCTTGCGATCGCGGCGCAGCGGCTGGGCGCAAGCGTCTTCCAGCAGTGCGCCGTGCGCGGGCTGGATATCTCTGCGGGGAAGGTCAGCGGCGTTATTACCGAAAGAGGAACGATCAAAACCCAGCGCGTGATCTGCGCGGGCGGCGCCTGGACCTCTATGTTCTGCCGTCGTCACGGTATTGAGCTGCCGCTGGGCAACGTTATCGGCACCGCTTTTCGCACCGCGCCGATCGAGCAGGCGATCGCCATGCCGCTCTACACGCCGGGCTTCGCCTGTCGCCCGCAGCTGGACGGCAGCTACACCGTTTCCGTTTCCGGCCGTGGCCGTCTCGCTCCGGGCGCGCAGGGGCTGCGCTACGCGCGGCAGTTCTGGCCTACCTTCAAAGCGCGACGTAAAAACCTGAAGCTGGAGCTGGGGCTGGATCCCTTTATGAAAGGGCCGGAGGCGCTGGCGCGCTGGCAGTTCGACCACCGCTCGCCGTTTGAACAAATCCGCATCCTCGATCCCGCGGCCGATATGGCGCTGGTGCAGGAAGGGCTGAATGCGATGCGCAAAGAGTATCCGGCGCTGGCCGGGCTGCGCGTCGAGCAGGCCTGGGGCGGCATGATTGACAACACGCCGGACGCGGTGCCGGTGATCTCGCACGTAGAGAAACTTCCCGGCCTGATCCTGTCGGCAGGCTACAGCGCGCACGGCTTCGGTATCGGGCCGGGCGCGGGACGGCTGGCCGCCGATCTGGCGACCGATTCCACGCCGGTGGTCGACCCGACGCCGTTCCGCTACGCGAGGCTGGTGGACGGCAGCGGACTTCAGCAGCCAGGCATGATGTAAAGGAGCAGAACATGGACATTATCAGGATGGACGAGCGGCACCTGGAGGCCGCTTACGAATTGACGCAGCGGCTGAAGTGGCCGCACCGCCGCGAAGACTGGCGCCAGGCGCTGGCGCTGGGCGAAGGCGTGGCGGCGGTAGATAACGGCAAGCTGTTGGGCACCACGCTTTTCTGGCGCTGGGGCGACTACGCCACGCTGGGACTGGTGATCGTCGCCGACGAGGCTCGCGGTAAAGGCCTCGGCAAACAGTTAATGCAAACGGCGCTTGCCGAACTGGCAGGGCATCAGCTGCGGCTGCACGCCACCGAAATGGGCAAAGGGCTGTATGAAAAGTTCGGCTTTGTCGCTACCGGCTGCGTTGCGCAGCACCAGAGCCGCGAGCTGACGCCGGGAGAACGTATCGCGCCGCTGGCCTCGCAAAGGCTGCGGCTGGCGCGGCACGAAGAACTGGAGGAACTGAGCGCGCTGGAGAGCCGCGCGCACGGCCTGCGTCGACCTGAGCTTATCGCCAGCCTTTACGACAGCGCCGAGCGTTTTCTGGTGCTGGAAGAGTGCGGCGAGGTGGCCGGTTTTGCTGCTCTGCGCCGCTTTGGCCACGGCTTCGCCATCGGCCCGATCGTCTGCCGTGATTTGCCACAGGCGCAGGTGCTGGTCAGCGAACTGCTTTCCGGGCTGGAAGGCGAGTTTGTGCGTATCGACACCGACAGCGAGTCTGGCCTGGGCGACTGGCTAACGACGCTGGGCATGGTGCAGGTCGACGCGCCCGTCACCATGTATAAAGGCGCAGCCTGGCAGCCGCAGGGCATACGGGCGTTTGGGCTGATGAGCCAGGCGATGGCATGAATATTCTCTATAAGTCGGAGCCGGAGCGCGGACGCCTCTGGGCGGAGCGGCTGAAAACGCTGCTGCCGGAAGCGACCTTTCGCCAGTGGCCCGATGTGGGCGATCCGACGAAAATCGACTATCTGGTCGCCTGGCAGCCGCCGGAAAATCTCAGCGGCTTTACCGCGCTTAAGGTGCTTTTCTCCGTAGGCGCGGGCGCGGAGCAGTTTGACTACGCCGCCTTGCCGCCCGAGCTGCCGGTCGTGCGCATGATTGAACCCGGCCTCACCAGCGGCATGGTGGAATATGTCACCTTCGCCGTGCTGGGGCTGCATCGCGAGATGCCGCGCTATTTTCAGCAGCAGCGCGAAAAGAACTGGCTGGCGCATGCCTCATTGCCTGCCGCAAAGCGTCGGGTCGGCGTAATGGGCGTCGGCACGCTGGGCGAAGCGGTGCTGCAACCCTTGCTCCAGCTGGGCTTTGACTGCGCGGGCTGGAGCCGCACGCCAAAAAATATTCCTGGCGTGGCGAGCTTTGTCGGCGAAGCGCAGCTGGGCGCTTTTCTGGCGCGCAGCGATATCCTGATCTGCCTGCTGCCGCTTACCGCCGCCACCGAAAACATTCTCAACGCCGATCTCTTCAGCCAGCTGCCGCCGGGCGCGTCGCTGGTTCACGCAGGACGCGGCAAACAGCTTAATCATCAGCATCTGCTGAACGCGCTGGAAAGCGGGCAGCTTGCTGCGGCCGTGGTCGATGTCACCTCGCCGGAGCCGCTGCCCGCCGATCATGCTTTCTGGCGTCATTCCGCGATCTGGCTGACGCCGCATATCGCCAGCCAGGCGCAGCCGGAAAGCGCGCTGACGGCGCTGCTGGAAAATATCCGCCGTTTTGAACGCGGCGAACCGATGCACGGGCTGGTGGAGCGAGAGCGAGGCTACTGATGAACGACTTAATCGCGCTGCGGCGGGATCTGCATACGCACCCTGAGCTGGGCTTCGCCGAGCATCGTACGGCGGCTATTGTCGCGGACTTTCTGGCCGCGCTGGATATCGAAGTGCATCGCGGCATCGGCAAAACCGGCGTGGTCGGCGTTTTACGGCGCGGCGGCAGCGGCAAAACTATCGGCCTGCGGGCCGATATGGACGCCTTGCCGATGGACGACGCGGGCGAGCAACCGTGGAGAAGCCAGCAGGCGGGATGCAGCCACGCGTGCGGTCACGATGGCCATACCGTGATGCTGCTTGGCGCGGCGCAGGCGCTGGCGCGGGCGGAAGACTTCGACGGCACCGTGGTTTTTATTTTTCAGCCAGCGGAAGAGGGGCTGGCGGGCGCGCAGGCAATGCTTGACGACGGTCTGTTGCAACGCTTTCCCTGCGACGCCGTTTACGCCGTCCATAACTGGCCGGAGCTGCCGCTGGGCTGCGCGCAAACGCGACCGGGCGCCATTATGGCCGCCGCCGACCGCTTCGATATCACGGTCAAAGGCGGCGGCGGTCATGCCGCTCAGCCACACCTCAGCCCCGATACGCTGCTGGCGACCAGCGAGCTGGTGGTGCAGCTTAATACCATAGTGGCGCGCGCTGTCGATCCCTGTGAAGCGGCGCTGCTCACGGTAACGCGTGTTCAGGGCGGCGCTTCGCACAATATGATCCCGGCCGAAGCCGCTATCACCGGCACCGTACGCACCTTCCATCCCCGAATACAGGACGTGATTGAGAAACGCCTGCGTGAAATGGCTCTGCACGTGACGGCGGCACACGGCCTGACGGCGGAGATCCGCTACAAACGCTACTATCCCGCCACCATCAACAGCGCGGCGGAAGCGGAACTGGCGCTTTGCGCCGCGCAAAACGCCGGACTGAACGCCTCGCTGGCGGCAAAGCCCGCGCTTACCTCGGAAGATTTCTCTTTTATGCTGCAGGCCGTACCCGGCGCCTATCTGTGGCTGGGATCGGCGGAGAGCCGTCCGCTGCACCATCCTGCCTATGACTTTAACGACGCGCTGATCCCCTACGGCGTCAGTTGGTTTTGCGAAGTCGTTCGCGCGGCGCTGCCGCTAAAAAGCTAGCCTGGCTGTCGACAGCTGATGCCGTTGTTAAGGTTTATACGGCAGCGGCGCTACTTTATTTCATGCAATGAGGAACAGAGATGCAAAGTTTACTGGTTGAAGAGCAGACATTTACCGACAACGCCCTGTTTCTGGATGCCCGCGAAGCGCAGGTATCGCGCGGCGTGGCGACGGCGCATCCCCTGACCATCGCCAAAGGGAAAGGCGCGGAAGTATGGGATGTGGAGGGCAACCGCTATCTGGATTTCGTGGCGGGTATCGGCGTGCTTAACGTCGGCCATAATCATCCGGCAGTGGTGCAGGCCGTTACGCAACAGCTGCAGCAGCTGACGCACGCCTGTTTCCAGGTCGCCGCTTATCCGGGCTATATCGAACTGGCTGAAAGGCTGAACCAGCTGGTGGGCAAGGGCGAGCGCCATAAAAGCGTCTTTTTCACCAGCGGCGCGGAAGCGGTAGAAAACGCGGTAAAAATCGCGCGTGCTTACACCAACCGCGCCGGCATTATCGCTTTTGACGGCGCGTTTCACGGCCGCACGCTGCTGGGCTGTACGCTGACCGGCATGAGCCAGCCCTACAAACAAAACTTTGGGCCTTTTGCGGGTGAAGTCTACCGCGTGCCTTTTCCCAACGCTTTTCACGATGTCAGCGAAGAGGATTGCCTGCAGGCGCTGAATACGCTGTTCGCGGTACAGATCCTGCCGGAGCGCGTCGCCGCGATCATTATCGAACCGGTACAGGGCGACGGGGGTTTTCTGCCGGCTTCTCCCGCCTTTATGCGGGCGCTGCGCGATATTACGCAGCGGCACGGCATTCTGCTGATCTGCGATGAAGTACAGACCGGCTTTGGCCGCACCGGCACCATGTTCGGCTTCCAGCACAGCGGCGTGCAGCCGGATATGATCACCGTGGCGAAAAGCCTCGGCGGTGGCCTGCCGATCTCAGGCGTAGTGGGGCGCGCCGAGGTCATGGATGCACCGCTGCCCGGCGGGCTGGGCGGCACCTACGGCGGCAACGCGCTGGCCTGCGCCGCCGCGCTGGCGGTGCTGGATCTCTTTGAACAGGAGCCGTTACTGGCGCGGGCTAACCAGCTTGGCGCACAGCTCAACGCGCGGCTGAAGCAGCTGGCGGAAAAATATGCCTGTATTGGCGATGTGCGCGGCGTTGGTCTGATGCAGGCGGCGGAAATCATCGATATCGATACCGGCAAGCCGGACGCGGCGCTGACGCAGAAGATCCTCGACGCCGCCTGTCAGGAAGGGCTGTTGCTGATTAAGTGCGGCGTGCAGCGCAACACCGTGCGCTTTCTGGCGCCGCTGGTGACCAGCGATTCGCAGCTGGAAGAGGCGCTGCATATCTTCGACATCGCGCTGGCCCGCGCCACCGGCAGGCTGGACTGAGCGCGTTTCTCATTGATATTACTGGCGTATTAAGGCGGTATAGCACGGTAAAACGCTGGCGTGCTCAGTGTGAAGCGTGTTATACCCATCTTATGACAAACTGGTAACAATGAGGGTGTTATGAACGGCTTAATGAAACTGGACCGCATTGATATCAATATCCTGGTGCAGCTACAAAAGGATGGCCGCATCAGCAACGTAAACCTTGCCGACGCCGTCGGGCTCTCGCCCAGCCCTTGTCTACAGCGGGTTAAACGGCTGGAAACCGCGGGCTTTATTACCGGCTATGAAGCGCATGTTAATTTACCTAAAATTACCGATTCCGTAACGGTTTTTACCGAAGTGACATTGGCCGGACACCGGCGCGAAGATTTTATGCGCTTTGAAAACGCCATCCGGGAAGTGGACGAGCTGATGGAGTGCCATTTAATTACCGGGGGCTACGACTACCTACTGCGTTTTATTACCCGCAGCATCGAACACTACCAGGAAGTGATAGAGAGTTTGCTGGACGCCAAAGTCGGCATTGATAAATACTTCAGTTATATTGTTATTAAATCTCCCATCATCAAAAGCAGCGTGCCGCTACGTTCGCTGATCTCCCGCCATACCGTTGAACTCTGATTATATGCTGACAGCCGAAAACGGTTGTCGGGCATAGCCTGCGCAAGCACAGGGTAATTCCGGGTCGTCGGCTAAGAAAATATTTTATTAAGGAGGCGGTTTATCTGGCTCAACGTCTCTATTTCGCCAGATGACATACAGCTTTAGCAGAAATGTGGCTCGGCAATAAACCAGCGCAGATAAAAAAGAGAGACATCCTGTCCCTTTAATTAAGCGTTAACCTGAGCGCCTTCCACCGTATCCAGCGCATATTTTAAAGAGAACTCACGCTCTTTCAGATAATAGATATAGGTTTTCAGCTCCGGGAAAAGCTTCTCGACGCGATGGTTTAACTCGCTGAAATTCGTAATCTTGTTCTTATAAAAAGCCACCATCGACTCGCTGATTAAGCCTACGGCTTCACCGTTGGCGATAAGAGACATGTAATTATGAATATCATCCACGATGATAACCTGAGCGGTCGGGCAAATAGTCAGAATACGGGTATGCGCATTTTTTACGTAGTGCTCGTGGAAGCCATTGGTAGGAATAATAATGGGCATGTTTTTCAAATCGCTGAGCTGATACTCAGGCAGCGTTTTGGAATAGAGATAGCAGGCCGATTCGCTAAAGAAGCTCATCGACATAATACCGTTATGGCTGATCTCCCGGTGAGAGATAACGCCGTGGATCTCGCCGGAAAGCAGCGATTCCACCGAGGTTTTGGTATCGCAGGCGCAGTAGGAGACGCTTTCCGTCTTTTTACGGGTTTTGACCAGCAGGTTAAACAAGAAAGGGTTGAGATTCTCCACGCCTATCATTAATCCTCTGCGAATATTTAAATTGGTTCTTTTCTGTGAGAAATAGTCTTCCAGTTCGGTCATCTTATCGTAATGCGGCATTATTTTCTCATACAGCTCAAGCCCTTTTTTAGTCAGGGTGAAATCGTGGTCGGTGCGGGAAAATAATTTAAATCCCAGTTCATCTTCCAGTATTTTTATTCGGCGAGAAATAGGTGAGGAGGTCACAAAAAGTATTTCCGAAGCCTTTTTAAGTGATTTTTCTCTGGCCAGAACAATAAAGCATTTAAGATTTGATGACAGAAACATAAAACCTCCAGATCGTTTAACAACTGTTAACTTCACGTAAATTTATGAAAAATATAGCATACTTACGAAAGCTCTGAACGGGGGGTATTTACAGAATAATGACGATTTTATTTTTGTAATCATGGAGATGCTAATTTTTACGCGCCTGCGTCATTTTTTAAAATTGTACGTACTTAAGACAATAATTATCCTGTGCGACCTGATAAATATAGTCGAAAATATCGTTGGATTGGTGTTTTTTGACCATAAGTTTAACCGATTGTAAAAGCAAGCCTGCATGGTATTAAAAAATAGCAACCATCGCATAATATAAATTTAATTAAGAGGCTTTAAATGAGTGGTTTTGATGACAACAACCAGGATAATTTAACAACGCACCAGGTGAAGTTAAATGAAATGGTCAGAAACTTAAACGTAGTCGATAAAAACGGGAAAAGTATTGACTTCGACAGGATTATTTATACGCCTGGCGCGGCTAACAATGAAAATAACTTTGCTATGGTGCAATCTATTGAAGAATTGCGCGCGCTGGAGCCTGGCGCACATGGCGAAATCGTGATGGTACATTCCTGGGCTGCAGGCACCGGCTACGGCGGCGGCCTTTTTATCAGCGATCTTAACGACAAAACCACGCCAGAAGATCAGGGTCTGAATATCGTTACTCGCGCCGGCGTACGCTGGAAGCGCTATATTACCGATAACGCCGGCGTCACCGTGGTCGATTTCGGCGCGATCCCTGACGGCAAAACAGACTGCCTGGAAGCCGTTACCCGTATGTGGCACTGGTCGCGCGTCGTCGATCCGGCAACCAACGTTCGCACTCATGAAAATGTCGGCATTCGTTTCCCGGCGGGCAACTTCTTTATTTCGAAATTCGATGTCTCCAAAGATGAAGTTAGTCGTTTCCGCCTTTCTGGCGCGCACGTCAACTTTGGTTACTTCCCGAGCACTCGCCTCTATTCGGATCAGAAAAACGGCGAATATATGTTTACCGTTAACGCGCGCTGGACCTACATCAGCGGCTTTATCGTTCACGGTCAGGACAACACCAAAACCAAAGGCTTCTTTAAAAATATCATTCAGGGCGGCCAGTATCTGCGCGTTACCGGGATGCACTTCCTGGATATGGGCGGACGCTCGCTGGATCTGCTTGATACGCTGGATTGTAAAATCGACCAGTGGTACGCCAACCGCTGCGCCGGCACCGTAATCTATGGCCGCTGGTCAAACCGTGCCGCCGGCTCCTGGGATCATCTGACCGCCATCGAGCTGAGCAACTTTAATATCCAGTATGGCGTGAAAGCGGAGATGATCGACCTGCAGCGCGCTACCCAGTGTATTTTGCATAACGGCTGGATTGAGCACACGGAATTGCCTGGCAATCTCTCTAACGGCCAGTGGAACATCAACGCGCTAAATCTGGAAGGAAACAAAAACCCGCTGAAGTGCCACTATACGCGTCTGATCTCCTCCATGCTCAACGTGCATAACGGCGAAGGTCTGGATATGTCCGACAGCGGCGAACGCTGGCTCTCCGCCTATGAAGATGGTCAGCTGTTTATTGAAAACCACGGCATGAAAGTGGAAGGGTCGCTGAACTACCAGTACATCACCTCGCCGGATCGTATGGATAACCGCGTCGACCGTGAAACCTGGTTTAAAGTCGGCGATATTGAAATGCCGGAGTGGACGACGCAGATGCAGATGCGCATTATCGGCTCGTCCCAGTTTAACGCAATGCCGGAAACCCAGATCGATCACACATCGCGCACGCCGGAAGGCGAAGCGAAAATATCGATTCAGAACGTTAACGGCACCTTTAACGCCTCCTGGGCGGCAGAAGGTTCATGCCCGGTCACCCGTGTTCATGTCAAAACCTTGCCGGGCAGCCGGGCGGAAGTCTTCGTTAAGCTGGCGAAATATACCGGCTTCTGCATCGCGCTGATCACCACCAACTGCCACGATCGCTTCTCGCGCGGCGTGCATTTCCGCTTTATTAAAGCCTATTCCCAGGTTTCCGCTGCGGATGCCGCCGCGCTGGATGCTCAGGCGGATACGACTTTTATGCAGCACTGGCAGGGTTCCGAGCGGGTGGGTTTTGGCTACAACAACAACAACGATCTCATTATGCGTGGTCGCGTGGTCAGCACCGCTTCAGTCGGCGCTACCCGTGAGTGTCTGCGCGTAATGGTTAACGGCCAGGCTTACGCTATCGAGCTAAAGCCGATTAACGGTTAATTTGCGGTTGCCTGACGGCCGGCCTCTGAACAGGGCCGGCTTTTTTTTTATAACGACAAAAGCCCGTTTCAACAACAGGCTTAGCTCTGTTCCTGCTTCCTCATGGTTTAAATAATATTTACCCTTGGGGTTTAATTGTTTTATTAAGAAATAGCTCTCTTTTAATTTCTTTCATAACTCAGCTAAACGAGAGGTAAATATAATGAAATATCTTTTTATTCTGTATTTTCAATTAATTTATTGGCTCGTTATTTCTTGGTTATATCCTTATAAATCAGCATGTTTGCAATTTTTACTCAGGTAAAAACAATTATTGCGTTTGTGTGTTTTCAACAGCTGAATAAAATAGCTATCACGCAGCAAGAATAAAATATTATATTTTGCTGTTTAATAAAAAACATACCTACGCAATAAGAACTTGCATCCTGGCAGATGCATATGGAGAACTTATGCCAGCTTCTAAATATATGTCGGCATCCCGTTTAGCCGGAAATCGTTCCGGCCAAAATAAAATCGTTATGGGCTTCTGGCACAACTGGCCGGCGGTCGGCGCCCAGGGCTACCAGCAGGGCCGCTTTACCGAGATGGCGCTGACAGACATTCCTGTGCAGTACAACGTGATTGCCGTTGCCTTTATGAAAGTGCTGGACGACCGCGATCGGATTCCTGACTTCAAACCTTATAAAGGCACCGACGCCGAATTCCGTCGTGAAATCGAGCTGGTGCAGGCCCAGGGCCGTAAAGTGCTGATCTCTATGGGCGGCGCTGACGCGCATATCGAAATGCACGCTGGCGACGAACAGGCGCTGGCCGCGCGGATCATCGAACTGACCGATAAATATGGCTTTGACGGTCTGGATATCGACCTGGAGCAGTCAGCGATTACCGCTGCCGACAACCAGACGGTTATTCCTGCCGCGCTGCGTATCGTTAAAGATCACTATCGTCTGCAGGGCTGGAACTTCATTATCAGCATGGCGCCGGAATTCCCTTACCTGACCGTAGGCGGCCACTACAGCCCTTATATCCTCAGCCTGGAAGGGTACTACGACTACATCGCGCCTCAGTTCTACAACCAGGGCGGCGACGGCGTATGGGTTGATGAGATCAGCAGCTGGCTGTCACAGAGCAACGACGCGCAGAAAGAGGATTTCCTCTACTACCTGACCGAAAGTCTGGTTACGGGTACGCGCAACTTCCTGAAGATCCCTTCAGAGAAGTTCATTATCGGCCTGCCAACCAACAACGACGCGGCAGCGACTGGCTATGTCATTAATCCGCAGGATTTGAAAAACGCGATGGCGCGTCTGGAAGCAGCTGGTCTGCCAATCGCGGGCCTGATGACGTGGTCCGTAAACTGGGACGCTGGCTTCACTAAAGACAATGTGCCTTACAACTGGGAATTTATCCGTAACTACGGCTACCTGGCCGGAGACGGCGTCGTGCCGGAACCTGCGCCGCAGCCAGAGCCACAACCACAGCCGCAGCCAGACCCAGAACCGCAGCCAGACCCAGAACCGCAGCCAGACCCAGAACCGCAGCCGGATCCAGAGCCGCAGCCGCAGTATGAGCAATGGCGCGCTGGCGTTCGTTATCTCGATGGCGCCCGCGTTAGCTGGCAGTCGCAGAACTATATCTGCGTGATGCAGCACGACTCTAACCTTTTCTGGACGCCTGATGCCGCTACTTCGCTGTGGCAGCCGACGTTCGATTCTAAAACCACTACGGGATACAAAACGATGAGCTCCAACACTTTCGGTGCGGCTTTGCGTCATGGCCATATCGCCACGCCTGCTTCGCGCGCTTTCTTTGCATGGCAGGAAGGTAAACTGAACGCCGGTCAGCTGAACCAGCGCGAAGCCGGCAAATTCTTCCCGGCTACTCAGTCAGGCCTGACCGATCCTGTTGCGCCTACCGACTCGCCAAATGCTCTGCCGCCTCGTGATGGCGAAATCGCCAGCGCCAACCAGGGCGACGGCCGTTTCCTGGATGAGCCAGGCACGCACTGGAAAAAACACACGGTGACCGCCAACGAAATCATGAAGTTCGTCTGGACCTATACCGCGCCGCACACGACTCGTCGCTATAACTACTTCATTACTCGTGAAGACTGGAATCCAAACCTGCCGCTGAGCCGCGCGCAGTTTGAATCCACGCCGTTCTTTAAAGCGGAGTTTACCGAGCAGCCATTCTGGAGCCACGGCGCGACGCTGCGTCCGGCCAACCCAACCACGCACGAAATCCAGCTGCCGCAGCGTAGCGGTTACCATGTGCTGCTGGCGGTCTGGGAAGTGGCGGATACCGGCAACGCTTTCTATCAGGTTATCGACCTGGATTTCGTCGGCAACGGCAATGACAATGGCAACGGCGACATCATTCCTGCGGCCCCAGCGAGTCTGCACGCGACGGAAGTCACCACCAGCTCTGTAGCGCTGGCGTGGAACGCTTCTGCAACCGCAGGCGTCTCTTATCGTCTCTATCGTAACGGCAACATGATCTTCAACGGCTCTCGCCTGAGCTTTGTCGACAATGGCCTGATGGAAAACACCGCTTACAGCTACACCATCAGCGCCGTAAGCGCGACAGGTAAAGAATCTGCGCAGAGCGCGGCGGTTATCGTTACCACCAAAAGCTCCAGCACCGTAGTCACGCCACCAACCGCGCCAGTGCGTCTGCACAGCATGAGCGTGACCGCAGACAGCGCTTCTCTGATGTGGGGATCTTCTGAGGGCAGCAACCCAATCGCCAGCTACATCATTTACCGCGAAGGGGATGAAATCGCTCGCGTTGCGGCTTCTCAGCTCAACTACACCGACCGCGGCCTGCGCGCGGAAACCACCTACCGTTACTTTGTTGCGGCTGTGGATTCACAGAATCTGCTTTCCGTACCGAGCAACGTGCTGGCGGTAACCACGCTGGCTAACAGCAGTGATGACAACGGTGGCAACGACGATAACGGTCAGTATCCTGCCTGGGTACAGAACACGCCCTACACCGTAGGCGACATTGTTTCTCATAATGGCAAAAACTGGGTCTGCATCCAGTCCCATACTGCCTGGGCCGTTGAATGGGCACCTGGCCTGGCGGAAACCCTGTGGCGTGAAGCGCGTTAATTAACGCGGCTTTCAGCAAACATTTGGCCAGAGGGATCTGGCCTTTTTTATTACCAGCCTGTCAGGAATCAGTACTGCGCATTATCTGGAAAATTCTTATAACAATCAATTTGTTAAGTTGACTGACGTAAGGGTTTTTCAGGCCGGATATTGCTTTGTATCAATATCCTTCGGTCGAACTTCCTTAAGTTATCTGTTTTAACCTGACAAGTGGAAGAATTATGCAAATCAGCGACAACGGCATTGCGTTTATCAAAAGAGAGGAGGGCGAGAGGCTCACCGGCTATCTCGACGTGGTCGGCATACCAACTATTGGCGTAGGCCATACGGGCAACGTTGATGGCGTGCCGGTAAAAAAAGGCATGACGATCGCCGCTGAGAAATCCAGCGAGCTGCTGCGCCAGGATCTACGCTCGGCGGAAAACGCCATCGCCAGATATGTCAGCGTGCCGCTTACGCAAAACCAGTATGACGCGCTGTGCAGTCTGATTTTCAACATTGGCGTTGCCGCCTTCGCCAGCTCGACCGTAAAAAAAGAGCTGGACAAGCGTCATTACCAGGCGGCAGCCGAGGCGTTTCTGCTGTGGAAAAGAGCCGGTGCGAATCTGAATATTCTGCTGCCGCGCAGGCAGCGTGAGAGGGCGCTGTTTCTGACGCCAGATGCCTGAAAGCGCATTTTCATGGGAACGCCATGCATATTTAACGCCACTGTCATTTTTTTCTGCCAGACTTAACAGCATCAACGGCTTTTGACCGCTGCCCTACAGGAAAAATTTATGACTTTGATTGCCAGCTTCAGCCACTCTTTCGCCGATTCGCAGCGCGCTTTCCGATTGATCCTGAAAGCGATAAGCGAACCGGGCGTCAGGGTCGCGCTGCCGCAGATCCCGGTATGGGGCAACGCTTCGCCTGCGGCGACGGCTATTCTGATGACGCTGGTGGACAGGGAAACGCCGTTCTGGCTGGACAGCTCGCTCGGCGACGAGGCGATGCTGGAGAAACTGCAGCGCTTCGGCGCCAGAACCGCTGCCAGAGCCGACGCTGCCGTCGCGCTGCTGCACAGCGCCTCCGATATGGCTATCGAAGCCTTTTCGCCTGGCGACGCGCCCACCACCATGATTATCGAAGTCCCGGCGCTGAGCGGCGGCCTGACGCTGCGCTTAAGCGGCCCGCATTTGCGCGAGCCGCGCGCCGTGGCGCCAAAGCTGCCGAAAGCGGTGCTGCACTATCTGCGCGAGCGCGTTCACTCTTACCCTCAACCAATCGACCTGATTTTTACCTGCGGCGACAGCATGATGGCGCTGCCGCACACTACTAACGTCGTGGTCTGCTGAGGCAATACAAAAAGGGCGCCTCTTTAAGGTTATTGGTCACGCGCCCCGGGATCAGCCCGCGATATCCCACCACATTTTATTCAGCTGATAATAGCGATCGGCTGGATCGGGCTGTTTTTCCCACGGCTTATCGATAATGTAGTGAATATTCTTCACCTCCGGCAGATGCCACATGGCGCTGTGCTGGAACGGCAGCGTTTTCAGCGCGTTATAGATATAGGGCAGCGGCTGCCAGCGATCGTGATAGTAGTCGTTAAGAAAATCCTGCTCGGCAAACAGATAGCGCGTCAGATCTTTCACTTCCGCCAGCTTTTGCAGCATATCTTCATAGACCGCGAGATCCGGCTTCAGCACCAGAAAACCGCCGTTCAGGTAGTTATCCACCTCGTCCGGCTGCTGGGTATGCTCCACGCCACGGCAGTAGCTGTAAAAGCAGTTTTCCGGCGTCCAGCTTTTGGGATAGCTCGGGATCTTATTGGGATTGCAGCGACAGGCGTGACAGGCAGCAATCTCCTGTTCCCCCAGCGCCATGCCGAACAGCTCATCCATGTTCTGCACCACCAGCATATCCGCATCCAGAAAGACGATGCGTTCAAACTCGGTCAGTCGCCAGACCGCCAGCTTGGTCCACACCTCGGAAAAGCGGGCGTTGGCGTAATGCTGCTGCAGGCTGCTGTCGGGACTGACCGGCTGCACCTCGCGCACCAGGCACCCCTCTTTCTCCATCGTCTGCCGACTTTCCGCGTCGATATTCGCTGTTACCATCACCACCAGCGGGTAGCGGCTGCCGCTTTGCTGCAGCGAGCGGTTCAGCGCTCTGACGCCTACCAGATAGCCCGGCTGCGTCAGCAGGGTCGCCCATGCCTTCATTGGCATTCTCCTTATTGGTCAAACAGTTCAGCGGTAAACTCGTTATCAAACTTGCGCTGCGGGTCGAGCGTATCGCGCACCTGGCGAAACGCTTGCCACTGCGGATAGATTTCTGGCCAGCGGTAGAGCGACTCATCAAAATATTTGCCCCAGTGCGGCCGACCGCCTTCCGCTGCCAGCACTTTTTCAATCGCCTGCAGGAAGCTCACGCCCTCTTCGGAAAGCGATCCGTCTTCGGCGTAATAGACCACAAACCCGAAGAAGCAGGTATCGGCGCCGTAAGAGGGGCTGAGCCAGCTTTCGGATGGGCCGGTGCAGCGCAAAATAATCGGATAGTGCATATGCGGCTGGGTTTCGCTGTGCCACGCTTTGATCTGCCGGATAATCTCGCCGGCGCGCGCCAGCGGAATGCCGATTTCCACGTTGATCTGCGGCGTGGCGATACCGCGGCAGAAGACCTGATAAACGTCGCCGGTCACGTCGGAGAAATCTTTAAAGCGCGTAACGGTGCGGAACGGCTTGCCGTTTTCGTCAACGATTTTGGTGTCGCTACGCATATGTTCCAGCGTCTGCTCCACGGTTTCGTTCATCGCGTCGCTGGTTTCTTCCTGCTTCACCAGATCGCTGTTATTAGCACGATATTGCGCAATCTCTTCGCCGTTTGCTTCGCGCGCCGTCCAGACATGCACCTGGTTTTCATTGGGAAACCACCAGGCCTTGCTCAGCACAAAGTTCTGGTTCCAGTCATAAATATCCTGCTCCAGCGTGTCGCCGCTGACCGCGTTTTTATGACAGGTATAAATTTTTGCGGCGCAGGTGCGCAGCGTCACGCGGGTAACGACGCCCAGCACGCCCATACCCAGCTGCACGGCGTGAAAGTCAGGATGGTTGCGATCGAAATCGGCCACGCTGCCGTCGGCCAGCACCATACGAATGGTGAGCGCTTCATCCGCTATGGTGCTTTGCTGCAAACCCTGACCGTGCGTGCCGGTCGCCAGCGCGCCAGCCAGCGTCTGCGCGGCGATAACGCCGGGCGAAGAGGGCAGCATTTTGCCCGCAGCGGTCAGGATCTCGTAAATTTCGTGCATCGGCGTGCTGCCTGCGAAGGTGGCGCTCTGCTCATCCATCGCAATAAGGCCGCGCAGCTGGCTTAAGTCCAGCAGCGTATCGCCTTCGGCGACCACTTTCAGCATCCGGCCCGGCGACATGCGGCTGCCCATAACGCGGATCTTACCGCGGCTGGCGGCAACCAGGCGGCACAGCTCCTCTTCCGTTTTCGGGGCGCTGACGGCGCTGCTGTCAGCCAGCGTGGCGTTGCGCGCCCAGTTTACAATTTTGCCATCATCGGCATCCGGCTTACGGCGTGGATAGCCGGAATTTTCGCGTGCCATCGGCAACTCCTGGCATAGGGCCTGTCAAATGACAGGCGGGGGTGAAATAACCTTAGTAAGCGTAGCTGAACTGTCCCGGAACAACAGCGGGACTGCGTGATAAAGTTGTACAACGCATTTAAGGATTGTACAACATTTTGCGGTTTCAGCCATAGCGTTGCCGCCGCCAGACAGGACGGCAAAACGCGGGCGGAAAAAGGAGGTTAGCGTGCCGGCTCGTCGTCGATGGCATCCAGCGGCCAGGAGGCAAACAGGTAGCCGTCAAAATTCAGATCGTCGACGTCGGAAAACTCCAGCAGTCGCTGCTTAACGTTTTCCAGATGCTGCCACATCGCCCGTCTGGCGGCGACGGCATCCTTTTTGATCAGCGCCACGAGTATTTTTTTATGATCTTCCAGCCAGGCCTTGCGGTAATGGCTGTCGCGCAGATGACGGTGCAGCTGGCGCCACATCGCGTTGTTTTCTCGCCACTGCCAGGATTGTTTGAACAGCTCGACCAGCATACTGTTATGGGTCGCCTGGGCGATAGCCAGATGAAACTCGCGGTCGCCGTTTTCGCTGTCGTTAACGGCGCCGGAAGCCAGCTCGCGCTCCTCCAGCTGCAGCGCCTGACGCATTTTCAGAATATCTTCCGGCGTGGCCTGCAGGGCGGCGAAGCCGGCGATATTGCTCTCCAGCAGCTGCCGCGCCTGCAGCAGTTCAAAAGGCCCGGCGGCGTTGCAGTGCGCGGATGAAGCGGGCGTCCTTGGGTTCTGCATCACAAAAATGCCTGCGCCTCGCCTGACCTCGATCCAGCCTTCCAGCTCCAGCATAATCAGCGCTTCGCGCACCAGCGTGCGGCTGACCTGCAGCATCGCGGCCAGCTCGCGCTCGGCGGGCAGCCTGTCGCCTGCGGCGTAACGCTGTTCGCGGATAAAACGCTGAAGCATTTCACCGACTTCCTGATAGGGTCTGGCTGGTGAGGCGGATTTCATAATGTCCTTTTCTGCTGGCCGCAGCGATCGTCGCACAATGCCCGTATGATATCACATCGCGACAACGCGTTAACGGCTCAGCCAAAGCCTGTGCGACGCACGGCGAACTCCACGCCGCGAATCTCCGCCAGGCCTTTCAGGCGGCCAATCGCCGAATAGCCCGGATTGGTTCGCTTTTGTAAATCGTCCAGCATCTGATGACCATGATCGGGACGCACAGGAATGGGATCTTCGCGACCTGCGAGCCGACGACGCTGCTCTTCCTGCGCAATCGCCTGGATCACCGCAAACATATCCACATCGCCCGCCAGATGGGGCGCCTCATGAAAACTGGCCGGATTCTCTTCCCGCTGCGTTGAGCGCAGGTGCGCGAAGTAGACGCGCGACGCGAACTTTTTGAAGATGGCCACCAGATCGTTATCGGCGCGTACGCCTAAAGAACCGGTGCAGAAGGTAAACCCGTTGGCCGGGCTGCTGACGGTCTCCACCATCCACTGCCAGTCTTCGGCGGTAGAAACGATGCGCGGCAGGCCCAACAGCGGACGCGGCGGATCGTCCGGATGGACAGCCATACGCACGCCGACTTCTTCCGCTACCGGAATAACCTGCCGCAAAAACCAGGCGAAATTCTCGCGCAGCTTCTCCCTGTCGATATGCTGGTAACGCGCCAGCTGCTGGCGAAATGCCGCGAGCGTATAGCCTTCTTCCGCGCCCGGCAGCCCGGCGATAATATTGCGCGTCAGCCGGGTTTTGCTCTCTTCGCTCATCGTCTGAAAACGCTGGCGGGCGGCCGCGATCTCCGACGGCGTGTAGTCGTTTTCCGCGCCAGGCCGCTGCAGGATACAGAGATCGAAAGCGGCGAACTCGACCTGATCGAAGCGCAGAGCCAGCGCGCCGTCCGGCAGCCTCCACGCCAGATCGGTGCGCGTCCAGTCCAGGATCGGCATAAAGTTGTAGCAGACGGTGGTGATACCGCAATGCGCCAGATTGCGCAGGGTTTGCTGATAGTTGGCGATCCATTTTTCGCACTGGCCGCTGCGGGTTTTAATCTCTTCATGTACCGGCACGCTTTCCACTACCGCCCATTCCAGCCCGGCGGCCTCTGTCATCGCTTTACGCTTTTCGATCTCCGCCACGGGCCAGATCTCGCCGTTGGCGATAGGGTGCAGGGCGGTCACGATGCCGGTCGCGCCAGCCTGTCTGGCGTCACTCAGCGTGACGGGATCGTCCGGGCCATACCAGCGCCAGGTTTGTTTCATATCTACCTCTCCGTTTGTCGTCAGAAAATGCGGTTTGCCAGTGCTTTGGTCAACCACTATCGCTCCCAGGGTAATCATCATCGCTAAAATTACCCCTGAAAAGGATGAAGTCAACCAGATAAGCTTATTTGGTTAACCAGATCACAAACAGGGAAAGAGGCTAAAGCCAGCCCTGAAAAACTGTGTTTCACTTCTGCCGCAAAGCCAGCGCCGCCAGAATGGCGCGCGATGGCCATCTGTCGCGCCGTGCTGACCGCGCGGCTTTACATGGAAGAGAGTAACAACGCCCTCAGCGCCGCTTTAAATTGGTTGACCAGAAAGGTCGGCGGCGATCCACAAGCTCTGAGAAGCGTTATCGACATGGAGAAATCAGATGAACCGCAGCATTAACTCTGAACGCGGCGTGACGGGCATCAGGCGTACCGTCCGCCATCTGCGCTGGTGGGTGCTTATCCTGTTTCTGACCGGCGTCACCGTGAACTACATTACCCGCAACTCCTTAGCGATTCTGGCGCCCGAGCTTAAGCTAAGCCTCGGCATCACCACGGAGCAGTACGCCTGGATCGTGGGCGCTTTTCAGCTCGCTTACACCTTTTTTCAACCGATATGCGGCTGGCTGATCGACGTGATCGGCCTGAAGATCGGTTTTCTGCTCTGTGCGACGGTGTGGGCGCTGGCCTGTCTGCTGCATGCGGGCGCCGGAAGCTGGCTGCAGCTGGCGATACTGCGCTTCGTGATGGGCGGCGCCGAAGCGGCGGCGACACCGGCCAATGCTAAAGTGTTAGGAGAATGGTTTCCTAAAAAAGAGCGACCGATCGCCGCAGGCTGGGCGGGCGTCGGCTTCTCCATCGGCGCGATGCTGGCGCCGCCGATTATCTACTTCGCGCACGCCTCGTTTGGCTGGCAGGGCGCCTTTCTGTTTATCGGCTGCCTGGCGCTGGCCTGGGTTGCGCTGTGGTGGCTGTTCTACCGCAATCCGGCGCAGCATCCCAACCTGAGCGACGAGGAGCTGGCGTTTATTCAGCAGGATCGGGAACCGGCCGCGCAAAAGCAGAGTTTCTGGCAGGCGCTGCGTTCGGTCGCCGGCAACAAGCGGTTTTACGGCATCGCTATTCCCGCCTTTATGGCGGAGCCCGCCTGGGGCGTACTCAGCTTCTGGGTGCCGCTCTATCTGGCCAACGAACTGGGAATGGATTTAAAACAGATCGCTATGTTCGCCTGGCTGCCGTTCCTGGCGGCGGATCTGGGCAGCGTGGCGAGCGGCTACCTGACCCGGCTCTATATCCGCCTGTTTGGCTGCACCCGCGTTAATGCCGTGGTGGCCAGCTCGATTTCCGGCGCTTTTCTGATGCTGTCGCTGGCCCTGGTGGCCTTCACCAAAAGCCCTTATATGGCCATCGCGCTGATTTCCGTCGGCGGTTTCGGCCATCAGATTATCTCCTGCATGCTGAGCGCGCTGGTGGTGGAGCGATTTAATAAAGGCGAAATGGCGACCGTTAACGGGATGCGCGGCTCCTTCGCCTGGATATCCAGCTTTCTGTTTTCGCTGGTGATTGGCTATACCGCGGATAAAATCGGTTTCAACCCGCTGTTTATCGCGATGGGCTTTTTCGACCTGTTCGGGGCGCTGTTTCTGGTGGCCTTTATTGCGGAACGACGGACTAAAAAAGGGAGTTTGGTATGAAAACGTTAAAACAGTGGACGCTGCTGGCGTCGGATCGCCACTCGGTGACGCTGCTGGTTGAGGGTCGGCACCACTGCTGCCTTTACGTGCTGGAACCGGCACTATTGCGCGTCGTGGTCAGGCGTAACGGTCACTTCTCGCTCGATCGCACCTGGTGTATAGCGCCGCAGGAGGATGTGCCCTGGGAAGGCCGACCGCGCGACAGCCTGGCGGGATTTTCCCTGCCGCCTTTTACCCTGAGCGAACTGGACGGAGAGCTGATTATCGAAACGGAACGGCTGCGGGTAAAAGTGCATCAGCCACTGTGGCTGGAGTGGCACTATCGCCAGCCCGACGGGCAGTGGCGCTTTCTTGCCAGCGACCGGCCGACAGGCGCTTTGCAGCTTAACGCTCACGGCGACGGCGTCGCGCACTACCAGCGGCGGCTGCCGGAAGATCGCTATTATGGCCTGGGCGAGAAGGCAGGCGATCTGCTGCGCAACGGCAGGCGCTACGAGATGCGTAATCTGGACGCAATGGGGTATAACGCGGCGACCACCGATCCGCTTTATAAACATCTGCCCTTTACCATCACCTGTCGCGACGATCTCAGCTTTGGGCTGTTCTACGACAATCTCAGCAACAGCTGGCTGGATCTAGGCAACGAGCTGGATAACTATCACCAGCCTTATCGCCGCTGGCAGGCCGCAAGCGGCGATATCGACTACTATCTTTTCGCGGCGGAACGCGTTCTGGATATCACCAAAGCCTTTGTGCGGCTGACGGGCAAAACGTTCTTCGGCCCTAAATGGAGCCTGGGCTACAGCGGCTCGACCATGAGCTACACCGACGCGCCGGACGCGCAGCGCCAGCTGTTGCAGTTTATTCGCCTCTGTCACGAGCATGATATTCCCTGCGACTCTTTCCAGCTCTCATCCGGCTACACCTCGATTGGCGACAAGCGCTATGTTTTCAACTGGAATCACGACAAGGTGCCCGATCCTCGGGGCCTGAGCCGGGCGTTTCATCAGGCGGGTATGCGTCTGGCCGCCAATATCAAACCCTGCCTGCTGCAGGATCATCCACGCTATCAGGAGCTGGAAAGCCGCGGGCTGTTTATTCGGGACTCGCAAAGCGACGCGCCGGAGCGCTCCGTCTTCTGGGACGATGAAGGCTCGCACCTGGATTTTACCCATCCTGAAGCTATCGACTGGTGGCAGGATAACGTGACTCGCCAGCTGCTGGAAAAGGGCATTGACGCCACCTGGAACGACAATAACGAATATGAGATTTGGGATGACGAAGCGCGCTGTCACGGTTTTGGCCGACCAACGGCGATCAAGCACCTGCGTCCCGTAATGCCGTTGCTGATGATGCGGGCTTCGATGGAGGCGCAGAAGCGATTCGCGCCGCACAAGCGGCCGTGGCTGATTTCCCGTTCCGGCTCGCCGGGAATGCAGCGCTATGCGCAGACCTGGAGCGGCGATAACCGCACCAGCTGGACAACGCTTCGTTACAACATCCGCATGGGTCTGGGAATGAGCCTGTCGGGCCTGTACAACGTTGGGCATGATGTGGGCGGCTTTGCAGGCGACAAGCCCGACGCGGAGCTGTTTGTCCGCTGGGTGCAGAATGGCGTCATGCATCCGCGTTTTACTATTCACTCGTGGAACGACGATCGCACGGTTAACGAACCCTGGATGTATCCTGCGGTCACGCCGCTTGTCCGCCAGGCGATTAAGCTGCGCTACCGCCTGATGCCTTACCTTTACACGCTGCTCTGGCAGGCGCACAGCGAAGATGAACCCATGCTGCGGCCAACCTTTCTGGATCATCAGCACGATGCGCAGACCTTTGCTGAATGCGACGAGTTTTTGCTGGGAAGGGATCTACTGGTCGCCAGCGTAGTAGAGCCGGGCGCGCGGAGCCGACGCCTTTGGCTGCCGGATAATCAGCATGGCTGGTATGATTTCTGGAGCGGTCAGTGGTACGGCGGCGGCCAGTGGATCACGCTTGACGCGCCGCTGGAGAGAGTGCCGCTGCTGGTGCGTGCAGGCGCAGGCCTGCCGCAAAGCCCACACGGCAATGACGTTCAGCGCGAGCTGCATCTGTTCCCGCAGCCTGCCGCCGGCAGCAGCAGCGGCCTGCTGTTTGAAGACGATGGCGAATCCTGGGGTTATCAGCAGGATGAGGCGCTGTGGCTGAGCTGGAACATGCAATGTTCCGCCGAGGCTATCCATCTGGATTTCAGCTGGCAAGGCAGTTTCCGGCCCAAATGGCGGCAGCTGAAGATTAAACTGCCGCAGGAGGAACGGCGCCGCCTGTTTATTCAGGGAGAAGAAGCCGGGGAGAAAGCCTGCTTCTGTCTGCCCTAGCCGCGCTGGATCAGCAGGAAGCGGATTGCAAAAACGCTGGCCTTTAGCCTGAGGACAGCGTTAATCCGCCGGGCGTAAATAGCGCAGCGTGGCGTCTACCACCAGTTGACGATTGCGGGCGATGCTCCGCTGCTCGCTTTCACCGCCGCCAAACAGGGTATTGAAGGTGTAGCGGTTAGAGACGTTATGCGTACAGATACTGCTGATCAAACGATGCACGTCCACCGTCTCTACATGGCGGTCGAAAACGCCTGCGGCTTTGCCGCGAGTCAGGATGTCATCCAGCACGTCGAGCGCGCTCTGGTTCAGCGCCTTAATACGTGTGGACTGGCTGATAAAGCGGCCGCGCATCAGGTTCTCGCTGCAGACCAGTCGCATAAAGTCGGGATGGGAGATGTGATAATCAAAGCTCGCCTCCGCCAGCTTCTGCATCGCCAGCTGCGGCGGCAGCTCGGCAAGATTCAGCCCGGTTTCATGTTGACGGATCGCCAGGTAAACCTGTTCCAGCACCGCCATATAAAGATTTTCTTTGCTGGTGAAGTGATAGACCACCATGCGTTTGGTGGTGTCGGCGCGTTCGGCGATCTGCTCCATGCGCGCGCCCTGCAGGCCAAACTCGGCAAAGGTAGCCAGCGCGCCGGCAAGGATGCGTTTTTTTAACCCTTCCGGGTCGTTTTTTCTCTTGGCAATAGCGGACATAGCGAATCAGTCAGGTTGTTATCCGGCGCCTTAACGGCTGAAGCCCGCAAGAATACCACAAAAACCTTAAGCTGATTTTCGACAAAGGTTGGAAGAAGAGGGTATTTCCCTCTCCGTGATGGCTGCGGTTAAATCTCGCTATCGCAACCCTGCCGCCGGAGAACGTCATGAACGCCACAATCAGGAAATATTTCGCTGCTTTCTCAGCCTGGCTTTCTCAGCCAGTCGCGCAGGAAGAGCTCGACGATCCCTCAAGACTGGCCGAATCGCTGCTGCCGGTCAGCCAGCTATATGGCTTTGAGGTAAGCTGGCTGCGCGCGAGGCGATACGGTGAAAAATAATCGCTATCGCCTGACGCTGCGCTACAGCTACTGGAATGAACTGTGCAATCCGGCTCGCGCCGCGTCGGGTAACGCGGCGCGCTTCGCTTAATGCAGCGGCCAGTTGCCGGCCAGCTCCAGCGCCGCGTGGCGGATAGCTTCCACGCTCTGCTCAAACTCCTCTGCCGTCATTTTTTCCACTTCGCCAAAATGTTCTTCCTTGCCGTGCAGCGCAATCGCCTGTAGCGCTGGCTGCAGATGTGCCGGCAACGCCGACCAGTCGGTTAACGCCACGCCTTTCATATAGCCGATGCACCACTCTTCTACGATGGTGACTTCCAGATCTTCCGCGCTGCTGGTGCCGAACAGCGGCTCAAACTGCTCGGGATACTCTTTCAGGCGCTCGGCGATATCGTTTTTGTGCTGCGCTACCAGATCGAGAAAACGCTGCTGGTCAACTTCATCCCAGATCGGAAGATTATTTTCGCCGCCCCAGATAATGGCCTGCAGGCGTTCGTCGGAAATAGCTTCCGGAGCGGAGAGCAGGGCGGTCAGCAGACCATCCAGCTCCGAGGCGTCCAGCACCGCGTCATCGGTGCCGTAGCGCGCCAGCATATCGTCCAGCCACTCCAGTTCTTCGGCCGTTAATGGTCCATGTTGCATGTTGTTACCCCTTTTATATCCGTCAATGACCGCTGTGGGCGCTATTCTCAACGCCAGCGGCGGAAAAAGCTATCGTTCGGCGACAGAAAGCGGCTTAATCCCTGTCTGTCAGCGCGATCTCTACGCTGATAGCAATTATGATCGCTCTGGAAAAAAGCGGCGGTGGAAATGATGGGCTGGGCGAAGAGCAAGAGCCGACAGCAAAAAAGCATGACGGCCGGTTTAGCACCAGGCAGGCGCTTTTTGTAGCGCCACTGGCCGCACCGATAAACCCGCCGCGGTTTTCAGGGGATTGATTGGTTTAGCAGAGGATTTTTTGAGTTCTCATATCCACAGCCTTATTTAAAAAGCCAGTTTGTCCAGGTGCTATAGTGACCAGGTTCCACAGCAAAGTGCGGGAGAATTGACTGAGCGGTAATATGCGGCGGTAAGCGGTACAGGAAGAGGGATAAGCGGTTACAGAGCAGGGATCGCACGTGTCAGGATGTGATTTAGATCACTGCAAGCAGGCTGTGCGAAATAGTTGAACTCTTTGCGAATTAGATGAACGGTTCTAAGAAATCCAGAAAAGCAAAAAGCCCGCTTATATAAGCGGGCTTCTCTAATTTGGCTCCTCTGACTGGACTCGAACCAGTGACATACGGATTAACAGTCCGCCGTTCTACCGACTGAACTACAGAGGAATCGGTTGATGCAGCGCATAGTAGCGAGGGCGGCCTGTGGAGTCAACAGGAAAAAAAGGTAAAGCTTTCAACTGGCTATCTTTAAAACAGGCGGGGCAATTAATGTACGATATCGTTATGGCCAGGGCCGCTCTGCTGTAGTCGACCTAGCGGATCCTGACGATAAAAACCGCAAAAGTGTTGATAGAGCGCCGGGAAACGTTCATACAGCAGTTCGGGCGCGCTAAAGAAATATTCCGACAGCACCGCAAAACACTCTGCCGGATCGCTGGCCGCATAGGCATCGATCGTCGCGGCGCTTTCGCCGACCAGCTCGATCTCATCCTGAATATTCAGCATCGCGGCGTGCAGCGTCTGCTCCCAGACGGCGACGTTGCGCAGCGGCATTGCCGGAACGCCGTTGGCGTAGCCGCTGCCACGGCTGTCCAGCTTATGGGCGACCTCATGAACAATCAGATTAAAACCGGAGAGATCGAAAGAGTCCTGCACGTCCAGCCAGTTCAGCACCACCGGCCCCTGTTCCCAGCTCTGGCCCGCCTGCACCATGCTTTCACGGTGAACCAGCCCAAACTCATCCTGCCACTCATCGTCTACCAGAAAAGGTTCGGGGTAGATCAGTACCTCGTGAAAGCCGTCCAGCCATTCAATACCAAGATTAAGCACCGGCAGAGAGAACAGCAGCGCCAGACGCGCGGACTTCAGCTCGTCCAGCACGAAATCCTGCAGCGCCACCAGCCGCTTCTGCTGCAAAAAACGGCTCGCCAGGCGGATAAGCTTTTGCTGCTCGGCTTCGCTCAGCGCGCCCAGCAGCGGGATCGCCATTGCCTGCTGCCAGGGCAGCTCGTCGATAACGGCCTCGTCGGATTTCCAGAACCATTTGATCATGATGCACCCAAAGCAGAAAGGGGAACCTTGCCCGGCCGGAGCGGAGCGTTTACCGCGGCCTCAGGCCCGTCTAAAAGGCAGGGCAGAATGGAACAGAAGCGCGGGTTTGAGCAAGCTTTTCAACGGGGTTCTGTGACGGCACAGAAAAAATTGCCGCGGCCAGGCCGGCGTCGACAGCCGGCCCGTGCTCGCGGGGAAGGCTATAAGCGCTGGAACTCTATCACCCAAACCCAGGGATTTACTTCCCAGCTGGTGCCGCCATACTGCAGCGCCCACTGCTTACGATAGGCATCTTTCGGTGAGACGACTTCATTGTGCATGGTGAAAAAATTATTGAGAAAGTGGGAGTCCGTCTGCACGCCTTCGGCCATCACGTCGTCATCGCTGATATCCTGAATTTTTTCTACCCGAACGGCGGTAACTTCCAAATCGATGCGGCTCGCCCAGCGCGGCATATGAATACCGGCCTGCCAGCCAAAGTGCTCATCTTCTTCGCCCGCGCTGGAAAATTCGCTGGTGTCGGCGCGATAGCGACACCAGGCCGGGGATTTAAACTGGGCGGGATTACGCTCATAGTCGGCCAGCTCTTCAGGCGGCACAACCGGGCCACGCCAGGTTTCTCTTACCCACAGCCTGTCGCCGGGCTGACCGTAAGGGCAGTGATAGCTCAGGTTTTCCATGCCCATGACGCGGCTGCCCTGCAGGTGATTATTTAGTACGTCAATGCCGTAGCATCCCTCGTGATTATCCTGGCCCGGACCAAAAAGTTGTGACTTCATAATGCGTCGGGTCTGGCGCTGCTGACCTGAGAGCAGTGCCCGCACCCGTTGATCGCTAAATAAAATCGGGCGTTCTTTCATGGTTTGACCCCTGTATTTTAGTTGTTAAGACTCGTTTGCCGTCGATCGGCGGAAAAAGAGTCCGGCATATGCTGTTAGCCTGTGTGGAAAAGTCGTAAAAAGTCCTGCAAACATTAGCCGTGCTTGTTTATTCCTGAACCACTCTTTCGCTTCTGCCGTCTTCGGGCGACAGGCGGTGAAGATCTGGTCTGACCGGTTAGTTAGTGCCTGCTCATCCGTACCGTCATTAATTTGACATATGCCGTCTTTACAATCCCTTACAGTAATTGCAAAGGGCTGTTATCGGATGTTTCTGACAACAAGGCTCCTGAAAAGCAGCAACCGGTTGGCATTGATTCTAACTTACTGCGAGGCAAAATGCCGATAACTTATTGCAAAAACTACATTATAAGCGTTTAACCATTTGCTTAAAAACAAGCCGCCTGGCAACCTTGTCAGGCGTGATTGACGGTAAAACCATCGCTAATCCCGTAAAAGTGATGCTATAAACATGATGCAGATCGCATTTTTTGTGCCTTGCGCAGGAACCGGGCCAGTCCGCCGATTTATCTGCAGGTTCAACCACCGGGAGAAGACTATGACGCAACAATGGCAAAGCCGTTTTGAAAGCTGGCTGCATGAAACCTGGCCGCAGGATGACAAAGCGCACGACGTGGCTCATCTGCGCCGCGTTTGGTTGACGGCACAGCGTATTATGAAAGGGATGAACGTTGATGAACTGGTTGTGCTGGCTGGCTGTTATTTTCACGACATCGTCAACCTGCCGAAAAACCATCCCGAACGGCACCTTGCTTCGGCGAAAGCGGCGGTAGAAACCCGTCGCATACTGCTTGAGGTATTCCCCGACTTTCCCGCCGAAAAGCGCGAAGCGGTAGCGCATGTGGTGCACGCGCACAGCTTCAGCGCCGGGGTTACGGCGGAGACGCTGGAGGCGAAGATTGTCCAGGATGCCGATCGGCTGGAGTCGCTGGGCGCTATCGGACTGGCGCGGGTCTTCTATGTTTCCGGCGCGCTGGGACGTTCGCTCTTCGACAGCGCCGATCCGCTGGGACGCGAGCGGCCGCTGAACGATACCGAGTGGGCGCTGGATCACTTTCAAAAAAAGCTGCTTAAGTTGCCGAAAACCATGCAGACGGCGGAAGGACGACGCCTTGCCGAACACAACGCTGATTTCCTGATTACCTATATGGCCAAGCTCTGCGCCGAGTTAAAAGGCGAGTTTTGCGAGCTCGATCCCGATGTGCTGCGCGAATTTGTCGCCGCTCGCGAGAAATATTAAATTTTTGTGACAGTATGGTTAAGCTTATCTTTCCAGGCTACCGTATCGCTGTCATTTATCAGGAGATTCAGGCATGACCGACACCGTGAGCTTAACGTTAAAAATCGACCCCGCTTTGAAAGAAACGCTGAAAAACCTGGCGCAGGAAAATCAGACCTCGCTCAGTCAGGAAGTCAGCCAGCTGCTGCAGCTCAGCCTTGCTGGCCAGCAGAAGCCGGAAGTGGATAATCAAAGCGTGTCGGAAGAGGCCGATGAGCAGCTGAGCGCCAGCGAACTGAAGCAGGTGCGGGCCTTACTGAAAAAATCCAAAAAGAAAAAGTAGTTTCGCTTCAGCTTCCCTGACCGGCCGGTCAGGGAACGGCGGCGTTCGCTACTCCTCCTCGTCGCCGTAATAGAGTACGCCGAGCTTGATCAGCGGACGTCCCTGGCTTTTTCGATGCAAATTGCTGTCGCGCAATGAATAGACGCAGCCGCAATACTCCTGCTGATAAAAACGTTCGCGCTTGCTGATCTCAATCATGCGCGCCGAGCCGCCTTTTTTACGCCAGTTGTAATCCCAATAAGTCAGGCCAGCATAGGGCGCAGCGGCCCGTTCGCCGCAATCGTTGATTTGCTGCATATTTTTCCAGCGTGAAATTCCCAGGCAGCTGGTCATCACGGGAAAACCATTTTCGTGAGCGTAAAGCGCGGTGCGCTCGAATCGCATATCGAAACACATGGTGCAGCGCGCGCCTCGCTCCGGCTCCCATTCCATGCCCTTTGCCCGTTCAAACCAGTTATCGGTGTCGTAATCGGCATCGATAAAAGGCACGCCGTGCTTTTCGGCAAAGCGAATATTCTCCTCTTTGCGCAGCAGGTACTCTTTTTGCGGATGAATATTGGGGTTATAGAAGAAGATGGTGTAGTCGATGCCGGCGGCCGCAATCGCTTCCATAACCTCGCCGGAGCAGGGCGCACAGCAGGAGTGCAGCAGTAGCTTGTCGGCGCCGTTCGGCAGGCTCAGCGGCGGACGGGTGAAATCGCTCATTGTTTCGGCTCCATTTTTATAAACAGGCCAAGTTTAGGCTGATGGCGGGCCGATGTCACGGCGCCAAAAGCCGCTGCGCCTCCTGGCTTTCACCCAATGAAGTGGTAGACTGGCAGGCGTTTATTTCCGGAGAGTCTATGAGCGAGTTCGACACTATTGCGGCACAGCCAGGCCTGGACGATCGCCAGCTGGCGGCGCGCCTGCTGGCTGTTTACGATATTAAAACCCTGCTGGCTGCGCTGCAGCAGGCTGGCCACGTCGGCTGGACGCGGGAAACGCTGAGCCGCTGGCTGAAGGGCACGAGCGGCGCACTAAGCCAGGCGGAAGCGGAGACGCTGACGGCGTTGCTGCCTCAGCCGCCAGCACATCACCCTCACTACGCTTTTCGCTTTATCGATCTTTTTGCCGGTATCGGCGGCATTCGCAGCGGTTTCGAGGCGATTGGCGGCCAGTGCGTCTTTACCAGCGAATGGAACAAATACTCGGTGCGAACCTATAAGGCGAACTGGTATTGCGATCCGCAGACGCACGTTTTTAATCAGGATATCCGCGATGTCACCCTGAGCGCGCAGCCGGTCAGCGAGCAGGAAGCCTATCAGCATATCGACAGCCAGGTGCCGGATCACGACGTCCTGCTGGCCGGTTTTCCCTGCCAGCCATTTTCGCTGGCGGGCGTTTCAAAGAAAAATGCGCTTGGTCGTGCGCACGGGTTTGAGTGCGAGGCGCAGGGAACGCTGTTTTTCGACGTGGCGCGCATTATCACCGCGAAAAAGCCGGCGATTTTCGTGCTGGAAAACGTCAAGAATCTTAAAAGCCACGATAAGGGCAAAACCTTTCGCATCATTATGCAGACGCTGGATGAGCTGGGTTACGACGTGGCCGACGCGCGCAGCAACGGCGCGAACGATCCCAAAATCGTCGACGGCAAATACTTTCTGCCGCAGCACCGCGAGCGCATCGTGCTGGTAGGCTTTCGCCGCGACTTAAAGCTGCCGGCGTTCTCGCTCTCTCTGCTCTCCACGCTCTATCCGCAGCGAAGAGTGCCGCTGCGCGATCTGCTGGACGCGCAGGTCGAGGCGAAATATATCCTGACGCCGACGCTGTGGAAATACCTCTATAACTATGCGAAAAAACATCAGGCGAAAGGCAACGGCTTCGGCTATGGGCTGGTCGATCCTGATAAAGAGCACGGCGTGGTGCGCACGCTTTCTGCCCGTTACTACAAGGACGGTTCGGAAATTCTGATCGATCGCGGTTGGGATCGTCAGCAGGGCGAAGCGGATTTCGACCATCCGCAAAACCAGCAGCGTCGTCCGCGCCGCCTGACGCCGCGAGAGTGCGCCCGGCTGATGGGCTTCGAGGCGCCGGGAGAAACCCGCTTCCGCATTCCGGTGTCAGACAGCCAGGCCTATCGCCAGTTTGGCAACTCGGTGGTGGTGCCCGCTTTCGCCGCGGTGGCTAAACTGCTGCAGCCCTGGATAGCGCAGGCGGTGGAATTGCGCTCAAAAAAGTAAGCGGCGAGCAGATGGCTATACTTAAGCCAGCACAAGGAGAAGGCCATGGCTGACGTACATAATCCGCAAACCCGCAGTAAAAATATGCGCGCCATCCGCACGCAGGATACCGCTATCGAAACCCGGCTGGCGGAACTGTTGGCGGAACGGGGGTTCAGCTATGGCGTGCAGGATAAGACGCTGCCCGGCAAGCCCGATTTCGTGCTGGCAAGCCATCGGGCCATTATCTTTGTACACGGCTGCTTCTGGCACCATCACGACTGCTATCTGTTTAAAGTTCCCGCGACACGCACCGATTTCTGGATGAGTAAAATCGGCGGCAACGTGGCGCGCGATAAGAAATTTATCGATGAGCTCAGCGCCAGCGGCTGGCGGGTGCTGGTGATTTGGGAATGCGCGCTGCGCGGCAAGATGAAGCTGACCGACGAGGAGGTCAGCTCAAGGCTGGAAGAGTGGATCTTCGCCGGGCAGGGCAACGGCGAAATCGACTGGCAGGGCATTCACCTGATGCGTGAACGCCCCACGTAAGGTTTTAGTCGATTTTAACGGAGCGGATCACCGCTTTGCCGGGAAACAGATATTTCCCCAGCGTCACCAGCACCACCGCCAGCACAATCACGCCCAGCGCCAGCCATTCGCGCGGCGACAGGCTTTCACCGGCGAAAGCGATGCCCAACAGCACGGCGACTACGGGATTGACGTAGGCGTAGCTGGTGGCGATAGCCGCGCTGACGTTGCGGATCAGAAACATATAGGCGTTGATAGCGATAATCGAGCCGAACAGCGTCAGATAGCCCAGCGCCAGCAGCCCGGAAAGGGTCGGCGTGGCGGCCAGCTTCTCGCCGCTAAGCTGGCTGGCCAGCGTCAGCACGGCGCCCGCCGCCAGCATCTCTACCGCGCCCGCCATCATGCCGGCAGGCAGCGTAATGCGCGATCCCCACACCGAGCCGAAAGCCCAGCTGACAGAGCCCACCAGAATCATCAGCGCCGCCCAGGGATTGCCGCCGAGATGGCCGCCGCTGTTCAGCAGGATAATGCCCACCAGCCCGACGGCGATGCCCAGCCATTCAATCCAGCGGGTCGGCATGCCGAACAGGCGGCTGAAGCACATGGCGAACAGCGGCACGGTCGCCACCATCACGGCGGCGATGCCGGAAGGCACCTGCTGATGCTCCGCTATCGTCACCGCGCCGTTGCCGATGGCCAGCAGCAGAACGCCAACCAGCGCCGCGTTAGCCGTCGCTCGCCAGCCAGGAAGCCGTTCGCCGCGCAGCAGTAAAAAGACCAGCAGCACCACGCCTGCCAGCAGAAAGCGCAGTCCCGCCATCATCATTGGTGGCCAGCTCTCCACGCCGACGCGAATAGCAAAATAGGTGGAACCCCAGATAAAGTACAGCGCGAACAGGGCGGCCAGAAGCGGAAGCAAAGCGGGCGCACGACGTAACATAACGTTTCTCGACTGAATAAAAGGACGTTACGTTAACGCTAAAGGCCTGCCTCAACCAAATGAAATCGCGCCTTTTTTTGCGTTAAAACGCGATTCAGCGCACATAATTTGCATCTCTCGTGCATACTTGCTTAGATCACACTCTTTAACATCCTGTAGCGGGACAGACGATGGCCAGTATCAAACTCACAGTCAGGCGGCTCTACAAACTCAGCGGCGAGCGCATGGTCAACACCCAGGCGACCGCGCGCATTTTTGTCGGCGAGCAGCTGGTGGCGACGGAGGAGATCGCCGGCATGACCGAAAGCCCGGTCAGCAAATTTATACATCACGAGCTGGGCGCGGGCCTGCCGGTCAGGGTGGAGTGGGATTGCGAAGGTATAGCTGATATGGCGGTAGCGGAAGTGGAAGTCTGTCCCTGCTGCCAGCATGACGAACATTAAATAAGGAAGGGTATTTTGGCAGGAAGTAGCTTACTGACTTTACTGGATGATATCGCCACGCTGATGGACGATATTTCGGTAATGGGCAAAGTCGCGGCAAAAAAGACCGCAGGCGTGCTGGGCGACGATCTGTCGCTGAACGCGCAGCAGGTCAGCGGCGTTAAGGCTAATCGGGAGCTGCCCGTGGTTTGGGGCGTGGCGAAAGGTTCTTTTCTCAACAAGCTTATCCTGGTGCCGCTGGCGCTGGCGATCAGCGCCTGGATCCCCTGGGCGATTACCCCATTGCTGATGCTGGGCGGCGCCTACCTCAGCTACGAAGGCGTGGAGAAAGTGGTTCACAGCCTGCACGGCAAAGATAAAAAAAGCGACGAGGCGCGCGAGCAGCGGCTGCGCAATCTTTCACAGCAGGAAGCCGCCGCCTTTGAGAAGAAAAAGGTCAAGGGCGCGGTGCGCACCGATTTTATTCTGTCGGCAGAGATTGTGGCGATCACGCTGGGGATTGTGTCTGAAGCGCCGCTGTTGAATCAGGTGCTGATCCTGGCCGGTATCGCCATTCTGGTGACCATCGGCGTTTACGGCATCGTGGCCTGTATCGTGAAAATCGACGATCTGGGACTGTGGCTGAAAGAGAAATCCTCATCGCTGGCGCAGGGCATCGGCGGCGTGCTGCTGACGCTGGCGCCTAAAATGATGAAAGTACTGACGGTAGTAGGGACGCTGGCGATGTTTCTGGTCGGCGGCGGCATTATCGCCCATGGCGTGCCTGCTATTCACCATTTTATCGAGCATCTGGCGGCCGATCGCGCCGGCATTATCGGCTCGCTAATCAGCAACGGCGCGAATCTGGTCATCGGTTTTATCGTCGGATCGATCGTGCTGTGCGTGGTAAATCTGGCTGGCAAACTGCGGTCATAATCAGTATAAAGGCAACCCTTGCAAACCCGGGAGCGCAAATGAAAGACGATATTTTTGAATTCGATATTGATGCCGAGCTGGAACAGGCTGAAGCCAACGCGGAAAAAAAGGCGAGCGAAGTGCCGACCGACTTAAGCGATGAAGCGGATTGCGAAGGCTGCAAAATCTAGCTGACCTTTCTGAAAAGCGGGTAATCCTTACTCGCTTTTTTTAATATTCGCATTTTTAACTGCTTATTGGTTTTTAACAAAACTTTTACCTACTGTTAACGGCGCGTTGGCCGATTGCCTGCTATACCTGAAATTCCCCATAAGTTCCAGTTCAGGAGAAACGGCATGATTCTGATCGGTAAAGCAGTGCAGCTTAAAGAAGGCGGGCCGGCGATGGTGGTGACCGGCAATGCCAGCGGCATGATAGAGTGTCGCTGGTACGACGGCTACAGCGTGCGGCGCGAAGCCTTTCGCGAAGAAGCGCTTTGCGCGCTGAGCGCCGGGCAGGCTCAGCTTGCCAGCTAGCCTTTTCTGAACGGGACGAAAATTTTCGTCCTGTTATCATTTACTTCCGCAGAAGCGCCACTGGCGCAACCTCCATGCCGCAACTAAACTGAAACATCCTTCCTGCGATCGGGAGCTTTTCTGCGCGAGGTTAGCCCAGGATTTTTTCCATTCCCGGCCTGCGGTCATTATTCATCTCTGTTTTCTGTTGGTCTTTCTGTTCTCCTCTTTACTGACGTGGCGGGAAAGTAAAGTCCTGAAGGAAACCTGGGAGCTTAATCAGCGCGCCAGCCTCAATGATATTGCGGGCGATCTCGACGGGCAGTTCCAGTTCAGCCTCGATCAGCTGCTGTTTTATCGCAATATGCTGCAGCAGGTCATGCGCGCGCCTGCTGAAAACAGCGAGATGCGGCTGCAGCTGCAGCACTTCGCGCTGCTGCGCCATCAGCCAGTCTGGCATCTCTATGCCAGCGCGACCCATAGCCTGCCGCTGACCGGCATTGCGGATAGCCAGATAGCCGCTTTTCCACCGCTGCTGCGCGACGACCGTCGCCTGAGGCAGGAGCTGGTGGCGACGCTGATCATGAGTCTGATCCTGCGGCTGAACGATGCGGGCAGAGATTTTCATTCGCGGCTCTGGTATATCTCGCGGGCAGGATTCTGGCTCAGCTCAACGCCGCTGCAGCATGATGACGGTACGCTGCGCTATTTCGCCCGCGTGGTTAAAGCGCCCTGGTTTAGCGCGATGGCGCCTGAAAACGATCCGCAACGGCGCTCGCGCTGGAGCAGTCCGGACGACACTGCGCCGGCCAGCAGCGCGCTGACGTTAAGCCTGCCGGTAGACCAGGATGGCTACTGGTACGGCGTGCTGGCGATGGATTTCTCCTCCACGCATATCAGTAGCCAGCTGCAGCGCTCATTGCCGCCATCGCCTGCAGGCAGCGTGCTGTTTTACGACACGGCGCTGCAGCCGCTCGCCCGCACCGCAGAGAGCGCTTCGCTCGCGGCACAGCTGAACGAGCAGCAAATCCTCAGGCTGAAAAAAGCGATCGCCCACAGCAGCCGCGGCGCGCTGCAGCTTAATCTGCGCTATATCAGCTGGGTCAAAACACGCTATGCAAACGGCGTGGTGATTAAAGTCGCCACGCTGCGCCAGGGCCTGCAAAGCGATGTTGGCCGGATGGCGCTGACGCTGCTGGGGATGTGGCTGCTGTTTACGCTGGTGCTGCTGCTGGCGCATCAGGCGGTGCTGCGGCTGGTCAGACGCCTGTTGGCGATGCAGGAGAAGTATCGCTGGCGGGCCAGGCATGACGGCCTGACGAAAATGCTGAACCGCAGCGCGTTTTTCGATCGTGCCGAAGCGCTGGCGCGTCAGAACCAGCTTGCACAGGCGCCTTTCGCGGTCATCCAGCTGGATCTCGATCATTTCAAACAGGTCAACGACGGCTATGGTCATGAGGCTGGCGATCGCGTGCTGGCGTATGCCGCCGCCGTTATTCACGACGCTATCGGGCCAGCCGCTACGGCGGGACGCGTAGGCGGCGAAGAGTTTTGTATAGCCCTGCCCGCGACCGCCAGCGAAGCCGCGGCAATTGCGGAAAAAGTTCGCGCCGCGCTGGCGCAAAAGCAGGTTTTCGCCGGAAACTCGGCGTGGCTGCGCATCACCGCTTCGCTCGGCGTCGCCGCCAGCGAGGAAGCTGGCGAGTACCATTTTGAAAGCCTGCGATCGATTGCCGATCGCCGGCTCTATCTTGCGAAAACCGCCGGCAGAAACCGCGTCTGCGAACGGGATTAGACGTTGCCCTGATTATCCTCTTCCACTGCCTGGTAGATACGCTGCATGATGTCCGGAAAAGCGGACTGTACGCGGCTCCAGCTGGGAATAAACGGCTTTTCATTCGGCCGCTCGATAAAGGATTGTCCCGCTTCCAGAATCGACTGGGTAAACATCTCAACCGCCGCTTCTTCCGCATGCTGGTCAAATTTCAGGCCGTTCATCGACGCTTCATGGCTGTAAGTTTCCATCATATCCAGCGCGTTACGGTAGTAGGTCGCTTTCAGCACGCGGAACGAGTCGCTGGTTAAATTGACGCCCATGGTCGCCATTTTACGCAGCAGCGACTGCACGATATCGTTGCTCATTCGGCGCAGGCCGCCGGTGCCATCCTCTTCCGACAGCGGCTGATGCTTGTGATCGTAGTTATGCGCGATCTCCACCTGACAGCTCTGGCGCGTGGTGTAGTTGCGGTAGATCTCCGACAGCACGCCGATTTCCAGTCCCCAGTCGCCGGGAATTTTAATGTTGTTCAGCACGTGCGTACGCATCGCAAACTCGCCGGAGAGCGGATAGCGGAAGCTGTTCAAATAGTCGAGATACTCCGAGTGACCATACACTTTCTGCAGCGAACGCAGCAGCGGCCCGACCAGCAGGCGGCCTACACGGCCATTGAGCTTGTTATCGGCCACGCGGGCGTAAAAACCTTTGCAGAACTCATACTGGAATGCGGGGTTCGCCAGCGGATAAAGCAGCCGCGCCAGCATACCGCGCTCGTAGGTAACGATATCGCAGTCGTGTAGCGCTACGCAGGTCGTCCGCTCCGAAGCCAGCGTGTAACCAGTGCAGAACCAGACGTTACGGCCTTTGCCCGGTTGAGAAGGGGAAAGCCCTTCTTTATCCAGCTCGGCGTCGATCGCCTTCAGGCGCGGGCCGTCGTTCCATAAAATACGATGCCGCTGCGGCAGACGAGAAAAGAAGTCGCGGGCGTAAAGAAACTGATCGCGGTCGGCGCGATCCAGCCCGATAACGATCTCTTCCAGATAGGGAACTTTAGCCAGCTCGTCAACGATATTGCCCAGCGCCGGGCCTTCCAGCTCCGAAAAAAGCGAAGGCAGAATGAGCCCCATTTTGCGCCGGTTGGCGAACTGCACCAGATCCTGTTCCAGTTCCTCGACTGGGCGTGCGGTGAGATTATGAAAGTTGGTGATAACGCCATTCTGGAAAAAATCACTCATCGCGTATTCCTTAAGCCGCGCCCTGCGGGCGCCATGTGGGAAATCAGGTCAGGTAATGCGTCAGGCCTTCGCTCCAGCCTTCCGGGCCAAAACCTGCGCTGTAAAAAACATTGTCGCGCCGCGTCAGCGCGACGGGGTTTTTGCTGTAGCCTTTAATCACCACCGCATAGTCCACTTTTTCCAGCATCGGCGCGTCGTTCGGCCCGTCGCCCAGGCCGATCGTGATCCAGCGGCCGCTGGCGGGATGCGGATAGTGAGTGAGCAGCCACTCAAGCGCCGCGCCTTTACCGCGTCCCTGATTCATGACGTGCCAGAAACGGCCGCCCTGAACCAGCTCCAGCTGCTGCTGCGCCAGCGCCTCGCGGAAAGCGGCAAACCGCGCTTCCGTATCGCGCCAGATCAGGCTTTCCGAACCTTCCCGCGTCTTCGCCAGCGCGGCGTTGCGCGGCGTCAGGCCCGTCCAGTCCGCGACTTCTTTCTCGGTGACGTCGGCAAAACCGGTAAATTTAAAACCCTGCTGTTCGCGAAGCTGCGCGAGGATGTCGCACAGCGCGGCATAATTTTTACCGGACGGCTGCGCGGCGGCGGAAGAGGGTTGCTGCTGCCATTTCACTACGGCGCCGTTTTCGGCGATAAAGGGCGCGCCGACAATATCCAGCTCGCGCTGTAAAGGTTCGATCTCCGCCGCCGTTTTACTTGAGCAGATCACGACGGGGACTTCAGCGGCTTTCAGTCGTGCCAGCCACGTCCCGGCGGGTTGCCAGCTATAAGTATGATGATCCAGCAGCGAACCATCCAAATCGGTAATTATCATCAGTGGGTCATGCAGCGCCGGCATCGTCATCTCTCCTTCGCCTGTGCGGATACTCAAGTATAGCGGTATCCATCGAAGGCGCAGGCAAGGCGGAGACTAAACGAAGCGGCGCAGCCAGGAATTTTCTTAAAAAACAGCAGTGAGCGACGTAAGCGACTACTTACGGATAAGCAGGCGACGCCATGGGAAGATGACATGCGAAAGGTGGATGAATTCACAGTAGAAGAGGCGGGTTCACGCAAACTTAAGAAAATTCCTGGCAGGCTTTTCCGTCAGGCTGTGTGGGTCAGAGATTTTACTCTGTAGCGAATTTCCATTTTTCCCCGGCCGTTGGCCGGGTTTTTTTTGCCCGGCAGGTGAAAAAAGGGCAAAAAAAAGCCCGCGCTGCGCGGGCAAAAATCCTTGTTACTTTTTAGGTTGACTGCGCCTTTGGGGTTGGTGCAGTCACAAGAGTGTATGCTGCGGGCTTGTCAGAAGTCTCGCGGTAAAACGTTAAAAAAGTGAAAAAATTCCTCAGGTATTACGTTGTTTTACACTGTGGGCCAGGCGCAGCGGCAGATTCGGGCTATACTGAACAAACGATTACAAAACAAGCTGTTATCCACGCTATGGAGGCGACATGGATCTTTTGAAAATTATTATTGCTATTCTACTTCCGCCGCTGGGCGTCTTTATGCAGGTCGGTTTCGGCGGCGCTTTCTGGCTGAATATCCTGCTGACCCTTTGCGGCTATATCCCGGGCATCGTGCATGCCGTTTGGGTTATCGCCCGTCGCTAAAGAGACGGTTTCCCGGGTAAGATGCGCTATCTTAGTTGTAGCTTACGACACCACGAGGGAAACAGATGAAGGTAAACGATCGGGTTACGGTAAAAACCGATGGCGGGCCACGGCGCGCCGGCACGGTGCTGGCGGTAGAGGACTTTAGCGAAGGCACCATGTATCTGGTTTCACTGGAGGAGTATCCACAAGGGATCTGGTTTTTCAACGAGCTGGGCCATCAGGATGGCATCTTTGTGGAACCGCATTCCGACTAAACGGCTAAGGGCGACGAGGTCGCCCTTTTTTACGCCTGTTTAAAACTTCTCCCAGTTGTCGCCGTCCGCCAGCGCAGGCTGCAAAGGCGCCGATCTGGCTTTGACCGCGACAGGCGCCGGGCGAGCGGCTACCGCAACGCCGCTAAGGTGAAAGGCCGCTACGGCCTGAGTCAGCCTTGAAGCCTGCTCTTCAAGCGACGCGGCAGCGGAAGAAGCCTGCTCCACCAGCGCGGCGTTTTGCTGAGTAACGTTATCCATTTCCGACACGGCCTGGCTGACCTGCTGAATGCCGCGGCTCTGCTCATCCGAAGCGGAAGCGATTTCGGCCATGATATCGGTTACGCTGCGTACCGCTCCCACGATGTCCGTCATCTTCTCGCCCGCTTCGCTGACCTGGGTCGAGCCGCGATCGATCAGGTTTACCGATTCGGCAATCAGGCTTTCAATCTCTTTCGCCGCACCGGCGCTGCGCTGCGCCAGATTGCGGACTTCGCTGGCTACTACCGCGAAGCCACGGCCCTGTTCGCCAGCCCGCGCGGCTTCCACAGCGGCGTTCAGCGCCAGGATGTTGGTTTGAAAAGCGATACTGTTGATTACCGTGGTGATCTCAGCGATTTTTTTCGAGCTGGCGGAAATATTGTTCATGGTGCCGATCACGCCGGAAACGATATCGCCGCCCTGGCGGGCTTTGCCGGAGGCGTCGCTGGCAAGCTGGCTGGCGTGATGGGCGTTTTCCGCGTTTTGCTTCACGGTGGCGGTCAGCTGCTCCATGCTGGCGGCGGTTTCCTCCAGCGCGGCCGCCTGCTGCTCGGTGCGGGAAGAGAGATCGGTATTGCCTGCGGATATCTCCGTGGAACCCTGATAAATGGCCACGGCGCCTTCGCGTACCACGCCGACCGTTTTCACCAGCGCCTGCTGCATCACCTGCAGATTGCTGCCCAGCATCCCGATTTCGCTGCGGCCCCAGCTTTGCGACGGCGCGGTGAGGTCGCCCTGCGAAATACGTTCAATACGCCCTACCGCCTGATGAAGCGGGGCGATAACCACGCGGCGCAGAAGAATAAAGGTCGCCAGCGTCAGCAACAGCGCGGCAGCGAAAGCGCTGGCCATCATAATAAAGCCCATGCGCGTCTGTGCGTCAGCGCTGGCGTTAATAGCGGCGGCGCGCTGGGTGCGAATAGCAATTGCCTTTAACAGCACATCGTTATAGCCGTTATCCAGCCCGCGCGTGAAGTCAGTTTCACGAGTGATAACGTTTTCAAAGCTGCCGTCTTTGGCGCTTTTCATCATCGGCTGCAGGCCCTGATTCAGATAGGCGTTAAAACGGGTAGTGAGTTCTCCATCCAGCGCCTCATCTTCCGGCGTTTTTACCCGGCGATTGAGATAGGCCTGGAAGTTATCGGCGGCCAGCTGAAGACGTTTTTCCGCCTGTTTAAGGTTTTCATTAAACAGATCCATATCGCCAACGCGTACCGCTGCGCCAGCGTGAATAATATTAAGACGAGCGGTGCGCAGGTGATTAGAACTGTTGGAAATCGCCATACGAACCTGGATTTCCTCAGTAACGTCCTTTAGCGACTGATTGCTCTGCACCAGAAAATAGCTGGCGAGGCCAATACAGAGGGCGAATAAGAGCAGAATAGCGCCGAGGATCGTAGTAAAGAGGGGAACCAGCCGCAGATGTTGCCAGAAACTGATGCGCGTATCTTGGGGAGTTGCTGTCATGTCCTTTGCTCTCTGTCTGGATAAACGAAGCGACAGGCTTCGCTCTGTTTACAACACATCGGCAGAGAGGCGAGAAAGGTTAACGGAAAAGTGTGATCCAGATAACAGGCGCGAATAAAAAAAGCCGGCATCAGCCGGCTCTTTTTTTACCCTTAACGAACGTTAACGTAAATACCGCTGGTAACGTTGTCGGTCAGGCGCACCACATGATAGATAACCTGTTTATTATGGGTTTTAATCTTGCGTTTAATATTCCCTTTATGCGAAGAAACCGTCTTCGCTTTGATCTGCATTTTATCGGAGATCTGAATGGTGTCGTGCCCTGACATCCACATCTTCAGCATGTTTGACTCGGTCTGGCTGAGCGTTAATGGGTGAACATCAAAGCCCGCAGAGTAGCGAGGCGAGACGTTGAGCTTCTTCTGGAAATAGGAGAGAAGTAAATTATCAAGCGTCGCCGGCTTAATCGATTTTGATGTAATAATCAGGTTCTTACGAACGTAGAGATATTCCTCAAAATGGATGTTAGAGATAGCCATAAAGATAAAAAACAGCGTGTCAGGATGCTGCATAATAATATTTCTTATGCGCTGACTCGCATCTGCTTCATAAATGAAGCAATCTTCGTTAATAAATACTACGCCAGGTTGAAGCTGCTGGCATTTAATCTGAAGCTGCTCAATGTCGGTGACGGAAGTTATATTTTTCTTTTTAACTCCCTTAACAGACATATAATCAGTAAGGCCTAAGCGTGTGTAGCTGCATGAATCCATTATAATTGTTGGCATAACTGCGACCCTCACCAAATTGTTATTCGTTTAAACTAACGATGAATTACGCGTTGTGTAAGTTACGAGAGTAATATGTTCTGTTTTCA